>Ga0187893_10005810_pt1 | contig 21738 bp, 19 predicted proteins | sample MA1701074metaG_FD_139574 | JGI IMG/M metagenome (GOLD analysis project Ga0187893, IMG submission 139574) | White microbial mat communities from a basaltic lava cave in the Kipuka Kanohina Cave System on the Island of Hawaii, USA - MA170107-4 metaG ...
ACACCTCGGGCCCTGCCTCGCGGACCACGGCGTCGATCCAGTTGGCGACGAGGTCGCCGGCGTGGGCGATCTGTTGGTCTTCGAAGGGCTCGTCATCGCCGAAGGGGGTTCGCGACGCGTCGCCGCGCGGACCGAGCGGCGGCCGGAGTTCATCTTGCAGCCGGAGGGTCAGGCGGCGCAGGCCGCGATCGCCGAGGACCTGCTGATAGGCGGCGATGGCCTCATCAAATCGGCGCGCCATGATGTGGACGCGGGCGAGTTGCAGGCGCTGGATGAGCAGTTCCTGGGCACCGGGCGCGCACTGGCCGGCAGAGACAAGCAGTTGGGCGGCGACGCTGAGTGGGTGCAGGCCGGGATCGGCGCGGGGTGCGTCGGCGGGGTCGTGAGATGAATCGCGGTCGGGTTGATGCCGGGCGACGAGTCCCGCCGCGAACTGCATGAGGCTGTCGAAAAGGCGTCGTCGAAGCGCGTCATCGTGGAGCCTCGCGAAGCCGCCGAGGCGGTCGACGGCTTCCTGCACGGCGGCGAGGCCGCGCTCGAAGTCGCGGGTTTCGAAGGCCAGGCGTGCCAGGGAGAGCGCGGGGACGGGATCGCCGGGCGCTTGCTCCATGCGTCGAGTGAGCCGGGCGATGGCGTCGTTCTTGCCGACGAGGCCAAAGAGCGAACCGGGGGAAGCGACGACGAGTTGATCCGGCAGCGGGAGAATGTTGCCGGCGGACTCGATCGGCCACGGTCGGGTTTGAGCCGGTCCGCCGTCGAGAGGGTATCGCAAGAGGGCGCGATCCGTGGGAACGAATAGGCCCGAAGTGGTGAGCGCGCCTCGGCCGAGGAGCTGGCCCGTGGCGAGGGGCCGCTGCCAGACGATGATGCGCTGCAAGAGGTCGAAGCAGACGACCTGCGCGCCGACGGTGTAGAGGAGGTCGCCTTGGATTCCGAGGATGGTTTCGGCGTTGTCGAGTCCGGCGAGGGGAATCTTGAATTGTTCGGCGCCGTCGTCCTGGCGAAGGACGAGAATGTGCTCGATGTCGAGCGGCATGCAGACTAGGGAATCGCGCCAGATGAGGGCGGGCTGGTAGTGCCAGGAGCGAACGGGGCGTCCGACGCGGTCGGGCCAGATGGAGTCGCTTCCGTCGCCGGCGGCGGAGGCATAGCGATGGATCCAGGCGATTCGGCCTGAGGCGGCGCTGACGGCGGAAACGACGCCGAGATTGGTGGGAGTGATGATGAGGTCGCCCGCGGCGGCGGGGTGGGAGATGGTGGCGCGGTGGTATCCATAGCTGCCGGTGGCGGCTTCTCCCAGGTGCACGGTGGCGAGGAGCTCGCCGGTGCGCGGGTCGAGTCGCAAGAGGAAGCAGGCCTCGAATCCGAATGACTTGCGTCGTCGAGCGACGGCGAAGAGGCTCCCCTGGTGCAGGATCGGCGCGCCGTCGAGGCGGGCCTGCTCGAAGGCGGTGGCAAATGCTTCAAGATCATTCCGCCAGAGAGGCCGACCGTTCGCGGCGTCGAGGCAGACGAGACTGGAGATGATGCGCCCACCCTCCTGGTCTTCGCCGGCGGCGCTGTTTTGAAAGTGGAGATAGAGCCGTCCGGCGTCATAGAGGGCGGTGTAGAGCGGGGGGCTGTCATCATCAGAAGTGGAGGGCGGGTCGGAAGTCGTTTTTTCGACGAGGTTGTAGCGCCAGACGGCTTTTTCCGGTTGGTCGGGACGGACCGCCCAGGCGCTGGAGGCGTCGTGGGCGAAGATCAGGCCTTGGCCCTCGACGGGCATCGAGGCCAACAGGACTCCGCTCTCCAACATGCGCTCCTGGGCTCCGCGCTCGTGGGCATCGAGGAGATTGAGGGCGTCGTCGGCCTCGACGAGCGGACCGCGTGAAGTGGATTTCGGCATGTCGGAGAAGCGCCACAACTGGGCCTCGACGTCGGCTTGGCAGGCAAAGAAGCCACGACGATCCGGTCCGCCCATGAGCATGCACGGAGTATCGAGCGGCTGGGGTCCGAAGACGTCGGGGCCGGCGGCGGCCCAGCGGCGGAGAAAATCGATTGATTGTTGGGAGGATGCGCCCCAGCGAAGGGCGGCGGGATGAAAGTCGGGGGAGTCGAGCAGTCGGGTGAGGGGCATCGGATCGCGGTCCCACAGCGCGACGAGTGCGAGCTTCGCCGACCAGTCGTCGTGGTGCATGTCGCGGTCGGGATGATCGGCGATGAGCCGTGCGTACCAGCGCCGTGCGGACTGGAAGTCGGCGCGTTCGGCGGCGAGTTCGGCGGCGGCGTCGAGGGCGCGCGCCGCGGCGGCGGTGGGGAAGTAGCGATCGGCGAGTCGGACCAACGCATCGAAATCCGGTGTATGAAGGGCGCTGCGAAGGGCGGCGTCGGCGGCCGGCCCGAAGATGCGTCTGTAGGCGGCGACGCCGTCGGGCGGCCAGGCGGAGACCTTGCGGTTGACGAAATCGCGGATGGAGACGAAGCACCGGGGCTCGGCCTCGATGACGTAGTCGCCGAAGCGATCGGCGATTTCCTGGAGCGTCCTTGCCGCGGTGCTCCACCGGCCGGGCGCCGCGTGCTTCTCGGCGCGGGCGATTTGCTCCTCGGCCTCTAGGCTGGTGTTGACATATGAAGCGGCAGCGACTGGATCGACGTCGCCGGCGGGGCGAGGATCACGACCCTGGCCCATAAGCGCGGGGGCGACGGCCGCGAGGAGAGTAGCGACGGGCTTTAGGAACGAGGGCATGGCTATTCGCAGTCGATTGAAGTCGTGTCGAGGCTTCGCGGCGAGCGACTGGCATCGCCGACTGGGTCGTGAGGCAATTCCCAAGTCGACGGATCATGCGACGCGAGGATGATTCGAACCCGCTCCCTGACCCGTCTAGGCGGGCAGGCTTTCGCGGCTCGGATCAAACGGGTCGCGGCCCGCCTGCAATTCCATCCGGGTCCCTCGGCAGCCAGACAGGTCGGCCGAAGTCCCCCAGTAGATCGTCCGCTAAATGATATGGTTCCAGGATGGTCTTGGGGCGGGTCCGCTTGGGGTCCAATGGGGACATATTATTGGGCCCAGCCGGTTTTTTCGCGACCAATCGGCGATGCGAGGCGATGAGAGGGGCAAGGGGGCGGTCATCGTGCGCATGAGGTCCGGAGTGTTGCGGCAAGCCCGTCGCCTGATTCTGGCAGTCGGGCTGGCGCTGCCGGCAATGTGGGCGATCATGTGGGGGCTCTTCCTGTATCTCTATGCGCCTCCGGCGGAGCGGGCCGGACTAAACGCCGCGGCTATGCAGGCCTTCGAATGGCACGGCGCGGAGGGCGGCCAGGAGGTTGGCGCGGCGGATGACGCGGGATGCATCTGCAAGCGAAGCGAGATGGCGATGGTCGAACTGCGGGTGGAGACGGATCCGACGGACTTCGCCGGCCACGCGTTCATTCACACGCCGAACCTCACCGCGGGGTTCAGGACCGACTGGGACGGCATCGGCTTGGTGGATTACCTGAACCCGCTGGCGGGCGTTGTGGCGGGTCGGCTGCAAGACGACACCGATCACGGTTACGACTACGTTCGGGGCTATCGGGCTTGTCCGTCGACGGTGCGGATGCTGGAGGGGTCGATCCAGCGACATGGAAACGACGCCTACCAGGTCGGGGATTGGAGCGGCGGGCGGAACTGCGCGACGTGGGCGCGGGACCGACTGGAAGAGTCGGGTTTCCGCGCGCCGGAGGGTGATTGTCCCAACCGGATGGCCAGGCAGATGAGGCCTTGCGGGAATTGGGCGGTGGCGATGCGCGGTGCAAGCGGCGCGGACAGAGAGCGGAGCATGCGGCCATGATGAGGCGAGACGGACACGCGCGGGTAGTCGGCGGCGGGGCGCGGTTCGGCGCGGGCGGCTTCACGCTGATCGAGCTGGTGACGGTGATCGTCATCCTCGGGGCCCTGGCGGCGGTGGCCATACCGATGTACCTGGACTATACGATGGACGCGCGGGAGTCGGCCTGCAAAGGGGCGCTGGGGGCGATGCGCGCGGCGATCGCCAATTATCACTCCTACAGCGCGACGGAGGCCGGCGGCGGGCAAAGCGCCTTTCCGAGCATCGCCGAACTCACGGCGGTCGGGACGGTCTTGCAGGACGAGGTTCCGCCGAATCCGTTCGACGGCCAGGGGCCGCCCAACAACGTGGTCGATGCGACGGGCCGGTCGAAGGGGACGCTGGTGGGCAGCGACAAGGGATGGTGCTACAACCCGACCAACGGGCAGATCTGGGCGAACTCGACGTCGAAGACGGCGTTTGAGAACACGTATTAGTCTGTCGGCGCGGATTGAGCAGAGACGCGCGCGACAGCAAGCGGGTTTGAACCGAGCCGCGTGCCTGCCCGCCGTGGCGGGTCAGCAAGCGGGTTCTAGTTCCGACGCATTCAGAGAACCCGCTCCCTGACGGTCGCGGCTCGGATCCTGGCAGAACTTCTCAGCCCGCCGGAAGCGACCGGCGAACCTGCTCCAGCAGGTCGCGCGTTCCGTGTTCGTCACACCAGCGATGAATGTAGGGCCAGTCGAGGGCATCGCGTTGAACGGCCAATACGCTCTTAACGTCTTCCACGTCTTTGGTCCGCTTGCCCTGTTTGGACCAGCGGAGTTTTGTGATGACCACGTCCTCCGGCGACGCGACCCAGACCGGTTCTCCGGCGAATCGTCCGGGTTTTCTCCGCTCGAACCGCTGCCGGTCATGCGGATCATCACTCAGGAAGAATAGCTCGATCTTGAACGGCTCGCCCGAGAGCTTTTGGATAATGTAACGACTCGTAGCCGTCACCGTCTCAAAAGACAATTGGGGATCGATGCGAAGCGACGGACCCATCGCGGTTCGCAACCTCGCAAAATCAAATTTCGACGTTTGCAAGACGAAATCAGCATCTTTGGTCGATCGGCTGACGCCGTACATGTTGCTTGCCAGCGAGCCTGTCAACATGTAATGCATCTCGATGCTATTCAGCGCCCGTACGACCAGCACAACCGCGTCGTCGCTGTTCAAGGGTTCTCCTCTAGTTTTTCGGCGATGGCCAGCCGCTGCAAGAGGATCCGGCGTACTTCCTCCTCATTTGCATCTGGATAATGCATTCGGATGCCATCTTTCATGATCCGGCAAACGCGGTCAAAAAGACGGGGGCCGTCGAGAAGCTTTTCCTCCGGTGACGCGGCGCGAGCGCGAACAACGCGATCACGATAGATGTCGTCGATGAGCGCCTGGGACGGCTCCATGATACGATTATACCGCCGCGCTACGGCCTCGAGAGCCCCACCTGCACGTACTCCCGTTGCACGCGCTGGGCTTCGGCAGCATCGGCCACGTTGTCGCTGTGGCAGGGATGTTTGACGGGCGGGACGCCCGTACCACCCTGAACGCCTGTTCTACCCGGTACGCCCGTCGTACCCGCTCCCTCACGGTCGCGGCTCTGTTCGGAACCCGCTCCCTCACGGTCGCGGCTCTGTTCGGAACCCGCTCCCTCACGGTCGCGGCTCGGATCGGAGGCATCGCGGCTCGGATCCAAAACTACGCGGTTGGGTTGGCCGCGCCTCGATAGAAACTCCATCTGCTCCAGGGTCAGGCCTGGAGAGGCGGCGGCGCGTTTGTCCGGCTGGAAGGCCGGGTCCTTGCCGCTGGCAAACTCCTGAATCTCCTTGCTGATGCGCATGGAACACCAGTCGTGGCCGCACATGGCGCAGAAGTCGGTATCGACCTCCAGGTCCTCGTCGTGCAGGGCGCGGGCCGTCTCGCCGTCGAAAGCCAGCTCGAACATCCTGGGCCAGTTGAGGGCGGCGCGAGCCCGGCTCATGTCGTCGTCCCACTGCCGCACGCCGGCGATGCCGCGGGCGATGTCGCCTGCGTGGGCGGCGATCTTGTAGGCGATGCAGCCGGCCTTGACGTCCTCGGCCTTGGGTAGGCCGACGTGCTCCTTGGGCGTGACGTAGCAGAGCATGGCGGCGCCGGCCCTGGCGGCCTCGGTCGCGCCGATGCAGCTCGTAATGTGGTCGTAGCCCGGGAAGACGTCGGTGACGAGCGGCCCGAGGACGTAGAAGGGCGCGTCGTCGCAGATGCGCTGTTCGATCTGCATGTTCCAGGCGATCTCGTGGAGGGGGACGTGGCCGGGACCTTCGACCATGACCTGGACGCCCATTTCGCGGGCGCGAAGGGTCAGTTCGCCGAGAACCTCAAGCTCGGCGATCTGGGCGGCGTCGCCGGCATCGGCCAGGCAGCCGGGGCGGACGCCGTCGCCGAGGGAGTAGGTGACATCGTACTGGCGCAAGATGGCGCTGATCTCGTCGAAGAGGGTGTACATGGGATTCTCTTTGTTGTGGTGGATCATCCACTTGGCCAGGATGGAGCCGCCGCGAGAGACGAGGCCGGTGATGCGTTTGCGGATCAGGTGGAGGTTGTCCTTCTTCACGCCGGCGTGGATGGTGAAGTAGTCGACGCCCTGGCGGGCCTGGCGTTCGATCTCCTGGAGGATGAGGTCGTAGGAGAGGTCCTCGATGTTGCGGCCGAGGATCATGCTGTAGATGGGGACGGTGCCGATGGGGATGGTGCTGTGGTCGATGAGGGCCTGGCGGCATTCGACGAGGTTGCCGCCGGTGGAGAGGTCCATGAGTGTGTCGGCGCCGTACTTCTGGGCCCACATGAGCTTGTCCACCTCGGCGGCGGTGTCGCTGCTGACGGGGCTGGCGCCGATGTTGGCGTTGATCTTGGTGGTGATCATGCGTCCGATGCCCATGGGGTCGAGGCGTTTGGGGGCGGATTGGCCGCGGGAGTAGTTGGGGTCGCTGAGGATCATCCATCGCTGGGCGACAGTCTGGTTGACCCAGAATGGCGAATGGCCAAAAGTGAATGTCGAATTCTCCGTCGTTCGGAGGTCGCCGTGCGGGCGGGCGCCCGGAGCACCCCGGCTTTCGCTAATGGCTGTTGGTAATTCGCCGTTGGCGTTTTTTGATTCGCTATTCGGTATTTTCCCTCCGCTGCCGGCCAGGTGGCGGACGTTTGCCGGTATGACGAGCCGGCCGCGGGCGACTTCGTCGCGGATGAACTCGGCCGTGACGCCCTCGCGCTGTGCGACGCGGAGCATCTCCGACGTGACGATTCCCTTTCGGGCGGATTGGAGTTGGGTCATGGCAATCTACTCCGCCGCCCCTGCCGGGGCGGCATTGATTATTCGTCACTCCCATTCCACGGGCTCGCGCCCGTGGCTACCATTTTGCGCCCCTTCGGGGCGGAAGGCGACGCCGCTGGGGCTCCCAACAACTTCAAGCAACCCTGAGTGGATCGAAGAATCGACATGCCGCCCGCTTCCCTACGCACTTCGTCGCGTACCGAGTGATCTGACGGTCTGAATGCCCGTCGGCTCATTGACTGCCGCGCGGCCTGAAGGCCGCGGCTCGTCGGGTACCGCGCTTCGGTGATCAGGTTCCAAGGGTTCCGGCTCGGCGGCCGGATCTCAGTCCGCCACGGCGGACGCCCCTAGCGAACGGAGGAATCGTAGTCGCGTTGTCAGAGGGTTGCAAGATTTGGCGATGGGTCAAGGCGGAGGTCGGAGGGCGGAGGGACGGCGTGCGGTCAGACGCGCGCGGTCGGTTGGGGGCGGTGGCCGGGCCGACACGGCCCGGCTCACCTACGCGAGCTGTTCGACGGATTGTTTGGCCTCGGTGAGGCTCATCCCGGTTTCCTGGCGGAGCGCGCGGATGGCCTCGATCTTTTTTCCGGCTTTCATGAGCTGAGAGACCTCGTCGGGCAGGCGTTCGTCGAGCTTCACGCCGAGATGATTCAGCAGGCGGTCCAGCTTGTGCTGGAGCCGGTTCAGTCCAAAGAGCGCGTCGTGGGCCTCCTTGAGCCCGACGCCCTTGGCCTGTCGGTAGGCCTTGATGGCCTCGAGCATGCGTCCGCTCTTGGCCAGGCGCTCGATCTCCTCGGGCAGGCAGTTCTCCGGGCGGAGGCGATGATGCTGCACGAGGGCGTCGATGCGGCGCTCCAGGCGCACCACCTTCTCGTCGGCGGTGGGGCGGCTGCGGGTGCGGATCATGGAGCCCACGACGAGTCCGATCAGGCCGGCCGCGATCCAATCCATCTGCATGACGGCGTCTCCTTGGGCAGGCAATTGCCAAGTCAGCGGCCGTCGACCCGGCCGATCCGCATATAGATCGGCCAGCGGATGGGTCGAATGAGCTTCGGCCCGCCCCATGCGACCGAAAACGTGTCGGCCACCTGGCTGACGGGGTCCTCGCCGTGTTTTTTGTGATAGGCCTCGACGGCGGACCAGGACCCCAGGTACCCCAGGTAGTCAGGCAGGGACCAGTCGGCCAGACAGGCGAAACCTGGAGGCCCATTGAGTTCGCGGAAAGGGAATGGGATGGTGCGGTAGCAGTCGTCGATCCATTGTCGGCCGGCGGACCAGAAGGGGCCGGTGGTCTGGCGGTAAAAGCGTTGCAGCGCTTCGTCCACGTCGGGCGTGACCTCGGGAAGGCCGTAGCACCAGGCGGCGATGACGCCTCGCGGTCGGAGGACTCGACGGACGGCGGCATAGAAAGGATCGAGGTCGAACCAGTGGAGGGCCTGGGCGATGGTGACGAGGTCCACGCTTTCGTAGGCGAGCGGGGGCGACTCGGCGGACGCGAGGAGGTAGGTGATACGCTGGTGACGGGCGGCGCGGTTCAGTTGCGACGCGCTGGGGTCGGTGGCGATGACGCGATGAAAATGCGGCGCGAGGCCTTGCGCCGCCTGGCCGTTGCCGGTCCCGCAATCCCAGGCGAGATTCCTTGCGGGGGCGAGCGAGGCGAGATGGTCAAGGAGCGCCGCAGGATAGTGTGGGCGGTGTTTCGCGTAGAGGTCTGCCCGGGCGGAGAAGAGGTCTTGGCACGACATGATTTATGCTCGGCGGGCGACGAGGGTCGGGCCGGTGGAACTGTCTCGCCGGTGTGGGCTCAGACTCGATCGAGGAGGTCGAGGGTCCGCTCGTTTCGCACGTTGCCGGTGTTCAAGGTGGTCTTGGGCTCGATCAGGATGCAGAGGACCTCTTCATCGGCGACGGGCATGTGATCGACGCCCCTGGGGATGACCACGAACTCGCCCTCGTTCACCCAGAGGTCCTTGTCACGGAGCTTGATGAGGAGCCTGCCCTTTACGACCCAGAAGAGTTCGTCCTCGTGGTCGTGGTGGTGCCAGACGAACTCACCCTTGAACTTGACGAATTTGACCAGGGCGTCGTTGACCTCGGCGGCGATCCTGGGCTGCCAGTATTCGGCGATGCGGGAGAACTTGTCGCGGACATTGACGGTTTGAATCATGTGTCACCCCTATTTTGGCTTTCGGACCCACATCATGTAGTCGAGTTCCGGCGGCTTCGTCCCGAGCCGGCGGAGCATGTTGACGGCCTGTGCGCGGTGGTGGGTCGAGTGAAGGATCATCTGGACGATCATGTCTCCCAGGGTGGCCTCGAACAGACCGCCGAAGGAGTCGCGATAGGCGATGGGGCGGTCGAGGTCGCCGTCGCCGAGGCCCTTTAGGAAGGACGCGCGCTCTGAGCGGGCGGCGGTGAACCGATCGGCGAGGGCGGCGATGGAAACTTTCTCCTCTTCGTTGGGCCAAGGCGTTTCGGTCTGACCCATCCAGCGGCGCAGCCAGACGTGTTCGCCGGCGTGGATGTGGAGCATGGTCTTGCGGAGCGAGCCGCGGCCCATGTCGAATGACTGATCGAGCTGGGCGTCGGTCGTCGATGCGGCGGCGCGGAGGAGTTCACCATCGGCCCAGTCGTTGTGTCGGAGGAAAACGTTGAAGGTTTTGACGTTCATCGAATCGCTCCGGAGGCGTGACGGGCGGTTGCGCGGCATCGCGGTCGAACTCGTGGTATGGTAGGCGTCGCCGCAATTGGATTCAACGCCGGAGACGCGTCGTGGGGCTGCACCCGATCGAGAGTCTGTCGGTGGTCGTGCCAGCGTACAACGCGGCGCCCTACATCGGGGGGACGCTCGATTCGATACGAGACTATCTCGGGCGGATCGGCATCGCGCACGAGACGATCGTGGTGGACGACGGCAGCGGCGACGCGACGGCGGCGATCGTCGAGAGGCGCGGCGGGGGCGAACGGCTCATCCGGCTGGAGACAAACCGCGGCAAGGGCTACGCCGTCCGGCAGGGCATGCTGGCGGCGCGGTACGCCTGGTCGCTGTTCACCGACGCCGACAACGCCACGACCATCGATCATCTGGAGCGGTTCGCCCCGCTGTGCGGCGAGCACGACGTGCTGATGGCCTCGCGCCGCCTGCGGGAGTCGAAGGTCCTTCGCCGACAGCCGAGGCTTCGCCAGACGCTGGGGCGCGTCTTCCCATACCTGGTCAAGATGCTGGTCCTGCCGCAGTTCGAGGACACCCAGTGCGGGTTCAAGCTGTTTCGGCGGGAGGCGGCGCGGGACCTGTTCGGCCGGGCGACGATCGACCGATTCGCGTTCGACGTGGAGGTACTGGCGATCGCGGTGGGCCGCGGCTGGCGGGTCGCCGAGGTGGCGGTCGATTGGCGGAACCCGGAGAGCGGCTCCACGCTGTCGATCGGACGCGATCCGTGGTCGATGCTGCGGGACGTGGTGCGGGTGGCGATTCGGTCGCGTCGCGGGACGTACCGCGTCAGCGGGGGCGGTTGAGGTGGGTCGTCGCCTAACGGCAAGCCGAGGGCGATGTTGATCGCGCTGCGCGGGGAGTGGTATAGAATAGTGCGATGTTCAACAGGCGGCGCAGGATGGGTCGGGGCAGGCTGGGGTATCTGGTGTTCTGCCTGATCGCAGCGGTGGCACTGGCGTTGGCCATCCGGGCATACATGCCGCCCGAGGCGATGGAGGCGATCAAGTCCACGTATCTCCAGACGCCTGAGAGCGGGCCGTAGGAAGGGCCGCGCGGGCTGAAGCCCGCGGCTCTTCGTTACACCTGGGGCTCGACGTCGATATGAAACGACTTCTCAAGAATCGCTCAGCCAGAGGATGAGGTCGAGGCCGGGGGGCGTCGCCTGGACGTGGCGGAGCATGTTGAGCATCTGGGCGCGGTGGTGGGTGGCGTGGCCGCAGAGTTGCACCAGGCTGACGCCAAGGGGGAATTGGAGCGTCATGTCGGGGCGGGGCTTGACGGTGATGGGCCGCGAGAGGTCGCCGTCTTTGAGGGCGCCGACAAAGTGGTCACGGGCGGTCCATGCGTCGTCGAAGCGCCGCGTCAGGTCGGCAATGGTGATGTTGCCGTCCGAAGGCGGGAATGCGCCGGCCGGACCGGCAGTCCAATTCACATGCCACCATTCCTCGGCCCGGCACAAGTGGGAGAAGGTCTTGCGGAGCGAGCCGATGCCCATCTCGAAGGGGCGGTCGAGCTGGGCGTCCGAGAGTGAAGCGGCTACGGCCAGGAGTTTTCGAGTCGCCCAGTCGGCGTAGCGCTGGTAGGTTTTGATCGCGTCAATCTCCAGCGGCGGCGGGGGGTCGTTGATCCTCTCCAATCTGTAGAAGATGTAATCGAGGCCCGGCTTGGGCACCGGCCCGCCGACCTGGCGGACCATGTTAACGAACTGGGCGCGGTGATGGATGCCGTGGTTGACGACGTGGAGCATCTGCCCGGCGAGCGGCAGGCTGTAGGACTCGCCCTTGAGATTGGTGAAGGCCAGCGGCGCGGCGAGGTCGGCCTCTGTGCGCGAGGCGAGGAAGGCGTCGCGCTCGGCGGCGGTCTGTTCAGCGCGGCGGCGAAGCTCGGCGATGGACAGACCGGCCTCGGGCTGAGAAAGCCGCGGGACGCCGCCTTTCGCCCAACGGTCGAGCCAGACGCGCTCGGCGGCCCAGATGTGATAGAGGGCGGAGCGGATCGAGCCGGGGCCCATGTCGAAGGGTCGATCAAGGGCGTCGGGGGCGAGGCGGTCGGCGAGGTCGAGGGCTTTTTCGCCGGCCCAGCGGCTGTAGGCGTGAAGTTCAACTAAGGTGCGGGGTGAGGCTGTAACGCGACGCGGTTGCTGGGTGGACACTGAATGGGTCCCCGGCGGTCTTGGAGATGGGAGCGATTTTGCGAGGCGGGGACGGCGGCGTCAATCCAACCACTGGCTGCGGTGCTTGAGTTTCTGCGGCAGGTAGGACTCGGTGACGAAACTGATGCTCTTGGTCAATAGCGACTCGACCTCCATCTTGAAGCCGTGCTTGAGCATCAGGGCCACCTCTTTTTCCCATTCCTTCTTGCCCTTGAACCAGGGGTATTCGAGGATCTGCCGGGCCCGCTTGATGTCCTTGTCGTCCACCGCGATCTTCACGTCGTCGGTGAGGTCGTATTCCTCGTAGTCGCGGCTGCGGACGCCGAGGAAGACGGCGTCGGGGACGGCCATGCGCTGGCTTTCGAAGGCCAGGTTGATCGAGCCCTGCTTGATGACGCTGTAGATGTAGTAGCCCCAGGGGTCGTTGTCGAGGAGGCAATAGACCGGCAGCTTCAACTCGGTGTGCATCCGGTAGAGCAGGCGGCGCACGCCGCGGGGAGGCTGTCCGTTGCCGTGGGTGATGATGCAGTTGTGCTTCTGCCAGAACTTGTCCTCGTTGAATCGCTGCCAGACGGTGTCCTTCTCGACGTGGAGGATGAACTTGGCGTCGCATTTCTTGAACTGGAGCACGTCAGGCTCGACGATGCCGGGGATGCCGAAGCCGCCGGCGCCGATGCGGCGAAGGTCGATCTCGTCGCCTCGGCTGACGACGGTGAGGTTTCCGGCGATGGTGCCGCGGCTGGAGGCGAATACGTGAAGCTCCTCGCGAAGGGTGGCCAGGGCGACCTCGACGTCCTCGATGATGGGGTCGCTCTCCTCCTGGTCGTTGAAGGTCTTCTCGTTGGCGCCGGCAATGGTGTGCTTGGTGAGGTAGTAGAGGCCGCGGATGCTGACGGTCTTGTCCTCGTCGATGAGCCTCTTGCATCCGCCGGCGATGAGGACGGTCTGCATGAAGTTCTTGGCCTGGGAGAGGTTGAAGAATGAGCGGGACTGCTTCAAGTGGCCCATCTCGATGATCCGCCGGGCCTTGTTGTAGCGGGCGTTGGAGAGGGTGCGCATGGGGATGTCGATGGAGGGGTCCTGCTTGCGATCGGCGGAGGAAGCGACGGACTGGGCGAAGCCGACGATCTTGGCGGCGGTGGAGGATTTCGCGCGGCTCGTCCGGTCTGCGGAACGCTTTTGTTTGTGCTTGGCCATCCGTGGACCTCGTTTGTAGGGGCGGGTTCTCTCACACTGCGCGGTCATTATGGCCGGCGCGGGCGCATTTGTCACCGGCGCGCGAAGCGCGGGGGGCCTGAAGGATTACGCGTCGGCGGGTTTGAGGGCCATGATCCGGGTCATGATGAGTTCGGCGGCCTCGCGAGCAGCCTGGCGGTCGCGCAGTCGGCCGTCGAAGGCGGCGAGATTGATCGGGGGACCGTAGCGGACCTTGGCGCGATGGCGGCGCATGAAGGGCTTAAGGATGTTGGGGCTGTTGTGAATGCCCCAGATGTAAGCGGGAACGACGGTAGCGCCGCTGCGGAGCGCAAGGAGGCCGACGCCCTCGCGGAGCCTTGGCGGTTCGTCGTCGGAGCGGATTCGGCCTTCGGGGAAGATGCCGAGGCAGCGGCCGTTAGCGAGATGGCGGAGGGCGGCTTTGACGGAAGCGGTGTCGACGCCGGTGCGATTGACGGCGACGCATTCGATCATGCGGACAAGCCGTCCGAAGACGGGGATTTCGGCGTACTCGCGGGCGATGAGAAAGCTGAGGAATCGGTTGGGGCAGGTGGCGATGAGTGCGAAGGGGTCGAGCGGTGAGCGGTGGTTGGCGGCGACGATGACCGGTCCCGCCGCGGGGATGGTGCATGGGCCGACGCGCTCGACGCGGACCCAGGCCCGGCAATAGAACTCGTTGAGATTCTTCCAGAAGTTGATGGAGAGGCTGAAGCGGCCGCGTCTGAGGCGGACGATGGTGGCGAAGATTCCGCAGGCCACGAGGGCGGTACCGGTGAGGATGAGCAGCGAGGGGACGAATCTGTCGATGCCGGTCCAGCGGGGAATGCCCAACGCGCCGGTGGCGGCGAGCAGGCCGCCGACGCTGGCGACGTCCATGACTCCAAAGACGCGGCCGCGGAAGCAATCGGGGACGATCTTTTGTAGGAGGGCGTGGGCGCTGACCAGAATGGCGGAGCCGAATAGGCCCAAGAGGAAGAGCCCGAGTCCGCCGGAGAACTGGCCGATGCGCAGGAAAGAGACGAGGGCGAGCCAGACGGCGGCGAGTCCTGCGCCGATGAGGGACCAACTGATGGCGATCTCGCTCCGCAGGGCGTCGCCGAGCGCGGCAAGCAGGGCCGCGCCGGTGAGCATACCGATTCCGAGAGTGGCCTGGTAGTAGCCGATGTCGGTGATGCCGCCGCCGAAGACGTGGCCGACCAGGGCGGGGATGATGCTGCGGACGACGCCGGCGGCCGACCAGAAGACGACGGTGAAGAGGATGAGTTCGATGACGCGGCGGTGGGTGCGGCAATAGTCGAGCCCCTGGAGGATGCCCTCGCGACCCTTGCGATGGCTGCCGTGGAGCGAACCGGACCGTTTGGGAGGCCGGATGCAGAGGATGAGGGCGGCGCTGGCCAGAAAGGTGGCGGCGTCGACCCGGAAATTGACGGCGGGCCCGTAGGCGGCGACGAGGTGTGCGCCGACGACGAAGGAGACGATGGAGGCGATGGGCCCCATGGCGTTCATGAGGCCGTTGCCGCGGACGATCTGGTCCACGCGGATGAGGGTGGGGAGCATGGCGGCGCGGGAAGGTGAAAACATGGCGGCGAAGAGGCCGGTGAGGAAGAGGGGAATGGCATAGACCCAGGGGCTGTAGATGGCGTGGGCGTCGGGGGTCGACGGGCGGAGCAGCCAGGCTGTGCCGTCGAAGGCGGCGAAGAGCAGGACGAAAAGGGCGGCGAGCGAGAACATCAGGACGGCACGGATGAGGTCGGCGGCGACCATGATCCACTTGCGTGGGAGTCGATCTGCCAGCCAGCCCATGGCAGGACCGAAGAGGAAGAAGGGGAGCATGAAGGCGAAGAGGATGATGGCGCCGATGCGCGTGGAATCGTCGCGCTGGGTGGCTTCCTGCATGTCGAGGAGGGCCATTTCGGAGAGGTGGTCGCCGAGCGCGCTACTGGTGTAGGCGCACCAGAGGAGAATGAAGTTACGGTTTCGGAAAATGGAGGTTGGAGGGTCGGCGTGGGAGGGAGCTGGGGTCGCCGCGTCGGACATGGGCGGTAGCATACCGACAAATCGAATGGGATCGAGCGGTGACTTCGCGATGTCGGGGCGTGACTTCACGGGAGCCGGCGTCGCGATTATCTTGAAGGGTGGAGAGTCGGTGCTCGACCGGCGGATTGCCGGCGACTTTGTGGGGCTGCGAGACTGGACCGATGGCCATTCACCCGACGGCGATGATCGACAAGCAGGCCGACGTTCCGGCATCGGCGGAGATCGGTCCGAACGTGGTGATCGAGGGGGCGGTGAAGCTCGGCGAGCAGGTGAAGGTGTATGCGAACGCCTATCTTTCGGGCTGGACGGAGATCGGGGATCGGTGCGTGATCCATCCCGGCGCGGTGGTGGGCCACGTGCCGCAGGATTTTCACTTCACGGGGGAGAGGTCCTATTGCCGCGTCGGGGCGGGGACGATCGTGCGTGAGTTCGCCTCGATCCATCGGGGGACGCAGCCGGAATCGTGGACGATCGTCGGCGAGAATTGTTTCATTCTCGGTTACGCGCATATCGGCCACAACTGCGAGTTGGCCAATGGGGTCAAGGTGTACAACTGCACGGGGCTGAGCGGGCACGTGATCATCGGTGAAAACGCGATCGTCAGCGGCTACGTGCTGGTGCATCAATTCGCGCGGATCGGGGAGTACGTCATGGTGGGCGGCGGCGCGCGAGTGACCAAGGACGTTCCGCCGTACATGAAGGTCCTGCACGAGTCGCAGTGCGTGGGCTACAACGCCCTGGGACTGCGCCGGTCGGGCCAGTTCACCGCCGAGGAAGTCTCGGACGCGCGGCAGGCCTACCGCACGCTGTTTCGATCCGGGCTGCCGTTCCGCAAGGCGGTGGACGCTTTCTCGCGGGAGGCGCAGAGCCGAACGGGGCGGCGCATCCTGGATTTCGTCAATTCTCCCTCGAAGCTCGGCTTCATCGGGGGGCGCAAGGTCGATAACGACGCGGAAGCGGCGGACGGCGAAGGGATCGAATGAAACGCCGAACGGCCGGCGGGCGCGGCGGGCGTCTTGCCAGCGGCGGTTTCCTGCGTATCGTATGGAGTGGATCGCCCGGTCGGTCGCCGGACAAGCGCCGATGCGTCGCCGCGGTGCGTCGCTAAACGGCAAGCCGAAGACGAATGTCCTCGCGCTGCGCGAGAGCGATGTGGTCCGGGTCGGAACGGGCTCGTTGGGTTGCCTCGCTTCAATCAGGAGAGTCGATCCATGTCGAACGGGAGCAGTCCATCGGCGGCGGGGGCCGTTGAGTTGGCCGGAGCCCTGGGCCGGACGGGCCTGGGGGTCGCGGAGCGGAATTTCGCTCGGGCCGCGATCTACACCGGGGTGGTCGTCGCCATCTTTTGGTGCGGGTATTGGTTGGAGCGGAGCGTGCTACATCGTCACCCGGCGGAGATTCGATTCATCCGCGAGGGCTCCGAGGCGGCGATGCGGTACATCACGATCCCGCACATCATCATCGGGTTTCTGTTCATGGCCTCGTCGCGGAACAACCAGAACGCGCGGAAGCGTGCGTGGATGGCGGTGCTGCTGCTGGCGGGCGCGGGGCTGTGCGCGATTTATTGGAAGGGCGGGGGGAAGGCGAACCTGCTGCTATACGCCGGGGTGTATTTTTATTTCCTGGTGCACGAGCTGCGCGACGAGGCGATGTTCTACACGGTGCTGGGGGATGCCCCGCCCATTCCGAATCGGCAAGCCTTCACCGGGTTGGTGCGGAGCATGACCGGGCTGATCGTGGTGACGATCATGGCCCTGGCGTGGGCGCCGACGCCGTTCGGGGCCTATTTTGAGAAGCTTACCGACGAGAAGTCGGCCCTGTCCGGGACTTGGGTGGCGGACTCGGCAGTGGTCGCCGGTACATTGCCGATGGGGCTGAAGCTGTTGTTGTCATTGTGGCCGCTGGCGGCGGTGGCGGTCGGCTATCGCGTGGTGTTGCGACGGTATGCGATCTCATTGGGCTTCGCCGACGCGAAGGGACTCCTGCGGACCCATGCGACTTTGTTCCGGGTGATGTTCGGCGTCGCGGGCGTGCTTGGCCTGTCGCTGTTGCTGACGCAGCGGGCTTATTCGCTGATCCTCTTTCACGTGGTGGCGTGGTACGTGTTCGCCAGCTACCAGTTTGTGCGGCACCCGCCGAAGTCGCCGCCCGAGGGATGGTGGCCGTGGATGCGCACGACGATCACGGGCTTCAAGACGCTGCACATCGGGATGGCGCTGGGGTTGATGGCGGTCGGTCTGGTATGGACGCTGGCGATGGATCGCGGCGGATCGCTGGCCTGGCTGCTGGCGCCTGAGTCCTTCCTCTATTGGACGATCATGCACATCACGGTGAGCTTCGTTCCTCGCTAGGATAGCGTGGCGCGAGGCACGGAGCGGGTCTCGTCGTTCGAAGATGCCGGCGGTGTGCCGGCGGCCGGGCGGGGATGGGCGCGTATGCTGTCGATTCGCAACATCATCGGGCCTCGGCCGGGTTTCGAGGGGGGGCTTTTTCTGCCGGAATACAAGTCGGTCACGGCCCGTCGGCCGATCGAGCGGCTTCGCGCCGACGGGACGCTCTATGTACCGCTGCGCGTGGGTTTGGACCTGGAGACTTCGCCGGTGGTGAAGCCGGGCGCGAAGGTTCTCGGGGGTCAGCGGCTGGCGACTCCGGCGAGCGCGGCGTCGGTTGCGGTGCACGCTCCGACCTCCGGCGCAGTGTTGGGCATTGATCGGGTGTGGACGGCGCATGATGGGTTCCTGCCCTGCGCGATCCTGGAACCGGACGGACGTGATGAGCGGCTGCCGCCCGGTCGCCTGTGGATGGACGAGTCGTTCACCGGCCAGCTTGCCGACAAGGGCGTGGTGTGCCCCTCGCCTCGGGGGCCGGCGCATTGGGTTCTGCGGCAGGCGGCGCAGGCGGGCGTCAGTACGCTGATCGTGAACGCGATGGAGACGGAGCCCTACTTGGCCGCCGATCTGCGCACGTTGGTGGAAGAGCCGGGGCGGCTGGTGGACATGACCTGTGAGATCGCCGACTCCCTGGGCGTGGAGCGGGTGTTCATCGCGGTGCCGTTTCGCCATCGCCGGGTGGTAAGGCGCATGGAGGCTGAGGCGGTGGGGCGGCACGTGCTGGTGGCGTCGCTGGCGGGGCGCTATCCGCAGTGCCATCCGATCATGCTGGTGAAGGCGCTGCTCGACCTGGAGGTGTCGCCAGGCGGAAGCGTGCTGGACGTCGGGGCGGCGGTGATTCCATTGTCGGTCGTCCGATCGGCCGCCGAGGCGGTGCTCGATGATCGGGCTGCGACGCACGCGGTCATGACGATCGCCGGAGACGCGGTGGAGCGGCCGGGAGTATACCGCGTCGCGGTCGGCACGCCGGTGCGCCGGCTGGCTGAGCGGGTGGGGCTGACGGGCACAGTGGCCTCGGTGATCTCCGGCGGTCCGTTGACCGGCGTGTCGGTCGGGCGCGACGATGCGGTGGTCACGGCAGAAACCACGGCGATGCTCTTTTTTCGAAGAGGGATTGAGTCCGAGCCGCTGGCGTGCATTCGGTGCGGGTGGTGCGTCGAGGATTGTCCGGTGGGGCTGGATCCGGCGGGGCTGGTGCAGTTGGAGTCGGAGGGGTCGATAGAGGCGGAACAGGTTTCGCATCTTCGGGCCTGCATCGACTGCGGGCTGTGCAGCTACGTCTGTCCGACTTCACTGCCACTTGCGGCGACGATCCGGCGAATTCGGGCGCGGCACGAGCGGGGGCAGGAGTCCGCGAGTTGAGCATGGGCCCAGGACCGCTGGCGTTGACCGAGCGTTGGGAGGTACGGGCCGGCCCGCATCGTCACGCCGGCAGCACGCATGAGGGCATCCTGGCGTCTTGGATTTTGGCGGCGGGACTGGCGGGGCTATGGGGGACGACGCTTTTCGGGCCGGCGGCGTTCAAGGTTCTCGCGGTGGCGATTCTGTCGGCGGCGGGGACCGAGTTGCTGGTGGCGTTCGCGCGCGGCGGCTCGGTGGTCGGGGGATTGTGGCACGCGTGCCTGACGGGGCTGCTCCTGGGGCTGACGCTGCCGGCAACGGTGGGGTGGCATATTCCCGCGATGGGGGCCGCGGTGGCGATCATCTTCGGCAAGGTGGTTTTCGGGGGACTGGGGCACTACTACTGGCATCCTGCGTTGGTCGGGCGGGTGGTGATGCAGCTCGTGTTCATTAACAGCCTGTCCCTGGGGAGCGCCAACGGAACGTGGCCTGTGCTGGCGCCGGGCCATCTGTGGTTCGGCAGCGTGTCATCTCCGCGGGAGGTGGACATGCCGGCTTATGGGGGCTGGCGGACCTTGAGCGATCATTCGCCGGACGAGGCGGTCTCGATGGAGCGTCCGGTGCAGGCGCTTCGACGCTTCGCGGAAGGGAGGATTCCGCCGGACGGCGAGCTGCGCTATGAGCCGCTGCTGCGCGACGCGCTGCCGCCGTGGGAGGACACGATCTTCGGGACGGTGCCGGGCGGGATCGGCGAGACCTGCACGTTGGCGCTGATCGTGGCCGGGCTGTTTCTGATCTATCGGGGCTACCTGCGGTGGGAGCTGCCGACGATGGTGATCGCGGCGGCGGCGGTGGCGGCGGCGCTATTGCCGGTGGAGTCGGCGGTGGAGGGCGGGGGATACGACTGGTTCCCAATATTCGCGGCCGAGGAGGGGCGGGCCGTAGGCGTCGCCTACGTGCTCTATCACCTGACGTCGGGAGAGCTGATGCTGGGGGCGTTCCTGCTGGCGGGTGACACGATCGCGACACCGATGCGGGCCGGCGGGCAGGCGATCTTCGCCGCGGGGGTGGGCGCTTTGACGATCTTCATGCGGCTCTATGGGGTCATGGAGTGCGATTGCTACTGGTCGATCCTGATCATGAATACGCTGGTGGGTCCGATCGACCGGCGAGTCAGGAGGCCGGTGCTGGGGATGGGGGAATAGCGAAAGGAAAGGTCGATGGCGATGTCGGAACCCTGCGAGTTGGTGAGGCTGTCGGGACTGGCGGGGGTGATGCTGACCAGCGCGGTATGGCTCGCCGGTTGCGCGGGGTCCCCAGGCGGATTCGCGGAGGAGTCCCGGCAGGCCTATCGCGCCGCCGGCCATTGGCGCTTCGACGAGGATCCGGTCGGCGCGGTTCCCACGGGCTGGAGCATCCGGGAGACCAATGGCGGAGGGGCCCTTGCGACCTGGCAGGTGGCGGCGGACCCGACGGCGCCGAGTCCACCGAACGTGCTTTGCCTGACGAGGACCTCCAACAGCGGCCACACCTACAACCTGGCGATCGCGGACGGGACGCGTCTTGAGGACCTGGAGTTAAGCGTGCGGGTGGGGTCCGACGGCGGCAGCGAGGATCAGGGCGGCGGACCGATCTGGCGCTGCCGGGACGCGAACAACTACTACATTTGCCGCATCAATCCGCTGGAGGACAACTATCGGGTGTACAAGGTTGTCGAGGGGCGGCGAACCCAACTGGCCTCGGCGGAGGTGGAGACCGAGCCGGGTCGGTGGTACACGTTGCGAGTGACGATGATCGGGGATCGGATCACGTGTGAGCTGGACGGCCGCCCCTATCTCGAGGTGCGCGACGACACGTTTTCCGAGGCTGGAAGGGTCGGCCTGTGGACCAAGGCCGACGCGGCGACGGGGTTCGACAATCTGGAGGTGCGCGCGGCGGGCGGCGCTCGGTGACGCCGGTCGCGGCGCGATGTCACATCCAAACAACTCCTGAAGAGCCATTCCCTGGCGCACGAACGCGCAGGACAGTTACCGAACCGCTGGAATCAGCTTTCGCAAGGTCTTTTCCAATTCATCGATGCCGCGGCAATCGATGACGGCGTCCGAGCGCCGGAAGTCCACCTTGTCGCCGGCCAGCCTGGCAGCCCAGCCGCCGCTCTCGGATAGGGCGATGATCGGCCGGTCGTACATCCAGGCGAAGGCGATCTCGCTCAGGGTGCCGGCGGCGCCGCCGATGACCAGGATCACGTCGCCGGCTATGGCGGTGATGACGTTTCGGGCCCAGCCGAGGCCGGTGGGGATCACGTAGTGCGAATCGGAGTTGGCCTCATCCATGCCGGTGCCTGGGACGACGGCGATGACGATTCCACCGGCGCTCGCGGCCCCGCGTGAGGCGGCAGCCATGATGCCGTCGCGGCCTCCGGTGACGAGGGCTGCGCCGACCTTGGCGACGACCGCGCCTGCGGCCTCGGCCAGGCGGAGCATGGTATCGTCGGCCTCGCTGGAGCCGATGATGGCGACCTGCGGTCGGCGGATCGAGGGGCCGGTTCGCGTGGCGGGGAATTTCATGTCGGAAGGTCGATCGCCCATGGGGGATCACCCATTATAGCGGCTCCCGATTGAGTGGCCGATGGGACGTGCATTCCCCTCACCGGCGGGCAAGCCCGCCGGCTAAACGAGGCGCTCGGCCACACGGTCCACTGAGTCGGGAAGCGGTCTAGCCGCCGAGGTTGCGGTAGTAATAGGTCGTGC
>Ga0187893_10005812_pt1 | contig 21724 bp, 15 predicted proteins | sample MA1701074metaG_FD_139574 | JGI IMG/M metagenome (GOLD analysis project Ga0187893, IMG submission 139574) | White microbial mat communities from a basaltic lava cave in the Kipuka Kanohina Cave System on the Island of Hawaii, USA - MA170107-4 metaG ...
CTGCTGGAAAATATTGGTGAAACGGCAGGAGAAGACAAAGAGATCGAATTCAGACTGTGCCGCAGAAAAGAAATGATTGCTTTTTTAGATGGTCATTATGTATATGATGAGAAAGTTGCCGGCACCGCTGTATTCAGTAAGCAAAGAAGCCGCTGGCTGGGTGCACAGGCAGAGTTTTTTGAAAAATATTTTATTGAAGGCTGGAGACAATTGTTTAAAGGCAATACTGGATTCTTTGATAAAATGCTGCAGACATTCCTGTTGCCACGGGTTATGCTGGTAGCGCTTGCCTGTTTGTGGATGCTTTGGGTAGTTTTTTTCGCTACAACATTTTTATGGGTATCGCTTACTTTATTTGTTGCATTGGCACTTGCATTACTCATGGGTATTCCTGCACGCTGGTACAATAAAGAATTGGTTGCTGCTTTTCTGCAGATACCGGGTGCTTTGTTCTCCATGTTAAAAGCAATGCTCAATATTGGTAAAGCAAGAAAACAATTTATCCATACACCACATGGAGAAGTTAAACAATTAAATCATTAATCTATGCCCTGGAATATTATTGCCATACCGGCTATACTTTGCCTTATATGGGGCGTGAAACAAGGTTTAAAAGCAAAAAAGAACAGCGATGTTTTTAAAAGAAGTTGAACCATACATTGTAATTGCCCAGCAGGAATGGGCTTTGAACCTGGGCAGCAATGCACGTAACCTTGCCGTTGAATTCAGCAGGACAAGACCTGTCATGTACGTGAACCCTGCTACTGATATCAGATCCGCGCTTAAGCAGGTAAAAACAGCTAATGGCAGAAAACGTTTAAAACTTGCATTCGGTTTCGGTGAGAATACGGTTAAGATTGCCGATAATCTTTGGGTGCATACACCTGCTTCAGTAAATATTTCCATTAACTGGCTTAAGAATATTTCATTGTATAATTTATTCAACCGCCGGAATGCAAAAACTTTTTTCAAAAGCCTCCGTAAAGCTATTAAACAGTTAGGCTGGCAACATAATAAGTGTATTGTTTTTAACGACAGCCAGATGTTTACAGGCCTTTACACCAAAGAATGTTTGCAGCCGTTGCTCAACTTCTATTATATAAGAGATAATCTTATTGAACATCCTTATTTTAAATTTCATGGCAGCAGGATAGAACCCAAAACAATCATGTATGCAGATTCTGTTTTTGCCAATTCTTCTTATCTCGCAGATTATGCCCGTAAACATCATTATTTAAGTGTTGATATAGGCCAGGGTTGTGAGCTGGACATTTATGATGCTCAAAAAAATTACGCGGAGCCTGCAGACATGGTATCTATACCGCATCCGCGTATAGGATATATTGGTTTCTTAACGGGAGAAAGATTAGATATTGCTTTACTGGAAGAACTGGCGCAGAAAAAAATGGAATGGAATTTTGTATTTATTGGCCCCGAAGAGATCATGTTTCAGCAAAGCAAATTACATGCTATGGGCAATGTATATTTTCTTGGTTCAAGAAAACCAGCAGAACTGCCTTCTTATATTCAGCATCTCGATGTATGCCTCAATCCTCAACTCGTTAATCCATTAACAATAGGTAATTATCCAAGAAAGATAGATGAATACCTTGCTATGGGAAAACCCACTGTAGCAACAGATACAGCAGCCATGCAAATGTTCTTGCCACATGTGCACCTTGCCAAAGGGGTGCACGGTTATATCAGGGCTATTGAAGAGGCGATGAAAGAAAAACCTTCCGCGCAAATGTCTGATGCAATAAATTTTGCAAAAGGGCATACATGGAATGCCTGTGTTGATAAGATATACAATATTCAAAAGCAATTATTACATGCGTAAATTCATACAACAATTATGTGCAGTGCAAAGTACCGGAGAAGCAAAAGTTTATCCCGGTTTAAATGCGGCGAGGGGCATACTGGTATTGCTGGTAATTTTTACACATTCATTACCGGGGGGTATGCTGCTGTATTTTAATTATTTTTTTCACATGCCTGTTTTCTTGTCTGTCAGCGGTTATCTTTTAAAGCAATCAGTATTTCAAAAAGGGTTCAGGCAATATCTTAAAAAATTAACCAACCGCCTTTTGATTCCGTGGTTTATCGCTTCGCTGCTATATCTTCCGTTTAGTTTACATGGCAGGTCGTTAACGCAGCTTACCATAACAGATCTTATTTACCCGTTTTTTCATCTTTGGTATGTGCCAGCCTATTTTATTGGCGCTTTGCTATGCTATGCAATTACCCGCTTTGGCATTCCGGCAAAACTTGTTTTGACAGGCACCGCTGCATTTACCGTTTGCTGGTATTTGTTTTACAGAGATAATCCATTGCCGGTAGCAGAACAGCCTTTATACTGGTTTGGCGAAAAAAGATTTTATGCATACCTCTTCTTCTTTTTTCTTGGTTTCAGTTTGCGTAACGGGCTTGTAAAATTTATGCCGCATCCGTTGTTTTTACTGGCTTGTATCGTTACCACTTTTTTCGCAATTGTTATATTTGTTTACAGCCATAAGCCGGACCTTACGACTATTTTACCATACATGATCTTTAACAGCAGCCTTGTTTTATTCCTGCTGATATATGTTGCACCGCAAAACTGGTTTCAAAACAAACTCATATTATTAACCAATAAACAATCACTGGGAATTTATTTGTATCATCCCATGATCATCTTTATCATTTACCGCATCATTGGCGATCCTGAAAAGAAACATGTGAGTAACCTGCAGGGTTTGTGCGTTGGCCTTATAACACTTGTCACCATTTTATCACTCGTATGGTTTATACAAAAATGGGGCTTTGCCAACAGGTATTTGCTTGGTATCATTAAAAAGAAAGAAGCACCCAAACTTAAAGTGGCATATCTCGCTGCTGCCAGTTAATTTTTTTTTGGAGCCTGGCTTTTGCATTTCAATTAAACTTCCGTTGCGTCGCACTCTTCAACTGCTATAGTCATATTAGGCAACGCGAAAATATAGCAACGGCATGTCTTGTACTTTCAGCACTTTTATAAGCTTTTATCGAAGCATAGATTTGTGGCTCGTGAGACACGAACCACGGCGGGGAGCGCAGAGATAAACAGGTTGCTCCTCCGGGGCAACTTTGATTTTTGCATTCACCTTCTGCAAACAGGTTACCCCTCCGGCGTAATTGATCTTTATTTCATCTGTCGGTTGGTGTCTCACCAACCGGAAAAAGAAAGATTGATTTCGGTTGACAGGAAACGGAAGCCAATAGAAAAAATTCTATCATCATATCAAATCCAGATATTGTTCCCTTGTCATTTTCCAAAGACTTACATCCTGTTCAAAATTTAACCAGCCGGGAGTTGTTCTGTATTGCTTTACAAATTCAAATCCTGCTTTTTCAAGTGTCTTGTTAGGAGCAGGATTTAATGCATAAGGCTCGCAATACAATGTATGCAGTTGATAATTTTCAAAAAAACAGGGCAATGTCATTTTCACAAACTGCGCTCCATTACCTCTTTGCCGCATATCTTTATTCCAGAGATGCAGGTGCATATAAGCTTCTTCTGCAAATTTTATTTTATTGATATTCGAATGCCCGATAGCTTCATTATTGATGAGCCATATAATACAATAAGATTTCTTTTCAATGTAAGATTGCTGTAACTGTTCTTCAAGCATTTGCTGCCATTCATTTGCTGCAGGCAGTTTTGTAATATCAACACCCATTGCTGTAAGATGTTCATGGGTTGAGGTTAGCCAGTAGTTTATAATAAGTGGAATATCTTCCTTCGCTATTTCTCTTACTGATAAATTCTTTTCTTTCATACCATTGATTATTTCATTTGCCTCAAATATAAGCTGTGCTATGTTTAATGCTGAAACATGCTGCGGAACAGTCCATCGCTTTATGGTCAGACCGGGACTGTCAGACCAATCCTGAAGCCGCGGTCAGATGGCTGCGCCAGCCGACCGCTATACAACAGTACAAGTACGCCGTCGCATAAAGCTATGGCGTACAAGAGTGCGACGCAAGGGACGATGCCATACCTGCAAAAGCCGGGCACATAAAAATAAATGTATGTGTAATATGCAAAAAAAGCCGCTTCAAAAAATGAAGCGGTCTTTTATAGTGTTTATCGGTTTTAAATTTATCTTTTATAAATAAGGCTTTCATTTCTGTAACCTGCTCCTGTATTTTTATACCAGTCTGTATAAAGCACGCCTCCCGATTGCGCCCAGTTAAGGAATTGCAGGTAAACTGTTGAGATATTATTACTTTCTGTGGGGTATTCAAAATCTTCTGTAAAACTTAATGCCCAGGGCCAGTTGGTAGCTGTGAGATAATATTTGCTGTTTGCCGCAGAAGTTCTGTCGTTTTCAGTGCCAAACAGGCTTGTATTTGCTTTGTCTGTGGGCTTCTGACCAGGTAAATGTATTTCGTAGTCTCGTTGCTGTCTGGCAATAAGGAATGGATTGAATGGCGCGGTGCCCAGTTCGGCATCGGTCAATGCGGTTGATAAAAATATTTTTACGCGTATTGTATCACTCTTTACATACTCCTGCCCGTTTGTGGTATTTGCATACAGTTGCGGTATTGATGCAGCAGGATCATCGAATGGAATAATAACAGCCTTGCTTTGACCAGCTTCGGTTCCGTTTGCATTGCGGCTTATATATGAGGCGAGGAATTTTTGCCCGGTAACGGAGCTGATCTTGTCTTGCGTAAATGGCAACTGGATGCCGAAGCCGCATTTGGAAGTAGCACCGAAACCTTTTATAACATAGTCGCCATCAATTTCCACTGTTTTATTTATCCCGTTTTTAATATACGTATAGTGATAAGCTACTACGAGGTCATTCAGATCGTAATCACCTGTAGAAGGCCAAAGGTCTTCAAATGCCAGTACGCCCCATGCATCCTGCGAAGGAAAACACTGAACATATGCTCTTGACGGATCGTTGGGGAATTTGTCGTAAACATCCGTAACACCGTCGCCATCTGAATCTGTTGGTTTATCAATCGGGTTTACTTTATCCAAAGAGATCGCATCAGCAGGGCTTACTGTTGCATAATAGATGAGGTCGTTAAAGTCATTGTCTGATTTATTATTATCCCTTTGCTGGTCTTCAAAACTGTTTAAGAATAATTTATGTGTATCGTCGTACAGCAATACTGTGTGTCTTTGATAGCCGCTTTTTTCGTTATTGAGTGCATCTTCTGCAAAATATTTGGTTGCGTTTGTATTTACTGATTTTGTGGTGCTGTTCCATGCATTTTGCAGCAGTACAAAACCTACAGAAGTTCCGGGCTGGAACCTGCCGATGAGTACTTTATCTCCCGAATACATAGCGCCTCCTGAGCCATGTAAGGATGCATTGGGAAAAACAATTTTGATGGAATCAATATCGCTTGCCGATGCGGGGGGGTGGCCGGTTGGGTATTTGTAAAACCCAAGCGTATTGGTATAGCTTGCCCCTTCACTCACAAAAGTGACCCATATATCAGATGTTTTTGTAACATTCAGCGTGGTCTTTGTTGTTGTGGTAAGATAATCCGGATGATAAACCGGCACCGGGCGGCTTCCCGGGAGCGATGCATTGATAAATGACAGCAGTTCTGCAGATATTACATCTGAAGCCGCCCTGTTTTGCGGACGACCATTCAGGTCATACGAAGTATTGTAGGTGTAAACCGTGCCACTGGTTCCTTCCACCACATTGCTAATGATTGTACTGCTTGCAACAAGCTTATCGCCAATGCCAGTTTCATTGGCAACAATATCGCCGCTGTATCCTTCACTTCCGCCGATAACACAGTTAATATTGTTACCATTTATAATGCCCAGCGCATTTCGCATAAGGCCCGCATAATCCGCGTCTATCAGCAACGTATCTGCATAAGCGGGAACCACAAGCGTTGCGGCAATATTTCCATTGGCATCACTAATGGCGGTATAAAGCGGGTTTTTTGTATTGCTTACACTGTACACATTTACCATAACGTCTTTCAATGCCTCATCATCATTGGTTTTCAGGCTTACATTCAGGCTTACTTCTTTTGATGTGGAAAAATTAAAGCCATTTGGAGCAATCGGGGTTTCAGTAACCGGGGGATCGGGGGATGCAGTGGTTTCTGCTTTTTTGCATGATGCAACAGCAGCTACACAAATCATTACACACAATAATTTTCTTTTCATGATATTGGATTTCACTTTTTAGACCTGTTCAAAATTAATATGCTGCTATAACGTTTTAATTTGTCAACAGCGTATTCAACCAATTAAATTTACTTAAAAGGTATTTTCCATTATTACCTTATGTACCTGGCTTTCTTCTATCTGTCAGGCATCGTTGTGTCGTCACCGGCCCCGGGTTGGCATGTATTCAACTGTATTTTTCCAATTAAGCAATTTTATATAACAGACTCATAGACTTTCAAAACATCGGCAGCTGTTTTGCGCCAGGAAAACATGGCTGCTCTTTTTATACCATAGTCAATTGTTTTATTGCGTATTGTTTCATTTTCCAAAACCTGTAACATAGTATCCGCAATTTGTTCCGGCTGGTTAGGGTTTATCAGTAATGCGCCATTGCCGGCTACTTCCGGCATTGCAGAAGTATTGCTGGTAATAACAGGCGTTCCGCATGCCATTGCTTCAAGTATGGGAATACCAAAGCTTTCCCGTAAAGACGGATACAGAAATATTTCTGAAAGCCTGTACAAATTGGGTAATTCGCTGTTGGGTATATAGCCTGTAAGCATAATGTTTTCAACCAGGTGCTCATTGTTTTGCGCTTTTAAAATATTCAGCAAATGATCTTTGCCAAAATCGGGCATTACCATTTTAAAATCGAGCTTGCCACGCTGCTTTAGCATGCCTAAAGCTTTCATTACGTTTGGTAAATTTTTCTTGGGGTCTGTATTGCCGAGGAACAACACAAAACGATCCGGCAGATTCATTTTTTCTTTGAATGCTTTTAACGCTGTCGCATTACGCTGGGGTGTAAAGTGGCTGCCACAGGCATTGTAAATAGCTTTTACTCTTTCGGGATGTATTTTTAGACCTTCAATAATGCGCTGTCTTTCATATTCACTTACGGTAATAATCACTTCTGCTTTTGTAGCAATCTTTGGCACATTCCACCGGCGGTATAAATTACCAAAGCGCTGGTACCAGCTACCTTCTGTTACCATCCATTTCTCTAAATAAATAATATCGTGTATGGTAACTACCAATGGAACTTTTACGGAGACAGGCGCTGTATTGCTGGTACAATGCAGCAGGTCTATCTTGTCATTCTTTGCAGCGGCCGGTAAGTGTTTTTGCTCCCATACAGGATAGGAAGCCTGTTTTGGTAATTGAATATTGATATGATTGCTATTCTTTAAAGCATTCATATCATTATCCCTTTGCGCATATACAAAATATTCATTACCATTTTGCATAAGCTGCAGTTGCTTTAATACTTCCAGTATTACAATATCCATCCCGTGTTTTTTGGGGCGGAAAACCCGCTGTGCCTCAATACCTATGCGCATGCCTGCAGTTTGTTTTAAAATTTATGTATATTAAACCTTGAAGGTCTCAAAGACCTTCAAGGTTTTTAAAAGTTTCTCAGAAGCTGCATAGAATTATCTCAAACAATACCATTCGTTGTGTCCTTCGTGTTTCGTTGCGCTCTTTGTGTCCAGGATGTATCACAAAGGGCGCTAAGGAGGCACAAAGAACACAAAGAGCTGTGCATGTTACCGGCTTTAATAAAAGACCAGACAGTTTCTTACAGATCGTGTATATCTTTTTTGCTATGACTAAAATTCCATACAAAGCCTTTCCAGAAAACATTCAGGTGCGCCCATTCTCTTTTAAGCAAATGCTGCAGCATATTTTTAGGAAAAGCAACTGCATAATAATACAGGAACATTAGCAGCCTGTTAATGCCAAATGTGTTCCTTCTTAAATACAATAACCTGTTACGACTGTAGTAATATGTTTTGAGTGCGGAACCTTTACCTGTGCTGATGGATTCTTTATGCCAAACTTTGCTTGCAGGTTCATACCATATTGAATAGCCTGCTCTTTTAAAACGCTCACAATAATCCATTTCTTCATAATAGAGAAAGAATAATTCAGCCATCAACCCTACTTTTTCAAATGCAGTTCTGGAAAGCATCATAGCTGCGCCATGTGCACGGGAAGTTGGTTGCGCTGTATTGTATTGTCCTTTGTCTTTTTCCAAATAGCCAATGCTGAAACCCCGGCCTGTAACAGGATTGATAGGGGAGAAGCCTGCAAACTGAATGGTATCAGGTGCATCGAAATATAAAAGCTTGGGGCAAGCCACACCAATATTTGCATCGCTTTGCATGCGGGCCACCAATGGTTCGAGAAAATCATTTGCGACTTCTGTATCGTTATTCAGTAAAAAAATATAATCACCCTCTGCTGCTTCAATGCCTTTGTTATTGCCGCCTGCAAAACCAAGATTGGCGCCGGTTTCCACATATTTTATCCATGGAAATTCTTTTGTAAGATTAATGCAGGGTTCTTTGGAGCCATTATCAACAACCACAATTTCCCAGTTTGGATAAGATATATTTTCTAATGAACGCAGAAGGTCTGCTGTAACGGCAGTGCCGTTAAAATTTACTGTGATAATGGAGACCTTTGGTTTACTGGTGGTCATAATTTCTGCTGAAATTATTTGGTTTATGGTCTGACCGTCCGGTCTGACCATGTAACTGTTTCTTGATTTGTTCAACTGTTTTATAAATCTGTCGCGGAACAGCTAACGTTCAGACGGCTGCGCCGGCCGGCGTTGTATCATCAGTACAAGTGTGCCCCGATGCAGCAGACAAACCTAACTCGGGGTCAGTGACGACGCAACAGGAGTTCAATAGATATTCTGTTGCCCGGCTCAAAAAAATCACGCTGTTGTTTTATTTATATTCTCCCACTCTTTTGTAGCTGCATTATATTGTTTAATAACTCTTGCCGGGTTACCAACTGCAACACTAAATGACGGAATATCTTTTGTAACCACTGCGCCTGCCGCGATTACACTGTGTTTGCCAATTGTTACACCTGCCGTTATTACTGCATTTGCGCCGATCCAGCATTCATCTTCGATTGTGATGGGTGCAGTTGTTACAGGCTGCAGGTGAATAGGTGTATCAATGTCTTTGTACACATGATTCAAGCCGCTCATTACAATGTTTTGTGCGAGTATAACATTGTTTCCGATAGTTGCGGGGCCGATAACAACGTTGCCTATACCGATGCGTGTATTATTGCCAATATGTACGGGTCCAACACCATTGTTTACTGTTGCAAAATCTTCAACAGTGCTGTAATCACCGATGCTAAATGGCTGAAACGGCAATACATCCATACGCGTTTTGCGGCAGATAGTAACGCCCTTTCCTTTTTTATGATAAACAGGATTTACAAATAATTTTACCCAGGTTCTTGGCTTTGCCTGATGTTTGGGGATGAGGCACCAGTGTACAAATTTTTTTAGTGCGTCGTTTGATTTTATGGTATGCGCAATTGACATGTTGTTATTTTTTTAAAAGATGCTTTTTTACACGAAGCGTTAATGCTTTTCTTAAGCCTCCATCTATTTCTATGCGCCTGTCGCTTGTCCATACTTTTGCATCGTCAGAATTTACGGCCGCAATTTTTCCACCGGCTTCCTGCAGGCGCAATGCCATCATGCCGTCTTCTGCAGCATGGCCTTCAGGATCGCCGCCTGCTGTGCCGCGGAAAGTTCTTTGTACGGCAATATCATAGCCGTTTACATCAATTCCTTTCTGGCGAATAAAGCCGCTGTTGTAGCCTAATACATTCAGAAAAGGCTGGGTGCGTTCTTTCTTTTTTATTACGTAGCTGCTAAGTATTTCGTAAAAACCATATTGCCAGCGGGGTGTGTTTGTGCCCGGAAGAAATGAATAAGAGCCATGTACGCAGTAAACTTTATCTGCATCGCCTTTGATCATGGTTTCTGTCATGCTCGTGATCCATCCGGCAGGATAAAGTGTATCGCTGTCACCGGTAAGAATATATTTTCCTTTTGCATGGTGCAGGCCTGAAGTTCTTGCATGACCAACACCCTGCTTTGTTTCGAGCAGGGTTTTTATGCCAAGTTCTTTTAGTAATGCTGCCGTGCCATCGGTAGAATTATTATCAACTACAAGCAGTTCAACAGGAAGTTTTGTGCCGGTATTGGCAAGGGAAATGAGCGTGTGCAGAATGCCTTCTTCTTCGTTCCACGCAGGAATAACTACACTTACAACCGGGTTACCGGTATTGAAACGTTTGAGTTTTTCTTTTAACTCCTGGATAAATGCAGGGGAATTGTCTGAAAGGCGAAGCGGTTTTTCCAGAATTTCCTTAACCCATGCAGGTAAAGTAAGATTGATCATTGGGATTATTGGCACTTTAAACTTTATTCACGTAACGCTTAATTATTATAACGTAAGTGCGGGAAGATTATTACCTGCATCATGTTTTTTAGAAAGCAGTTTGTGCTAATATTTTTTCAGCACTTTTATTTAAGCTGTTTATAATATTGAAAAACTAAAATCTGTACCTGCATTTTTTTTCTGCATGGCAAAATCTTCAGGCAAAAAAAACGTTGTAGCATCTGACGCCAATATCCATGTATTAAACAGCCCCTGCTTTTATTGCCCGGAAATGGCTTTCTGTTCCCAAATTATTTTATGCCTGCAAGTATTGATACGTGTATTATTTGCAGAAAAACTTTTTAAATCTTTCTATGGTATTTTTTTTCTGGGTTTCATTAATGATCGTTTTTTACACCTTTATTGGTTATGGAATTATCCTTTTTGTGCTTGTTAAAACGAGAAGGTTTATGAAAGGCAGAAGATCTGCGCAGTTTGACCTTGAAACCCTGCCGGCCTGTACGTTGATTGTTGCGTGTTATAATGAAGCTGATATTCTTGATGAAAAAATTGCAAATACGCTTGCACTTAAATATCCGGAACAAAAGCTTTCCATAGTTTTTGTTACAGATGGCTCTTCTGATAATTCTCCCGCCATTATTCAAAAATATCCTGCCGTTCAGTTAATGCATTCACCGGAACGAAAAGGCAAGATACATGCCATGCACCGCGCCATGCAGCAGGTAAAGACCGGTATCTGCATTTTTACAGATGCCAATACATTTTTAAATGAAGATGCACTTATCAATATTGCAAGGCATTACCAGGATGCAACGGTAGGTGCAGTTGCGGGGGAAAAACGTGTAAAAATTGATGAAATGGCAGATGCAACAGCGGGGGAAGGTTTTTACTGGAAATATGAATCCACTTTAAAAAAATGGGATGCGGAATTATATTCTGTGGTAGGCGCGGCCGGGGAACTTTTCAGTATCAGAACCGCTTTGTATATTCCTGTACCGCCGGATACTGTGCTTGACGATTTTATGATATCCCTGCGCATTGCAGAAAAAGGTTACCGCATTGTATATGAACCCGGGGCCTATGCGCTGGAAACGGCATCAGCAAATGTTGCTGAAGAATTAAAAAGAAAAATACGGATTGCCGCAGGCGGCATACAGTCTGTACTAAGATTGAAAAGTTTACTTAATCCTTTCCGAAATTTTGTATTGTCTTTTCAATATATCAGTCACCGTGTATTAAGATGGACCATCACGCCATTCCTGCTTATACTTGCGTTTATACTAAACATTTTTATTGTTGCAGAAACAAAAGCTATTTTTTATGAGCTGCTGATGGCAGGGCAGGTTGCTTTTTATTTACTTGCTGTTATGGGCTGGATGTTAGAACAAAAAAATATCCGGGTAAAAGTATTATTCATTCCTTATTATTTCTGCATCATGAATTATGCGGTGCTGGCGGGCATCTGGCGCTATATATTCTCAGAACAAAAAGTTACCTGGGATAAGGCAAAGCGTAAGTAAGTGCACATAAATTGTGAGCCGCTTATTTAGCAAATTCAATGTGTGTTGCCCAGGCTGTATTGCAGCTATCACCGTTCCTTGCGTCGCACACTTGTACAGATGAATGTTACTGAACATTCACAGCACAAGGCACACACAGCTCATGTTTCTTATCATTGTACTTTATAAAAGTTTTGCATTTGTCTTGTTTATATGGCAGATTTATTCCAGGTTAAGCAAAGACGTACACATATTATTTTTTATTTTTTTTCGTTAGAGGACAGGTGTTTATAATGTTATGACTTCCGGCTGATGCCTGGTTGTAGTTTGTTAGTAAATCCAATATTGTGTGATATGAAGTTTTTGGGGCTGCATTTATTGCTAATTCTTCTCAATCTTTCCTTTTTTGCTTATTCGCAGCAAAAGCAAATAAAATTTGATCATATAGGAAATAAGCAGGGGCTTTCGCAAAGCAATGTGCTGTGCATTCTGCAGGACAGCCGCGGCTTTATGTGGTTTGGTACAAGAGATGGCCTTAACAGGTATGATGGCTACAGATTTACAGTATTTAAAAACGAAGCTGCAAATAAAAACAGTATCAGCAGCAATTTTATAACCGATATACTGGAAGACAGCACCGGAAACCTGTGGATAGCTACAAGGGGTGGCGGAATAAGCCGGTTTGAAAGATCATCTAACAGGTTCTTTAATTATAAGCATGATATAAATAATTCCAACAGTATAGCAGATAATTATGTAAACGCGATTGCCCTTGATAAAGATGGTAATATATGGTTAGCTACAGAATCTGCCGGGCTTGATCTTTTTAACACCAGGCTTAATAAATTCTTTCATTTTATACACGATCCCAAAGATTCAAAAAGCATCAGTGATAATTTTATAAGAGATGTTTATATAGACAGTAAAAATCAGTTATGGACGGGCACCGCAAAGGGCGGACTTAATCTTTACCAGCCGGAGACAAAAAGTTTTATCAACTATAAGTATGATTCATCAAGGCTTTCATCGCTCAGTTATAATGATGTATATGTAATATATGAAGATTACCTGCAGCGGTTATGGATTGGTACCAATGGTGGCGGGCTTGCTTTTTTTGACCAGGCCAACAATATTTTTACCAGTTTCAGAAGTAATTCATACGCGGGTGGACTAAAGAAAGATGCGATCTATGCTATAAATGAAGATAAAGACCACAATCTCTGGATAGGAACAGAAAACGGCGGGCTAAGTTTACTGAATACCCAAACCCAAACATTTACCAGTTATACACAGGATGAAATTGATAACAACAGTCTAAGTTGTAATTCTGTTTATGCTATTTGCCGGGATAAAAAAGGAAACATGTGGCTGGGAACTTTTAACAGCGGTGTTGACTTCTACAACCGTGATAACCAGTTTATGCATTACAGGCACAGCCTTTCCCCGGAAAGCCTGAGTGATAACAGGGTTTTATGCATTTATGAAGACTCCAAAAAGAATATATGGGTAGGTACAGATGGTGGTGGGCTTAATTTCTTTGATCCTTCCACTGCAAAATTTACTTCCTGTAAGCATGATGATAATAATACAAATTCCCTGTGTGGTAATTATGTGTTGTCTGTTTGCGAAGACAGCCTGAACAATCTTTGGCTGGGCACCTGGGGTGATGGTATTTCTGTTTATGATCAAAACAAAAAGACATTTAAAAATTTCAAACACAATCCGAATGATACAAACAGCCTAAGCAGTAATAATGCCTGGGTTATTTACCAGGATTACGAAAAAAATATCTGGATAGGAACGTATGGCGGCGGGCTTGACAAATATGACAGAAGCACCAACTCGTTCAGGCATTTTACTTACGACAAGTATGACAAGCAAGGTATCAGTAGTAATAGTATTGCATGTATATACGATGACCGGAAAGGAAATTTATGGTTGGGTACAGACGGGGGAGGGCTTAATATCATGAATAAGGCATCGGGGAAAGTTGTACGCTTTATGCATACCAGCAGCAGAACGAGTATAGCAGGAAATACTATTGCCAATATATATGAAGACAGCAAAGGTATTTTCTGGATAGCCACCAATGAGGGTTTGTCTGTGATGAACAGGAGCGCTGGCCGGTTTACCAATTATACCGTTGAACAGGGATTGCCCGGCAATGTAATTTTTGGTATCATCGAAGATAACAACCGGCGTTTATGGATAAGCACGGGAAACGGAATTTCGAGGATGGATATCAACAGTAAAACGTTTAAGAACTATTCTGCAAACGATGGGCTCCAGGGAAATGAATTTAACGAAAAAGCTTTTTGCAAAAGCCGGAATGGCGCCTTATATTTTGGCGGCAATAATGGGTTTAATGTATTTTTTCCGCATAACATAGCCAAACCATCTTACGATCCGCCATTGATTATGACAGGTTTTAAGATACTCAACAAAGAAGTTCCCATTGCATTAAATGAGCATGATAAATCGCCATTAAAGCAGGATATAACGGAAACAGGCGCCATTACTGTATCTTACCGGAGCTCTGTAATACAATTTGAATTTGCCAGCCTCAATTATACCAGCAATGAAAAAAAGCAGTATGCATATATGCTGGAAGGTTTCGATAAAAAATTTACCCAGTTCTCTGCTAAAAGAACTGCAACTTATACGAACCTTGATCCTGGTGATTACACCTTCAGGGTAAAAGGACTGAACAATGACGGCACAGTATCTACACATGAATTAATATTCCAACTTACAGTTACACCACCTTTCTGGTTAACATGGTGGTTCAGGGGTGCTGTTATTTTATTCTCCGGCAGTTGTATCTATTTTATATACCGCTACCGTATTAATGCTGAAAAAGCAAGACAGCAGATACTGGAGCAATTGGTTTCAGAGCGTACACGCCAATTGCAATTATCTACAGAGCAGGAACGCAGGGCGCGTGAAGATGCAGAAAAAGCGGGAAAGCAGGCAGAAGAGGCCAATAAAGCTAAAAGTATTTTCCTTGCTACCATGAGCCATGAAATAAGAACACCGATGAATGGTTTAATTGGCATGCCCACTTTACTTGCGCAAACAGAACTTACTCCCAGGCAAAAAGAATATACGGATGTAATAAGAATTTGTGGTGATACACTGCTTAACGTTATTAATGATATACTCGATTTTTCAAAAATCGAATCAGGCAATATGAGCCTGGAACAAAATGATTTTGATCTGCGTTCCTGCATAGAAGAAGTACTGGACATATTTGCCGAAAAAGCTGCAAAAAATGGCATTGACCTGGTTTATATGATAGACAATAATGTACCAGCCTGTATTGTTGGAGACAGGCTAAGGCTGCGGCAGGTATTAATGAACCTGGTAAGTAATTCTATAAAATTTACACATAAAGGAGAAGTATTTGTACATGTGCAGCTACAATCTCTTAACGGGCATGATGCCGAATTATCTTTCAGGGTTAAAGACAGCGGCATAGGCATTCCTGCAGACAAATTAGATAAGCTGTTTAAAGCTTTTTCACAGGTTGATTCTTCCACTACCCGCAAATATGGCGGTACCGGTCTTGGTTTGATCATCTGCGAAAAACTGGCAGGCCTTATGAAAGGAAAAATAAGTGTAGAAAGCGAAGTTGAAAAAGGCAGCACTTTCACTTTCACTATTCTTACAAGGGCCGCGGAACATGCGGTTAAAAATTATATAAGCAATGGTTCACCCGTATCTGAAGGAAAACGTACACTGATAGTTGATGATAATAATACCAACAGAACGATACTGTATGAGCAATTAACCCAATGGAATATGGTGCCGGTAATGGCTGCAGATGCTTATGAAGCCATTGCTGTTCTTGAAAACGATCCTGCATTTGATCTTATTCTTACAGATATGGAAATGCCCGGTATGGATGGTGAAGCTTTTGCCCGCTGTGTGCGAAAAACATTTCCGGAAATACCTGTTATATTGTTAACCTCTTTATGCAGCAATGCTATTGCAGCGGGCGATAATTTATTTGCCGCTGTTATTACCAAACCCATCAAACTGCACATGCTTTCCAATGAAATAGAACAGGTACTGTGCAGGCATACAAACAAAACAGCACATACAATGCAAATCATCCCTCAACCCACTGAAACGCCGTCTTCAGTTTCACTTGCACAAAAATATCCGCTGTACATACTGCTGGCGGAAGACGATATGTTTAACCAGATGATCACTGTGCAATTGTTAGAAACACTTGGTTATGAAATTACCGTTGCAGATAATGGCCGCATAGCACTGGAGTACATGCAGCAAAATCATTATGATATTGTATTGATGGATGTACAAATGCCTGAAATGGATGGCTATCAAACTACGCAATACATAAAGGAAAATTTTACAGAGCAGCCCATTATACTTGCCATGACTGCCAATGCGATGGATGGCGATAAAGACAAATGCCTGAATGCCGGTATGGATGATTATATCAGCAAGCCCATCAATTTTGAGGAGCTTTCCGTAAAAATAGAATACTGGGCCAAACACGTGCACCTGCGCGGAAAAGCCGTTTCTGTTTAACGCACTTTCCAATGCGACAAATTAAAGATGATGGTGGTATTTTTTTTTGAACCCTGCTGCAGAATAAAAATTTAGCTTTTGTTGCGTCGCAATCACTTCATCTGTATATCTTTTGGCATCAATATAATCGTGTTTTAAAAGTATAATCACATCAAACTGTAACCGGCACTACAAAATAGTCTTTGAATTCGCGGTTCTTTTGTATACTAAATAAAAAGAACTATGAACAAGACTTTGATGAGGGCAAAAGCCGTACTCTTTTTTGTATTAATGATGCTGGTATTGCCATCTTTCACACATGCACAGAAGTATGAAAGCAAATATTTCAACAACCTCAATGCGCAGGGCGTAATATTGGATGGCTATGATGCCGTTGCTTTCTTTACAGATTATAAACCTGTAAAAGGGGATGCGAAACTTCAGTACACTTATGAAGATGCCATTTATTATTTTGCATCACAGGAACACCTTAATTTATTTAAATCAAATCCGGAAAAATATAAACCGCAGTTTGGCGGATGGTGTGCTTATGCGGTATCGCTTGGACGTATTGCTCCTGTTGATGTAGCCACTTTTTCTATAGTTGATAATCGTTTAGTGTTACAACATAATCAACGGGCCGCAGATGGCTGGAACAAAGATGTTCAGGGTAATTTATTACTTGCAGATAAATACTGGCCCAATGTATCTGCTGTTGGCGGCAAACAAATAAAAACAGACGCGGAAAAAGTATTTCTCAATAATACCGATCCTGATGGTGTCGCACTCCGGGGGTATGATGCAGTTGCTTATTTCACCGGTATGAAAGCCACCAAGGGTGATCCGAAATATTTTGCACGTTACAATGGCGCTACTTATTGGTTCGCAACAGTAGCACATGAAAATATGTTCAAAGATCATCCGGAGATGTTTGCCCCGCAGTACGGTTCTTTCTGCGGCTATGCAATGAGCCTGAACAAACTTCGCCCCATTGATCCAAACATCTGGCAGATCGCTGACGGACGTTTGATTCTGCAGCATACGCAGGATGCCTATGACCAGTTCAACAAAGATACAAAGGGCAATACTGCAAAAGCAGATGGCAACTGGCCCGGGCAGGTGAAGAAACATGCAGGAAAAAAAGTAAAGTTTGATGCGCCTGCAAAACCAGCTTCAGATATACAATCCAAATAACTAACTAAAAATAAATTATGAAAAAGATATTTCTTTTTATTGTGTTTGCCATTAGTATTGCTGCAGCTTGCTCTGCACAAACAATTACCACAAAAAATATTTCATTGGATGCCGCAAAAAAAGTTGCCGCAGAAGCGGTGAAGTATGCAATAGCAAATAATGCTGCCGGTGGCGCCATTGCTGTTGTTGATAATGGCGGCAATCTTGTTTACCTGGAAAGACTCGATAATACTTTTGCTGCGGCAAGTGAAGTGGCTATTAAGAAAGCCGGCACTGCTGCGCTTTTCAAAGCGCCTTCTTCAAAATTGGAAAATGCAATCAACGGAGGCAGGGATGCGCTCATCACAGTTGGGCATACATTTTTGCAGGGTGGCGTTCCTATCATTGTTGATGGGCAGGTTGCAGGTGCAATAGGTGTAAGTGGCAGCTCAAGTGCACAGCAGGATGAGGATATTGCAAATGCTGGCGCAAAAGCAGTAACACCATAGCCCCATAAATGGAGTAAGAAAACGACAATCAAGGTCTGATAAAATAAAAATTCCTATTAAGGATTTAGGCTTATGAGCCCAACATTATCTCTTTGAGCATCGTCCCTTGCGTCGCACTCTTGTACGTTCTTATCGCTAATCTTCATTGCGAAGCCCATAGCCATGCACAATGCCTTTGCTGTGTTCTTCGCAATGATGCTATAATTGATAAAGTACAAGTGAGTCCACGGCAAGCCGGGATTTTGATGACACAACAGAAGATGCCACGAAGAACAATTGCCGGCAAACAAAAAATACAGTATGGAAAAATTCACCAACATAAAACTGCGGCTATTGGTCATTGCATTTTTTATAAGCGTATTTGCAATGGCGCAGGAAACAAGACAACTGGCCGTTGATAAACCTATGGCAATCGCCGATTTAAAAACAACAGAAGGCGCTGCATTATTAGATGCGCAATGGTTTGTACAACCTGTACATATACAGGAAGCAAGTTTTAAATCTCCGGGTCCTTCTTCGAAAGACCCGCTGTTGTTGTATCCTACGGGAATGATGATTAGTACCCACACAATTCATCCACGGATAGGTACAGAAGATTTCAATAAAAATTTTATTGCTGTAAAGCCTGCTGATCTGGAAAGACGTGAAGGTATGGGACTTGTGTCTATGGTGTGGTTTAAAGCTGAATTAACCATTCCTGAAACAATTGGAAAGTTCAATACAACCGGCAGCACTGCTGTGTTTGAAATTACAGTGGATGATTATAGCGAGGTCTGGGTTAATGGAAAACAAATGCATGGTTTTGGGCAAACTGGTAATGGCGTTATCAGCGGATACAATACACGCAACCGGATTATACTTACAAACAATGCAAAAACCGGCGAACATTTCTCTGTTGCAATACTTGGTATCAACGGGCCAATAGGCATGATACCTGATAATTATATCTGGGTTCGTAATGCTGTTGTTGATTTTTATAAAGATGGTTTGCCGGCAAATGCCGCCTGGAAAAATACTGGAAAGATTTCTGTGATAGACGAACAATTGAATCAAATCATTCCCCGGGGCACAGCAGTTGAAAAAATTGCGGATGGATTTCAGTTTACAGAAGGACCTGTTTGGCATCCTGATGGATATCTATTATTTAGTGACCCAAACACAAACACTATTTATCGGTATAACCCAAAGAATAATAATGTAACGGTGTATATGAGTCATAGTGGCTATACCGGCCCGGATATTGGCGAATATAGTCAGCCGGGAAGTAATGGAATAACGATTGATAAGGAAGGAAGACTGATTATAAACCAGCATGGAAACAGGAGAGTAGTTCGCATTGAAAAGAAAGGGCCGTTAACGGTTTTAGCTGATAAGATAGATGGCAAAAGATTTAATAGTCCGAATGATGTTGTATTGAAAAGTGATGGCACTATTTATTTTACTGATCCACCTTATGGTCTGCCAAACTTTTTTAAAGATGACAGGAAAGAACTCGATTATTCAGGTGTATTTATGATAAAGGATGGAAAGGTAAGTGTTGTATCAAAAGATATTGGAGGGCCTAATGGAATCGCATTTTCGCCTGATGAAAAATATCTCTATGTTACAAACTGGGATATACGTGATATTCATCACACGAAAACATTATGGCGTTATGAAGTACAGCCAGATGGTACAGTGAAGAACGGGAAAATATTTTTTGACTGGAACCTTACCGAAGATGATGAAGCCCTCGATGGAATGAAAGTAGATAAAGAAGGCAATCTTTTTGTAAGTGCGCCGGGTGGTTTATGGGTATTATCATCAGAAGGAAAATTATTGGGAAAGATTACTACTCCTGAACGTGCTGCTAATATGGCATGGGGTGACGAAGATGGAAAAACATTATATATGACAGCGCACAGCAGTTTGTATAAGATAAGGGTTGATACAGGTGGCAAGTTTAGCTGGCAGTAATATTGCTGCAAAAAAGATAGCATTACTTGCCCATATAAATTAAAAAAATGAAACCAGTCATTATAGCGGGTGCTAACTGAAACCCCGGGGGCTGCAGCAAAGAAATTTTTAGATGAACCGTATAATGTTATCACCAGCCGTAAAAGCATGCCAGATGCGGATTCCGCTGATTGGGTAAAGCCTTCTGAAATGGCAGATGTACCTGAATTTATCTGCAGTGAAAAGGGATCTGTATTAAGAGAGCCTGTTTATAAGGTTTACAATAATGCATAAAATACAGCAGCGATATAATATCCACAAAGAGGCTGTCTCAAAAGTAAGAGACAGCCCTTTTTTATTCGGTAAGGCAGGTGATAGAGAAAGTTTTCGTTTAAGCGATTCTCAAAGCCTTCATTTTACTTTTGAGACAGCCTCTTTTGTATTTAGATTACCAGTGTTTTATTTCTTCGTTACTGCTAAAACCTTAGACAGATTCAATGTGATTGTTATGGATTAATTATATAGCCTGATGTACCATCTTTAGTGTATGAAAGCGCTGATCTTCCTGAAAACTCCATGGTTATTTATATGCTCCGCCCTTCAGAAGCAGTATATGGCAATCCTGCTTCAGTTTGCGCCACAGCTGATGCTTTAAAATTTGGTTCACTTTTTTTGTGTACTGGGTTATTACTGTTTGTCCTGGTTTGGAACCTGGTGAAGATATTAGGCGGGAACAAGTGCGTCTTGCAAAATAAAGAAATATAATAAACCATTATTGTCCGGCTAACCTGGGCTAAAGCCCAGTGGATAAAGATTTTGGCTTTATAACCACAGCCTTAAGGCTGTGGTTAATAAAACCTATGCCAGTATTGGGCTTTAGCCCAGGCAATGACATTTTTACCGGACAATAATGTAAACTTTACTTTAAACAGGCAGCCGTGCAGGATGCAATTTCGTCTCCAAAGTTTTCCCTGATATAAGAGTAATGCTGCAACCCACCGGGCTGAACATATAATACGATCCAGTCTCCGTATTCAACAGCTTTTGCATGAATAGTTACAGGTGAAGCAACATAATCCTGTACAGCTTCATTCATCTTTTCTCCATTTGCCCCCACGATAAGATAATAATTCTGTTTACCTGCTTCATCCTTTACTTTCAATACAGGAGGAATACCGCCCAGTATGCAACGTATAGCACAATCTTTATGTGGCTTTCCTTCCCCCGGTTTCATTACACCAAAAAAACATTTAGGATCAACGATCTCCCCTTTGATATCAAGTAACCCGGCTTCCTTTGTTTTTTGCAGCGCATCAGAAGCAGCCTTACTATTAGAAATATTCACAAGTGGTTGATCATTTACATCTATCTGCAGCAGTAATTTTCCATCATTGTAAAGCAATGTTCCTTTAAGCGTTATTTCTTTCCCTTTAAGGGAAGTATTGTTTTCTTTTTCCAGTTCCCCCAGCACACCATCCGCGCCATATTTGCCAAAACCAATTAAGGGTATGGTTATATAATTTTCATTGCCCCAAATATCCTTGCCATCAGTAACTTTAAGTACAGGAACAGGTTTGTTAAAATAAATCCCTTTTACTTCTGTAAGTTTCCCAAATTCAAAATTGCCGGTACCAAATTTCTTTTGAGACAAAGCCAATAGGGCACCCACTGCAATGA
>Ga0187893_10005813_pt1 | contig 21724 bp, 22 predicted proteins | sample MA1701074metaG_FD_139574 | JGI IMG/M metagenome (GOLD analysis project Ga0187893, IMG submission 139574) | White microbial mat communities from a basaltic lava cave in the Kipuka Kanohina Cave System on the Island of Hawaii, USA - MA170107-4 metaG ...
GTCGATGCAGCACATGAGCATGTATTGCAAGCTGTACTCTCCTTTCCGTGACGCAAAGTGTTAGGCGTCAACCAGCACATTGAATCCACCGTAGACCATGCGTTTGCAATCGAAGGGCATGTCTTTTGGATCGCCCATGCATTGGATCCGCGGGTCCTTCATCACCCTGGCGTTCACACGGTCACGATGCGCACGCGACTTGAATACGATGTATGCGAAAACCACTGTCTCGCTGGACTTAGCCTTGGCGCTTTTCGGAAATGGAACGCCCATCTTTGTATTGAGATCGTCGCCGGCGCACTCCTTGTAGTCGAGCGCACCGTGCTCTCGCCAGATTTTCCCTGCTTTCTGCGCGAGGCGCCGGTAAGCCTGCAGGTTTTTCTTCGGAACGGGTAGAACAAATCCATCGACGTATCGCATGCACACCATCCTTTCTTATTTTTCCGTTACGAGTTTGAAATGGCCCGGGCGGGCTCGCTCGGTCTTGCGTCAAGCCCACGAAAGAGATGCCCCTATTTGTTTCTGGCTGCCTCCGCCCGCAACCGTTCTTCTTGCTCCCTGAGCTCAGGCGTAAACTCAGCGCCGAAGTCCTCCGCTTCGAATACCTGACGAATCTCAATCTCGGATTCCCCGGGCATGGGGTTGGGGCAGCGCTTGACCCATTCGATCGCCTCTGCCATCGATTTCACCTGCCAGAGCCAGAAGCCGGCAATCAGCTCCTTCGTCTCGGCGAAGGGCCCGTCGATCACGGTGCGCGTGCTTCCCGAAAACCTGACACGTGCGCCTTTCGAGCTCGGCTGGAGCCCTTCTCCCGCGAGCATCACGCCGGCCTTCACCAGCTCTTCGTTGAATTTTCCCATCTCGGTCAACAGCTGCTCGCCCGGCATGACGCCGGCTTCTGAATCCTTCGTGGCTTTGACGATAATCATGAATCGCATGGAACGCTCCTTGTCGTTGATGGTGATCTATGAAGGTTTCTGCTTCGATCTTAACCGGATCAATCTCGGCTCTCTTTCATAGTCGAGCAGCCGCCGGGAAATCGACATGGACGGGATTCTTTATCTTTCAATGGCTTGCCGTCAGCTGCTTCCCAGATCCTTTACCTGGGTCGGACTGGAAGAGTTTGATGCTGTACCGTAGGCGTGCCACCCGCCTCCCAGTGCCTTGTAGAGTTGTACGACCGAAACGAGCTGCAGTCGATGGGTGCTGGCGAGCGCCAGTTCTGCGTCGAAGAGATTGCGTTGAGCGAGGAGTACGTCGAGATAGTTGGCGAGCCCGCCTTTATAGCGGAGACTGGCGAGATGCAAGGCCGACCGCAAGGCCTCCACCTGTTCGGCCTGCGCCGCTCGTTGCTCGCGAGCCGTTTTGACGGCCACCAGTGCGTCTTCGACCTCTCGAAATGCCACGAGTATGGTTTGTTCGTACTGCGCAAGCAGCTCCCGAGCCTGCGCCTCGGCGGCATCCTGCTGGAACCCTAAAATCTGCGCATTCAGCAACGGACCGGCGACACTCGGGCCCGCGACGCCGAACGCCGTCTCGTCGGCCACAAGGCGGGACAAATGAGGGCTGGCTACCCCGAGCATGCCCGTGATGCTCAACCTCGGAAACCGGTCCGCTTTCGCCATGCCGATTCTTGCCGTGGCCGCCGCCAAAACCTGCTCAGCCTGGACCACATCAGGTCGACGTTGCAGGAGTTCCGAAGGAAGGCCGGGAGGCACATCCGGAGGCATCACCTGTTCGGTGAGGGACCGGCCCCTCGCAATGCGGCCGGGATTTCGTCCGAGCAAGACGCTGAGCTGATTTTCCTTCTGCACTTGTTGCCGTTCCAATTCGGCCACACGCGCCTCGGCGTTGGCCCGTTCAGCCACGAACTGGTCCGAGTCGATTTTTGTGATCACTCCCTGGCGCATTCGCGCCTGGGCGATCTTGACCGAATCCTCCCACGACTTCAGGGTTCGTTTCGCGACGTCCATCTGCGTGTCGAACTGCAGCAAATCAAAGTACGATTCTGCGACTCCGCTCACGAGCTGGAGAATCGTCGCGCGTCGAGCTTCTTCCCGCGCAAGGAGGTCGCCACGCCCGGCTTCGTTAGATCGGCGGATGCGTCCCCAGATATCCAGTTCCCAGGAGAGATTCCCTTGGAGGTAATAGTTGAATTGATTGGGGAAACCGGGGACCAGAAAACTCGATTTCCGCCCGAAGGAAGGAGCGTTCGCTGCGATATCGGCCTTCGGGGCGAAATCCATTTTTGCGATGAGTAAACGCGACTGAAACTCTTCGACCGATGCCACAGCACGTTTGATGTCTTTATTCTCATCCAGCGCAATCCTGATGAGGCGCTGAAGTTCCTCATCCTGCAACAGATCCCACCAGGGCAGGTTGGCGAACGACGCGGCCTCACGCGTTGCTTCGGCCATTCTGAACGCATTCGGCGTGGGAAGATCCGGACGGGAATAGTCGGGTCCGACCGCGCAGCCAGCGAGGAAACAGGACCAAATGAGCAGGGTCACCTTACGCATGTCAGTCTACACCTTCCGTGCTGCTTTATCGTTTCACGATCTTCACCGGTTTTTCCCGGACCGGTATTCGAGCACGCGGAACATCCGGTAGAAGAAGCTTGAGTCCCAGTCCAACGAGCAGCAGGATCGGGAACATCACCACGCTGAACGCCACCAGCCAATCCATGGCTCCCTCCTTTTGTTAATGCGCCTTCGAGCGATGTGCCTTTGACCGACCGACACGGCTCGAGGCAGTGATCTGATCCACCAGGCACTTGTTCAAACAGCCGGCCGCTTTCAGGCCCGCGCCTTTCTGCCACAGACGGTGCAGAAGCTCTTGTCCGGACTGATCGATGAAGGTGACGCCCGTTAAATTCACAACGACGGATTTCTGCCCGTGCCCGGTGACGTGTCCCCAACAGTCGTGCAGTTCCTGGACCCATGGCCCGGCGAGTCGCCCTTCAACGACCAGCGTGATCGAGTCTCCATCCTGACGGGTCGTGACTTTCAGCATGTGCTGTTCTCCCTATTTTCCGGCTTCAGCAAGCGCCGTTCATCTCACCCGACGTGAGAGAGACCGAGATCGGTGCGATCTCCCCCGGTTACCTGAGTCGGACCGTTATTGATCGGAGTCAATAGCTCTTCACGTTCGATCTCTCCGTGTGACTCACTAGCCTGATGCGTGGCTGCGATCAGCGAATAGAACACCGGAACGACAAAAAGAGTGAAGAGAGTACCGACGGTCATCCCCGTGACCAGCACGATCCCGATACTATTGCGAGCAGCGGAGCCCGGCCCGAATGCGAGCACCAGGGGGAGGTGCCCGAAGACGGTGGCCGCTGAGGTCATCAGCACCGGTCGTAGACGCGTCAACGAGGCCTCGCGAATCGCGACAGCCTTGGCGAGACCTTGGGCCTGAAGTTTGTTCGCAAATTCTACAATCAGTATGCCGTTCTTCGCGATGAGGCCCACCAGCGTAATCAGGCCGACCTGGGAGTAAATGTTGATCGTGGTGAGGTCCAGGAAGCTGAATATGAGCGCACCGGAGATCGCGAGCGGTACCGAGCCCAGCAGTACGATCAGCGGGTCGCGGAAGCTCTTAAACTGTGCCGAGAGCACGAGATAGATGAGCACCAACGCGAATCCGAGTGTGACGACGAGCGCCGAGCCTTCCTGGCGAATCTGTCGTGATTCGCCTGCGTAATCAAGATTGACGCTCCGGCCACCCGCCGTGGCCGCGGCCTCTTCGAGCACCCGTAGCCCCTCCTCCTTCGTAATGCCGGGCCTGACACCGCCGAAGATGCGCACGGCATTGCGTTGTTGAAAGCGATTCAAGGTGCGCGGGGCCGTGCTGGTTTCGATGTGTGTGAAGGTCGACACCGGTACGAGCTGGCCCCCCGGCGTCTTGATCTTGAGGTCAAGCAGCGGGCCGACAGTGGCACGGTCCGTGTCGCCAATCTGAGGAATAACCTTATAGCTGCGATCGAAAAAGTTGAAGCGATTGACGTAGGCTCCACCGAGGAGAGTCCCGAGTTCCCGTCCGACTCCGGCCAGATCGAGCCCGAGGTCGGCGAGACGCTCGCGATCGAGTATCACGCGCGCCTCGGGCAGGTCGATCTTCAGATCCGTGTCTACATAGAGGAACTTGCCGCTCTGCCAGCCTGCCCCAACGACCGCCGCAGTTGTCTCAAGCATCTGCTCAGCTGATGCACTGCTCTGCAGCACCAGCTCGACGTCGTATTGGCCTGGGGTCGGCAGAGGCGGGTCAAGGCGTGGAAAGACGCGCAGCCCTGGTACCTGCGAAATAGCCCCATACAACTCACCATACATCTCCTCGGTCGATCGACCTCGTTCGCGCCAATCTTTCGCGACCATCCCGCCGAAGCCGCCCCATGTCGACGTCAGCGACCACATAAACTTGGCCTCGGGAAAGGACGTGACCGCGCTCACGACCTTCAACGTATCCCGGTTGGTCGCGGCCAGTGTCGAGTCGGGTGCTGCTTCCAGGAAGAGGCTGATATGACTCTGGTCTTCCACAGGGGCGAGTTCCTGGCGCGAAAACATGTAGAGAGGCACTGCCGCAACCATGATGATGAGCGCCGCCGCTACGACCCCCCAGCGCATCTCGAGCGCAACCTCGAGTAGCCAGGTATACACACGGCGCACCTCCTCGAACCTGCGGTTGACGAAGGCAGTCAGCCGGCCTTCCTTGCCTTGCGGATGCACGAAGCGTGAACTCATAACCGGCGAGAGCGTGATTGCGACGATGCCCGACAGGACAACTGCAGCGGCGAGCGTGATGGCGAACTCCAGGAACAGCGATCCGGTCAAGCCACCCTGAAAGCCGATCGGCGCATAGACTGTGGCCAGGGTGATCGTCATGGCGATGATCGGACCGATCAGCTCGCGCCCGCCGGTCAACGCGGCCTCGATCCGTGATTTGCCCAGGCGCACGTGCCGTTCGACGTTTTCAACGACGACGATCGCGTCGTCCACGACCAGCCCGACCGCAAGCACAATGGCAAGGATCGTCAGGAGGTTGAGGCTGAAACCGAAGGCGAGCATGAACCCCCCCGCTCCGATCAGCGAGACCGGGATGGCGACGAGCGGCACCAGCGCGGTACGCACCGAGCCCATGAACAGGAAAACGATGAGCGCGACGATCATGATCGTTTCGCCCAGCGTCTTGGTAATTTCCTTCAACGCGCTTTCCATGAACATCGTCCCGTCCCAGACGAGCTGCATGTCGATGTCCTACGGAAGCGTCGGCCGGATGCGCTCCATCTCGTCGCGAAGCCGATGTGCGACCTCGATCTCATTCGAGCCGACCAGCGGCCAGATCCCGAGATAGACGCCTTCCACCTGGCTGTACTTTGCCACCATGTCGGCTTCCTCGGCCCCATGTTCGACACGGGCCACGTCCCTCAGGCGTACGATCGCGCCTCCACGATCGGCGACGATCAGTTCTTCGAACTCTTTTGCGGACCGCAGATCGGTGTTTGCGAGCAGGTTGACCTGCACCAGATTGCCTTTCGTCCGGCCCACGGCGGCGAGAAAGTTGTTGCGCCGGAGCGCCGCTTGGATGTCGCCTGGCGAGAGGTTCAGCGCGGCGAGGCGATCGGGGTCGATCCACACGCGCATGGCGATCTGACGGCCGCCCTCGAAGGTCACGCGCTGAACGCCGGAGAGCGTCGCCAGTTGCGGCTGCAGGGTGCGGAGCAGCCAATCGGTGACGGCCGGCACGGTCCGCTCCGTCGATGTGAAACTCAGATAAAAGGATGCGTACGGTCGATCGGCGCGCTGCACTTCGATCACCGGCGGCTCGGCTTCTGGCGGGAGCTCCGATCTCACTTGTTGAAGCCGTGCGGTGACTTCGGCAAGCGCCGCCGTGCTGTTGTGGTTCAGTTTCAGATGCACCGTGACGGTGCTCACCCCGGCGCGACTCGTCGACTCGAGATAGTCCACGCCGCTTATTGCCGACACGACCCGCTCGATCGGCGTGGTCAGAAAGCCTCGAACCGTCTCGGCGCTTGCGCCGTAATAGACGGTGGTGATGATCACTGATGAACTCTCGATCTTTGGATATTGCTGTAGAGGTAGAGAAGTCAGCGCCCGCCAGCCTGTGAGCAAGATCACGAGGTTGACGACGACCGCGAGCACGGGGTGTTTAATGAAGATGTCGGTGAATGAACGCATAAGGATGTCCTGTTGTCTTCCTCGGGTCAGCTTAGCGTCTGCTTGCCTGACTCTGTTCCTGCGTATGCTCGTGATCGCCGGGGATCGCTACGAGCACCGCGTCACGCAACTTGAAGGATCCGGAAGTCGCCACCTGCTCGCCGGCGGACAGTCCGGCCTGGATCACGACCTCGTCGCCGAGCACCGTCCCGCTCTCGACTTGGCGCACGTGCGCCCGGGTCTTGCCCTCCTTGTCCGCCTCAATCACGAACACCTGGTCGCCGCCCGGTCCTTTTCTCAGCGCGCTCACGGGGACAGCGATTGCCTTGCGCACAGGGCCGACTGGAACTTGGACGCGGACCGAGGCGCCGGGCGCCGGCGCACCTGCAGCATGCTCGATTCTCGCCCGCACCATGGCGTTACGCGTCGCCGGGTCGACTCGCGCATCAAGCGCGACGATCTTGGCTGTGATTGAAGAGGATTCTCCCGTGACGAACACCGCTACCCTCTCATCTTCCTTCAAGCCTGCGGCAATCTGCTGCGGGACCGTGAAGTCCACATGTACCGCCTCGTCGACGCCTTGCAAGGTCGTCAGTTGGGTGCCTTCGTTGAGATACTGTCCGGGGTGCACATCCGCAATACCCACCCGCGCCCGGAACGGCGCGCGGATCGTCTTGCGCGCGATGATCGCCTTTGTCCGCGCGATTTGAGCCAATGCGACATCGAGATCTGCGCGCGCACGATCGACCTCCTCCTGAGTCGTCGCCAGGTCGCGATTCAAATTGGATCTGCGATGGAGCACCGACTTGGCGAGCGCGGCCTGGGCCACTTGTGCTTTGAGATCGGCCTCTTCGACGGACACGTCGAGCGCGACGAGTAGCGTACCTTCATCGACGATCTGTCCGGGGGTCAGTCTGACCTGGCGCACGGTGCCTGGAAGTTCGTTGCGGAGCGTGATCGAGCGCAGCGCGAGAACGGTCCCGATCGATGTGGTGGTCGGACGGTGTTCAATCTCTCGCGCGACCGCGACACTTACCGACTCCCTCGGTTCCGGTTGGCTCTGAGAAGCGGCAATGCTTTCTTGAATGGCCGTATATTTCCACGCGGCCAAAGCAACTCCGACTGCGACGACCATAACAAGGAGCAAAACTGATCCGACCCAACTACGGCGATTCATTTGTGACGCCTTCCTTCTATCCGGCAGATGAAGCTGCTCTGGAAACCTGTCTCTCTGAATGTGCTAGAAGCTTCAGCAACGACTGTTCCAGGCAAATCTGCCGGTTGATAGAAGCCAATAACTCGTTAATAATATTGGGAATTACTGGCAGATCCGCCGCGGGAAAGAGCACGTGAGAATGAGAGATGCCGAAGCCGGTTCGCCGTCAATTCGGCATCTGCCGATATGTCGGCAACCGTTCAGATCCTGATGAAGTGAGAAGAAGAATCGGGCTATGAAGGACGAGCGATGCCGAGTTTCTGCATCCTGGATTGGAGGGTGGTTCGTTTCATGCCGAGCCTTGCTGCGGCGCCTGCAGATCCGCCGATGGTCCAGTTCGAGTCGCGCAGCACCTTAAGAATATGTTCGCGTTCAGCTTGTTCGAGGGTCGTCGTTCCAGCCTGTGTGACGGGACTCGGTGTCCGCTTGAGTTCGGCCAGCGACACGTACAGTTCCTCTCCTTGAGTAAGAATGACGGCACGCTCGACGAAGTTCTCAAGTTCCCGCACGTTCCCCGGCCATGGATAATTCTGCAACGCTTTCATGGCCTCCGATGGAATCGATTCGATGCGCTTCTTCATTCGTTGGGCCAGTTTTTGAGTGAAGTGTCGGATCAGCAAGGGGATATCTTCCGGTCGCTCACGCAAGGGGGGGACGGTGATCGGGAAAACCTTGAGTCGATAGTAGAGGTCGCTTCGGAATGTCTGTTCTTCTATCATCCGGCCAAGGTCGCGATTGGTTGCCGCAATCACCCGGGCATTGACATGAACCGTCTTGGTGCTCCCCAGGTGTTCGAACTCCTGTTCTTGTAGTACGCGGAGCAGCTTCACTTGAAGTTCCAAGGGAATCTCGCCCACTTCGTCCAGAAAGATCGTTCCGCGGTCCGCCAGCTCAAACCGGCCGATCTTCGAGGCGATCGCTCCGGTGAACGCGCCCTTCTCATGTCCGAACAGTTCGCTTTCCAGCAATCCCGTTGGAATGGCGGCGCAATTGAGTTTGACGAAGGTCCGATCCCGCCGATCACTGCGGTTGTGCAGGGCGCGTGCGATGAGTTCTTTGCCCGTTCCCGTTTCACCCAGGATCAGGACCGTGGAATCGGTCCGGGCAACGGTCTGGATCTCTTTGAGAACCAGCCTGAGAGCCTGACTGTCGCCGACGATTTCCTCAAAATTGTACTCTGTTTGAATCTCTTCCTCGAGATACAGCTTCTCTTCCGTCAACTTGTCCTTCAGTTGAGCGATTTCCTTGTAGGCGATGGCGTTCTCAATGGCGACGGCCATCTGCTTCGCCACCTGTTGCATGAACTCGATCTCCGGCTTTTGATAGGCTCGCCGCTCTACGCTGCCGAATCCAAGTGCGCCGAGACGCCGGTGTGCCGTTGTCAGCGGAACGACACAGAAGGAATTGACGTTATTTTCGCGCAACATGGCGATCAACTTCGGGAAGCGGCGCTCCTGCGCGATGTCGTTTACAGTCAACGGCTGCTGGGTCTTCCACACCAATCCTCCTGGAGATTCATCGACCGGTAGCTCCAGGCCGGTGCTGATCGTGCTGGGAGTCGAAGTCACCAATAGACGGAGACGCATGACGCCGCGTGCGGGTTCGTGCAACACGGCGTTGATGTAATCGAACGGGACGATCTGGGGAAGCCGCTGAGCGAGATCGCGGAAGAGTTCGTCAAGGTCGCGATGCGAGGCAATGGATTCCGACACCTCGAGCAGGAGGCGCAGCCGCTCCCGGTCGAGAGTCAAATCTTGATGATGCAGGACATTGTCGACGGCCACCGCGACGAGCTGACCGACCTGCTGAAGAAACTCCAGATCCGTTTCGCTGTAGGCCGCTTTTCGCAAGCTCGAGAATCCCATGGCCCCCAGGCGTCGTACAGCCGTGGTCAGGGGAACCATGCAAAAAGAATTCGTGCCGTCCTCCTTCATTCGCCCCGTGACCTCAGGCCAACGTCGTTCTTCGGCAAGATCGGGAACGAGGATCGGCCGCTGTGTTTGCCAGACCGATCCGGCAGGGGTGTCATCTATGAGTTCCTCGTGACCTCCGATGAGGTCCGCGGGCACGTTCGCTTGTATTGTATGGAGGCGCATGATGTTGCGTGCAGGATCGTGCAAACTCAAGGCGACAAAATTGACGGGCGCCACACGAGGAAGACGCCGGGCGAGATCCCGAAAGAGCTCATGCAGATCGCGATGGGCGGATATCGCCTCCGCAACCTCCAGCAGAGTTCGGTACCGTTCTTCCATCGTTTCGCAGACGGATAGAGATGGTGTGCCCATGGATGTGTAGTATCCCCTATCGACCGGTGTGGCTCAAGGGGTCGTCTGCCCTTCGTACGCGTCCCGTATGCGTTGTACGTCGGGTTTGGTCATGTGCAGGATGGCACTCATGACCCTCTCTGATTTCTTGACATCCCTATCCCGCAACATCTCGTCCCACCCAGAAACGACAATCTGCCACGATAGACCGTACTTGTCTTTCAGCCAGCCGCAGGGTCCTTCTTCTCCGCCTTCGGATAGTTTTCCCCACATCTCGTCTATTTCGTCCTGCGTTTCGCACTTCACGATAAACGAGATCGCTTCACTAAATTTGAAGAGTGGTCCACCGTTCAAAGCCATGAATTCCTGCCCCTCAATCTCAAAGGTCACGGTCATAACCGACCCCTTCGGTCTCCCGGAGACTTCTGCACCTGCCTCCCCATAGCGGGTGATATGTCCGAGCTTGGAATTCTTGAAGATCGACACATAAAACTTCGCCGCCTCTTCCGCCTTGTCGTCGAACCACAAACATGGAGTAATCTTTTGCATGACGTGCAGCTTTCTTTTTACGATAGAAATGGAACATTCATCTGGAAAAGCTGCCAGCAGGATGTTCAAAATGCCGTTCAGCGCGGCCGCAGGCGCAGAAAGCGCCGAAGGCGTACCCTCTGGGGTACGTTGAGGACGCTTTCAAGCTGAGAACAAAGCTGAAGGGCATTTTCAACATCATTCTATCCTCCAGCCATGGCTCCCACGATCAGCAACGGCTCTGTCCCCGTCGCCACCGCAGCGGGCAGCGGCGCGTCAGGGGATTCGTGCGACAGGTCCTGCTCGCAGGCGAAGAATCTGACGAATGCTCGACGCTTGAGTGTCGTGTGGTCCCGGATGGTTCCCCGCAGCATCGGATAGCGGGCTTCGAGCGCGTCGAGTACCGAGCGCTGTGTGACTTCCCCCTTGACGTCCAACGTCACCTCGCCATCAACCCGTGCCAATGTCCGTAAATGCGCTGGGAGAACAACCCGAATCATTTTATTTCCGTTTCCTGGTTTGGCTCAAATCGCTTTGAGCATACGGCTGCTCAAAATGGCGCCAGTCTCACCCGCCCAACCCCGGCGCGCCGAGACGCGCCTTTTCCCAAGCGAGGCCGCAAGGAGTGGCGCGACTGAGAACGATGCTGGGGACCTTTTTCAGCAGCCGTCAGGGCAACGTCTGGACCTCGACAGATAAGACCGCAGGCAAATCTCGAACGATCGGCTCCCATGTGTCTCCTGCATCGGCGGATGCGTATACCTGTCCGCCGGTCGTTCCGAAATAGATACCGCAGGGCTCGAGAGAGTCGACCGCCATTGCGTCGCGCAGGATATTGACATAGCAATCACGTTGCGGCAGCCCCTTTGTCAGCGCCTCCCAGTCATTTCCGCCCGTCCGGCTGCGGTATACGCGCAGCTTTCCGTCCGGCGGGTAGTGTTCGGAATCGCTCTTGATCGGGATGACATATACGGTGTTCGGTTCATGGGTATGCACAGCGATCGGAAATCCGAAATCGCTCGGCAGGTTGCCGCTGATTTCATGCCATGACTCGCCCGTGTCGTCGCTGCGCAACACGTCCCAGTGCTTCTGCATGAACAGCACGTTCGGGCGTGACGGGTGCATCGCAATGCGGTGGACGCAGTGGCCGACCTCGGCATCCGGGTCAGGCAGTTCATACTTGGACTTCAGGCCGCGATTGACCGGGCGCCACGTCAGGCCGGCGTCATCGCTCCGGAACGCGCCTGCGGCCGAAATGGCCACGAAGATCCGATCCGGATGGCCGGAATGCAATACGATTGTGTGCAGGCACATCCCGCCTGCGCCCGGCTGCCAGAGGTGTCCCTTCGCGCTGCGCAGTCCCGCCAGTTCCTTCCATGTTGTCCCCCCGTCCACTGATTTGAAAATCGCCGCGTCTTCCACGCCGGCATAGACTGTGTCCGGATCGGTCAGCGACGGTTCGAGGTGCCACACACGCTTGAATTCCCATGGACGTTGTGAGCCGTCATAATGTTGGTGCGTCGTGAGCGGCTTCCCGGTTTCCGCAGATACGTCATAAAGAAACATATTGCTTTCGCCCTTGGGCATGCCGTCCGGACCCATTAAATCTTCGGGTTTGGTCCCGGGCGGGTTCCATGTCTTGCCTCCGTCATCCGAGCGCTGGATGACCTGGCCAAACCAGCTGCTGGTTTGCGAGGCATAGAGCCGGTCCGGATCGACAGGCGAGGCTTTCAGATGGTACAGCTCCCAGCCGCCGAAATGTGGACCGTGCACGTTCCAGTTTTTCCGCTTGCCGTCCGACGTCAAAATGAATGCGCCTTTCTTGGTTCCGACCAGCACGCGAATTCCGCTCATTGCTGACTCCTCCCTTGTGTGAGCTGGGCCTTGCGCAGCCCGTTACTCGTTGGGTAATCCCGTAATCTCGATCAACGGACGTACTTCGACCGTTCCGATGCGCGCGCCCGGCACTTTGCCCGCAATGTCGATGGCTTCACGAAGATTCCGCGCCTGGATCAGAAAATATCCCGCGATCTGTTCGCGGGTTTCGATGAAGGGGCCGTCGGTCACCAACGGTTTGCCTTCCCGCACCCGCACGATGACCGCCGTGGCTGCCGGGTGCAGCGGCGATGCATGAACGTATTGTTCCGTTGCATGCAACTGGTGCGTCAGTTCGATGGATTCGGTGAGGAGTTGCGATTGCGTCTCCTTGTCCATTTTCTCGAAGGCGTCTTCGTTATGATGCACAATCAGCATGAACTTCATCGTGTGACTCCCGGCATGATTGCGGCTGGTTATTACGCGCACCCGTTTTCTTTGAGCGGCCGAACCTCGATGCTCCCGTACTGGGCTGCGGGAAATTTCGACGCGATTCGTACGGCGTCGTTGAGGTCTCTGACATCGATCAGCAGGTAGCCGCCGAGCTGCTCTTTCGTTTCGGCGAACGGACCATCGGTCGTCGATGTCTTACCCTCGCGGACTCGCACGGTCGTGGCAGTCTCCACCGGATGAAGCGGCGAGGCGGCAAGGAGCTGGCCTTGCCTCTGCAGATTATCGCAGTATGCCATTGATTCGTTGGAAAGCGCGATCCGCTCGTTCTGCGGCATCGCGTGGAGTGTTTTTTCTTCGACATAAACCAGACAGAGATATTTCATGGCACGTTCCTCCCTTCAGGGTTTTACCATACCGGCTTGCATAAGATAGTCGTCAAGACTTGTCAAAATCGACAGGTGGCTTGCTTCGGATAGAACAAGTTGACAACGTCATGCAAGCCTGTGACATTCCTGGCGAAAGGGGAGTGTCTTTGAATAACGGGACTGTCAAGAATAAACCCTTGGGTCACGATTTCTGTAGCCGCTCCCCTTATAATCGGACAACAACCGGAAGAATGAGGGTTGCGTGCGGTTAACGGCCGAGGATCAAGAGGCGTTGCGGTACGCCAAGACGCTCCTGGAGAATCCGGGTCTCGCAGCGAAGATTACGGGGCTGATCGGCATGCCGATTGAGAAAGCGCTGAATCTCCTTCCGGAGAAATGGGCACAGATCGTCAACGAGGCGACCAGGAAGTCACTGGATACGGCTCTACAGGCTGCTTTGTTGACGCTTGACGACCGACCGCAGTCGGACTCCTGGGAGTTTCTGCATAAACTTGCGGTTGCGGCGACAGGGGCAGGGGGTGGTGCGTTCGGATTGCTCGGTCTCCCGGTTGAACTACCCTTATCCACCACCATTATGCTCCGCTCTATTGCAGATATCGCGCGAAGTGAAGGTGAACGGCTCCGGACGCCGGGGGCGAAACTGGCCTGTCTCGAAGTCTTCGCCCTTGGCGGGCGTAGCAAGAGCGACAACGCGAGCGAATCAGCTTATTTCCTGATACGTGGAGCTCTGGCGAAATCAGTCTCAGAGGCCATTGGGTACATCACCGAGAGAGGTCTGGTGGAGGAGGGCGCGCCGGCAATCGTCAGGCTCATCGCACAGTTGGCCACACGCTTCGGCGTGAACGTTTCCGAGAAGATCGCCGCGCAAGCCGTACCTGTGATCGGCGCTGCCGGAGGCATCGCGATCAACGTCCTCTTTATCGATCACTTCCAGGAAATGGCGCGAGGTCACTTCATTGTCCGGAGGCTGGAACGAACATACGACCCACAGTTGGTTCGGACGGAGTATGAGCGATTGTAGTATGGCCGACACAGCCGCGGCCGTTCCGCGTGTCTCCGTTCTCTGTTGCAAGATATTCTGACGCAGATGCTCGATTGATTCGACATGGTGAGCGGGGACCTTGTTGGTGACGGGTACCACCGCCAGGACGAAAGGAGGAGGCTGCCATGGCAAATTTCGCGAGACTGATGACGGCAGTTGCATTCTCAGTCTGTTGCATGGCTGTCTGGACGGCACAGGCTGCGGGCCAACTGACGGGAACCGCTACCTACCGGGAGCGCTTGGCGTTGCCGCATGATGCGGTTTTTGAAGCCACGCTGGAGGATGTCTCGAAGGTGGATATTCCTGCAGAAGTCATTGGCCGGACTCGCATTGAGCGGCCGGGCAATCCACCGATCCGGTTCGACATCATATTCGATGCCTCACGCATCGATCCGAGCCACCGTTATGCGGTGCGAGCCCACATCCTCGTCGGCGGGAAGTTGTTCTTCGTCACTGACCGGAATTACCCGGTTCTCACCGCCGGGCAAGGAAACGAGGTGGCCTTGTTGTTACGTCGCGCGGGTGGTTCGGACGAGGCGAGCGAAAGTGCCGGGACTTTGAGCGATCTACCTGCGACATATACCGGTATTCTACCCTGTGCTGACTGCCCCGGTATTCGGTATCAATTAGAACTATTTTCGGACAAGGCATTCTTCCTACGGATGACGTACCTGGGCAAGTCCGACGGCGATAGCGTCGATGATATGGGGAGCTGGATCGTCGCCAGGGACCGCCACACACTGACGCTCTTCGGCAGCGGCGAAGCGCCGCTGAAGTTTGCCATCAAGGATATCGACGCACTGCGCAAGCTCGACATGGAAGGCCGTGAGATCGTCTCGTCCCACAACCACGACTTGAAGAGAACCGCCGACACGCGCCCGCTTGAACCACGGGTGCCGATGCGCGGGCTGTACATATACTTCGCTGATGCCGGTCGATTCACTGAGTGCCTCAGCGGAAAGAACTGGCCTGTGGCTCAGGAGGGAGAGAATGCTGCGCTGGAATCCGCCTACTCCAAGGCGCGTCGCCAGACAGGCGAGGAATTGCTGGTCACCCTACAAGGCCGGGTGGCGATGCGCCCTGAGATGGAGGGCGAAGGGAAGCAGCCCATGCTCGTGATCGATCGATTCATCGGTGTGTGGCCCGGAGAAAGCTGCGGGTCTCGGTACTCCACCGAGCCTCTGGAGAACACGTACTGGAAGCTGACCCGCCTTGGTGAGGCTCCGGTCGTCCCCGCTGCGGGGCAACGGGAACCGCACATCATTCTTCATCCGGAGTCCCGGAGCGTAAGCGGGTCAGGCGGCTGCAATCAGCTTTTGAGTGGTTACGAGATGAAAGGCGACCAGCTCACTTTCGGCAAGATGGCCAGTACGATGATGGCCTGCGCGGATGGGATGGAGACCGAACAGGCATTTCTGGATGCGCTGACGCGAGTGGACAAGACGAAGATCGTACGACAGCACCTCGAGATGTTCGACCGTACCGGAAATTTGGTGGCCCGCTTTGAAGCCCGCCACATGAAGTAATCGATTCGCTTGTGCTCTAAACTTCCTTCCTTATCTCAACTCCTCCAGCCGTCGTTCGAGAAATCGTCGTTCAGGTTCCTGTCGGGTGAGGCTCAGGGCTCGTTGGTAGGAGGCGCGGGCTTCTGCTGTTCGTCCTAGCCGCCGGCACAGATCCGCTCTCGCTGCGTGGGCTAAGTGGTACGTATCCAAGTTGCCCCGCGTCAGAATTTCATCGACGAGTTCCAGGCCGGCTAACGGACCATCTCGCATCGCGACTGCCACAGCGCGGTTCAGTTCGATTACCGGCGACGGTTCTGCCCGCACCAGCAGGTCATAGAGGGCCACGATCTGCTTCCAGTCTGTTGCTGCAGCCTGGGGAGCCTGTGCATGCGCCGCCGCAATCGCGGCTTGAATGGTGTAGGGGCCGGCATGGCCCATAGCCAAGGCCCGCTGTACAAGTGACACTCCCTCGTCGATCTGCCCCCGGTTCCATAGCGAGCGGTCCTGATCTTCCAAGAGAACCAGCTCGCCTGTCGCTGATGCGCGCGCGGTTCGCCGTGAATCTTGCAGCAACATCAGCGCCAGGAGCCCCATCGTGTCAGGCTGCGGGAGCAGTCCGACCAGCAGTCGCCCGAGGCGAATGGCTTCAGTTGAGAGGTCGTATCGTGTGACCGCTTCACCGGAGGAGGCAGAGTATCCTTCGTTGAAGACGAGGTAGACTACCCGGAGCACGGCGTCAAGACGATCCGGCAGCTCCTTCTCCGGCGGCACTTCGTAGGGAATGTGCGCATCGCGAATCTTCGACTTGGCCCGCACGATCCGTTGGGCGACCGTGGCTGGTTTGGTGAGGAAGGCGCGCGCGATTTCTTCTGTGGTGAGGCCGCAGACTTCGCGAAGTGTCATGGCCACTTGTGCCTCAGGCGGAAGCGCGGGATGGCAGCAGGTGAAAATCAACCGGAGCCGATCGTCCTCGACGCTCTCATTGTCCTCCTCATCGGCATCGATGCTGGTTGTGAATTCTTGATACTTCGTGAACTCATCCAACGACGCATCCTGCCGGGCGCGCCGGCGCATGGCATCTATTGCCTTGAAGCGGCCGGTCGAGACGAGCCAGGCTCGCGGGTTGGCCGGCACACCATCCCGTGCCCATTGCTCGACCGCCACGGTAAAGGCTTCGTGCAACGCTTCTTCCGCGGCGTCGAAATCGCCGAGGAGGCGGATCAACGTCGCGAGAACCTGGCGTGACTCGGAGTGATAGACGGCATCTACCGACTCACGCACGTCTTTGACGTGGTTGCTATTCATGGGTCTATCTGGTCTATCCTGTCTGTCTGGTCTATTTGGTTTTCTGTTCGTTCAACGAGACCAGATAGACCGAACAGACGAGACAGACCATTTACAGTTTTTGCGTCATGCGTTCGGCGTAACCGGTCAACTCCATATAGCCCCGTCCGTGGATCGGTTTCCCTTGCGCCGTGCCGGTTGTCTCGATGGCGCCTTCCCAATAGGTGATTTGTGTGCTGTGTTTGGGGGAGAGTTCTTGATCTGCCATGAGTGGAATGAGATCCAGAGACAGATGTTGCGAGGGAATGGTCAGGCGCCAACGCTGGGGATAGCGCGCGTGACTGGTCTGGCTGGTCCAATAACTCATCGGTTCCAGCGTGAAGTCACTGAGCACAAGGTGGTGCCCCCGCCCGTCTTGGTCGATCAACGTGCCGCTTGAAGCTGGATGGGCCGATCCGTCTGCCAGACGGAGCCGATAGAGCATGAGTTCTCTCTGGTCGTCGAGCTGCACACAAAACCAGTCCCATCCGACCAGGTTCTTGTCGAGATCGGCGGACCCGAACTCGTGGTCCATCCAGCTCATGCCGGTCACGTCGAATGATTCGTTCCCGATCGTGAGGGTACCGGTCGTGGCCAATCGGGTGAAGGAATAATAATGGGACGCCTGTCCTGTGGCCGAACCTTTGTGGCTGATCCCGTCGGTGCCATGCACGACAGGCGGTTTTCCCGTCGAGAGTGTGAGATGGATGGCCATGTCGCCATCGGCTGCCTGGAGTGTTTGAGCGTCCGGGGCGCTCGGAGGAGATTCGGCACTCCACCGATCGATCCAGACGTGGAGGCGATCCTGCGCTGCCCCAGCCTTGCCCAAACCGGCCCGGCTCATCTTGTCTGCGTAATGAAATCGGCTCTTGCCGAGATCGCTGACGGCGAAATGGGCCAGGTAGAGGTGTGTGACAGCCCACTTCGACGGCAAAGTTTTCGTCTGTTCGCGGGGCATGCCACGGCGGAAGAAAGTGAGTTCATAGCCGAATGGTCTGCCGTCCTTCGTCGTGAGCTGGCCGGTGTAGTACCACCATTCGGTGCGAAATTCCTCGTGCGCTCCGTGGTCGCGCGGAAACGCGTATCGATAGCCGGCCGTCGCGAAGCGAAATTCCTGCGCGGTATCGGCCGCGAGTCCGGGCATCGCCACCAGGAGAATGCTCGATAGAAATAGTATGTGTCGAAGCGTTCGCCACGATTCATACATGCGCGATGAGTACTCCATGCTCTGTCGAAATCGTCTCATGCGCTTATATCATGCCTCGATGAGCGGCACAAATCTCCTGTGTTGATAAGGGATTTCGTCAATCACACAAGTGAAATATGCGTCTCTCGCGCCGTTGACAATTTTGGCGACCATCAGCTATCGTGAGCCATGCAGACCGATCATGGGCGAGAGCACCACGAACGCGAGCAGCGCGACGCGGTGACGCCGTTTCCCATTCCCGCGAGGATTCCCGTATTTCCACTTCCGAACCTCGTGTTGTTCCCTAAGACCTATCTCCCTCTGTACATTTTTGAGCCCCGCTATCGCGCCATGATCTCTGACGCGGCGACAAGCGGGCAGTGTATCGGCATGGTCCTGCTCAAGGACGGATGGGAAGCTGACTATTATGGCCATCCGCCCGTGTTCTCGATGGGTTGCGTCGGTCGACTGGCCAGCGTCCAACCGTTGGCCGACGGTTGCTTCAACATCCTGCTGCACGGGCTCGAGCGTTTTGCGATTGAAAGAGAGTGGTACGACAAGGCCTATCGTGAAGCCACGATTGCTCTTGCTGTTCAGGGCACAGGGACGTCGCTGGATCCCGCGGTCCGCCGGCACCTGTTCACCACTCTGGAGTCTTATCTCCAGTCCCGCGAGGATGTGCCCACATGGCAAGAACTTTTTCGGGAAGAAGTCAGTGACGAGATTGTCGTCAATACCCTGTCTACTTACTTGGAGTGCACCCCCTTGGAAAAGCAGTTTCTGTTGGAGTCCGAGAGTCTCCACCAGCAAGCTCGCCGTCTCAGCGACCTCATCGAGTTCATGATGCACGATCGATCCGGTGCGAAGGGCTGGGGGTGATGGATCGGGCCATCGCGATCCAGGTGTCACGGCTCACGAAAGCCTATGGCAGCCACACGGCCGTTTCTGACCTCTCGTTTGAGATCTATGCAGGCGAGATTTTCGGCCTGCTGGGGCCGAACGGGGCGGGCAAAAGCACCACGCTCAGGACGCTCATTACGCTGCTGACGCCGACGTCGGGTACAGCGAGTGTCTTGGGCCACGATACGGTGCGCGAGGCGGATGTCGTCAGGCAACTCATCGGCTACGTGCCTCAAGAGCGTGCCATCGATCGCTTTCTCACCGGTCGGGAGCATCTCGAACTCCTCGGCGCACTCTACCACCTGCCCAAAGCTGAAGCCTCGAAACGCATTGCGGAGCTGTTGAAGCTTGTAGAATTGGAAGAGGCTGCTGATCGCGCGGCGAAAACGTACTCCGGCGGAATGAAGCGGAAGCTCGATATTGCCTGCGGTCTCTTGCCGGACCCCAAGATCTTATTTCTCGATGAGCCGACGTTGGGGTTGGATGTGCAGTCCCGGATCCGGATTTGGGACTATGTGCGGATGTTGAAGGCGCGCGGCATGACGATCGTTATGACGACGAATTATCTGGACGAGGCGGACCAGCTCTGCGATCGGCTGGCCATCATTGACGGAGGAAAGATCAAGACGCTTGGATCGCCGGCTGAGCTGAAGATCGGACTGGGGGGCGATATTGTGTCGTTGACGTTGAAGGACCGGAGCAAAATCTCCGTGCTGGTGTCGGCATTGACCGGACAACCGGCAATACGGGCGGTTAAGGCCATGCCGGCCGGCCTGGATATCCGGGTTGAGTCGCCTGAGAAGGCCCTGCCCGCGATCCTCGAATCCGCCGATCGATTGGATTGCCGACTGGAATTTATCGAATACCACAGGCCGAGGCTGGACGACGTATTCATCGCCCATACGGGCCGTCGCATTCAGGACGAGGTCACGAATGCGGCGGAATGATAAATTGCTAATGATGAATGTTCGGTTGGACCGGGTTCCGTTCATTGGCCATTGAAGGAGGAACAGTGAGTTCTGAGTTTGAAGCACCTTCCTATCACCCGGCGCCCAGCACTGGAGCATAGCTGATGAGCGGCTATTGGCAAGAGATCAGTGCATTGACGATGCGATGGGTCCGTCGGCTCAGCCGCGAGAAATTCAGCATGTTGTTCACGCTCGTGCAGCCGATGTTGTTCTGGCTGATCTTCTTCGGCAATCTGTTCCAGCGGGCTGCGGACGTGCAAATCACGCAGGCCCCGAACTACATCAGCTTTCTCGCTGCCGGCGTGGTAGTCATGACGGTGCTCAACAATGGATTGGCCGGAGGCGTCGATCTACTCTTCGACAAGGAGAATGGGTTTCTGGAGCGGTTGATGACCACACCGATTCATCGGACTTCCGTGATCTTGAGCCGGTTCATCTTCGTCATGACGATTACCTCGCTCCAGGTGCTCGTGATTCTTGGAGTGGCCTTTCTGTTCGGCGTCCAGCCTGCGACTGGACTGCTCGGTATCGCTGCGATACTGATGATCGGGATGCTCTTCGGCGTCGGCCTGACGGCGATTTCCATGGCGATGGCCTTCTCCGTGAAAAGTCACGGCGATTTTTTTTCGGTCCTGGGTTTCCTGTCGCTCCCGATGATTTTCTTGAGTTCGGCCCTGGTGCCCTTGGCGGCGATGCCTGCCTGGATGGGGTTCCTGGCGCGCTTTAACCCGATGACTTGGGCGATCGATGCGGTGAGGCCGTTGATCCTGTCCGGATGGACAGAAGCGCTCCCTCATGTTGGAATGGTCGTGGTCGTCATGCTGGTCTTTGACGCGCTCTGCCTCTATGGAAGCGCCAAGGTGTTCCGTCGGGCTATGGGCTGATGAACAGGAGAGCGGAGAGTCCCACCATGTTGACAAACGAGAGTCAAATTCGGGCCCTGATCCGGCTGCTGGCAGATGAGGACGAAAAGATCGTCCGGACCATCAGCGGCAAACTCATTGACATCGGTCCCACAGCGGTTCCTCTGCTTCAGGAAGCGGAAATCGAACAGCCGGAAATGGCCGACCGCCTTGTTTCGGTGCTTGAGGAGATCCGCGGAGGACATCTCGAAGAGGAACTCATGCACCTGGCGGGGCAACCGGATGGCCCGATGGATCTCGAACGCGGTGCCTTCCTGATCGCCCGGTATGCCTATCCTTCTCTGGACGTTCCCTCGTACACCCGACAGCTTGATGAGATGGCGCAAGAAGTGCAGGATCGAATCGGTCCTCGAACTTCTGGGGAGGAAACGATCAAGACGTTGAACCGGTATCTCTTTACGGAGCAGAGTTTCAAAGGCAACACGAAGAACTATTATGAATTGGAGAATAGTTACCTCAACTGTGTGATCGACCGGCGAACCGGTATTCCGATCAGCCTTTCGACAGTATACCTTCTCGTCGGCAAACGGCTGGGTCTTCCGCTTCATGGGATCGGAATGCCGGGCCATTTCTTAGTCAAGTACGAATCGGATCGCTACAAAATCTTCGTCGATTGTTTCAACGGAGGGGCGTTGCTGACCGAGAAAAATTGTCAGCGGTTTCTCACGGAGGCCGGTTATGGATTTGACGAAAAATACTTGCAGCAGAGTCCCGTGCGCGCCATTCTTTCTCGCATGATCAAAAACCTCTTGGCCATCTATGCCAAATTCGACGATCCTCTCAAGAAGGCCCGGCTGACGAAATTCATCGAGATCCTGGGGTGCGATAACCGCGAGGGTGGCCTCTAGGCAGCGCAGAGGTCTGTCTGGTCTATTTGGTCTATCTGGTGCGGTGAACGAGAGAGCAGAGTGCGGAAAACCTACGCGGGCTGCTCAAAAAGTCCGGCCAGCAAGGCCGCAGCCGAAGAAAGCACCGGAGGCGTAGCCTCTGGGCTACGTTGAGGATGCTTTCGAGGGGAGAACGCCGCTGGCGGGCTTTTTCA
>Ga0187893_10005814_pt1 | contig 21723 bp, 15 predicted proteins | sample MA1701074metaG_FD_139574 | JGI IMG/M metagenome (GOLD analysis project Ga0187893, IMG submission 139574) | White microbial mat communities from a basaltic lava cave in the Kipuka Kanohina Cave System on the Island of Hawaii, USA - MA170107-4 metaG ...
TCCACACTGGTGTTCGTGCCGTCGCTGGCGCGAAGTTCAAATGTCACTTGGGAATTGGAGACGCCTTGCGGAGCCACGAAGGTCGGATTGGCCGCGACGGGATTGGAAAGCGTCACGGCCGGCCCGCTCGTCTGCACCCACTGATACGTCAAACCCTGGCCTTCCGGATCGGTGGCGTTACCCGCGAGCTGCACGGTGGCGCCTTCCTCCACGGTCTGATCCGCGCCGGCATTGACCGTGGGCGCGTCATTGTCGGCGTTGACCGTGACGGTCACCAGGTCTTCCGTGGTTTGTGATCCGTCCGAGACTTCCACTTTGAATGTCAAGGTTGTGTTGGCAACCAACTCCGGCGAGGTGAATGTGGCCTGTGCGGAAGAGGGGTTGCTCAATATCACCGCAGGCCCGCCGACCTGTGTCCAGGAGTACGTCAGCGAGGCGCCCTCCGGGTCGGTACTGTCGGAAGCGTTCAACGTCACCTGCGTCCCTTCGCCAACGGCCACGTCGCTTCCGGCGTCGGCCACGGGAGCCAGGTTGCTATCCTCCGCGTCATCGCCGGCATCGTCGGAGTCGATCGTATCGGGGGTCGTACCGATCGGCGCCGATTCGCTTGCTCCGATTTTCAGTTTCTCGATGTTGGAATGGAAGATCGAAAACGTCCCACCACTGTTGAGACTAACGTCGATCCGGCCGGCACTTTGCGCCACCTGGCCGGCGGAATACGTGGACAAATCGATCGTGTCGTTGCCGTTCTTCCCACCGTCCACGGTATAGCTGTCTCCGCTTTGGGCATTGGCGAAGTAGAAGGTGTCGTTGCCGGATTCACCTTTCATCGAATCGTTGCCGCCGTCCGCATGAAAGGCATCGTTGCCGGAGCCACCGCGAAGATCATCGTTTCCGGCCCCGCCGTAGATCGTGTCGTCGCCGCTTCCGCCTTTGATTAGGTCGTCACCCGCGCCGCCGGTCAGCGTGTCTTTGCCGCTCCCGCCCAGCAGCGTGTCGTTGCCTTCTCCGCCATCAATCGTGTCGTCGCCGCCTTCTCCACGAAGCACGTCGTTGCCCGCGCCGCCGAACAGCGAATCCTTGCCGCTTCCGCCGCGCAGCGTGTCGTTGCCCTCGCCGCCTATTAAGATGTCGTCGCCGCTACCGCCCTTGAGCGTGTCGTTGCCCAGGCCTCCGTCAAGAACGTCGGCGCCGCTTCCGCCGGTCAGATTGTCTTTGCCCTCCCCGCCGGTAAGCGTGTCGTCGCCGCTGCCGCCGTCGAGAACGTCGTTGCCGGTTCCACCATCCAGAATGTCATTGCCCGAGCCGCCTTCAAGCGTGTCGTTCCCGGCCCCTCCGGAAAGCACGTTGGCGCTGTTGTTACCCTTCAATTCGTCGTCAAAGGCGGAACCGGTGGCGTTCTCCATATTCTTGATCGTGTCGGTTCCCGCGCCCCCGGTGTTCTGGGCGTTCGATTTCGACAGGTCCACCGTCACGCCGCTCGACGCGGACGAATAATCCGCGGTGTCCGTACCGCTTCCACCGTCCATTGTGTCGTTGCCCTCTCCGCCGACGAGCGTGTCGTTCCCGTCGCCGCCGAACAGACTGTCGTCACCGGCCAACCCCGACAGCAGGTCGTTGCCCGCCAATCCGTCCGCCGTGTCGTTGCCGCTTGTGCCGGTGTAGGCATCGTTGCCGGTTTCGGCGCCGGACTGCGCCGCGCCCGTATCCGCATCGACCCACGTCGCCGACATGAGGATTCGCGGCTCCAGCGTCTCGATGGCCAGCGCCGGTTTTCGAGGTTTCCTCGAAGGCGACGGTGCCTGGGGCACGGGGTCTCTTGACGGACGACGATCCTTGGAAGGGCGACGCTGATCTTGCTTCTTCACGGTGTACCTCTTTCTGTTGTTTGCGGGCAAAGTCGATGCGGGTCGGCAGGAAGCGAGCTTCCTCCTTCGTATCGATGGTTTCGCCGTAGTTCGATGGGCCGTGGATACGGCCCGCGTGAGCGAAAAGACCCGCACTCCTTACGACACGTGGGCTTAGGGGACGCAAAGTCCCTTAAGAGTTCGTCATGGAAAGACTACGAAATGAACGGCGCCCGTGCAAGAACCTAGGCGCATGTCGATTTCAGTTCCGAAAAAGAGACGATTCCCAAGGCTTCTCCCGGCGCGCTCCCGATTCGGGCATGGCCCTATCGGGACTGCCGCAGATTGGAAACAATGCGCCGCTGCCTCGCAATTCGTAACTCGTAACCCGCAGCCGAAGGCTGGGCTACTTCGGGTACTTGCTTCGCAGTTCGTCGAACCGCGTGCTGCCGACGATTGGAGCCAAATCGCCGTCGGCCGCAAGATCGGACCAATCCACGCGGCCGGCCTTGGCCCATTCCTCCAGAGAAACGAAGGCCTGCTCAAGTTTTCCGGACCCCATCAACGCGGCCAGCAATCTCTTTGGCGCTTTCGGATGGGCGGGCTGCAGCTCGAGGACCCGCCGGTACTCCGCGACGGCCGGTTCGTAATCTCCAAGTCTCACAAGGGCATTTCCCAGATTGTAATGGGCAAACACGTAGCTCGGCGAAATCTCGATGGCCTTCCGGTACGCGGCGATCGCCTCATCCATCCTGCCGAGATCCTGATAAACGTTGCCGAGATTTCCCAGACCGGAAACATGGTTCGGATTGTTCGCCAGAAACTTCTTCATGGTCGCGACGGCGTCTTCCTCTCGACCCACCAGGATTTGGAGCTTGGCCAACTCGTTGGCATAGGCCACCACCGCGGGCCGTACCTCGAGCAGTTTGTTCAGATAAGCGATCTGCGTTTCGATCTTTCCGGTTTTGCGTTCAAGGGTCAGCATTCCGTCCAGGGCCAAGGGATGAGCCGGATCGGCCGCGAGCGCTTGATCAAAAGCTTCGCGGGCGCTGTCGTACTTCTCGCGATTGAGGTGCAGGTCGCCTTCGGCGGCATAGGAGGATGCGGACTGGCGGATGGGATCCAGACTTCGCGCGTCGGAAAACCATTTTAGCGCCTCATCGAATTTCAGGACCGACAGTGCCCTCATTCCCACCACCAGGGCGGTGCCTCCATCCGTGGGATCGGTCCGGGTCATTTGTGCGAGGGCGGTATCCGCGCAGCCCGGGTCACGCAATCGCAACAGCGCCGCCGCGAGAGTCAGCCAATGCCGTTCCCTGGGCTGAAAGGAGGCGGCACGGATGGCCGCGGCGGCGGCGTCACGCAACTCACCCAAGTTGGACAGCGCCGTCGCCAGGCCGCCCCACAGCGTTCCATCGTAAGGAGAAATCTCCAACAAGGATCGAAACGTGTCCGCGGCGTCCGCCCAAGCGCCGCGCCGGAGGCGGTCGAACGCGCGGTGGTAGCGGTCGATCGAACGGACCATGCGCCGCACATCCAGCGGTGGTGCGTCCGGCGGGATCGAACCGACCTCGTGCTTTTCCTCGACGAGCTTCTTCAAAGTCTCGCTTGCCAATCCGTCGTCGCCGGGGTTGCGAAAGGTCCGCTCCGCGAAGGCCTGAGTCTGCTGTTGGATCAAGCCCGCTCGCAAGGCTTCGCCGTTGGTCGTGGAACGTTGGAAGAGGTTGAGATCTTCGTGGGTGTCGGCATTCAGCACGAAGTATTCCGAGACCGCCCCTTCGATGAATTTGTGATTTCGACCGCGAAGCGCGCACACCGGCCGCCACGAGTGGCGAAGCGACGGCGCCAGAGTCTCCATGTAAACCACGCGTTCCGGGTCCATCCCCGGGGCAAAAAGATTTCTGCCCGAAAACCTGCGGTCGCCCGTGAAGGAGAACAGCCCGAGAATCGTGGGCGCCACGTCCACCGTTGAGACCACGAATCCTCCGACGCTGCGCGGGGCGCCGGGCAGCGACGGATGCGTGAAAACGAGCGGCACCGCCACCGTGCTTTCGTACAAGAGCAGGCCGTGGTGCGGCTCGCCGTGGTCGCCCAATCCTTCGCCGTGGGATCCGACCAACGCGATCAAACTCTTGGAATACACTCCTTTTTGGCGAAGGTGCTCGAAGAGCGTGCCGAGCTGCTCGTCTACGAACGCAATCTCGCCAAGATAAGGTTGTTGCGGATACTTCGTCGCGTAGGGCTCGGGGGCGGCATAAGGAAGCTGGGGATCCGTAAAATGAACCCAGAGGAAAAACGGTTTGTCGGCCTGCGTCTCCAGATGGCCGTTGAGCCATTGGGTCGCCGCCGTTACCGTGGAATCCGCACGCCGCTGCGGGAGTGGTTCCACCGTGTTCGGATAGGGCAGCCGCACGTCGAGTTTCTGGTCATAGGTCGCGAAACCCTGGGCCAAGCCGCTTCGCGAATCGAGCAGCGTCGAGCTCACGACCGCCGCCGTTGCATAACCTTGTTGCTTGAAGATTTCCGCGAGCGTCTCCACGTTTTCCGGCAGCCGATAGGGTCCGTCGTCTCGAACCGTGTGGTTGGCGGGATACCACCCGGTGAGAATGGATGCGGTAGACGGCGTGGTGATGGGCACGGCGGTAACCGCAGTCTCGAAGCGCACCCCCGTGGCCGCCAGGGTGTCTATGTTCGGGGTCGGCACCCATTTCCCGCCGTAGCAGCCGACATAATCTTTGCGAATGGAATCAATCGTGATGAGCACGACATGGGTCCCCGGCGGAAGCGGCTTCTGCGCTGCCGCGGGAGACGAGGCCGGAGCCGGGGACGGCGCGGTGGGGGAGTGAGCTTTCGTTTCGGATGGCCCGACCGTTTGGGAAGGCGATGGAGCGGCTTTGTTCGAGGGGGAAGGCCGCGAGGCATAGAGCGCGAAGCCACCCACCGCCAGTATGACGACCGCCCCCATGAGCACGTTTCTCTTGATCCGCCGAATATCCAATGCCACAGGCTGCTCCGCGGAACTCATGCTGCGCCGACCTGAACCACGTCGAGACGTCACGATTTTTGTACCCCCAGAAATGCCCTTCGGTGGTTTTGCAATGTAGTCACTTTCAGCGCACGTCTGCCGGGCCGAATCGGTATGGAAAGCGGCAGCGCGTCGCGGACCATTTCCTAAAGCGAATCCGCGTTCCCACAGAGTAGAAAAAACAACCCGTTCGATCAACTTTGCCCGGCTCCGGTTCGAACGCCGCTCGAGCCAAATCCTTTGGGGTTCGTTCGATGCCAGGTCCAGGCCGAATCGAGTATCGCCTCCATCCGCGTGTATTGGGGCTTCCAGTTCAATTCCGTTTCCGCACGGCAGGCATTCGCGACGAGTTCGGGAGGATCCCCGGCACGTCGCGGCGATGTAACAACCGCGATCGGACGACCCGTGACTCGCCGAGCGGTTTCCACGATTTCCAGAACGCTGGCTCCCCGACCGGTGCCGAGGTTGTAGCAACGAAACTGCCCTTCCCGTTGCGTTTCTATTGCCCGGACGTGGGCATCCGAAAGATCGCACACGTGAACATAGTCACGAATGCAGGTTCCATCCGGGGTCGGGTAGTCCGTTCCGAAGATCGGGATCTCCTTCTCGCGCCCCAGGGCCGCGAAGAGCACTCGGGGGATCAGATGAATTTCCGGCCGGTGGTCCTCACCGATCGACCCATCCACCGCGGCGCCGGCCGCATTGAAGTACCGCAACGCCGTCGCCCCCAAACCCCATGCAGCACAACTATCCCGCAGCGCCCACTCCATGGCCAGTTTTGTCCGGCCGTAAGGGTTGATGGGAGATTGCGGCATGGTCTCGTCGATCGGCACCGTGGCCGGAATCCCGTAGGTCGCGCAGGTCGAACTGAACACGATGCTCGTGACGCCCGCGGATTTCATGGCCTCCAACAGAGTCACCGTGTGGCTCACGTTGTTGCGGTAATAGCGGAGCGGCTCGCGGACCGACTCGGCGACATCCAGCGATGCCGCGAAATGCATTACCGCGTCGATGCCGCGGGCCAGGGTTTCTCGAAGGTGCGCTGCGTTGGCCAAATCGCCGATGACCAAGGTAGCCCGACGATCGACCGCCGCCGCATGGCCCGTCGAGAGGTTGTCGAAGACAATGGGTTCGTGGCCGGCATCGCAAAGCGCCCGAACCGTGTGGCTTCCGACGTAGCCCGCGCCGCCGGTAACGAGAACTCGCATGGGAGGATTGTCGATGGCCCATGGCCGATTGTCGAATGGAGAGGTTTGAAATTGCCTTTTGGCCTCTTGGCCGCGATCGCCGGCTTGCCCGCAACGCCAGTGCCTTCGAAGCATACAAAGGAATAGGTGCCTGTGGCGGTCGAAACTAGAATGGCGACGGAACCGTTGGGTTCCGCCGGGCGTCCAATCGGCGTTGAACAGAACTGTTTCCCGGTGACTGGGACCATGAAATCCATGAGGACAGGGCTGATGAAATCATTACAATTTGCAGCAGTCGTTTTTATCGTGACCACGGGGCATAGCGCCGTCTCGGCGGCGGAGACGAAGGAAATGAAAGTCACTCGCGTGTCACTGTTTTCCAGCGGCGTCGGCTATTTCCAGTGCGATTCGGAGGTCAACGACGCGGCCACGGCCGAGCTGCGCTTCCGCACCGATCAGGTGAACGACATTCTCAAATCCCTGGTCGTGCAGGACTTCAACGGCGGCACGGTCGGCGTGGTGGGCTACGCCTCGCAGGACCCGATTGAGAAATCGCTGAAGAGTTTCGGCGTGGACATCACGGGAAAGCCCACGCTGGCCCAATTGCTCGATCAGCTTCGCGGCGAACCGATCCGCATCTCCGCCCCCCGCGCTATCGACGGCGTCATCGTCGGCGTCGAAAAACAGAAAGCTTTGCTTCCCGAAAAGAACGTGCTCGAAACCGACATTCTCAACGTGCTCACCGATTCCGGCATTCAGCAGCTTCCGTTGAATACGCTGAGCGGCATTCAGCTCACGAACGAGAAGATCGGCGCGGAGCTCCGCAAAGCCCTCGCCACGCTCGCATCCAGCCACGATGCCGACAAGAAGAGCGTCTTCGTCCATTTTGAAGGGCAGGGCACGCGAAAGGTCCGGGCGTCTTATCTCATCGAAGCCCCGATCTGGAAAACGAGCTATCGTCTCGTGCTTTCCGACCGCGACAAGCCGTTCCTGCAAGGCTGGGCGGTCGTCGAAAACGCCACAGAAGAGGATTGGCGAGACGTGCGACTTTCGCTCGTCTCTGGGCGGCCGATTTCGTTTCGCATGGATCTTTACACGCCGCTTTATATCCAACGGCCGAAGGAAGAGCTCGAACTTTACGCGTCGCTGCGCCCTCCGACCCTGGAAGCCGGAATGGATCCTGCCGGTGAGCGTATGGCCCGTGGCCGCGGAGCCATGTTCGGCACGAGTGCCAAGAGGATGATGCAAGCGCCCATGGCGCCTGGCGAAGGGGAGGGCCGCCAGATGGCCGATGCCGACGCCATCGCCGCACTGGAAGAAGTGGCGCAAATCGATTTAGCAGACCGAGGCGTCGCTTCCGTTGCTTCGGCCCAGGATGCCGGCGAACTATTCGAGTACGCCATCAAAACTCCGGTCTCCATTCCCCGTCGAAACTCGGCCATGTTGCCCATCGTGAACGAAGCCGTCGAAGGCGAAAAGCTCAGCGTCTACAACCCCGCAAATCACGCCAAATACCCGCTCAATGCCCTGTTGTTGCACAACAAGACGGCGCTGAACCTCATGCAAGGTCCCGTGACCATCTTTGACGGCAATACCTACGCCGGCGACGCCAAGCTTCCAGACCTCAAGCCGGACGAGAAACGTCTGCTGGCCTACGCCCTCGACCTCGCCGTCGAGGTCAACGTCGAATCGATGCCCCGCCCGGATGAGCTCGTCGGCCTGCGCATCGGCAAGGGCACGCTCTACCACAAACGCAAATACGTCGACGAGCGCACCTTCAACGTCAAAAACAAGAGCGACAAAGACAAGACCGTGATCCTCGAACATCCCGCCATGCCCGGCTGGGACGTCGTCGAGCCCAAGGAGTTCTACGAAAAGACCCCGAGCTTATTGCGGATGAAGGTGGCCGTGGGTCCAAAAAAAAGCGCGTCCCAAAAACTCCGCACGGAGCGCGTGGCGGAACAGGTCGTCGTCCTCACTTCGGCGGCTCTGGATCAAATCACGATTTTCCTGCGATCCCGAGTCATTTCGCCGAACGTCAAGACCGCGTTGGAAAAGGTCGTCGCCTTGCGCACCGAGCTTGATCGAGTCAGCCGCCAACTGGCGAATACCACCAAGGACCTCGACACGGCCCGAAACGAGCAAGGCCGCGTTCGCCAGAACATCGGCACCTTGGACAAGACCACCGATGCGTACCAACGGCAATTGAAGAAGTTTGACGAATTCGAAACCCAGATTGAGAAACATACCGCCCGACAATCCGAGCTTCGGGCCGAGGAAGAGAGCAAACGAAAGCAGCTCGAGGAGTTCCTTCTGTCGCTCGACGTCGAATAGATTCCGCTTCGAACCCTTGTTGACACTCGCGGCCGCGGAGGGTGTCATGCTTCCGTGACTCAGGATCGCGATCGCGGCGTAATCTCCTCCACGCTCATAGTCGGTCCCGACGCTTTCGACCGGTTTGGAACCGTGCTTCGCCGGCTGCTCATCGGCCTTGTGGAGCACCCTGTCCAACTCCGCGTGGTCAGTTGGGACCCCCGCGTCGACGAACTTCAGCTCGGCCCGATTCAAACCTTGCGAAGGTTGCCGCTCACCGGTCCCTTTCATCGTCGCCGCATTCGCCAACTGAGTGAGATTCTTTCGCCTCCTTCGAACATCGTTCACGCGCTTACCGCGGAGTGTTTTCGGCCCGCCTTCGAACTGGCCGAGCTCCTCGACGCCGATCTGGTCTTACAGATTTCATCCCTCGATGATTGCGACCACGCAGAATCCACGCCAATATCGCGACAAGCTGGAATCATCGCCATGACCCGACCATTGGCTCAACGGGTTGAACAAAGTCGCCGGGTTCCTTCGGACCGCATCCAGCTTGTCCGCCCCGGAGTGCTTGTTTCCCGACCATCCGCGATCTTCGCACCTCCCGTGGAATATCCGTCGATGGTCTGTTCAGCGCCATTTGACCCTCGCGGCGGCGTCGAATCCGTTCTGGAAGCCCTTGTCATCCTAAAACGGCGAGGAAATCCGGTGCTGGTGTTCCTATTGGGGGACGGCGAATTCGAAACGGGCCTCAGACGCTTCGTTCGGACGCACGATCTGTCCGCCTGGGTTACGTTTGCACAGATCCGCGGAGACCTCAGTCCGGCCGTACAAACCGCGGACCTGTTTGTAGAACCGAGCCACGAAGGTACCCTGCGGTTCGACACGTTCGAGGCGATGGCGGCGGGAGTCGCCGTCGTGGCCTTTCCGAATCCGGTTTCAGACCACTTTTTCGACGGACGAACCGCTCTGGTCTGCCCGAGCACAAAATCCGAAGCGCTCGCGAATTGCATCGAACGGCTCCTGACCGACGCCGCCTTGGGCCAAGCTCTTGCGACCGGTGGATTGGACTATGTTCGCGCGCATCACACCGTGACGGAAATGGCCCAGGGTGTTGTCGATCTATACCGGAAACTGGCCATGGCCCAAGCCACTTTTTCCTTCGGAGATGCATGACGTGGGCGACGACTCCGCGACGACTCTCGCCGACGATCTTCGTTCAAAAATCCGCGGCGATGTGCGCTTCGACGCTTTATCTCGGACCCTCTACTCCACCGACGCGAGCATATATGAGATTGCTCCCGCCGGAGTCGTCCTTCCTCGAACCACGGAAGACGTCGTCGCTACCGTCCGAAGTTGCGCCGCGGCGGGAGTGCCCGTGATTGCCCGGGGGGCGGGAACGGGGCTCACCGGCGGGGCGATCGGCGAGGGCGTGGCCGTCGATCTGTCGCGCTACATGAACCGCATCGGCCCGATTGACGCGCAGCGCAGCACGATACTAGTCGAGCCGGGCGTGGTCCTGGACGAACTGAATGCGCACCTATCTCCACGCGGGTTGCACTTCGCCCCGGACGTGGCCACCGGCAGCCGAGCCACCATCGGCGGGATGATCGCCAATAACTCCTGTGGTGCGCACTCCATCGTCTACGGCCGCACCGTGGACCATGTGCGGGCGATTACCGTAGTACTCGCCGACGGCGAAGTCGTTACGTTCTCGCGGAATGCCGCGGGTGACGATTCGCCCCCCGAACGCGCATCGCGGGCCGCCGAAATGGAAAGTCGATTGGGCGAAATCCGCGACAAGTATTCTTCGGAGATCACGCTCCGATTTCCCAAGGTCCTGCGCAGCAACGGTGGGTACGGACTCGATCGACTGGGTCCGCCCGGAACTCCAGCCGACGCGACACGTATCCTATGCGGCAGCGAAGGCACTTTGGGCGTCATCGTCGCCGCCACGCTTGGCCTGGTGCCATTGCCTCGTCACCGGGCCGTGGCGGTTTTGCAATTTGACGATCTCCTCACCGCGCTTTCTTCAACGCCCGGCATTCTTCGCCACCGCCCCGCGGCGGTGGAACTCATCGATCGGATGATCCTCGAAGCCGGGCGGTCCAACCCGGCGCTGAGGCAACGATGTGACTTTCTTCGGGGGCATCCCGAGGCCGTTCTCGCCATCGAGTTCTTCGACGATTCGGAGACCGCGCTGGTCGACCGGCTCCATGCGCTTTCTAACGATCCCGAGGTGAATCGTCATATACAATCCTTGGTCCAACTTCTTGAACTCGAAGATCAGGCCAAAGTCTGGGAACTTCGCAAGGCCGGCCTCGGCTTGCTCATGTCCCGGCCCGGTGATGCCCAGCCCTACGCCTTCGTTGAGGACACCGCCGTGGATCCGGGTCGCCTTGACGACTACATCGCCCGGTTCCGCGAGATTCTCTCGGCCGAGCAAGTCTCTGCCGGCTACTACGCCCACGCCAGCGTCGGATGCATCCATGTCAAGCCGGTGCTCAATCTCAAAACGGCAGAGGGCGTCGCGACGATGCGCCGCATTGCCGAAAAAGTTGCCGACCTGGCCCTCGAATTCGGTGGAGCGGTCACCGGGGAACACGGCGACGGCATCGCCCGGTCGTGTTGGATCGAAAAGGTCTACGGACCCGAAATCGTCCGCGGATTCCGAGAGGTCAAGCGGCTATTCGATCCCGCCGGCGTGCTGAATCCTCACAAAATCGTGGATCCATGGCCCATGAACGAGCGTTTGCGCCAGGGTCCGCTTTTCAGCTTTCGCTCCATCAAGACCCACCTGGATTTCTCCGCCCACGGCGGCCCCGCCGGGTTGGCGGGCATGTGCTCCGGCGTCGGCCAATGCCGGCAACGCCTCGTCGGGACCATGTGCCCGTCGTTTGTCGCCACGGGAGACGAAACCCACACGACCCGCTCGCGGGCCAACGCCCTTCGAGTCGCATTATCCAATCGCGGACTTCTTCGAGGCCTGGACGACCCTCAACTTGCGGAAGTGATGGACCTCTGCCTCTCGTGCAAGGCGTGCAAGAGCGAGTGCCCCACGGGCGTGGATATGGCCCGCCTAAAGGCCGAATACCTGGCACATTCCATTCTCACTCGTGGTGCCACGCCTCGGGCTCGATTTCTTGCCGACTTGCCGAGGCGATTTGAATCCATGAGCCGCTATCCCCGCATCGCCAATCTGCTGGGTCGCTCGTCGATTATCCGAGGACAGCTGCAACGACGAATCGCGCTGGACCGCCGCGTGTCGTTGCCGCCCTTCGCCACGACGACGTTTCGAAAGTGGTTCCGCGCCCATCGCCGCCGCAACCCCAGTGCCGCCTCGTCCGATCGCCGCGTGATTTATTTCGTGGACACTTGGACGAATTACTTCGCTCCGAACGTAGGCAAGGCATTCGTCCGGTTGCTGGAACATGCCGGATGCCACGTGTATTGTCCGCCCACGACGTGTTGCGGGCGACCGGCCATCAGTCAAGGTCTGCTCACCGAGGCGCGTACGCTCGCCGAGGAGAATCTCGATCGCCTGGCCCCCCTGATGGATGAGGGTCTGCCCCTGGTGGGCACCGAACCAAGCTGCATTCTCACGTTCGTCGATGAAATCCCGCAATTGATTCGCACCGATCGCGCTCGCCGCACGGCCGCCGCGGCGCTGACCGCCGAGTCGTTTCTCCGCCGTCTCCTCGACGAAAAACCCGATGCCTTTCCACCGGCCGCCCCGCGCTCCATCTTGTATCATGCCCATTGTCACCAAAAGGCCCTCGTCGGCACCGCGGATGCCGCCCTCTTGCTCGATCGGTTCTTCGGGTGTTCCGCCCGCGAACTCAACACCGGCTGCTGCGGCATGGCCGGCTCGTTCGGCCACGAGACTGAACATTATTCCGTGGCCCGCGCGATCGGCGAGGAACGGCTCTTTCCGGCCGTCCGGGACCGTGGCAACGCGGAAATCGCCGTTTCAGGCTTTAGCTGCCGCACCCAGATCGAACACCACACCTCCGCGCCGGTTCGACACCTCGTGGAATACCTGGCCGACCGAATTTCGTGAACCGGGCCGTTCCGCTGCGCCGGGAAAAGGAAGCGGGTCTGGCCGACGCGCGGAGTTCGGTGCGACCCAAGATCAACCCCACGGCCTGCCGCTCGATGCACGGTCCGCAATCGGAATTGCCGCGAATGGGCTTGCAGGAATCGGCGTTTGCCATCAGAATCCTCTTATTGCCGAAATAGTCCGGCTTCCGCGGCGTTGCTCTTGGTGTCGCGATGGATCGGGCGGGCAGGGGGCCCGGCCGTACGTCGCAAGGCTGATAGAGGAGTGTTCCATGAAAGTTCGTTACGCATTGTCTTTGTGTTTTTTGTTCTGCATGGTTTGCCACACGTGGGGCCAACAACCCCAAGCCGCGGTGCCCACGGCCTCGGTCCCGATGACGCCCGAAGGGATTGCTCGTCGCTGTATCCGCCACATTCAAGAAACGGCCGAAAGCGTCAACGAGTTCCTGGGTGGGAAAGCCCGTCGATGCGTTCACCATATCATGCACCTTCTGAATGAAGGGAACGTGGACCAGGCCAACGCCGCCGGGCAGCGCTGCGGCGAATCGATCCACCGCGCCGCCGCCCGCGGAGTCGATCGCGTTACCCGCCTCGCGGATCAATGCCTGGAAACCCTCACCGATCTCAACGCCTCCGAGGAAATCAAAGCGCGTGTTCGCGAGGCCGCGGCGCGGGCGGTCAATTCGATTCAAAACCACGCGGAGCGCGCCTTAGCCGCGATCGATGAAGCGCTTGGCTCATAAACCAAGTCTTCCGATGGGGTATGGAGAGCAAACGGGCGACGGCGCCATCCGGCTGCCGTCGCCCGTCAGTTGGTGCACCTTGGCTTGCGCCCCTTGTTCCTCGGCTTATTGACCCGGCTTCATACCCGCCTTGGGTGATTGAAAAGACTTGACCATTTCCTCGACCGTCTTGATTGGAACGTATAGGTCGACTCGCGCCGGATCGCCGCTCAACGAAACCGAAATCCCCACGGGCGGCGGCCCCCCGGATGTTTGCGGAATGGCCGCCGGCGGCTCACCCAGTATCGACCCCAGCATCATCGGGATGGCCCCAAGATTCAGCAGCAGTGCGGCGTTCTGCTTCGACGGAAGCTTCGCCAGCGTCTCTCGAACCGCCGGCGAAGCACTCAGCGGCTTGCTGACCGAGCCGGAAAAACCCCGCTCCAGTTCTTTTTCGTTGCCCATCACCGCGCGAACCCGACCCCGCTGAACGCCCATGCCGATCTGGGTGTCTCCGAGTATCTTCTCCGCCGCGGCCATTTTGGGGTCGTTGTCGTCCATTTTCATTTTGAACTTTTCCACGGTGACATCGCCCACCTTGATCGTCCCCGCGTTTTCATACCCTATGCCCGGACTCAGCGGTTTCATCATCGAGTTCGCCGCGGTCATCGACTTCCGCACCAATTCCATGATCTTGCTCGGATCCGATGAGGTCATATCGGCGGCCCCTTTCACCCCTTGCGGCGAGAACGAAAGCACGTAGTTCATGCCCTCGATCGCGGAGTACATGTCGTGCAACAACTGAATGGAATCCCCGACGGCCTTCTTCGCGGTTTCCGCATCCGCGCCCGCTCCCGCCGCCGGCGTCGAAGTCAGCGCATTTTTCATCTGATCGCAAACGTAGGCGAAAAAGGGCGACTCCGCCCCGGGAACATGATAACCGACCGCGATCGTCCAGGGCTGATCCTCGATCTCCGTAAACATGGCCTGGGACGCGGGCTTTTGCCGGCTCAAATAGGTCTTGATCGGCCCATCCCGATACCCCGTGGCAATGGTCGCGCGTCCTGACTGGGGTTCGAGCCCCACGCTGATGTCCACGTAGGCAATCTGTTCAACAAGTTTTTTGGAGACGTCGACCAGAACAGTGAATCCTCCGGTCAACATGGCCGGGTCGCTCAGTCCCGCCTGCTGACCGGCCATCATGGCCAGCATCGGGGCCATCTGCGCCATTTGCGCCAGCCCGCCCAAGGCCGCGCTCCGTACCGGGTCGATGTTGAGATGGAAATACATGTCGCGCCCGGCAAGCATATCGGCGCGAGACTTCATCTCGTCTGCCAGGGATCGATTCTCCTTGGACGTTGCCTTGGCCAGATGCTCTTTGGAGGTGGCGGCCACAACGTAATCGCCCGCCAGCTTGACCCAGGCCGTTTCAGAACCGTTCCCAGACACCTCCCAAACTCCGTCGACTTCCTTGGCGCCCTCCTTGCTCTTGAGTTTTGCCTGGGCATCCGGCACGCGGGCCCAGATCACCGGATTGGATCCGCCGCCCAATTGGTCCACGGCCATCCCGAACGGCTTCGAAAAATCCACCCATTCGGCGAATCCCAGGTCGTCCCTGATGTCGTCGAGCAAGCCGTCTTCCGGGGCGTTGCCCGTGACCTGTTTGGCCACGACGTTGATGTTTTCGTCAAATTTTTTCAGGTTGGCGAAGACCGCCGACGCTGGCCACTCCGCCGGCATCAACCTGAGAACCGCCCCCACGTCGCCGTCCGATTCCGCGCCTCGCGCCGCCGGAATCCCAATCATCAAGAGAGACAAAACAATGGCGCTCTTTCGACGCACCATGGCATCATTCCTTTCCAAAAAGTTCAGGTTGATCCGCCGTGGAATCCGCATCCAGGCGAAGAGTACCCCATGCGGTTCCGTTCGTTAAGCGCGCCCGGTCGAAACTTGTCCGGCGGCATTCGCGGGAACCATGGGCCGGGTTTTTTCAAGTTTTTTTATCCTTCGGCTGCGCCAATGCCCGAATGGGAAACGGCTACCAGCGCTTCTGCGTTCGAATCGTTTCCACCTGGACAAACGAATGGTGCGGGCCTTTGTCCATTCCCGGACACTTGCGACCCGCCTCCTCCCAGGCCGTTGAAGATTCGAGATTCTCCGTCCAGAAGGGCCACGTGCGGCATTGCATCGGGCGGACCGGATAGATCGTACACTGCGTGCCGCCTCGCTCACGGGACAGGAAAATGCAATCCCCGCCCGGCTTTTCCGTCAAGCTGTAACGAAGCCCGACCCGCCGAAGATGCTCGGCGTCCAACCACCCATCCTCTCGGCCCATAAACGCGGAGATTTTCGCAATCTCTTCCTTGGTCGCCCACACGTGCCCGGGATCTCCGCTACAGCAATTCCCGCATTGCGTACATCCGAAACGAAGGCCTTCGACATACCACTTCTTCATCGAACAACTCCGCTCCGCTTTGGTCCCGATCTTGATCGCGGGAGGTCCGCATACGTTGCAATCAGCCTATGCGGACCTCCCCGCAAGGTCCACTGCCCAACCTGTTGAGATTCGCGGCTTGGTTGTTTTCGGACGGTGCGTTGCGAGCCAGGGAGGATCAGAGATTCTTGCAACATCCCGTTGTTACTGCCGCCGAATCCTCTTTCACCTACCCCGCGGACTTGCCGAAGCTGATTTCGGGCGCCGCGTCGATTCCTCGGCGAAACATCGCCCGCACGGGAGGTGCCCGAACGCCGCGCTCGTAACGTCGCGGCACGCCGAGTGCACGCAAAAAACGATCCTGGTGGGTTCAGCCGGCATTATGGACGGACGCTCCATCGACGTGGTCTTCCAGCATCTCGACGCGATCGCGTCGGCGCGCACCCCCACGGTTCCCTCGTCCCGCCGGCACGACCGCCGATCGCTGCGCGTGCGCTGTTCAATCTGCTTTCTGGCGTTCGACGGTTCGCACGTCGCCACCGCATTCGGAGTTACGCGGGATATTTCCCGTTCCGGGCTCGGACTGCTGACCACCCAGGCGCTGCCCGAAGACATCGAAGTCAAAGTCTCTCTCATTCTTACCCCGGATCAACTTGTCGATATGACCGGCATTGTGGTTCAGGCCCGGCTGGTGCGCGTCGGTTGGTACCTCGTTGGGGTTCAGTTCGGCGCCATACACGATCGAAGACTCGTCCACCCCGACGAGATCAACGGTTCCGCCGAAGCCGAACTCGACGATGCACTCGCCAAAAGCGAGCCGGATGTGCCGGACGAAAAACACTCCGCACGACGAATGCTTACCCCGTCCGGAACGGCACGCCGCACTCCGGACACCGCACGCCGGTAAGCCCCGTCAAGTCGTACCCGCAGCCCTGACAGTATCCGAATCCGGGAGTGACGATGACCGCGCGCATCCAGATGAATCGTGCCGCACAAAACAGAGCCGCCGATACCAAGAACACTCCCAGGGCCCATTCCCGATAACTCCTACCCGCGGGCAAGGGAATCAGGAAAAGCACGAGGGCAATGAGGGTCGCCAGAACCACCGCGTTCGCCGATCGGCTCTCGCTTATGCACAAGGTCGCCACGCACCGTGGGCATTCCCACGTTGCCCGCGAAACGGAAGCGATCACTCTCCGCTCCCATCCAACCGGCTCGCCGCATTGCGGACAACGAAGCGCCAACGAATTCACTCCAGGATCCGTATCCCAATCCAATTCAACCGACGAGTGAACTCCGAACCCACGAACTCGCCGGTCGTCGGCCCGGACAGATTTCCATGGCGGTTGCCTCCCCACCAGGCACGCTCCGATAACGCAAACACCCTTTTCGATGCTGTACGTTCCGCACCAAGAATGGTAGAAACACATTCAAGACGGTAGCTTCAGGTTCGCATTGGGTTGGCGGACGTTGGCCCCACGCCCGATGCGACTTGGCTGGAATTCCGTCCTATGCTAACAAGAGAAGTGAATTCGAGTGGGGAATTGCACATGAAAAAAACGTTGCGAACCGTAATCGTGTACTTCACCTTGTCTCTGGCCTTCATCGTGGGCGGCTGTTCCGGCCGTGCGACGACTGCGCTGCGAACCGCCGCCATTTCCGGCGCCGCGACGTTCGTCCGGGAAACGACGTTGTTTGTCCTGACACAGACTTTTGAGCAGGCCGTGGAGGACCGGTAATCGAAGGGCCTGCCGTCGGGTTGGAATCTCCGGTTCGCGCCGCGCTTACCCGGATTTTCCCCGAAACTTTTCCACCGGGTACTTTTTCGCATTCTTCTCCATCTTGGCCGCCAGCGCGGACGAGAGGTCGATGTCCATGCACGTCGCAAACGAAAGTAGATACGCCAGAATGTCGGCAACTTCTTCGCGAATCGCCGCGGCGCGCTCCCGATCCGTGGAAACTCCCTCGAGTTGGTCGTTGCGCAGCCATTGAAAATGCTCCATGAGCTCGGCGGCTTCAATCGCGATCGACGCCGAAAGATTTTTCGCATCGTGAAACGGGCCCCATTCACGCTCAGCGATGAAACTCGCCACAAGTTGTTTTAGTTCCGCCACGGTCGTGCCCCGATCATTCATGCGGCTTGCCTTTCGAGTTGGCCCGTTTCAAGGACGTCGGGTATATAGGAGCCGCGAGACGGTCGCAAGCGCGACCTGTGTTTCGCGATTTCGATGACCCCGGAGTGCCCGCTGCGCATGGGCGAATCAGGATGAAGCAAGAAAAGACGCCAACCCATGCCGTCCAAAAGAAAACAGTGGCCGTGGTCGGTGCCTCCGACGATCGCCGAAAGTTCAGTAACAAGGCCGTCCGAGCCTATCGTGCTCAAGGTTGGGACGTCTATCCGGTCAATCCCAAGGGCGGTTCGATCGAGGGACTCAATGTTTACGCCTCCCTGGATCAGATCCCCGTTCGGCTCGACCGCATCACGCTCTATTTGCCGCCCGAGCGAGGACTACAGATCCTGCCGGCCGTGGCCGCGTCCGCCGCAACCGCCGAATTCTTCGTCAATCCCGGTGCGGAAAGCGAAAAGCTCCTTTCCGAGGCCGCCGACTTGGGCCTGAACCCCATCCTGGCGTGCAGCATCGTGGACATCGGCGTGCGACCCTCGGCGCTGCCCGATTCGTGATTTCCCTAAGGCCGAACGGTACCATCGTGGATCGATGGCCGGAGGAACCGCATCGCAATCTCCCTGACCTACCACTGGCGAAGCCTCTTTGTCCGCAAGACATCGACGCTGCTCACCGTATTGGTGATGGCCAGCGTGGTCGCCGTCTTTGTGTGGATGATCGGATTCGCCGCGGCGCTGGATCGCTCGTTGTCGGTCGCCGGGGATAAGCAAAAAGTCATCGTCATTCGCCCCGGCGCCACCGCGGAGAGCAACAGCGTCATTCCCATCGAAGATTGCGCCAAGTTGAATCAGATCGCCGCCCTGGCCCGCGATCCGAAATCGGGCGAGCCTTTGATTAGCCCGGAATTGGTCGCACAGGTGCGCCTGTCGCGATTGCGCGACGGCGGGCGCACGCAGGCCAACGTCGCGGTGCGCGGCGTCACCGAGCGGGCCTTCGACGTTCATCGAAACGTCAAACGGCTCGGTGCCTCGTTTTCAACCGGAACGCCGGAAGTCATCGTCGGTCTCGCCACCGCGAAACAGTTCGCGGGATTGAAGATCGGCGACCTGGTCCGCCTGGGCTACAGTGGCGACCGCGGCTACAAGGTCGTCGGGTATTTCTCGGCGGGCGGTGGGCCCACCGAAAGCGAGATTTGGGGCTACCTCCCTTCTCTGCAAAGCTCCTACAACCGCACGTTGTACTCATCGGTGGCGATGCGGCTTGATCCTCGCACGAACGCCGCCGAAGCGATTGCGCAGATTCGCGGCCCCGCGATCCAACTCGAGGCCGACACCGAAGCCGAGTATTGGAAAAAGCAAACCGGCATCATCCAGTTCTACCTGACCCTTTCCTATTCGCTCATCGGGATCATGTGCCTCGCCGCCGTGTTCTCCATCGCCAACACCATGTTTTCCTCGGTGGCCGGACGGGCCAGGGAGATCGCTATGTTCCGGGCGATGGGCTATTCCCCCCCGGCCATCCTCACCGGGTTCTTGCTCGAAGCGGTCCTGTTGTCTCTGCTTGGAGGTCTGCTGGGCAGCGCGATGGGGGCCGCGTGGTTGGCCATTATGGGAAACCAAAAAGACATGTTCGGGGCCAGCACGTTCACCACGCTGGCGTTCGAAATCCGAGTCTCCGCGTGGATCGTCGCCATCGCCCTGGTGACGGCCGCCGTTGTCGGCGTCCTCGGCGCGCTCTATCCCGCGGGCCGCGCGGCCCTGGCCCCGGTGGTCTCCACCCTGCGCGAACCGTGACTTCGGGAGGGAAAAAGGGGTCGGGAGTCTATTATTGACGCGTCGCCTTACGGGCGGTCCTTTGGCAGTCATGCCAAGGCGACTGCGAGAGGCGATGGGCGGGCTGGTGTACACCGTGCTCAATCGTGCGACGGGGCGGCGCGGAAGGCCGGTTGGCCATAGTCGGCGCCGGCTTTGCGACCGGGAGGTTTCGGATCCGGTTTTAGCCCCCCCCCTTGGAAAACGGCGCTGCTTGACGCTTGCTCGTCCGCTGGGTTTGCTCCAGCAACTTCGTCAGCCGCTCGACTTGGACCTCCAGTTGCGCGATGCGGGTCATCGCGGCCGCCAACAGCCCTTCCAGTTCCGCGATCCGGCAATCCCCTTTGAAGGCCGAGACAACGATACCGCCACCCGTTGGGGATCTTGTGCAAGAAGCGCAAGCAGTCGAGAGGAGCTGGGTGGCGTCAAGGGCTCCCTGCCGCGGCACACACCCCAATCGGTCCAAAACCAGATTCGGGATGAAAAAATCTCGCAAAAAGGAAAGAAAAGACTTGACAGAAAAAACGGCACACGATAGGTTTCGCTTTCGGGTCGGCGCAGTGGCTTGGGCCGACGCCCTCAGTTCGAGGCGCCTGCCTCCGCACCGCGGCATCATCGCACAGTGCGTACCGCCTGTGCCGACTTTCGTCGACGTCGGATGATGCATGCTCACCACCAACCTCGCGGCCCGTCGGCTGTGCAAAGCGGCAAACAATCTTCGGTGTTCGACCTTGGAACGCCTCCTTTCACGTTCGCCCTCCGAGGGCGAGGCTCTCGGAGTTTCCAAGTGGCGGACGCGCAGCGACGAATAGGGTCGGTCGCTAGCTTCCCCGAGCGCGGTCGAAGGCCGGTTGCGAGTTGGCAGGTTGGAAGACGCCGCGGAGTTTAGGGGAGGGGGGCCTGACGTCGCACGGAGAGTTGTTGGTGGACAAAAGCCCACCTGAGTGTTCACTTTATTGGAGGAAATGAAGATGAGAAGGGCGGAATGCATGGGTATCGAAACTTTGGAATCGAGGGAGCGCATGGTCGGCGCTTGCGTGGCCATGCTTGGTCCGCCTGAACATGCTCACGCAAGCGAGAGCGTGCCACCCGGCCGAATGAGAGGACCAAACATGGTTCGCAGAGTACAGCCTATGCTATTGGTTGCCGTTGCGGGATGGATGGCACTGGGCTTGGTGACCGATGCCCGGGCGGACTGCGAAAGCTGTCTTCCGAGTTTTACAAAGGTGCCCGATTACGTCGTCAGCGGCGATGGGACGTGCGTACATGGGGGGTTAGGGCCGGGCGGAGGACCTCCGAGCGACGTGCTCGAAATCACCGTCCCTGACATTCCGAAGTGTCACCCTTGCACGGTCGAGGTCACCGCCGTTTGGGGACCGGGAGCCGCCGATATGGAGTCGAAGACAAAAGGACCCGGTGATCACGTAACGCCCGTAGGCGACCCTCCCGCACCCTACTGGCCTCACAGAGTCTGAAAGCTGGGCAGAGGCGCACCGGTCGGGGCGACAATTCAGTGGATTCTGACAGTGTACTGCCCGAACTGCCCAGGGGGAGTTTCAATTGTTGATGTTCCCACGACGCAGGTTTACGAACAAACTTCGGACGTGCCGGGGTCGCAATGCGGAAACAGCGGGTGCCAGCAACAGGAAAACTCCTGCAATTGCCCGCAAGATTGCCCGGGGGTTTGCATTCCGGTGTGTGGGAACGGAGCTTGCGAGGAAGGCGAGGACATCTGTAACTGCGAGGCCGATTGCGGAAACAACGATTGCGCGCCCGTCATCCCGGCGGTCTCCGAGTGGGGCCTGGCGGTCATGGCGCTGATTGTGCTGGTCGCTGGAACCATTCTCTATCGTCGTCGCCGGCTTGCTCCTGCGTGATCTTGGTGGTGCCTCAATGAGGTGCTTCACTATGTGCGCAAAGATCGGCCGCAACCATTTGGGCACGAGCAGGGACGTTCGGGCATAACCAATCCGTTGCGCCTGAGTCATGGAGGTGACTACAGCAGCGCGACTACACGTCGTTCAGGAGTGTTGAGCATGGAACGCACAACAGCGAGTCATAAGAACAAGACGCGCCCTAAGAACGTGTATGAAAACCACTCATTTTGCCGATCTTGGGGAGTATGGATGGAGCCAAATACCCCAGCAACCTCACGGATGAGCAATGGGCGTTGATCGAACCTTTTCTTCCACGGAGCAA
>Ga0187893_10005815_pt1 | contig 21721 bp, 18 predicted proteins | sample MA1701074metaG_FD_139574 | JGI IMG/M metagenome (GOLD analysis project Ga0187893, IMG submission 139574) | White microbial mat communities from a basaltic lava cave in the Kipuka Kanohina Cave System on the Island of Hawaii, USA - MA170107-4 metaG ...
CTGATGGACTATCTCCAGGCCTTGCGCATCGAGAGAGCCAGGCACCTGTTGGCCTCGACCGATAAGACGATCGCCGAAATTGCCTTCGAAGTAGGGTTCTGCAGCCAGAGCTACTTTGGGGCAGTCTTCCACAGACTGGCGCAGATGTCGGCTAATGAATACAGGCGGCAGATCGCTCTCTCCACCGGGTCGGCTTTCGTTCACAAAGCCGACGGCGACCAAACTCGGATAAAGATCCAGTCATCGCACCTTCCCACCAGGCCTTTCAAGCAATCCCTGTAGGTTAGCCCTCCTGCTCAAAACATCATCGCTACTCCTCTTCGGCACTGAGCCGTCCAACATCTTGGATTGACGGGCCACTGTTCTTCAGTGAGAAGACAGGGGGTGAGTAACAGTCCACTGAATCCCACTCCAGTGTCACCCGGATTTCCCGTTTCTTAGTCATTGCACATCGATTCGCCTGCTCCATTGGCCGGCACACCCCAAAGTGGGATTGTTCTGCTGGCTGACCAAGCTCAGCCGAGTAATTCAGCATTGTTCTTCGGCTCAATCCTCCTCAGTCTTCTTCTTGCCCAAGGTGAAGACTCCTTCCTAATCAGTTCTCGGGCAGCAGCGTATCGCATTGCGAATCAACTGTTGAGTCATAGGATGCCCCAACCCATTCCGGAGTGTGACTCGGTGCGAGACAGACCAACCTGCCCTGACTTCCCGCCACCAGCCCGCGGCGGACTCCTAGGGTATGAGGAAATACACAGCCTCGATTGAATTCCTATCGTGCAAAATGGGGCAGACGAGCAACCGGCATCCAAAGTCCTCAGCGAAACCGCCTACGCAACCACGCGGCGCATGCCATCAATCCTGAGGTGGCAAACCTGAACCGAAGCCGCCATCGACTACCAGGGAGGATCCTGTCATAAACGAGGCCTCATCGCTGGCGAGAAACACGGCGACTCGTCCCACTTCCTCTGGCCGGCCAATCCGCCAAAGGGCATGGAGCTTTCCGGCCGCTACGCGGGCCGCGGTGGGATCGGGCTGGGCCTGGAAGTAACCTGCTGCCAATCCCGCGTCAATATAACCCGGGCAAATGCAGTTGACGCGAATCCCTTCTTTGCCGTGGTCCATGGCCATAGCCTTGGTCAATCCGATGATGGCCGCCTTGGTGGCACAGTAGCCAGCGCACATCGGTTCAACAAAAAATCCATTTACCGAGGACATATTGATGATCGTCCCCTTCGTCACTCTCAGGTATGCAGGAAAAACTTGGAACAGAGAAAGACACCTCCCACATTCACCGCCCACTCGCGATTCCATTCATCAACGGTAGTCTCCTCAACGGTCTTATTGACCTGAATGGCCGCATTATTCATGAGGACGTTGATGCGACCGAAAGCTACGATAACTTTTCTCACCAGATTCTGAACTGATTCGGAATTGGAAACATCCGTCTCCACGGCGAGCGCGGCGCCCCCGGCAGCCTTAATCCGCTCCGCCGATTCTTGAGCGGCGGAGAGATTAATATCAACTATAACAACGCAGGCGCCTTCCTTGGCAGCGGCGCGTCCTATCCCCGAGCCCGCACCCGTGATGACGACCACTCGATCCTTAAGCTTCATCATTCCCCCTCTGTTCGACTTTGTCCTCGATATCCCCCGCTGCATTGGCAGCCACGATGACCGCGCAGTTTGCCGTGGCTGTGGGCTGTTCCTTAAGCAAAACTAACAGCCAAAAAAAACAAATCGACCGAGGCTACCAGGACACCCTCTTCAGGGCCTCATGCCAGGTCTCCGGCGAGCTGTAGACAGTCGCACGCACTTCAACGGAGAATGTCTCTCCAGGATTCAAAGATCGGCTGGTCTGCTGGCTGATCGCCTTCGCAAGGTTGACCGGGTAGCTCGTCCAAGGTTCGACAATCACGTGGTGGTGTCCGCGATAACCGCCGTAAGTGAGCCACAACCAAAGGTAGTGGCAAACATCCAGCGGAAACTGGAGCAGGAAACCCTCACCTGTCAGCCTGTCTTCAACCGCGTACCAGCCCTCTTGGAGGTCAGTCACATAGTGTCCGCAGTAAGTCCCGGCGTCGCTACCCTGCACGCAGCTCATATCGACGACGTTTTCGTTGGCTTCCAGTGAGGGCCAGTGGTAGTGCTGGCCGGGTGTTCCAACCGTCGGCGTCGATGCTTCGCCTACAATTCCTGTGCGCGCCGGAATTCTAAAAATCATTTCCCCGGCGGGCTGGAGAGCCGGATGGGTATCCCATATGAAGTCCAGAGGAAGCACGCCGAGATTAGTGATTTCGTACTGGATGCGAAGGACTGGAGCGTTACCCGCGAGCAACACTCTTTTTTCGGCCCTCACCGGGCTGATCGGACCGAATGCGGAAAGCCGGGCGACGGAGTCTTCTCCATGAGACTCAGCCGACTCGACCTCCCAACGCAGCGACCGCAACTCACCCAGGCCAGGATAATGTTCCCCACGCAGTTCACAGGCATCGCAGGTTGGAAAACAATCATCCCAGCCGCCACACCAGTAGTTATCGAAGATACTTTCAATGGGGTAGGGTTGTGGCGCGATGCGCGGATTATGCCAAAGAAAATTCCGGCCTGTGCGTTTCCATACTAAATCGTAAATCTTGGCGCCAACCTCTGGCAGAATCGTGACCCGCAGCCACTCGTTCTCCATCTCGATGGGGCGCATCCCGCCAATGCGGGCATCGGCATTCATGATTTCTATTTCCACTCCTGGCGGTAGCGAGCGATGGCCTCAGGATTCAGCCTCACGCCCAGCCCCGGCTCCTGCGGAACCTTGACCCATCCATCGACTGCGCGAATTTCCTGGAACGTGATTTCTTCCCGGAGCTTCGTTTGCTCTTGAACAACATATTCCAAGATAAATGAATTCGGGATGGAGGCAAGGAAGTGCAATGACGCCGCAATATTGATGTAAGTCGTGAAACCATGATTGACGCAGGGCAGTCCTCGATCGGCGGCCAATGAAGCTATTTTCATCGCCTCCGTGAACCCGCCGCATCGCGTCAGGTCCACCTGTACAATGTCGATCTCGCCCCTGTCCATGAGATCGATGTACGAAAGCCGGCTGCTCTCCTCCTCGCCAGCCGCAATTCGCATGGAGGTGGATTCTGAAAGCCGCCGGTAGCCTTCGTAGTTATCCGGCTGCAGCGGCTCCTCAAACCAAAATGGGCGATACTCTTCGAACTGCTTGGCACGTTGCATGGCAGTTTTGGTGTCGTAGCAGAGGCCCGCATCAATCATCAGATCCGTGTGATCTCCAATTCCTTTCCGGGCCTCCCGAACCAAGGCCAAGTCGTTGGCTTCATTCTTGCCCAGAGGCCCCCAGCCAAACTTGACTGCTGAAAAGCCGAGATCCACCATGCGCCTACCCCGCTCGCCTGTTTCCGCAGGGGTATCGCCAAACAGGATGCTGGCGTAGGCGCGAATCTTGTTATGAAAGCCGCCTCCCAGCAACTTCCAAACCGGAAGTTTCAGAGCTTTGCCCTTGATGTCCCAAAGGGCCATATCGATCCCACCCATGGCCTGTATGGCAATGCCGCGACGCCCGGAGTAGATGTTTCTCTGATACATCTTGTGCCAGATTTTCTCTGTTTCAAAGGGGTCTTCCCCAACAACGATTTCTCTCAGTCCCGATGTGGTGGGGTGAGAAAAAGGCCCCTGGATGGCTCCATGCACAGCCATTGGCGACGAGTCGACTTCTCCAATGCCCGTGATTCCGGCGTCTGTGTGAACCAGAACGATCAAGGCGTCCTGTCCACTGTCGGCCTCTGCCCTGATCTGAGGTAATCTTAGATAAATAGTTTCGACGTCCGTGATTTTCATGCTGTCATCTCCAACCTGAAGTGAATGTGGATTCAGCGGCCTCGGTTCGCAGTCAAGGCAGTCTCAAATTGTTACTTTGATCCGCTAACAGGGGCAAAGCCCCATAAGCGCTAACTTTATGAACGTTTCCTCGCCTGCCGCCGGAAGAGCGAAACGCCAAGAGCGCCAAGCACGCAAAGAAAAAAGGATGCACCTCGGTCAGCCGCCTTATCCTATCCCACCCCCAGTTCTTTCGGATGGTTTCTGGCTACCCGCTGGATGCCGTCGCGTAATAAAATCACGTTCCAATTAGTCATCAGCCCAAAAAGACAAGCGACTCAATTTCAAATAAGTCGGCAACTGAGCGAACTGGATGGGGAGAATTTTTTCAACCGTCTTGTTTTCCACCAGCAGCAACTGATCGATTCTCATGTCGGTGCGGTAACCGACCTCAATAAGCACCCCTTCGAACTCTAGCTCTAGCGGAACAGCGACTTCGCATTCGACCCGGTGCCGGCGCCTTTGGAGCTCGTGTGCCAGACAAGCCTGATAGGCCGATTCCACCAGCCTGGCCCCAAGGCGCGATGCACTTTGAGTGCAGCGTCAACAATATCCTTAGCTACCCCGTCGGCAGTCAAGAAGGCTTCTGCTCATGGCGGCCTTTGCGTTCTTGGCGTTTCCCAATTCTGGGAGCCATCTGCTCAACCGAGGAGCCCGGAATAAACCGATTATCCAATCTTAGGTTAGCGCTTAGGGGGCGACGCCCTTGGGCTCGCGACTTCGTCAAAGTCGGGAACGATCGGGAGGAATCACACGCCTTGGTTAGCCACGGTGCGCGGTGAGTGCTTTTCGAGCCGTGGCCTTTCTCGTGCCCGCCGACTGCCCACGCCTCGCCAAGCCGCTCAGCGTGGCTACCACCGTACGAAGCTCGCACGGTGTCCGCCACTCGACGGCTCTGACGCAAACTTCCCCTGGCGGGTGCTACGACCTCACCTTATTACAACCTCGCCAGCCCGCGTCCTTCTGATAATTACCGCATGGTCTCCGTTCCCGAGCTTCCTCACCGTGTAGCCCTCCGTCTTCAGATTGAGACGCAAAGAGAGTTCCACCCCCTTAACGGTGATGGAGGTCGGGAGGAATGCCAGCCGAAGATACTCGGTGCCTGCCCCGTCAGTGGGTGTGTACTGTATCTTCCCCGCTGCATAGGAAACGTTCTTGAGCACTCCCTCTGAATACAGAATATGGTTCTCCTTGGGTGGCGCCCATTCGGGAACGGCGGCAAACGCAGGGTAAAACATTCGCGGGCCCTCGCCGTAACAGTCAGACCACCAGTTTGATATGTCTTTGCTGACCGGGCTTTCAAACGCTTGGCCATCCGATTTATTACAGTAGGTGACCCAGTTCAGAGAACGGTAGGCTTTCTCTTTGTAGGCTTCATCACCCGAGACGGCATACCACCGGGCACACTGCGCGGCATATCGGGCCGTCTGATAGTCCATCTTAGGCAAGAACCCATCTTGCTCGCCGACTATATTGGCCCCCCATTGAGTCGCAGGCTCTCCCGGGGCGGTACGAAAGACAAAATAGTCCTCCGTCCACTTGATCAGTCTGGGTATGTTCGTCATCCAATCAGGATCAAACTCCGGGTGATCCAGCATATACAGACTGGCATTACTGGCACTCATGTTGCTCTTGTAGGTATTGCTGTTGACATCCGTATCAGTATGTCCGTCCGTCCAGTATCCAGTCTTGAGAGGATGTTCCAGAATAAAACTCCTGGCTTTGGCACGCGCGTCCTGATAGGCCTTCACATTGCCAAGGTTGGCTTTGATTAAACTGTCCAAAAGCATGTAAGAGGGAATCCAATTCGCGCCGTATTCTGCAGTGATCTTCCCGGTATCCATCACCACACGATAAGGCCAGACTGACTGGGCCGCGTTGCCAGCTCTGGCTTTGCTTGCCAGTGTATTGGCCACATGAATGGCCGCAGTCTTGTATTTTGTATCGCCGGTGTAAAGATACATTCTGTAGTAGGTCAGTCCCATGTCGCCGGCGTGGTCAACCTGTATCTCATGCTCAACGAGCGTGAGTTTTGCGGCAGACGTAAACCCGCGGAAGTCGGTGTCGCCCGCGTTGGTCGTGGTATATGGGAAATTTGGCCACGAGAAAGTTGAGGGACTCGTGCCGTGTTCCAACGCGTAATCCACGAGACCCTTGGCGATGGTCATAACACTGTCGTCCCCGGTGTAGGCATAATACAAACGAGCCGATTCGAACCAGTTCGGGATTTTCTCGCCCACATCATTCATCCAGGTATCCGGTTCTAGAGTCCCGTTCTTGTCCCGGAAGGCGCAATAGAAGTAATACTGCGGGTAGGATGACCGGGGCGGCGGCCCGGGGGAATTGGGAACTTTCGTCTTGATGAAATCCCAACGCAGGCGGAGGAAATGGTCGTACGCCTTCTCAATGGGCACGAACCAGGGAATGATCTTGTTCTCACTATCTAAAATCACCTTGTGAGAGTTAAAGACGTCTTCTGCGAAGACAGGCAACAAACTAATTCCAGAGAGTGCTGCTGCAAATCCTATTCCGGACAGGAGAATCCTGCACATGAAACTCAATCTGAACCCGCTTTTGTTGAACATGACTGACTTCTTCTGCACAAGCGCCATTACTGAACTCCTTTCGACGATGGTTGAGAGAATTCCCCGCGTTCCTGTTGCAACTTCTGAAAAAGGACAAGGTGGTGGGTCGATTTTTCTTTCTGACCCAGGCGGCTGTAAGCGCGGTGCAGCTGATATTGCAGGCCAGGGCTGAACGGCATACAGGCTTCGGCGCGTTGCAACCGGTCGAGCGCCTCTGCAACCTTGCCCTGAGCCAGGTAAACCTTGCCCAGTTCGACAAGCGCCTGGCCGTTGCGTGGATTCAGTTTCTCGGCCTCCAAGAGCATTCGTTCTGCTTTCGGGTAATCGCCAGATTCTTTCGAGGTGATTCCCAAGAGCAAGAATGCTTCTGGAACACCTCGTTCTGCCGCCAGTGTGAACGCCCGGCTGGCCTCTTCAATGTGTCCTTCCTTGCGGTGCACCAATCCTTCCATCAAAACGGTGCGTGGGCTGTCTGGTTGCGCTTCGCGGAGGTTGCGCAGTGCCAGCTTGGTGAAACGATTGTACGGAATGTAATAGCTGGTGAATCCAAACAGGAATTGAATTTCAGGATGATCCGGGAACCTCCTCTGTGCGCGAATGGCTTCCGCCAGGGCCTTGCTCGTCTGGTCGGTGCTGATCAGCGCAGAAATGAGCAGCTCCCGATAGCCGGGATTGGAATCGTCGATCTCGCCCGCCCGCTGGAAGGCCTCGATCGCCTGCCCAGGTTGGTTCAGGTTTGCGTGGGCGAGGCCCGTCACAGCGTGGTACTGAGCCGCCAGGAGTCCGTTTGCCGGAACGGAAACTGACTGGAGGTGCGAAAGCGCTCTCTCCGGGTGACTCGCTTCGTTTTCTGCCACAGCCAGATCCACCGCCAACCGCTGCCGGTCCGGATAGCGCAGAGCCAGCGCTTTGCTCAGACACAGGGCCGCCTTTTCCCATTTCTGCTGAGACAAATAAGCCTGGCCGAGGTAGAAATGGCCGTGAGAGTTGGAAGGCGACAGCCGAATGACAGCCTCAAAACTCTTGGTGGCTTCCCTCCAGTCACCGCGCCGCGCCGCAATGACTCCAAGAATCATGTGAGGGTTCGCCGATCCCGGATTGGCCTTCAAAACCTGCTGGGCCAGAGCGGAGGCTTGACTGGCGTCTCCCGAACGAAAGGCGGCCTCCGCTTTCTGCAGCAGATCGGCCTCGGACGCATGTTGGGCCGCGATCCCAAGTCCTGGACAAGAAAGCAGCAGGCAAATCAGACGAAGGCTGTTTCCATTGAGGTCCTTCATTTCGCGCTCCCTAACACCGTGCACTGCACCTTTTGATAGGTTGTTTCTTCGTACTCGTCCAGTTTGCCCGCAGGTCTGATGGCGGGTTGAGTACGTCTCTGTTCATCTGTCGCGCGCACAACCAGTTCGTACCTGCCTGAAGCCGGGATTCTCCAATCGAATTCCCAAAGGACCCAGGAGTAGGCTTGCGGACCTGGCTGGCCCGGTGTGTTTACGAGAGCGTCGTGCCAGGTAGAGCCTCCATTGGTGCTGACTTCCACTCTTTCAACTCGGTTTTCTCCCGCCCAGGCTGCGCCCCTGACCACGAAGCGGCGGCCAACCAGAATGGCTCCGTCAAGAGGCCGCGAAAAGACCGCTTTCACATTCATGGCAGTGACCGGTTCTGTGACTACTTGCCCGCTGCCCGGCAGTCGAGTCCGGCGCAGGTAGCTGTGCTCGGGCACTAAGTCTTTGCCTCGCTCTGTCAGCAATTCGATTTTTTGCAGCCATTTCACCGAGTTCATCCCATACCAGCCAGGGACCACAGCCCTGAGAGGGAAGCCATGCGCGTCTGGCAGCTTCTCTCCGTTCATCCGGTGGGCGAGCAGTGTATCTGCGTGGAGTTCTTTCGACAGCGGAATGGTCCTTGCATAACAGGCCCCACCTGTCGGGTCCCGATCGGCGCCCGACAACCGCACGAACCCGGCTGCCGGCAACGGCCGGGCTTTCTCCAACAACAGGGCTAGACTGACACCTGTCCATTCTGCATTGCCCACCAGGCCTCCCCCCACTGGGTTCTCAGCACACTCCAAGGTAACGGCCAGGCTCTTCCGAGGCTGCTGCAGCACCTCGTCGTAGTTAACATCGAAGGGATTCGCTACGGCGCCTCCAATCGAAAGTCTCCATTGGCTGAGTGCAGGAGCGGGCGCGGGAAAATGCTCGCGAATGAAAAACAGATCATTCGGATTCAGCCAGTCGTCGAGCAGTGAAAAGTCAAAGCTGCTAATCTCCGCTTTCCGGGTCTTACTGTTGTCTTGAGTCTGGCCCAAGGCACACGGTTGGGTGGCCAAGTAGCCAGCCGCCGTAGCGAGGCTGCGGAGGAAGTGACGGCGAGATTGGCGGACTCGATCGGCTGGCCGGGATGCGCTTGGCCAGCCAACCGAAACCGCGTCTCGTTCAGAAAGAAATCTTGAGTGACCCCTGTAAGATTCGTGGATCGCCATCAGTCCCCAGAATTTTTCCGAAGTTGGGATTTGTCCGCCCTGTGACCGGATTTCTAAGATGCGTGGCGTTGAAAAGATTAAAGAAGTCGAATCGCAGTTCTCCTCTGCCGGCCTCGCCGATGAAACCAAGCCAGAATGCCTTCGCCAGAGATAGGTCGACATTGGCGTATCCGGGTCCCACCAGAGCATTTCTTCCCAGTGATCCTGTGGTGTTCGGCGCCGGGTTTTGGAAGCGCGTGATGTCGAAATATCGTTGGATCTTTTCACCCTTGCTTCGGCCGGTATCCAGAACCGGATACCCGCTCCCGATCAAGTCAACTCGCGCTCCTCCCGCGCCTGCCGTGGGATTCCCCGTCGCTCCAATATTAAACGGCCTGCCAGACTGCAGCGTGACGATGCCGCTGACCCTCCAGTCTTTGACAACCGCTTTCGCCACCGGGGCAGCCTGGTCGCTCACCAGGGACGGGAGGTCCCACACGAATGAACTAACAAGTCGGTGAGTGCGGTTCTGGTCCGACGGGCCTCGAGTCAGAAAGAAGTTGAAGGGATTCACTTCAGGGGCAAACGCGAAGGCGTTGACAGAGACGTAGTCCAACGTCTTGGACCAAGTGTAAGAGCCAGTCGCTGTAAGCCCGCTGCTGTAGCGCTTTTCCACGGTAGCCTGAAGCGCGTGGTAGGAAGAGTTCAGGCCATGCATGAATCGGTTGATCGTTTGATAGCCCTTGATGCGGCGTCGCTCATCAATCGTGTTGCGGTTCTCGGCCAAACTGAGCGCTGAATTGTAAATCGGAGGATTCTGATCGTAGAGCGTCTTTAGGTGAGTCCCCTTGGTCCCAATGTAGCCCACTCTCAGCAAGGTGTCAGACAGAAGCTGCCGCTCCACCGTGAGGTTCCAGTTTTGGCTGTAGGGCGAGACCCATTTATCATCCAGTAGAATCGTAAACAAGGGGTCTGCAAACGGCGTGTCTGGCAGGAACTGTTCCACCGGAAAACGATTGAGTTCCGGGCGCGCGCGATAGGGATCATCCAGCAGGCCCTCCGTCAATTGCACACTGTAACTGAAAGGCGACACGTTGTTAGCATCGTTTAAGGTCATCAGCGCCGGAGCGTCGTAGAAGATGGCGTATCCGCCACGGATGCTGGTCTTGCCATTTCCAAAGGGATCCCAGGCGAAGCCGAAATGGGGAGCCAAGTTATTGCGGTCGGGCTCGGTGACCGTCCGTCCGAAAACGCCGCCACCGGGTTTGGCATCCCCGTGGTAAAGCAATCCTGGAGGTGCGTTAACAAAAATCTTCGATTTGATTCCTTTCTGATAGTTGCCCAGATTAAAGGTTTGGTTGCGGCCCAGGGTATCGGTAAAGAAGTCATAAGGTTCAAAGCGCAAGCCCAGATTCAGAGTGAAATGAGGGTTCAACCTCCAGCTATCACCGAAGTGGAAGCCCTTAAGCATCTGGCGCCGGTTTTCCTTCTCCCCGTTATTCTGCGTGAAGAAGGAGAACTGCCCCAGCATAAAGTCGGCCCGATCAAAACCGGGCTGGTCCCCAAGGCCGGTGGCATGTCCGTCAAAATTAAAGGCGCCCGAGCTGTTGAAGATAGTGTCTTCGTTGTACTGCCTCCAAGTTAGTCCGGCTCCCCACGTCAAGGTGTGATTCGCCTTCGTCCAGGTCCAGTCGTGGAGATATTCGTAATTGGCCCTCCCGTAGTGAGTCCTGTTTGGGGTCACCAGTGCGGCACCACTGTTATCCATGATAATGGTGATGTCATTGGAAACCGGACGCACGTTGACTCCGAAGTCCCGGAAATTCTTTCCAAAATCGCTGTCGCCGGTGTGAGGAAAATGAGTCCCAGACACTTGACTATGCACCAGAAGAGTCGGGGAGAAGAAAAAACTGTGAGAGAGCGCGGCGGTGTCGGTCAGATTCACGACGTTCCTACCCATGGCATGGATGTTGTCTTGTGGAGACTTAAATGGTTCCACCTGGTTGTCCCTGAAATATCGGAACATGAGCGTATGTCGAGTCGTGGGTGCGTAGTCGCCACGAACGATGTATTGCTCCTCGTTGGCGGTGGTTGGGAAGGCAAAATGGAGCAGCCCATCAGGGCCGGGGACTGGCGACAAAGTTAGCAGTTTCTGAGCGGCAGGCGAAAAGAGGCTGGAGGGGATCTGGTTGTTTGGAAAGGGCGCCCCAGTGAAGGGATTGTGTAGTTGCCCGGGAAACGCGGAAAAGTCACCCCGGCGCTCTGCGGCGGTCAACGTGCTCGCCACACCGCTGCCAGAGAGCTGGCGGAGAGTCAGTTTCTGAAAGCCGCCAAACACAAACAGTTTATTCTTCACGATGGGCCCACCCAGCGTAAACCCGGCCTGGTTTCGCTTCAACTGGTCTTCTTCGCGGGAAAAGAAATTTGTGGCGTTCAAAGCCGTGTTTCGCAGGAACCAGAAGGCATTGCCATGAATCTCATTCGTTCCAGACTTGGTGATGATGTTGACGGATCCAGCCGAACTGCTTCCGACGTCTGTTGCCATGTTGCTCGTCTGCACACTAAACTCCTGCACGGCTTCGGGGAAAGGGAAGGGCAGATTAAAGTTCGTTAGCGTGTCAATATGCTCGCCACCATCCAGCGTAAAGCGCAGATTGTTATTTCGCGAACCATTGACGGTGAGGATCTTTTGACCTCTGGGCCGGATGAAATCGACAAACCCAGTGTCGCCTGTGTTGGTCCCGCTACCAGGTACGACGCCAGGGGCCAGCAGCGCCAGATCGGCCGGATTGCGCCCATTGAGTGGCAGCTCCACAACCCGTTTCGAGTCGACCACTTGCTGCAGAGTCTCTGAGCGGGTATCCACCTGCGCTGCAGCCGCATCCACGGTAATCACTTCTTTGATTTCTCCGAGGTCAAGGCTGGCATCTATTCGAACGTTTTCGTTGGCTCGAACGACAATTCCAGTTCGCTGATAGGTTCGAAACCCTTCCTTCTCGACACTAATCCGGTAGGATCCAACTGGAACTTGTGCGAAGACATATCCGCCACTTTCGTTCGTTGCGGCTTGCCGGGCCAGCCCGGTGCTTGCATTAGTCAGTGTGATCGACGCACCTGGGATCAGCGCCGCCTGAGCATCTGTGAGGGTCCCGAAAACCGATGCGGTATCGCGTGTTTGGGCGAACCCGATCATTTCCGCCCCAACCAACAATAAGAGGAGTCCCGCGTACCTCGAGGCATTAGCACTCGTTACAAAGCGTAGAAGCAATCTTAGATGTCTTGCATAGGTCAGCATTTCGACCCTCCTTGTTTTTCTTGACGGTTAGTTCCCTTGGATTGACTCTGAGTAAAAGACAAACACGCCAGCCATGGCGTCGATGAGATGGTTCGTCGTATTGTTGTAAGCAGCCGTGAGCGTGTAGCTTTCGCCGCTGCGAACGGCATATCCCTCGGCATTCGAATAAACACCCAGGCCGGCCATCTCCTCTCCCGCTGACGCTCCCTGCACCCCTTTCCAGACGCTCTCCTGCCGGGAGTCGTTATGCAACTCGACGGACTCCGCGTACGGATGAATGTGGGCGCCTACATAATGAATCCGGCCTTTGAACGGGAGCTTAAAGCTGATGGTCTTCTGATGATGGCCGGGTGAAACGAAATAAAGATGGGGGACCTGGATACTCTGCAGGATGGAATAAAGGCGCCGGAGCGGCTTTTGAAGATCCTTCTGACGAATCAGCGCCAGTTCGACCTTCATCCTGACCCTTACCGGGCGATCTTCACGATTGTTGAACATCGGCATCCAATGCAGATCATCGTCTGGGGTCAGGTAGATGCCAAAACCGTCAGGGAACCAGACCTCGTGCGTAAACGAGTCGGAATACAGCACACGCATTGCCCGGCTCTGCTCCTGTCCCATCCTGCCGTCACCGAAGAAGGTATGGCACAGATAGTTTTCGCGCGGCACCCTTCCCGCAGAATCAAAAATCTCCGTCTTGTATCCAACGACCCATACCGGTTCGGAAAACCGGAATTGCTTCATCGTGCCCTCGGCGTGGTGTCCCAGAACGCCTGATTCCAACTCGATCAGTTCGGTGCTGAAGCCTGCCAGACTCACTGGCCCGGAAGCATTAGGCAGCGAAGAGGGCTGAAACTCTGTCAAGACGTCAGCGGCCCCTGCGACGCCATGCCCCGTCAGAACGGCTGCCAGCATTCCCCAGCAAGCGATGCGGCGAATGTTTCGCAGGAACTTCATTGCGGATGGTCTACTGATCCTTTCATTAGCCGCTGTCATGACTGTTCGGGTTTTCCAGACAACTATGGGTTTAACAAAAGCTGCTTACACTCGGCCTTCTGACCAGCCTGATAACACTGGCCGAACGAAACCAACAAATGGTGCGAATGCAGCGTATGATCTTATGCTAATCAGCGCTGACCAGAGGCGCAAGGACAAGCGATGTCATGAAATTAGGATTCTGCTGCGGGTTTTATGAATTGCCTGAAAGAGGGAGGAACTGCTGGTCGCAAAGGATGGAGGCTATGAAAGAAGGGAATACGCAGCAAGCGCTGATATGCCACCAGAATTGTCTATTTCGCTTGGCCGATCAGTGTGAAGATCACTTCATCGGGCAAATCGATTCTTACAATCCCATCTTGGACGGCCACAACACCCATAAGCTCCCAGGCACTGGGCGTCATTCAGAGGTTCTGGGTAGAACAATTTGAATTTGGTTCGGTCCGGCTTGTTTGACTCCGACAATCACCAGTGAATTTGTGGCAGCATTCTGGAATTGAGCTTCCGTCGCGCCGCGGACGATTTCTCGTGGGCATCGAACTTTCCTATGGGTAGTAACGTTGCCGTGGCGGATCGACTAATGCATCGCATCACTTGATTAGCGACGCCGAGGGCATCCAGCGCGTCTGAGAGAAGCGCCGTATTCAGTTTCTCGCGTATAGTTGCAAACAGGTTCTCTTCATTCACTGCGACTCTCCGTATGTTCAAGATCAGAGCCACCCCCTTTGAGAGTTTTACGTTCCCAGGGAATGTGAAAATTGAGACAGGACTTCGCAGCCGTTAGGGGTCACCCGAACGAGGTGCTCAAGCCGGAGACCGTAGTCTTCAGGATAGACGGCAGGCTCAAGCGCGATCACCATGTTAGGAACCAGCTGGATTTCGTTGTAAGGCACGATGCGCGGTTCTTCGTGGTAGATGACCCCCACCCCATGTCCGCTATGATGCGGATACCCGCCGCCGCTCTTGGCGATGTGCTCCCGCATGAGCCTGTCGACCTCGTTGGCACGGACGCCAGGTTTCAAGGCGTTCAAACCGATATCGAGAGCCTCTTTCACACGCTGAAAGCTCTCTTTCTGCGAAGAAGTGGGCTCTCCCACAACCGTCGTATTGCAAGTGTCAGCCCAGTACCCGTCAAGCCACGGAGCCAGGTCGCTGATAATCACATCCCCATCTTCGATCCGTTTCGGAGAGGGACTGCCGCCGGTCTCGTGAGCGCGCTGCCCGCTAACCAGATCTGCGAGAATCGGAACGCGTTTTTCTGCCAATGCCTCAACTTCCCCGCGCACGAGAGTGAAGAGCTCAAGCTCGCTCAGTCTGGGTCTCGCATACTTTTGCACAGCTTCCTGGCCGATATCGCAGAGGCGCGTCGCCCGGCGAATTGCCGCGATCTCATCGGGGTCCTTGACCATGCGGGAGAGTTCAAGTTCCCGCGAGACATCGACGAACTCGAGCTCGGAATAGCGGTGGTGCAGCCCTTCTGAAAGGGTCAGCGGCATTGAGTTCGCCTCAACGCCGACCCGGGCTTTGTTCGGTATCACTTCATCCAGCGCTTGGAAAACCCGGTTCAGCAAGTGTTTCTCAGGTTCCAAAGCCTGCTCATAGATATAACTTAAGTACATAATGACGTGCATTTCGGGGTCGACATCGCCAAGCTGACTGCCCTCCGTATCGGCCACCACCAAATGGGATTCCACACCAGGAACCACAAACAATGCGCCAGGTAATAGGTGAAAGGGGGAAGGGCCAGTTTCGAAATTAAAGTAATATCCGCTCAGGTGCCGCAACGTCGGTGGATGCGTCAGGAAGAACGCATCAAGCTTCTTGGACTCCTTAAGCTCGGCCAGCCGTGCAAGTCTTGGTCGCATTCCTTCTCCCAGCAACTCCGAGATTTTGCTTCGAATCTTCTGCCTTCCAAACCGCTGATGTCTGCGCGATGAGTTTTCAGGACCGTGAAATCAGGGCAGACTCGCTGTTGACCCTTATGGCTGCACCCTGTCGGCTTCTCTGGCGATCCTCGCGTAGACAGCTCTCGCCCTTCGATACCGATCCTGCACCGCCTTACGGTCACGCGAGAAATACTTGCTCCAAGCGCCTCCGGCCGAAGTTTGTTGGATCAAATGATCGATGAAACGGACAAAGTATTGGGCATCGCTGGCGCTAGCGCGGGCGGGCGCCTTTCCCACGGTGACAAAGACTGCGGCCGTATGCGTCTGATGTCCGCCTTCACCCATGCGCCTCGCACAAAGCCAGCCACTTTGCTTGAAGAGTTGGGTGGTCTCAAGAACCATAGGTGCGCCCGGGGCAGCCATCCCTTCACGCGTTTCCACGACAACCCCGTTTCGCACCAGGTCCATCTTGCCGGAAAGTTGCCTCTTGGAAGTCCAGCGAACTTCCACCTGCACCTTTCCCCCCTTTGATGGCTTCACTTCATCACCCGGCGACGCAGTGCCGTTGACCCGCAGCTCGAGGAATTCGTCGTGACCATTGCGGGAGACGACGGATCGCCCCTCGACTAGTCCCTCGATCCATCTGCGGTAGCTCAGCTTCTTGTCGCGGATCTCCACGTAGGTCAGCAGCGACCCGAATGGCTTGAGGTTGTTGCACGGGTAATCTGTTCCCGCTGCGATACCTGGCCGAAAACCACAGTTCAGCAGGCGATAGTAGGCCTGCATCGCGTAATCTCCGCCGTCAACGTCTTCCATCAGGAACAGCGGACCTCCGAGAGCTGCTTCCACCGGGAATTCCAGGGGAAGACAGCAATTGAGCGAGCCTGGCAGCTCATCCGTGAGATACTGCATGTGAGCGAATCCGGCCACCGCGTTTTGTCTTCTCGCCCACTTGAAGATCGGGTAGGTATACTCTGAGAAGATCCGTTGCCCCCGTTGAAGACCGAGAACAATCAAGTGGCCTCCGATAGCCTTTTCCGGGAAGGTGACGCCTTCCGGGTCAAAATGCCATTCCGCATCCCAATGGAGGATGCGCCCTGGCGCCGATGCAGGATGGTCTTTCCCGTTGATGAGAATCAGGTCCTCTTTGGCGAACTTCACTTCTCCGTTGCCTATGTCGCCCAACACGGAGATCACATCCAGGTCATGCGCCCGCATGCCTTCAAGCAGCTCTTGCGGCGATAGCATGGTGTGCGCCTGGTCGCGCTGGCAGAGGATGCCGCGATGCACGTGCGGATCTCCCGTGAACCAGCCCGGCGGCTCAGGTTTTTCTGCGCCCAAGGAGCAGTTGCCATCGAGGCTGAAGAGGGTAAAGATCGCACAAAGGAAGAGTATGGCCATCCGGCTTTGGAGTCGCATGATTACTCTTGCTCCCGCTGCCAGGCATTCCGTGCAATCCGCTTCCGTTGCGTCCAAGCGAGAATGTCCGGTTCGTAGACTGTGACCATCAAAGTACTCAGAAGAATCACTATTCCCCCGCCGATCATCGGCAAGGTGATCGGCTCCCTCAAAACAGCCACCGCGAGCAGAGCAATAAAGAACGGCAGCAAATAGTTGCCAAGGATCGCCTGTGTCACATCCATTCGTTTCAGCACGTAGAAGAACAGTAACATCGAGCAGCCGTAGACGATGAAGCTCAGCTCCAGGATGCCCCAGACCGCCACGCTGCCGGCTGCTGCCAAACTGGAAAAATGAAAAGGCTCTACGCAAACGAACAATGGAATGCTGGCAACGCTGCCTATCACGGAGGTATATACAAGAATTTCCAGCTCGGTGTAGCCTTTCATGACCAGCAGCTTGCAGTAGGCGTTGTAGAATCCACAGCCGGCGCACGCCAGCAGGAAAATCAAGTTACCTATGACAAAATTACCGTGGCGAAAATCCGATCTACTCAGATCAGACAACGACGTCATCAGCACCCCCACCAAGGCCAGCAAGAACCCAGAAACCCGAACCGCGTTCAACTTTTCACTCAGCAAGAAAGAGCTGGCCACCGTGACGAAAACCGGAATCGTCAAAGTAATCACGCCGGCATTGGCGGCTGGGGTTCGCTGCGAGCCGAGCGTGTAGGCGAGCTGCAAAAGGAACAGGCCCAAGAGACCAGCGAGCAAGAAGTGCTTCACATCCTCCAGCCGCCACTGAAATCGCGTTTGGCGTTTGGCCTGCAGGCAATCGCGACTGGACCCAGGCGCTCCCCAATGAGCTTGATGACCGGGACCTGCGTGGCCCACATGAAGTTGATAAGGAGAATCAGGAGCCAGTCGAAATACTTCTGGATTTTCGGCAGAATCATGACTCTAACGGCCGTTGGTTACACTCGAGCCTTTCACCCCTGGCGACCGGTGAGACTCGCCACAGCTAACCTTCGGAATAATTGTCTAGCGGGGCTGCAACGCCCTGTAGGTCAGGCTTTCCAGCCTGACTCCACTGCCACGTAAAACCAACTTGTCAGGCTCGAAAGCCTGACCTACGCAGCTGCACGCTCCAACCCACTAAACAGTTACCCTTCGGGCTTCCCCGAGCATTATGGGTTTCACAAAAGATGACTACACTCGGGACTCTCACCGACTAGCGACATAGCCGTAGCGAAACTTTCAGGAGACAAGAACGCAACGATACTAATGTGCCACTGACGAAGGGCACAAGGACAACCCATGTTGTGAAATTATGATGCTGTGGGTTTCTTAAAATGCGTGAAAGAGGGAGGAGCTACTGCTCGCCAAGGACGAGGGGATAAAAGAAGGAATGCGCAGCCAGCCCCGGCACATGGAGCGATCTGTGCGGACGCGCCAGTCGCGCCATCAAAGTGGACCAGGTCTATTCAGGACTACTAATAGCGCACAACTGATAAGTCTTCAGAAAACTGCATCATGCTGACGAGTAGCATTTTCCGAAAACTTCTGGCTTTGGAGCATGCCGGAGTGCCGATCTGCGACGACCCTAAGGGAATTGTGTCCTCGTTTTGGAATCGTCGTCGTTCTCGGCCTTTGGACCTTTGAGCGCGAGAACGAAGATGACAACGAGGACGAACAGGGCGGAGATATCAAGGGCGGCAGCCCTTGTCTAGTTTGTCGGTTGGGGCGGCACCAGTTCTCCAAGTGGAAGATCCAGGCAGGCTTGGGAGACGTGCTGCTCATGCTGCTGGCTCATGGCCTTTCCTTCAGACTAGCGGTCAGAAGTTTCATGGCGGGTTCAGCGCTGGTGGTTTGCAGCAGCCGAAACTGCCTTCGCCACTCGGCGCACGAGGTGGCCAGGATGGTTGCCGAGCGGTCTGTCGGTAAACAGAACGAAGACCAGTTTTCTCTCAGGATCGGCCCAGCAAAGCATTCCCGTCGCTCCGCTGTGACCGAACACCGCGCCGCCCGTACCTTTGTCAAACACCTTGTCAAACACCCTCCTCTTTTCCAAAACATCCCAGCTCTGACCCCCGTAAAATGTGTTTTCTCCGACAGCCCAGCCCAGACCCCAGGGATGGTCGAGGCCCACATTCTGATTCGTTCTCATCTGTCTGGCTAAGTCGGGTGGCAGGATGGGTTGTCCATCGTCCAGCATGGCTTGAAGCAGGAAATAAATATCCCGAACGGAACTGTGCATACCGCCCCAGGGGGCGCCGAGCTTTCTCCAGTAAGGACTGTTCCAGTGCCAGGCTGCGTCGGAGTCTTTCATTGGCATGGACCCCTGGGTGGGCAGATCGCAGAGCACGGTGCTCTCAATCTGGCGCTTCCCGATTCCCATCGAACTGCGCCGCATCTTCAGTGGTCCAAAAACTTCCTCCCGCAAGAAGAGGTCTTGGGGCTTGCCTGAAACCCGCTCGACGATCTCTGAAGCCAGCAGTGTGCCCATGCTCTGGTATGAAACACGAGTTCCCGGAGGAAACAACAGCGGTGTGCGCAGCGCACCGGCCACGAAGTCTTTCAGCGGCGCCTGACGCTGTCTCAGAGCGATGTTATCGGGCAGCATGTCCGGCAATCCCGAGGTGTGGCTCAGCAAATGACGGAGGGTGATTTTCTCCCGGCCGTCGCCGCTGAACTCCGGCAAGTATTTCTGGGCGGGATCTTCCAACTTCAGGCGGCCCTGAGCCACCAGGCGCATCACGGCTGTTGCGGTGACCGGCTTGGAAATCGAGCCCATGAGGAAGATGCTGTCGTTGCGGCAAGGCTTCGCTCCCGCTTTGCGCGACAGATGGCCGAACCCTTCTTCCAGAACGACTGTCCCATTCTGAGCCACCAATAAGGCTGCTGCGCCTAGCACACCGCTTTCAACCTCTTCTTCGATGAGACGCACGGCCGGTTTCAATGTTTCCAAACTCATTCCCGCCCCTTCGGCCTGTAGGTTCCAGGCCATCGCGAATATCAGTAAGAAGCTCAACCTTCGTCTTGCCGTTCGAAAGCTCATGGCTCTTCCTTCCCGTACTGGGCCGCGCCTTGATACTCGGCTCCGCCCACTCCTGCCGCGCGGCCAGTGACCCACCCCACAAAAAGTTGTGGCCGCCAATCGATCCAAACACCATCCAGTCCCAGGTCTGCGAGACACGTAGGTATGGCTGAGATTGGCCTGTGAACCCCTTCTGGCAAAGTTGCTCTTAGACTCTTCGACTCAGAGAATCTTCTCCTCAGCCTTAGTACTCCTGTCCCGAAAGTTCGATGATGTTACACTCGAGCCTTTCACCGGCTTACAACAGTTGACCGGTCCGACTTGCCAGAGATAAGCGCGTGACGGATGTTATTAAATGAGCCTTGCAACAAATGCGCAACAATAACCGATGTTATGAAATTATGATTCTGCGATGGGGGTTAGAAAATATCCACAATAGGAAGTCAAAGTGCCGGCAAAGGGATGGGCGGTAAGAAGGGATGGATTGATGGGGTAAGCGCCGCTAAAATTACCTACTTACCTAGCTAATGCCGGACTGCCAAGCGCCTTTACCGGTTCGCCAAGCTGATAACTCTTCGGCGTCATCCCAGTGAAGCTGCGAAACAGGCTGCAAAAATGACTATCGCTCTTAAACCCAAGCTCGAACGCTATCTCTTTAATTGAGTAGTCAGCGCTCTGTAGAAGCCGTTGGGCCCTGTCGATCAACAGCCTGTTGTAATAGTCGTGCGGAATCATCGTGCCAGTTGAATTCTTGAACAACTGGATGAAGTGTGGCTGGCTAATGCCCAGCCTTGAGCAAAGTTCCGTCAGGCTGAAGTCACGTTTGCCACGGGAGTTCATGTATTCGATTGCCCAATCCATCTGCCAACTCGGCAACTGTCGGGGCAAGTCGAACTTCTTCTCCACGATGGCAGGTTCAAGTCGGTTGCGAATCAGATAAACCAAGATCTGCAGCATGCAAGACTGCATCACGACGTCGTACCCTTCTTTCTGACCGTCCCATTCGCTTAACAGTTCCTGCACCAACTGCAATACTTTCGGATCATGAACCTTGCCGAGGAACCTGATGCCCTGACGCTTCCCATCAAACGGAACGCGCATTCTCCGCAGGATGCTCTCCAGTGCACGCTGTGTCAGGTAAAGTGTAATGCCTTCGGAAGGCACCTGATTCGATTTGTACCTGCTTTTGTGAACCTCTCCGGGATTGATAACCAGGAGGTCTCCCGGCTCCATTGTTTCGTCCTGCCCATTCACGACGCATTCGAAGCCCTGCTCCAAGCAAACGATGAAATTGTGTTCGCCATGCGTGTGCGGAAGGCAGTTAAAGTTATCTGCCAAATATCGAAAGTAGTGCATTCCGAACTGGAAATCCGGAGTAAACCAGCATTTGCTGATCATCTTTGCATGCTCATTCTGCGCGAGCATGAGATTGGCTCCCTTTAGTATGCGCGCTAGCCTACCATTGGAGCGGCCAGCGGTCAATTGCCCCCAAAAATCGTGTCCCCAAAAATCGTGTCCACCCAAAAATCGGTAGTGGGTCAGCCTGCAGCCAGAACTTGGCCCCTTCGCTCTGGCCGGGGAGCCAGTTGGCCAAGGGACAGCCCCTGGTGTGGGCCGCTGGATGAAATGCGAGCCGGAGGGATTGACTTGTTGGCGAACCGTGAGTTTTCAGTGCATGGGGCGTGCCTATCCGCGCCGTCTGGGGGAGCGGGATCGAAGGAGGGAGTGCTTGGTGAGTGGCTTTAGGGACAGATATGGGGACATCGTATTCGCGTCGGCCCTCCAAGAATCTTTTTTTGGCGACTGCGATATCACCCGGCAGTTGTGCCCCACGCCATATGCTTGCGGCTGATAGTGGCTTTGGCTTGCTCAAGCGCGGCGGTGGCGTGAGCCTCGGCTCTCGCCATTAGTAGCCGTCCGCCAGACCTCGTCAGCTAAATTTAACTCGGCGGCCCTTTCCCGATCCAGTCTTCAGTCATGCAGGCCGGTGCTTCCGCCGTCCGAGGTCTGAGACCAATTATTTTGCAGTACCCAAGGGGGAAAAGTGGTGGAAACTCCGACCATGCAATTGACCGGCAAACCTGGAGTGTGGTGGAGGCGCAGAGTTCTTGAACAAATTCCAGCTGTCATCAAGGACGAATGTTGACAGTCCTCCCGTGATGGACGACCCTCAACTC
>Ga0187893_10005816_pt1 | contig 21717 bp, 22 predicted proteins | sample MA1701074metaG_FD_139574 | JGI IMG/M metagenome (GOLD analysis project Ga0187893, IMG submission 139574) | White microbial mat communities from a basaltic lava cave in the Kipuka Kanohina Cave System on the Island of Hawaii, USA - MA170107-4 metaG ...
AGGGCGAGGTCTCGGCAGGCGACACGGTGACGGCCTACCGCAACGACGGATGGGCCGACCTGTGTCTCGGCCCGCACGTCCCATCGACCGGGAGGCTGGGGGCGTTCAGGCTGACGAAGCTCGCCGGCGCGTACTGGCGGGGGGACGAGAAACGCCCGATGCTCACGCGGATCTACGGGACCGCGTGGGCGACCCAGGACGACCTCGACGCCTACCTGCGCCGGCTCGAGGAGGCCGAGAAGCGCGACCATCGTCGTCTCGGCCGCGAGCTCGACCTGTTCTCGTTCCCCGAGGAGCTCGGTCCGGGCCTGGCTGTGTGGCATCCGAGGGGCGGACGGTTCCGAAAGCAGCTCGAGGACTACGTCAGGGACCTCCACCTCGAGCGCGGCTATGACCTCGTCGCGACGCCGAACCTCGCGAAGCGCGAGCTGTGGGACACGTCGGGTCACACGACGAAGTACGCCGACCTGATGTTCCCCGAGATGCGACACGAAGGCGACCCCGGCTACTTCGTCAAGCCGATGAACTGCCCGTTCCACGTGCTCGTGTACAAGTCGCGGATCCGGTCGTACCGGGAGCTCCCGATCCGCCTCTCGGAGCTCGGCGGCGTGTACCGGTACGAGCGGCTCGGCGTCGTCCACGGGCTGCTCCGCGCGCGGGGGTTCACGCAGGACGACTCGCACATCATCTGCCGCGAGGACCAGCTGGTCGACGAGATCCTCGGCGTGTTCGACCTCACGCTGGAGATCCACCGCACGTTCGGCTTCACCGACCCGGTGGTGGAGCTGTCCACGTTGCCCGGCGAGACCATCGTCACTCCCGAGATGGCCGAGCGCGCGACGGGCGCTCTCCGCGACGCGCTCGAGCGCAGCGGCCTCGAGTACCGCGTGGCGGAGGGCGAGGGCTCGTTCTACGGCCCGAAGGTCGACTTCCATTTCCGAGACGCGATCGGGCGTCTGTGGCAGCTCACGACCGTGCAGTGCGACTTCGGCCTGCCCGAGCGCTTCGAGATGGAGTACGTCGGTGAGGACAACGAGCGTCACCGGCCGGTCATGGTGCACCGGGCGATCCTCGGCTCGATCGAGCGGTTCAGCGGCGTGCTGATCGAGCACTATGGAGGGGCGTTCCCCCTGTGGCTCTCACCAGAGCAGGCGCGGCTGGTGCCCGTCGCCGACCGCCACGTCGAGCACGCGCGCGAGCTGGCCACACGGTTGCACGCGGCCGGGCTTCGGCCCGAGGTCGACGAGAGCGGCGAGACCGTCGGCAAGAAGGTGCGGGCCGCTCAGCTCGCGAAGGCGCCGTACGTCCTGGTGATCGGGGACAAGGAGATCGAGTCGGGCGAGCTGACGGTGCGCGACCGTGAGGGGACCGAGACCAAGGGCGTGCCCCTCGACGCGTTCGTCGCGGCGCTGGTCGACGAGGCCACAACCCGCAGGCTCACGCAGTCGCGGTTCTGATCGCATGGAATCCATGTGGTCGCCGTGGCGCATGGAGTACATCCAGGCGGCGAAGCGGGCGACGGAGGACGATGGCTGCATCTTCTGCGACCTGCCCCATGACGGTGACGACGCCCGGGCTCGGATCCTCGCGCGGGGTGAGCTGGCGTTCGTCCTGCTGAACTCCTTCCCGTACAACCCCGGTCACGTGATGGTTGCGCCGTTCCGGCACACGGGGGAGTTCGGCGCGCTCTCGCAGGAGGAGCATGCCGACGTCGATCGGCTGATCGCGGCGTCGATCGGGGTGCTCGAGAAAGAGATGGAACCCCATGGCTACAACCTCGGGATGAACCTCGGGCGGGTCGCCGGCGCGGGCATCCCCGATCACGTCCACTGGCACGTCGTGCCGAGATGGAACGGCGACACGAACTTCATGCCGGTGGTCGGGCAGACCCGCGTGCTGCCGGAGCTGCTCGAGGAGACGTACGCGAAGCTCCGGCCGAGGTTCGAGGAGGCATGAAAGCGATGGGAGCGCGTTCGCGGTTCATCGAAGTGGAGGGTGGGCGGCTGTACGTCGAGCAGGACGGCGAGGGAACGGCCGTCGTGTTCCTGCACCCGGGGCTGTGGGACTGCCGGACGTGGGACGAGCAGTTCTCGCTGTTCGCGGATCGGTACCACGTGCTCCGGTACGACGCCCGCGGCTACGGCAGGTCGAGCCGCATCGAGCCGGGCGTCGCCTACTCGTCCGTGCGCGATCTGCTCGCCGTGCTCGATGACGCCGGGATCGAGCGAGCCACGCTGATCGGCTGCTCGATGGGCGGTGCCAACGAGATCGACTTCACGCTCGAGCATCCCGAGCGTGTTCGCGCGCTCGTGCTCGTCGCGGCGGGGACGAACGGGTTCGATGCGGGTCCCGAGCTGGAGGCGGAGTGGGAGGTGTGGTGGGCGGAGCGGCAGGCCCCGGTCGACGCGGCGATCGAGGCCGGCGATCTCGAACGGGCGCAGGACCTGCGCCTGCGGACGATGTGGGCGCAGCTCGGCACGGACGACCCGGCCGGCCGCAGGATCCGCGAGATCGCGTTCGACAACCTTCAGGAGCTCACGATGGACGAGAGCGCGCAGGAGCAAATCGACCCCCCGGCGTTCGAGCGGCTCGGCGAGATCGCCGTCCCGACCCTCGTTCTGCCGGCCGACCACGATCCGCCGGAGATGGGGTGGATCTGCTCGACCATCGCGAACCGGATCCCGGGTGCACGTCTCGTTCGGATCCCGGACACGGACCACGTGATCAACCTGCGGCGGCCGGCCGAGTTCAACCGCGTCGTACTCGGGTTCCTCGCAGACATGCTCTGAGGGTGATGTGTCCCGACCGCTCTTCGGCTCGGTCGAGCTACCTACCTCATCGATGCGCGCTCAGTCAGGCCAGCCGCCTGTGCACTCCGAAGCATCTGCCGCGTCCACCGTCCCGAATGACTCTGACCCGTCATGCTTCGTCGAGCGGGCGATGCAGAACACGCTTCCTGACGCGCTCTCCGTCGTAAGCAAGACTCGCGAAGCGGCGACTTCGCGGATGGAGATCACGCCGAAGAGCGTCCTGCCGGTGTCGAAGACGAGATCCGGATCGATCGATCCCGCTTCTTCTGGCGTGAGCCCAACGAAGGACTGAGCGTCGAGGAAGAACACGAGCGCTACGGCCATCGCGTTCCGCAGGTCCGCTTGAGCTCTCTTGTCCTGAGCGTGGTTCCAGGCATCACGGACGAGCACCGTGTTCGCTTCAACCCATCCGTCGAAGAGCTCCCGCAGCTCGTCTTCCGAAGCGTGGGGTGGGGGCGCCTGTCCAGGGAGGTCGCCCACGACCCAATGCGCGTACAGTTCGAACTCGGGTCCGCCGGTCGCGAGCCAGGCCTCGAACCGCTCATCGGGCGTGTCACCCTCGATCACTGGAGAGGGGAAGACCGGATTCGGCTCGGGGACCGTGGATACCTCCGCTGCGGGCTCCGACGGCGCTATCACACCCTCGGATCCGCAGGCGCTCAAGAGGACGGCAAAGCCGAGACCAACGGTCATCGGCCATCCGCGCCGCCGCGGGAGCGTGGCTGAAGCCTCGGCGTGCGGCATTGGAGAGCCCATCCCGCGCGCCCTTCGTCCCTGGCTACGAGGTCCCATCGCCTTTCGACTCGTCCTCACGTGGACAATCGAACGGACGAGTGAAAACCTTGAGCCTCGGGGGGATATCGGCTACCGAGTGACCTGCTACTACTTCCTTGCCTCTTCCTTCTCGCGCTGGGCCTCGGCGATAATCTTCTCGGCGAGGTGTGACGGCACCTCTTCGTAGTGCGAGAAGCGCATCGTGAACGCGGCCCGCCCTCCGGTCATCGAACGCAGGTCGATCGAGTAACGCGCCACCTCGGCCTGGGGCACGAGCGCCTTCACGCGCTGCTTGCCGGCTCCCCCCGACTCCATCCCCTGGATCTTCGCGCGCTTGGAGTTCAGGTCGCCCATGATGTCGCCGGTGTGGGTCTCGGGCACGATGACCTCGACCTCGGCGATCGGCTCGAGCAGCACGACGCCGGCCGAGGCGACCGCGTCCTTCAGCGCCAATGATCCGGCGAGCTGGAACGCCATGTCGGACGAGTCCACCGAGTGGAACTTGCCATCGACGAGCGTGCAGCGGATGTCGACCATCGGGTTCCCGCTGATCACGCCCTGGGTCATCGTCTTGACGACGCCCTTCTCGACCGAGCCGATGAACTGGCTGGGGATCGCACCGCCGAAGATCTTGTCGACGAACTCGAATCCCTCGCCGCGCGGCATCGGCTCGATCTCGATGTTGCAGACGGCGTACTGACCGTGACCGCCGGTCTGCTTCACGTGCCGGCCGAGGCCCTTGCCGATCCCCCGGATCGTCTCGCGGTACGCGATCTTCGCCGGCGTGGTCGAGACCTCTACACCGAACTTCCGCTTCATGCGCTCGATCTGGACGTCGAGATGCGCCTCGCCCATCCCGTACATCACGGTCTCGTGCGTCTCCTCCGAGCGTTCGATCCGAAGCGTCGGGTCCTCCTCACGCAGGCGGGAGAGCGCCGTCGATAGCTTGTCCTCGTCGCCCTTGGTCTTCGGCGAGATCGCGAACGCCAGCAGGGGCTCGGGCATCTCGGCGGCGGGAACCGTGACGGGTGCGTCCTTGGTCGAGAACGTGTCGCCCGTGGTCGTGTGCGCGAGCTTCGCCACGGCCGCGATGTCGCCCGCCGGCACCTCGGAGAGCGTCTCGTGCTCCTTGCCGCGGAGGGTGAACAGCTGGCCGATGCGCTCCTCGGTCCCCTTCGTCGCGTTGAAGACCGGGGCGTCCGGGCGCATCTTGCCGGAGAAGACCCGGAACATCGTGATGTGCCCGACGTACGGGTCCGAGACGGTCTTGAACACGTATGCCGTGAGCGGCAGGTCCGGGTCGCAGGCGCGCTGCTGCTCCTCGCCGCCCTTCGTCGCGACCGTCACCGGGCCTCGGTCGGCGGGGGAGGGGAACTCGTCGGTGATGAACTGGAGCACACGGTCCACGCCGATCGGCTTGGCGGCGGCCGCACAGAGCACGGGAGCGATCCGCGCCGTGGCGAACCCGTCCTTGACGCCATGGAGGACCTCGTCCTCGGCGAGCTCGCCCTCCTCGAGGTACTTCTCGATGAGCGAGTCGTCGGACTCGGCGACCGCCTCCATGAGCTTCTCGCGGTAGGGGTCGGCCTTGCCCGAGATGTCGTCGGGCCACTCGCCCTGCTCGGCGTTCGGCCCCGAACCGTATCGGTACGCCTTGCGCCCGAGCAGGTCCGCGACGCCCTCGAAGTCGTGCTCCTCGCCGAGCGGGAGTTCCAGCGGTGCCACCTGGGTTCCGAACGCCTGCACGAGCTGCTCGAGCGTGCGCTCGAACGACGCCCGTTCGCGATCGAGCTTGTTGATCAGGATCGCCCGCGGCAAGCCGGCCTCGACCGCCAGCTCCCATGCCACCTCGGTCTGCACCTCGACGCCGTCCACCGCCGAGACGACGAGCAGCACGGCGTCGACCGCGCGGATCGCCGAGCGCACGTCGCCGACGAAGTCCACGTAGCCCGGAGCATCGAGGACGTTGATCTTCACCCCGTTCCATTCGACCGGAGCCATCGCGAGCGAGACGCTGATGCCCTTCTTGACCTCCTCGGGCTCGAAGTCGCTCACGGTGTTGCCGTCCTCGACCTGCCCCATGCGCGTCGTCGCGCCTGCCGTGAACAACATCGCCTCGAGCAGCGTCGTCTTGCCGGAGCCGCCGTGGCCGACCAGCAGCACGTTGCGGATCTCGTTCGCTCCGTAGGTCTTCAATGCGCTTCTCCGATCGGATGGCGGGGAACGGAAGGTGGGGATTCTAGCGCGGAGGCACGAGGTGGCTCCGGGCGGCGGAAGGGCCGGTGATAGGCTCGCGCGGGTGGTGGAGGTGAGCGCGCGTGAGCGCGTCGGCGAGCGCGCGGTGGTCCCGATCCTGTGCCTGGCCGCCGCCTCGGCGACCGGTGTGTCGGCCTGGCTGCTCCTGATCCGCGAGCCCGAACCGGCGGGATGGGCGGCGCTGGGGGCGGGGGTGGCGCTCGTCGCCGGGGGCATCCTGTTGCGACCGACCGATCGGCTGGGGCGAGTCGTGCTGTCGTTCGGCGACCGGCTGTTCGACGGCGCGGTGCTTGGCTCGCTCGCGTGGGTGACGAGGACGCAGGATCCGCCGGTCGCCCTCGGGGCCCTGGTGGCGCTGGCGGCCGGGTTCCTCGCCACCTACATCCGGGCTCGGGGTGGCTCGCTCGGCTACGGCATCGAGGAGGGCATCGTCACCCCGGTCCTGCGGTACGGGCTGATCTCCGCCGGGCTCATCGCCGGCTGGCGTTGGTCGGCATGGGCGGTCGCGATCGTGATGCTGCTCGCATGCGGTGTTCGCGCGAGCCAGGTCGCGAAAGAGGAGCGACAGTGATCCGTCGGGACGAGACCCTCAAGGAGACCGCGGTCTATTGGGGGTATCGCGCGTTCGAGCGGCTCGCCTTGTCCCTTCCCGAGAAGGGCGGGCGCCGCATGTTCGAGGCCCTCGGACGGGCGTCGTTCCGCTGGCTGCCGAACCTGCGTCGTACCGTGGCCGCCAACCAGGCGCGCGTGCTCGGCACCGATCCGTCCGACGAGCGCGTCGAGCTCGCGACGAGAGAGGCCTTCGAACTCTACGCGCGGTACTGGTTCGACACGTTCCGCATCTGGACGATGCCGGACGACGAGTTCAACGCGCGGTGCAGGATGCTCGGTCTGGAACACGTGGACCGGGCGCTCGAAGCCGGGCACGGCCTCCTGGCCGTCCTGCCGCACACTGGGAACTGGGATGCCGGCGGGCACTGGTTCGGCGTCAACGGCTACAAGATCGCGGCCGTGGCCGAGGAGCTCCGGCCCCGGCGCCTGTACGAGCTGTTCGTCCGCAACCGCGAGGACCACGGCCTTCGGGTCGTCGGTCTGTCGAAGGATGGGCACGTCGGCCAGCGGCTGAAGCAGCTCCTGTCGGAGAACTGGTTGATCGCGCTCGTCGCCGATCGCGACCTCACGGGGCGGGGGATCGAGGTCGAGATGTTCGGAGGCGTCCGCAAGATACCCGCGGGGCCCGCGCTGCTCTCGCTCTCGTCGGGGGCGCCGATCCTGCCGTGCCCGACGTACACCCTCGAGGACGGGTGGGAGGTGCGGTTCGGCGAGCCGCTGGAGATCGAACGGACCGGCAACGTCCGCGAAGACGTCGCCGAGCTCACGCGAGTGATGGCGGCGCATTTCGAGAGCGACATCGCGGCCAAGCCCACCGACTGGCACATGTTCCAGTCCGCTTGGGACGAGTCCGAGCGGACGGCCCCCGAGCCCGTCACCGCCGGGCCGGCGTGAAGGTCCTCCTCGCCTGTCCGTACGACTGGCACGCTCCGGGCGGCGTGCAGATCCACGTTCGACAGCTTGCCTCGGGGCTGCGAGCGCGCGGTCACCGCGCGCTCGTCGTCGCCCCGGGCAGCCCGGGTGGCGCGGTCGATGTCGGCGAACCACCGGTACGGATCGTGGGACGTCCGGTGCGTGTGCCGTACAACGGAACGGTCGCGCCGATCGCGTTCTCGCCGGGGTCGTGGAGACGGATCCGATCGGTCATGCGGGCGTTCGACCCCGACGTGGTGCACGTGCACGAGCCGTTGACGCCGAGCACGTCGATGCTCGCCACGCTGGCGTCGGGAGCGCCGGTGGTGGCGACGTTCCACGCGTACCTCGACCGCTCGCGGCTGATGGAGCTCTCCGGCCCCGTGCTCCGCCAGATCTGCCGGCGCATCGACGCAGCGATCGCGGTCTCCGAGGCCGCCTCGGCGTTCGTCGGTCGTGTGTTCCGGGGTCCGGTCGAGGTGGTGCCCAACGGGGTGGACGTCTCGGCGTTCGGCGGGCCGACGCAGCAGGCCGACGGGCTGCCCGAGGGCCGCAAGATCCTGTGGGTCAACCGGCTCGACCCTCAAAAGGGCTTCGGCGTCATGATCCGGGCGTTCGAGGAGCTCGCCGCGCAGCTGCAGGACGTCCATCTGATCGTTGCGGGAGACGGCCGCGACCGCTCGGCGCTGCGCCTGCTCTCGCCGAGCGTCCGCAGGCGCGTGATGCCGCTCGGCACGGTGCCGCACGAGGAGCTGCCTCGCTACCTCGCCTCCGCCGACGTGTTCGTCTCGCCGGCGCTGGGGCAGGAGAGCTTCGGGATCGTGCTCGTCGAGGCGATGGCGGCGGGGATCCCCGTCGTCGCCTCGGACATCGCGGGCTATCGAGAGGTCGTCCGCGACGGGGTCGACGGCGTGCTCGTGCCCCCGAACGACCCGTTCGCGCTCGCCGACGCGATCTCGAAGGTGCTCGCCGAACCCGAGCTGGCGTCGTCGCTCGCCGCCGCGGGACGCGAACGCGCGAACGCCTTCTCCTGGGACACGGTGCTGCCGCGGCTCGAGGCCGTCTACGACCGGGTGACGTCGGGCTCGCGCTAGGATTCCCGCCGTGTCGTGGCTCTGGATCGTCCTCGCGATCGTCGGCGTGCTGCTCCTCGTCGCGATCTGGATCTACAACCGCCTCGTGGCGCTCCGCAACCGCGTCGATAACGGGTGGTCGCAGATCGACGTACAGCTCCGTCGCCGATACGACCTCATCCCCAACCTCGTCAGTACGGTCCAGGGCTACGCGACGCACGAGCGTGAGCTGTTCGAGCACGTCACCGAGGCCCGCGCTCGGGCCATCGACACTACCGCCGTCACCGACCAGGCGCAGGCCGAGGACCGGATCACGCAGGGCGTGCGGCAGCTCCTCGCGGTGGCCGAAAACTACCCGGACCTGAAGGCGAACGAGAACTTCCTGTCGCTGCAGGAGGAGCTCACCGGGACCGAGTCGAAGATCGCGTACGCGCGCCAGTTCTACAACGACCAAGTCGCGCGGCTGAACACGTTGATCGGCTCGTTCCCGTCGAGTCTCATCGCCGGAACGTTTGGCTTCCGGGAGCGCGAGTTCTTCAACATCGAGGACCCGGTGCGCGGACCGACGACCGTCGAGTTCCCCGGATAGCTGGTGTACGAGCAGATCGCGGCCAACCGGCGCAAGACGATCGTGCTCATCGCGGGCGCGATCGTCCTGCTCGGGGCCGTCGGCTACGTGCTCGGGCTGCTCTACGCGAGCGGCCCGGTCGGCGTGGTGGGTGCCGTGGCCCTCGCTACGGTCATGTCGGTCGGCTCCTACTTCGCCGGCGACAAGCTGGTCCTTGCGTCGACCCGCGCGCGGCCGGTCACGTTGGAGGAACAGCCACGGTTGCACAACATCGTCGAGGGGCTGTCGATCGCCGCCGGGATCCCCAAGCCGAAGATCTACGTCGTGCCCGAGGCGGCGCTGAACGCGTTCGCGACTGGCCGCAACCCCGAGCACGCGTCGGTCGCCGTCACCGAGGGACTGCTCGGCTCCCTGAACCGGGTCGAGCTCGAGGGTGTGATCGGCCACGAGCTCGCGCACGTCGTGGACCGCGACATCCTCGTCGGCACCGTGGTCGCCACGCTCGTCGGTGCCATCGTCCTCATCAGCGAGTTCTTCATGCGGTCGTGGTGGTGGGGTGGCGTCCGCGGCCGGCGGGGCAGCGATCGAAGCGGTGGAGGGGCCGAGGCGATCATCTTCGCGATCGGCCTCGTGCTCTTGATCCTGGCGCCGATCATCGGGCAGGTGATCCGCCTCGCGGTCTCGAGGCAGCGAGAGTTCCTCGCCGACGCCCAGGGCGCCATGCTGACGCGCTACCCGCCGGGGCTGGCCGCGGCGCTCCGGAAGATCGCGGCGGGCGCGAGCGTCCCGATGCACTCGGCGAACAACGCCACGGCGCACCTGTGGCTCAACCAGCCCTCGCGGGTGCAGGGCGAAGGGATGGGGACGCTGGAGAAGCTGTTCAGCACGCACCCGCCGATCGAGGAGCGGATCCGCCGCCTGGAGGAGATGTGACGATCCGGCGAGAGATGCCCCCGGTCGTTGAGCCGCCCCCGGAGCGCCGGTAGCATCGCTGGGCTCCCGGCGCGGCCGTCGCGCCGACCATCCGGTCAAGGAGACCCCCCAAACATGTCCGCAACCCATCGCGCTCGGCGACGCACGCTGTCTCGTCGGGGGAAGATCGTGACGGCCGTGAGCGCTTCGGTGGTGCTCGCGGGCGCGCTCGGCTACTTCGCGTTCTTCCCGGAGCGGGCGCCCGCGTTCGTGCGGAACACGCTCGACGCCGTCGGGCTCTCGGGGTTCGGACCCGAGTCCGCCCCGCCGCTGCCGACCTGCCCGCTCTCCGGCCTGGAGATCCCGGGTCGGCACGTACCGGATCGACCCGCGCTCGCGATCAAGGTCGAGAACCACCCCGTGGCCAGGCCGCAGGCTTCGTTGAACGATGCCGACATCGTGGTCGAGGAGCCCGTCGAGGGCGGGTACACGCGGTTCATCGCGATCTTCCACTGCAACGACGCGGGCCGCGTGGGGCCGGTGCGGAGCGGACGCACCACCGACCCCGACTACCTTCGCCAGCTCGGGCCCGCGGTCTTCGGGTACGCCGGCGGCGTGAACGTCGTCAAGCGCGAGGTGCCCGAGGTCGGGCTCGTCGACGTCAACTACATCATCGCGGCCGAGGCGTACACGAGGGACGACGCGCGCCCGGCTCCGCACGACCTCTACACGACGACGGCCGCGCTGTGGAAGGCGGCCCGTTCGCGAGAGGGAGCGCCCGAGCCGCTGTTCGCGTACTCGAGCGAGTGGGAGGGCAAGTCTCGGAGGGTGCGCGGCGTGCACCTGAGGTACTCGACGGTCTCCGACGTGTTCTGGACGTGGGCCCGCGCGAACGGCATGTGGTTGCGCTCCCACGGCGACGTCGCCCACCTGCTCGAGGGCGGCGAGCAGGTCTCCGCGGCCAACGTCGTGATCCAGGTGGTCACGGTGACCGACGGCGACATCATCGATCCGGCCGGCAACCCCTCGCCCGAGGTCGAACTCACCGGCAAGGGCAGGGCGTACGTGTTCCGGGACGGCAGGTTCATCGTCGGCCGATGGGAGCGCCAGACGCTCGACGACGTGACGAGGTTCGTGACCAAGGACGGGGACGAGATCGCGCTCGCGCCCGGCCGGACGTGGGTGCAGCTGTTGCCGAGCTGGGTCGAGGTCGAGCTCCTTCGGCGCTGACCCGCGCCTACTCGACCAGGCTGCAGTCCCTCGGTTCGACCAGGAGCTTCGGCGCAGGCTCCCCCTCGAAATCGAACAGGTTGAGCATGTCGCTCGCCCGTCGGTCTCGCGCGGTGAGCGATGGGAGCCCCCAGATCGTCTCGATCATCTTGAGCACGCTGGAGAACTCGAGCGTGTCGCTCGTGACGTGTCCCCGCCTCGCCCACGGCGAGATCAGCAGCATCGGCACACGGGGGCCGAAGCCGAACAGGTCCACGTGGGGAGGGGGCACGTGGTCGTAGAAGCCCCCGAAGTCATCCCATGTGATCACGATCGCCGTGCGCCTCCACTCGGGGCTGCGCATGATGGCGTTCACGATCTCGACGGTCCAGTTCTCCCCCTCGCACATCGAGGCGGCGGCGGGATGCTCGGACACCTCGACGTCGGGGATCAGCCAGGAGACGGCGGGCAGCTCCCCGTTCGCGAGGTCGACGAGGAAGTCGTCGTCGCTCACGACCTTGCGCACCATCGGTCCGAACACGACGTGTTCGACGAGGGAGAGCGTGTTGATGTAGGTGTTGTCTCCGAGGTAGTAGCGCCACGAGACGCCGGCATCCTCGAGCAGGTCCGGAAGGATCCGGATGTCGGTGCATGCCGTCCGCAGGAACCAGTACCGGGCCTTCAGCGCTCCGACCAGCGCCTGCTCCTCGAGCTCGAACGCGTCGGCCTCCTGCGCCTGCGTCAGCTGACGCCGGAACGACCACATCCGCTCGGAGGGGTCGAGGCAGTACTCGCGCGGGATGCCGTTCGCGCCGAACTGTCCGGGTGGCAGCTCCCGCTCGTGATCGGTGAAGTCGTCGGTGGTCGCCCCGACCGTGAACAGGTGCTCGATCCCCGTCGGCCCGTACGTCGAGGAGAAGAACCTGTCGGCGAGTACGTAGGTCTCCGCGTACGCCCAATAGGCCGGGATCTGGTCGGGCCGGAACTGCACGTAGGACTCGAGATGCTCGCCGCCTTCGAGCTCGCTGAAGCAGTTCATCCGTCCGCCGTTGATCGCGGTCAGGCCCCCTTGGAACGAGTGGTTCGGGCCCGGCGTGTCGTCCGCGGCTCGCGCCAGCGGGATCTCGCGTCCGTCGCACGTGAGGCCCGTCGTCGCGCCGTCCGCTCCCGGGAAGCGGCCGAACATGTGGTCGAACGTGCGGTTCTCCTTGATGAGATACACGACATGCTCGATGCGGCGACCGGCGAGCTCGACGAGCTCGGCCCGCGCGTCGAACGCCGGGCCGGGCGTCACCGTGACGGGCGGGGGGGTGATGGTGACGGTGGGCGGCTCGTCCTCCGGTGGCGGGCTCGCCTGCTGGCACGTCGCTGCGATGAGGGCCGCGAACGCGAGCAGGATCGGAGCGGCTCGGTTCACGGGTGGAGGCCCCCTACCAGGCGCGCACACTCGTCGGGGTGACCCGGACCCCGACCGAGTAATCGCCCGCCATCCCTTCCGGTGTCCATCCGTTCCTCTCGATCGCGGCGCGGTACTTCTCCCGGTACTCGGGAACCAGATGCAACGGGCGAGCCTGGGGATCGGCCTCGGCGACGCCCTCGACGATCACGACGTCCTCATCCCCGACGGCGTCGCTCTGCAGGTGAACACCGACCCTCGGGTTCGAGGCGATGTTGCGGAGCTTCGGCTTGTCCGGCTGGCTGTAGAGCAGGAACCGCTCGCCGTCCCACCAGAACCACACGGGCGTCGTGCTCGGCTGGCCGTCGTGGGTCACGGTCGTCAGCCAGACGAACGGCTCGGTGCCCAGGCGCTCGAGCGCCCTCGCGTGGGCTGGGTCGCTCGGATCGAAGACGGACACGAACGGTCAGCCGGCCGCGGCGACGCCGCGGACGGCCCGCACGATCCCGTCGTAGCCCGTGCACCGGCACAGGTTGCCGGAGAGCGCGATGCGCACCTCGTCCTCGGAGGGGTCCGGGTTCGAACGCAGCAGCGCGGTCGCCGAGATCAACATGCCGGGCGTGCAGAAGCCGCACTGGACGCCGCCCTGTTCGAGGAACGCGCGTTGGAGCGGAGCCAGCTCGGCACCGCCGGCCAGGCCCTCGACGGTGATGACCTCGCGCCCGTCCGCCTGCAGCGCGAGGTAGCTGCACGAGTTCACGGGCTTGCCTTCCAGCGACATCATGCAGGCGCCGCACTCGGAGTCGTCGCAGCCCTCCTTCGAGCCCGTCAGGCCGATCACGTCTCGGACGGCGCTCAGCAGGCTCATGTGGGGATCGAGCTCGACGGGGTACGAGGTGCCGTTCACGTTCAGGGTCGCGGCGGTCACGAGGTGGGTCCTCGAGCCGAGGCGCTCGCCGGGATGGGGACGTCCTCGCCCCGAGCGCGCGCGAGCGCCGCGATGATCGCGCGGCGAGCGATGACCTCGGCCATGGCCTGGCGGTACGCGGCCGATCCGCGAACGTCGCCGATCGGCGATGAGCCGTCCGCGGCTGCGCGGGCCGACGCGGCGATCGGCTCGGTGCCGCCGTCGGTGCCGGCGAGCGCGGCTTCGGCCTCTGGGACGCGGCGGATCGTCGGGGCCAGCGCGGTGATCGCGATGCGGGCGTCAGCGATCGCGCCGGCGTCGAGCGTGACCACCGCGGCCGCCCCGACCACCGCGATCTCCATCTGTCGGCGGTACTCCAATCGGACGTACGACGAGCCGGTGCCAGCCCGCGGCTCGGGGACCTCGACGGCGATGAGCAGCTCGCCCGGCTCCGCGAGCGTCGCGCCCGGACCGGTCCAGAGCTCGCCGATCGGCAGCACCCGCTGTACAGACTCCGAACGCAGCACCACCGACGCGTCGAAACACAGGAGCGGCGCGCCCGTGTCCATCGCCGGTGAGGCGTTCATGACGTTGCCCCCGATCGTCCCGTGGGCGCGGGTGGCGTGCGATCCGACGATCGCCGAGGCGTCGGCGAGCGCGGTGAACCGCTCGCGGATCACCGCGCTCGCCAGGATCTCCTCGTGCGTCACGAGCGCTCCCAGACGCAGCCCACCCCCTGCCTTCGAGATCCCCGTAAGCGCGTCGATGCGGTCGATGGCCACGATCGCGTTCGGCAGCGGCGCCTTCCCCTGCCGGGCGCCGACAACGAGGTCGGTGCCGCCGGCCACCGGCCTCGCGCCCGATCCCAGCGCCGAGAGCGCGTCCTCGACGGTGACCGCCGACTGGAACGAGCGCGTCATGCGTCGTTGCCTTGCGCCGCCGCCCATACCCGCTCGGGCGTCATCGGCATGCGGCGGACCTGACGGCCCAGCACCTTCGTGATGGCGTTGGCGATCGCGCCGGCGGTCGGGACCTGCGGCGGCTCGCCGACGCCCTTCGATCCTCGCGGTCCCGCTCCCGTGGTGGGGATCTGGATCCAATCGACCTCGATCTCCGGTCCGTCGGAGCACGTGATGAGCTTGTAGTCGAGCAGGTGTGGGTTCCGCTGGCGGCCCTCGTCGTCGAGCTGGGTGCCCTCGGTGAGCGCGAGACCGACCCCCATCACGACGCCCCCGAACACCTGTCCGTCCGCACCGATCCGATTCAAGATCACGCCCGAGTCGTGGGCGGCGGCCACCCGCAGCACCCGCGCGACGCCGGTCTCTCGGTCCACCTTGACGTGGGCGGCCTGCGTGATCAGCTGCGGGGCCAAGAACGTCTCGTTCCCCAGGCGCCCGACGCATCCGCCGGTGTCGCCGGTCGGGGCCTCGGGGACCTCGCCCGAGCCCTTGCCGTGGATCGTGCCCGCGCCCGCCAGCTGCGCGATCGACACGGACCGCTCGGGCGACCCGGCGACCCGGATCTCGCCGCCGACCAGCTCCAGGTCGTCGCGGTCGGCCTCGAGCTCCGCCGCCGCCGCGTCCAGCAACTGGTCGCGGGCATCGCCCGCCGCCGCCAAGATCGCGCGCCCGGAGTTGAACGTCGTCTGCGAGCCGCACGAGCCCATGTCCCAGTTCGCGGCTGCCGTGTCCTGGTACAGCAGCGTGAAGTCCTCGGGGCGCATGCCGAGCTCCTCGGCGACGAACCGAGGCATCGCCATCACCGCGCCGCTCCCGTTCTCCTGCGCGCCGGTCACGATCGTGCCGCTGCCGTCGCCGTTCAGGTGGACGTACGCGCCCGACGGCGCCGGCATGCTCGGCCACCAGCCGACCGCCACACCGATCGCCTCGTCCTCGGGGAGCTCGCGCTCGTAGCCGATCATCTCGACGGCGCGCTCGAGGGTCTGCTTCACGCCGATCTCGTCGAAGACCTGGCGGGTTGGGCCCTCGGCGCCCTGCTCGATGAGCGTGCGCCGGCGGAGCTCCACAGGGTCGAGCTCGAGGGCGCGAGCCACCTCGTCCATGTGCTGCTCGAGCCCCCAGCACACCTGCGGTGCCGTCGGTGCGCGGACCGAGCCCGAGGGCTGCCGGTTCGTGTAGTTCAGGTACGACTCCACGAAGACGTTGTCGATCACGTAGGGGCCACAGGCGTGCATCGCGGCCATCTGTCCGAGGAACCCGCCCTCGCCGCAGTACGCGCCCTTGTCCAGGATCAGGCGCGCCTTCCGAGCCACGAGGCGACCGTCCCGCGTCGCGCCGGTCTCGAACTCCATCACGATGCCCTCGCGCCGTTGGGCGATCGCCCGGAACTCCTCCTCGCGCGTGAAGACCAGTTTCACCGGGCGCCGGGCAGCTCGAGCCAGCGCCGCCACCTGCGCCTCGAAATGCAGGTCGCACTTCGCGCCGAAGCCGCCGCCCAGCAGCGGGACCACGACCCGGACGTTCGCCTCGGAGACCTGCAACGTCTCGGCGACGCCGGCGCGAGCCGCGTACGGTACCTGCGTCGAGGACCAGATCGTGACCTCGTCGCCTCGCCACTCTGCGACGACGGCTCTCGGTTCGATCGGCACGCCCTGCGAGGCGTCGGACTCGTAGCGGCCCGAGACGACGACGTCGGCCGTCGCCATCGCAGCGTCGGCGTCCCCCTTGACGATCGTGTGGTACGCGATGGTGTTGCCGTTCGACTTCATCTCGTCGTCGCGGGAGTACGAGGCCCATTCGCGATGGACGAGCGGTGCACCCGGCTCCATCGCCGCCACGAAGTCCGTCACCACCGGGAGCGGCTCGTAGTCCACCTCGATCAGGCGCGCCCCCTCGGCCGCGGCCTCCTCGGTGAGGGCGGCCACGCCCGCCACGATCTCGCCCTCGAACCGGACGATGTCCTTCGCGAACAGGGTCCGGTCCTGCACCAGGCCGCCGAACCGGACGTCGGGCAGGTCGGCCTGCGTGACCACCGCCACGACGCCGGGCGCCGCGCGCGCCTTCGTCACGTCGATGCTTCGGATCCGCGCGTGTGGGTGGTCGGCGTAACGGAACTTGGCGTGCGCCATCCCGGTGAAGGTGAGGTCGGCCGTGTACCAGCCAGCGCCGGTCACCTTCTCCTTGCCGTCGGGCCTGATGAACATGGTGTCGCGAACCTCGGAGTCGGTCGTGCTCATTGTCCCCCCAACGCGGCGGTCGCTCATCCTAGCGGGAGCCGGGCTCCGTCGGTTCGCGCGCCCGTCAGGGTTCTGTCGTTCCCGACCTGCGGCTCCGTTGACAGAACCCTTCCGCCTTCCGCTTCACTCAGGCGGGGAGGAGGCGTTCGAAGGCCTCGCGGGCCCGGCGCCGGAGCGCATCGGGGGTCGCCTCGTACTCGGCTCGGCGCGTCGTTTTCAACTGCTCGCGCACGGCACTCGGACGCGGGATCGTACGTTCGAGTTCGTCCTCGGAGCCGGCGCGCGATCGGTAGTCGGTCTCGATCTCGTCGGCCAGTCGTTCGAGGTTGGCCGGGGTGTGCTCGAACCCGCCGAAGCTCGTCCCGAACCGCCGGTTGAGCCGTTCGATCACGGTCCCGAACTCCGAGGTCACCTCCTCGAACGTCCCGACCACGAAGCCGTCGGGCACCTCCAACAGCGGTTCGTGGAACCGGACGTATCCGCGGAGGGACGCGTCGACGCTTAGCGAAGGTGTGTGGATCACGTGCGAGAGCACCGTGTCCTCGGGCTCGCGGATCAGGACCATCGCGGGGATCCGTCGCCGCGCGGCGACCAGCACCTGGGCGGGCATGTGCGTGTGGTTCGCGATCCGCATCGGGCGGGGCTCCTGCGCCAGGCGGAACGCCGCTACCGCGAACGACGAGGCGCAGCGCGGGAAGCTCTCGATCACGATGTCCGTGTCGGCACCGAGGACCTCGCCTCGCCCTCGGATCCGAGCGAGCGGCAGCGCGACCCACGGGTGTTTCGCGAGCCGCGTCTTGAGCCCGTACGTCGCGTGGCCCATCCCGACCTGATGCTATGCGACCTCGTTCAGTCCCCGAACAGCTCGAGCACGAGCCTCGAGAACAGGATGTCGAAACCGGCCACGAGCAAGCCGAGGGACACGACCGTGATCAGGACGACGATCGTGTACGTGAACACCTCCCTCCTCGTCGGCCAGATGACCTTCGCCAGCTCCTGCCGAACTTCTCGAAGGAACTCGAGCCAGTTGTGGTTCGATGGTTGCTGCATCTCGGACACCTCTGTTCGTTCGAACGGCGGGGCCGACGGATGCCCCGCGAGCCGCGAGCGACTACTGGCCGCGTGTTCGAACGAGTGAGGGCGGAGGAGCAGAGGGGAGGGACAGAGCGAGCGCCTTCGATCGGCGGTCGCGTCGAGGAGGAGGCATCGGTCGTGCGATCACGAACGCCGCTGCGCCGAGGCAGATCACGAGCAGCACGAGGAGCAGGCGGGCCGGGATGCCACGGTCTCTGGTCCCCATCCAGCGGAGCCTAGCCTGGGTTCGATCGGAGAGGTCGGGTTCGGCCTGGCGGTACACTCAGCGTGCGGGTTCGGGGGCACGGACCCGTTCCGAAGGAGGGGTACCCGTGGACCGCGAGACCGGCACCTTCCGGGTCAAGTCCGGGCTTGCCGAGATGCTCAAGGGCGGCGTCATCATGGACGTCACCACCGCCGATCAGGCGAAGATCGCCGAGGACGCCGGCGCGTGCGCCGTCATGGCTCTCGAGCGGGTCCCCGCCGACATCCGCGCCGAGGGCGGCGTCGCGCGGATGGCAGACGCGACCAAGGTCGAGGAGATCATGAACGCGGTCTCGATCCCCGTGATGGCGAAGGCACGGATCGGGCACTTCGTCGAGGCGCAGATCCTGCAGGCGCTCGGCGTCGACTACGTCGACGAGTCCGAGGTCCTCACCCCCGCCGACGAGGAGCATCACATCGACAAGTGGGAGTTCACGGTGCCATTCGTGTGCGGGGCTCGCAACCTGGGCGAAGCGCTCCGCCGGATCGCCGAGGGCGCGGCGATGATCCGGACCAAAGGTGAGGCAGGCACCGGCAACGTCGTCGAGGCCGTGCGTCATCAGCGGACGATCCTCCGCGAGACCGCGGCCCTGCAGGGTTTGCGACCCGAGCAGTTCGTGGGCGCCGCCAAAGATCTGGGGGCCCCCGTCGAGCTCGTTCGGATGGTCGCGCAGTTGGGCCGGCTGCCGGTGGTGAACTTCGCGGCCGGCGGCCTCGCGACCCCGGCCGACGCGGCGCTCATGATGCAGCTCGGGGTCGACGGCGTGTTCGTGGGCTCGGGGATCTTCAAGTCCGAGGACCCGGCGCCCCGTGCACTCGCGATCGTCGAGGCGACCACGCACTTCCAGGACCCCGACGCGCTCGCGAAGGTCTCGCGCGGGCTCGGCGAGCCGATGCACGGGCTCGACATCAAGGAGCTCGGCGAGGAGGGTCTGCTCCAGACCCGGGGGTGGTAGGCGCCGGTGAAGGCCGGCGTCCTCGCGCTGCAAGGTGACTTCCGGGAGCACGCGCTCGTGTTCGCGGAGCTCGGCGCGTCGCCGATCGAGGTCCGCACGCCCGAGGATCTCGCGCGGGTGGACGTCCTCGCGATCCCCGGCGGCGAGTCGACGACGATCTCCAAGCTCGCTCGGAGCGCCGGCCTCGTCGACCCGGTGACGGAGCGGGCGAAGGCCGGGATGCCGATCCTCGGGACGTGCGCCGGCATGATCGTGCTCGCCGAGCGCGTGATCGGGCTCGAGCCGTTGTTCCCGCTCGTGGACGTGACGGTCGAGCGCAACGCGTACGGGCGGCAGGTCGACTCGTTCGAGGCCGACCTGGACGTCGAGGGCGTCGACCACGCGGTCCGCGGGGTATTCATCCGCGCGCCGATCGTCCGCGACATCGGGCCGGACGTCCGGGTCCTTGCCAGGCACGAGGGGGCTCCGGTCGTGCTCGAGCAGGGGAACCTGGTGCTCGCCTCGTTCCACCCGGAGCTCGTCGGCGAAGCTGGACTGCACGACTATCTCCTCGGGAAGGTGTGAAGTGTCGGGTCACTCGAAGTGGGCGACGATCAAGCGCAAGAAGGGCGCCGCCGACGCCAAGCGGAGCAACGAGTTCGCAAAGCTGCTGCGGGCCGTCGAGGTGGCGGCCCGCGAGGGAGGCAGCGGCGATCCGAAGGCGAACATGACGCTCGCATCGGCGGTGGACAAGGCCCGCGGCGCATCCGTGCCGAACGACAACATCGAGCGCGCGATCAAGCGGGGGACCGGGGAGCTCGAGGGTGGCGCCCGATACGAGGAGGTCACGTACGAGGGGTACGCGCCCGGCGGCGTCGCGGTATTCGTCGAGGCGTTGACGGACAACCGCAATCGAACGGCGCAGGACGTCCGTACGGCCTTCACCCGGCACCACGGGAACCTCGGCGAGAGCGGGAGCACCGCGTGGATGTTCGCGCGGAAGGGCTCGATCCAGATCGAGAAGGACGCGGCGCCCGACGAGGAGAAACTGATGGAGATCGCGCTCGAAGCGGGGGCCGAGGACCTGACCGACGCGGAGAGCACGTGGGAGATCACGACCGATCCGACCGCGTTCGGGGCAGTGCGCGACGCGATCGGCGGGGCCGGCGTCCCGATGCTGTCGGCCGAGCTCACGATGCTGCCGCAGAGCACGGTTCCCATCGAGGGCGGCCACGCCAAGCAGGTGCTCGCGCTGCTCGAGGCGCTCGAGGAGCTCGACGACGTCGTGAACGTCTACGCGAACTTCGACATCCCCGAGGCCGTCATGGCCGAGCTCTCCGGCTGACGTCACGACTCCGCTCGCCGGCCCCCTCGACGGGACCCACCCTCCCTGCGGGCGTCCATTCCCGCCCGCATGATTGAACCGGGAGGGACCCGACCCTAGACTGGGCGAACGGATGTTCGAGTCCTGCGTGCTCGGGGTCGACCCCGGTGTGGCCGCGCTCGGCCTCGCGGCCGTCGCTCGCCATGACCGGAAGGCGCATCTTCTGTTCGCCGACACGATCCGAAGCGCCTCCGATCAACCCGAGGCGATGCGCCTCCGCGTGATCCACGAGGCGGTGCGAGATGCGATCTCGGAACACCGACCCGACTCCGTGGGCATCGAGCGCATCGCATGGAACAAGAACCAGGTGAGCGCGATGGGTGTCGCGCGCGCGACGGGCGTCGTGCTGCTCGCGGCGGCCGAGGCTGGCCTCCCGGTGGAGGAGTACGGGCCGCTCGAGGTCAAGATGGCCGTGACCGGTCATGGGAACGCCGACAAGGCGCAGGTTCGTGACGCGCTCGAGCGGTTCCACAACTTCCGGGACCTGCCCGACGAGCCGGACGCGATCGACGCGATCGCGATCGCGCTCTGCCACCTCACGCAGGCGAGGCTCCGAGCGGCGGCGTCCCGGTGATCGCGTTCCTCGAGGGCGTGCTCGCGCATCGGAGCGCCGGCCGCGTGGTCATCTCGGTCGGTGGGGTGGGTTACGACGTGCTCGTGCCCGCCTCGACGCTCTCGAAGCTCCCGCCGGTCGGCGAGACGACGCGCGTGTACACGCGGATGCAGGTCCGCGACGACGCGATGACGCTCTACGGGTTCGCGAACCCCGACGAGCGCGAGCTGTTCGACCTCCTCATCACGGTCACCGGCATCGGGCCGAAGGTCGCCCTCGCGTTCCTCTCGTCGCTCACACCCATCGCGCTCCGGCGGGCGGTGACCACCGGCGACGTTCCTGCACTCACGATCGTGCCCGGTGTGGGCAAGAAGGTGGCGCAGCGCGTCGTCCTCGATCTGAAGGACAAGCTCGGCGGAGATGAGGTCGTGGTCGTCGACGGGCCCCTGGCCGACGTTCGCGAGGCGCTCCTCGCCCTCGGACTCACGTCCCAGGAGGCGAGCGAAGCGATGTCGAGCATCGCGCCGAACGGTGACCGTCCGGTCGAGGACCTGCTCCGCGAGGCGCTCCGCCACGTGGGGCGAGGATAGGGTGTGCGCGACGTGACCGAGGAGCCCCGGATCGTCGATCCCGAGGTGCCCGAGGAGGAGCGCGAGTTCGACGCGGCACTCCGCCCGCGCCGCCTCGACGAGTTCGTCGGGCAGGAGCGCATCAAGGAGCAGCTCGGGCTCCTGATCGACGGCGCTCGTGCTCGCGGCGAGACCACCGACCACCTCCTGTTCTCCGGCCCGCCCGGGCTCGGGAAGACGACGCTCGCCGGGATCGTCGCGAACGAGCTCGACGTCGGCTTCCAGCCGACGTCCGGGCCTGCGCTCGACCGTC
>Ga0187893_10005817_pt1 | contig 21716 bp, 18 predicted proteins | sample MA1701074metaG_FD_139574 | JGI IMG/M metagenome (GOLD analysis project Ga0187893, IMG submission 139574) | White microbial mat communities from a basaltic lava cave in the Kipuka Kanohina Cave System on the Island of Hawaii, USA - MA170107-4 metaG ...
GCGGTCGCCCTTCATCGCGTGGGCCGTCATGGCGATGATGGGAATGCGGTGCCGGGGGTCAGGTGTCGGGTGTCGGGTGTCGGGTGTCAGGGGTCGGGTGTCAGGTGTCAGGCTTTCGTCTTCCCTGACACCTGAGACCTGAAACCCAACACCTGATCCCTCACGCGCCCGGATGATCTTTGTCGCCTCAAACCCGTCCATGACCGGCATCTGCACATCCATGAGCACCAGATCGAAGGACTGAGTTTCCAGGGCACTGATGGCCTCCTGCCCGTTCCCGGCCACGGTGATGAGGTGCCCTTCCTTTTCGAGCAGACGGACCGCCAGGCGTTGGTTCACCGCGTTATCCTCGACCAGAAGTATCCGGTGCCCAGGTTGCCGGTCAGACGAGCGCTGCGACACCGGACTCGGCGGCGGCAAGGCGGGAAGCGCCGGGTCTGCTGACGGCCCGCCGCGAACGCTCCGGATGAAAACGTCGAGAATGGCATTGAGGAGTTGCGATTGCCTGATGGGCTTGTGAAGGGTTGCGGCAATGCCCAGCGCCTCCTCGCGCGCCTCATCTCCGGCTCGGCCCTCGGATGTCAATATGAGGATGCCCGCCGAGGCTCCTTCTGGTTGCTGCCTGATGCGTTCCGCCAAGCTCCACCCATCCATCTCCGGCATCTGGACGTCGAGGAGGAAGAGCGGGTAGGGGAGACCCGCCTGCCGCGCCTCTTCCATCGCCACGAGGGCGGCCCGGCCGCTCGCGACCGCCCGAGGACGGAGTCCCCAGTTAGTGAGGATCTCCTCAAGGATCCGCCGGTTGGTTTCGTTATCGTCCACGACCAGGACCGGCATGCTCCGCAGGGTGAAGGACGGAGTCTCCTGGGTCTCCGCGCGGGCGCGTTGGGTTTCGAAGCAGGCGGTAAAGCAAAACGAACTGCCCTTGCCTGGTTGGCTTTCGACCCAGAGCCGCCCGCCCATCATCTCCACCAGCTTTTTCGTGATCGTCAGGCCCAGGCCCGTCCCGCCGTATCGACGCGTCGTCGAGCCGTCGGCCTGCGTGAAGGCGTCGAAGATCCTCCGCTGCTTGTTCGCCGGAATGCCGATCCCGGTGTCGCGTACGGAGAAGCGCAGGAAGGTGTCAGGTGTCGGGTGTCGGGTGTCAGGGGACTGGTCATGGGTATCAGGTGTTGGGTGTCGGGTTTCCGGAACACCTGACACCTGACACCCGACACCCGACACCTGTTCAACTTCCACGACCACTTCGCCGCGCTCGGTGAACTTGATCGCGTTGCCCACGAGGTTGATCAGAATCTGGCGCAGGCGCACCGGATCGCCGACGAGGTCGTCCGGGACGTCAGGTTTGACATGGCCGATCAGCTCCAGTCCTTTCTGGTGAGCCTTGACGGCCACGCTGCTCAACGCGTCGCTGACGCTTTCCCGCAGCGACAAAGCGACTGGATGGAACTCCAGCTTGCCCGCCTCGATCTTTGAAAAGTCCAGGATGTCGTTCAGGATCACCAGGAGGCTCTCCGCGCTCTCTCGGACCGTTCTGGCAAACTCGTGCTGTTCGACGGTCAGCCGTGTGTCCAGGAGCAGTTCTGTCATGCCCAACACGCCGTTCATCGGTGTGCGGATCTCGTGGCTCATATTCGCCAGGAATTCGCTCTTCGCGCGGTTGGCGGTCTTCGCCGTTTCCATGGCCCTCCGCAACTTGATCTGCGTCTGCTCGCGCTCGATGCATTGACCGATCTGGCCGCCGACGGTCGTGAGCATCTTCAGAAGCTCCGTGTCCGGTTCCCTGATCTCATGGGAGAAGAATTCCATCACCCCGAGCACCTCGTGCGCGAGGAGAACCGGGAATGCGAAGGCTCCATGGAGGCCGGTACGCAAGGCGAACGGTGCACGCGGGAAATTGGAATCAGCCGTCACGTCGGAGATCCACGCCGGCCGGCGGGAGGCCCACACGCGACCCGGCAGCCCCACGCCCCGCGCGAAGATCGTTTGACGCGTCTGGGCTTCGAATTCGGGCTCCTGACCGGCCGTGGTGTGCCAGAGTTCCACACAGCGCAACACGTTCGCTTCGTCGTCAACCTGCCACAGCACGCCGATATCCCATTCCAGGCCCCGGCAGATGGCCTCCATGATGCGCGGAGTGGCCTCAGCGATGGACGAGGCCTCGGCCAGTACGCTGGTCGCGGCGTATTGTGAGGCGAGGCGTCGCTCGATTCGTTTCTGCTCGGTGATATCCCGCAGGAAGGCGGAAAACACGACTCCGTTGGTCAGGCAAGCCGGGGTCACCGTCAATTCCACCGGGAATTCGCGGCCGTCACGGTGCAGGGCCGTGATCTCGACGCGCTTGTCTAACATACGGCCGACGCCGGTGGTCAGGTAATGGCGGAAGCCGTTCTCGAGCGCTTCCCGGTATTGCGGGGGGATGATCATGGCTGAAAGTTGTCGGCCCAGGGCCTCCACCCTCGACCAGCCGAAGGTAGTTTCTGCCTGGGCGTTCCAGCCCGTGATGTACCCGGCGGAGTCCATCATGATGACGGCATCCAGTGCGGTATCCACGACCAGACGTGTGTGGGCTTCGCTCTCGCGTTGGGAAGCCTCAGCGTTTCTCGCGCGACGCCATTCGCGCTGGAATCGTCTGGTGATCCAGAGTAGAACCGCGAGGAGGGGCGCCAGCACGAGCGCGCCGCACAAGCCCAGCTTCCAGAGCAGCCTGCTGATCGGCTCCAAAATAGCGTCCCGGTCAACCCGGACCAGGACCCGCCAGTCCAGATTGTGGAAATCCTTGAACCCGTGGGTCTGCGCATATCCGGTGACGACGGGCACATGGCGGCGGGCGTGCTCTTCCTCTACGTAGCCTGGCTGGGGAGAGTCGCTCAGGCGCACGGACTCCACCCCAAGGCGTTTCAGATTGACGCGTCCTTTGTGGAGCACGGAGTCGATAAAAACGTCGCCGCTCCTGGTCAAGACCTGGTATTCGGTCCGCTCCAGAAACCCTCCCTGCTTCGCGAATGCCTGTAGGGTCTGACTGACGATCTCCTCCAAAAATGGGAGCGCAACGCGAGAGGTGACCGCACCCATGAACTCGCCGTGGGGACCAGTGATGGGCGCGGATAAAGCCACGGCCTCCACTCCGCCCGCTGCCTCGTACGGCGCGACATCCTGGGCATATGTCTGTCCGGCACTCCGCACAGCCTTGAACCAGTCTTCCCCGCTCAGGTCCTGCCCCACTGTGGCCTGGTCGGTGGCGGCCGCGACCCGACCCTCGGCGTTCACCACCCCGAGCCAGAGGTAGACCGGGTGGGATGCCCGCATCCAAGCGAGATAAGCGCTCTGATGTGCCCGATCGGTGGGACGAGCGTGGAAGGCTCGCCCCATCATCTGCACATCGCTGTAACGCTCGAACAAGAATCGGTCCATCTTGTCCGCGCTATCGGCTGCCGTGAGAGCCAGGCTTTCTCCTGCCGCCGTGATCAGCCGTTGCTCGATGAAATACAAGGCCCCGGCGGCGAATGTCACCGTCATGAGCACCATCGAGAAGATGAGAAAGGGGAACCACGACAGCCATCTAGTGGACTGTTGGGAGGGGACGTTAGGGACGCCGGGTCCGTTGCCTATTGCGGAGGAGGAAGGGCTCATCGGGTCCTTGATGGGGCATTTCGACTGTACCACTCTGACCTCTTCCGTATCGGCTGCAAAGCGGCGATACTAAATCGGCTCCCACGGATTGGGCGCCGCTTTTTGTTCCTTCCACAGGCCGGCAGCGGCATTCACTGCCTGCACAGGGTGATTCCCCAATCGGTGGGCACCTGAGCCCGCGGGTACGAGTTTTTCCTTTGAGGTCCATTCCTATCCATTCGCAGTCATCAGCATCGAGTGGTTGTGCCGGGAAATCATGGGCTTAAGTCTTGCTAGGACCTCACCGATAGAACTGCACACGTTGGGACCGGCACCCGAACAGCCACGAGGAGATGCCATGACACTCGAGATGCTCGAAGAACGATGCCAGCGATTCATTGACTTGATGCGCCAGGGTTCGGCCGCAATAGACCAGCAGGACGCGATTATCCTCGAGGCGGTGTCCCGGTCCTCGGAGGTGCTGCTGGAGCAGATCGAGCGTGACTGGTATCTCGCCATGGCGGCGCCGGAGGCGACAGCCATGGGAGCGAACTGGGAGCGGTTGCGTATGCTGATGCGAGCGGCGCTGGATCAATCGGTCGAGAATCAGCGAAAGATGTTCTTTTGGGCGCAGCATCAGCGGCATGCGGGGCGACCCGCACGATACGTCGGCCGGGCCGCTCCAGGCTATTCCGCCCAGCAGTTGCCGGGGATGGGGTTGCCGAAGGCCACCGCATAAGGGAGAGCTTCAAAAACCGGCATCCAACGGAGGCGCCGTGAACATTCAATTCAGCGTAATCCACAATCTGGTGAGGACATATCTACGCGTCCTCAAACTCGAACCGGTCGAGCCGGCTCAGCGGGTTGCGAAGGGGACCGGTCTGCGGGTGACGAAGGCCGCGCCAGTGTCCCGTGAGAGCCAGATGGCTGAGGTCTGAAAAACGAAGGTTCCGCCACCGGCTTGACGTTTGTGTCATGCCCGGCAAAAATTGCCCTTCTCACCCCTCCCTGGCCCGACGGGGCACCGTCTGGCATCGACAAAAGCCCGCTATAAATCAGGCGCTTTTCATATATCCCCGGCTCGGGCCGCCTCGGCACGCGCTGGTACGCACCTTGCTCAAGCAGTCCGGGATGGAGTGATGAGAGATGACGCCGCAGGTTCTGGTCGTCAGTTATTCCGGGCAGCTCCGTGACGAGCTTGCCGCGCATGCCGTCGCGGCCGGGTGCCAGGTGGCTCGGGCGAAGGGGGTTGCAGAGGCGCTCGCTTTCATCACCAGACAGCCGATAGACGCCGTGATCTGCCACGTGACGGGACCGAGGGCGAAGGCGCGGACCCTGGTGGAACGCCTACGGGAAGAGGAGAGCGATGCCTGCATCATTCTGGTTGGGCCGGACCTCCGCGCCGAGTCCGTCGCGCGGCTGTTGAAGGCAGGCGCCCTCGACTACCTGACGATTCCCTTGCGGCGCGACCGGGTGGAACGCGCACTCAGCGAAGGGCTGGAGATCCGACGCTCTTTTATCCAGGTCCGGAAGTTGTCCGCCACCCTCCGGGAGATAAACGAAGAACTCGCGCGGGACCGCGATCAACTGCGGCAATGGAACCGCAACCTCGGCCTCCTGAACCAACTCGGCCAGAGCATGTCGGCCACGCTTGAGACAGAAGAGATTGTTCGCACGGTCGGCCCGCGCCTTGCCGAAATGCTTCCCTTCGAGATGGTAGGAATCGTCTGGCTGCAGCCGGAGCGGATCTGGATCCATGCGCCCGGCGAGGCGCTGAACAGTCCCGAGGTCCTCCTTGCACGTGCCCGCCGGTTTGCCGAGCACGTGTCGGGAACCGCCGTCCGCACCGAGCCCCGTGGTCCCGTGGCCGGGGCGCCGGACGCTGCGGAGATGCTCGAGGTGCCGTTGCAGGCGGCGAGCGAGCCGCTCGGTCTCATCCACCTCGCGCGCCGGAAGGGGAAATCGTTCGATCAGCACGAATGCGAACTCGTGAAGGCCGTGGCGACGTCCCTTGCGCTCGCCCTCCGCAACGCGGAGGCCCACAGGCATGTGCAGAAACTCGCGCTGCGGGATGCCCTGACGGGGCTGCTGAATCGCCGCGCCCTCTGGAATATTCTGAACAGGCGATTCCGGGAGACCGAGCGGTACGGCATGCCGCTGTGCCTGATTATGGCGGACCTCGACCACTTCAAGGTGGTCAATGACCGCTTGGGCCACCTCGCCGGTGATCTGCTCCTCAAGGAAGTGGCACGGCTGCTCACGCGCTTCGTCCGCGCGGTGGACGTCGTGGCGCGCTACGGCGGCGAGGAGTTCGCGATTGTCTTGCCGGGGACGGAGCTGTTCCAGGGGATGGTCCTGGCGAACCGCGTGCGGGAAGCCATCGCCCGGCATGCGTTTCTTGCGGATGGTGTGCCGGTAAAGCTGGCCATCAGCATGGGCGTGGCGCGTATTCCGGATCCACGGATCGACTCGCTGGAAGATTTGATCGCTGCCGCGGACCAGGCCCTCTATCGGGCGAAGGCGCAAGGGCGGAACCGCGTGGAGGCTTTGAACGAGGTAGCCGTGGCTCAAGTTCCCGGCCGGCTTGGCCGATAAATCCATTCGAGATGAACGAACCCATATTGACATCAACTGCCGTGAGCACCGACAGACATCTTGCAGCGGATAGCGAGATCCTGACGGTGCTCGAGGTGGCCCACTTCCTCCGGGTGCCCAAATCGACGGTCTATAAGTTGGCCCGTCTGGGCGTCCTCCCGGCCTCCAAGATCGGGAAGCACTGGCGGTTCCTACGCCGCGATATCCAGGGCTGGATGCAGCGGGGTCCCCACCACGCGGTCTGAGCCCACGCGCTCAGCGGGTACGGTGGTCGTTCGGTCCGACCTGACGGGCCGAGGGCCGCCCCCCCCGGCAGAGGACTGTTATGCCCACGTTTCTGATCAGCGCCGACACCGAGCCACCGTCCCTGGATTGGCTTCACGGGCAGGATCCGACGACCCGCCGCGAAGTCCTGGGTGGATTGGCCGAACTGGGACGTGAGGCGGACATCGCCGTCCTGGTGGAATGTTTGAAGGACGATCATCCCGGGGTTCAGGAAGCCGCCGTGCACGGATTGGTCCGGATCGGCGGGGACGCCGTGGTCCGGCGTTTGGTCGGCCTGCTGCGGGAGCCTCCGGCGCTCCGCAATATGGCCGTCGAAATCATCAGCAAAGTGATCCCGGCCGGCCGGGATTCGGTTCTGAATGCCCTGCGATCTCCCGACCCGGACGTCCGCAAGCTCATCCTCGACGCAATCGGTAAGCAGGAGAATTCTCTACTTATCACACCGGTTTTGCCGCTCCTTGGCGACCCGAGCCCGAACGTGCGGGCTGCTGCCGCCGAAACCCTGGGGCATTTGCGGGCCCGCGAAGCGGTGTCGGGGCTCCTCGAACTGCTTACTGATGAGCCCTGGGTCCGATTTTCCGCGGTCGTCGCGTTGGCTGAGATCGGTGACGTCGTCGCCTTGGAGCCGCTGCTCCAGCTCGTCAAACAGGAAGATCCGGCGGTGACCTATGCGGCGCTCGAGGCCATCGCGACGCTGGACCATGACGGAAGGGCACTCCCTGTGTTGATGGACCTGGCCGATTCTGTCACTCACGACCTTCAGCCGGCGCTCGTCAAGACGCTCGTCGCGCTGACCGAGCGCGGAAGCGCCGACATCTGGGCCAGACTCGACCGAGACCGCTGGCTGCGGCGGTTGACCGAGACCCTGCAAGCGGACGATCCAGAAGCACAATTAGCTGCGATGACGGCGCTCGGCCTGATGGGGGATCCCGCAGCCGCAAGGGCCATCCTCGCCATGTATGCGGGTCTTGAACGGCCCTCCGATGATAACGTCGACCGCGCAGTCCAGGCCCTGGTCGGGGTGGGGAATGCCCTGGAACTCATGGCTGCAGTCGAAGTGGGTGATGACCAGGTGGCCAAGGTCGCGATCCGCGGGCTCGGGGTCATGCGTGCCCCGGAGGCGGTGCCGGTATTAGCCCGGGTGCGGCGGACGAGTGCCGACTGGGACCGACGCCGGTTGGTGGTCATCGCGTTGGGTCTCATCGGAACGGACGAGGCGGTCGAGTACCTCATTGAAGCGATCGAGGACGAGACCGGCTATGTGCGGCGGGAAGCGGTGCACGTACTCGGTGACTTCGCGAGCGAGGCGGCCGTGCAGGCCCTCCTCGCGCGGGTCAAGTCCGAGCGGTACCAGGAAGTGCGCAACGAAATCGCGGACACACTCGTGCGCATCGGGACGCACACGATCATGATCGAACTGGTCCGTCTTCTTGTCCACCCGAGACCGGAAGTGCGGGAAACGGCGGCCTGCGCCCTCGGCAAGGCCCGTTTGCCGGAGGGGCTGGATGCCTTGAGGGAAGCGATGAACGATCCGGACGCCAGGGTGCGTCGTGCCGTGGTGGAAGGGATTGCGCGGTACTTCGACGTCAAGGCCCTGCCGTCGCTGCTCGTTGCCCTCTCGGACGACGACGACAAAGTCAGGATGGCGGCCGTGATCGGCATCAGTCGGTGGCGGACGCCGGAAACCCACCAAGCCCTGCTCAAGCAGGGCCTGCGCGACACCGACGTGTGGGTTCGTTACCGGGCTGCCGAACAGCTCGGTGTGCACAGGGTCATCGACGCCGTCCCCGCCCTCAGCGCCCTGCTGAGCAACCCGCGCGAGCCCAGCCTGGTGAAACGGGCGGCGATCGCGGCGCTCGGCGGTATCGGGGGAGGTCTCGCGCATGCGGCATTGATGGACTGTTTGAGTCTGGGCGATCCCGAGATTCGTGAAGCGGCTGAATTCGTGTTGCAGCGGAAAGAGGCGGGTCCGCCGGCGGAGCTGTGAACCCCTTGTTGGCGGCGTGGAAGCGATCGTGAAGGGACCGTCGCATGGAATTGGACATGGAGACGTTTACCGGTCTGCGCGACCTGGTCTATGAGCAGACCGGCATCCTTTTCCAAGACGACAAGCGGTACGTGCTCGAGGGACGGCTGCAAGCCAGAGTGAAGGAGCGGAATTGCGCTTCGTACGAGGAATACTACAAGCTCCTCAAGTTTGACGCGTGGCGAGACAAGGAGTTGGCCGCCCTCTATAACCTCGTCACGACCGGCGAGACCCACTTCTACCGGGATCAGCCGCAACTCGAGGCGTTCATCAACGCCATCGTTCCGGATGTGATGAAGGCCAACGAGACAACCAATACGGTACGGCTTTGGAGCGCCGGCTGCTCGACCGGCGATGAGCCATACACGCTGGCGATTGTGGCCATGGAACACCCGGCCTTCGCGAAGTGGAATGTCGAGATTCTCGCGAGCGACATCAGCGAGGGGGCGTTGGAAGCGGCGCGGAAAGGCATTTATGGCCAGTACGCGGTTCGCAACGTCCCGCCGACTTTACTTCAGCAGTATTTCACCAAGGAGCAGGGCCAATACGAGTTATTGCCGCAAGTCAGACGGAAGGTGCGGTTCGCCAATGTGAATCTGTATGACGCGCCGCGACTCAAGTTGATCCGAGGCATGGACGTCATCTTCTGCCGAAACTGTCTCATCTACTTTGATGACAAGGCCAAACGGAAAATCGTCAGCAATCTATATGACTGTCTGCGCCCGAACGGCTATTTGGTCATCGGATTCTCGGAATCGTTGCACAATGTGACCCGCGCGTTCAAACCGGTCCGAGCCGGGCGAGCGGTCGTGTACCAGAAACTATGAAGTCCTTTGCGTAAGCCAGAGGAGCAGCCGCTGACAAGTCGGCAAGCTGACAGGCTGACATGTTCGAACAGAAGACCGAAGTCTTATAGGCTCCGAGAAGAGAGCGCTTGTCAGCCTGCAACCTGTCAGCATGTCAGCCCGATCCACTGTGTGAGGCCAGGAGTGGGATGTGGCGAAAACCGTTCTAATCGTCGATGACAGCAAGACGACCCGACGGCTGGTGGGGCTTTACCTGAAGAGTGAAGGCTATTCCTTGATCCAGGCTGAGAACGGGTTGGAAGCCCTGGAAAAGCTTGCGCAGGGACAGGTGGATCTCATCATCACAGGCATGAACATGCCCCACATGGACGGAGTGGCCTTGACTCGTTCGCTGAAACAGGACAAGGCCCTGCGATCAATTCCTGTCGTGATGCTCACTACCGAAGCCGGCGAGCAGGAGCGGCAAGGCGGCCTGGCGTCGGGCGTGTCTGCCTATCTGATCAAGCCCGTCGCCCAGGCACGTTTGGCCCAGGAAGTCAGACGAGTGCTGGCGGAATCCAGCGGGTAGGAGCGGGGGAGATGCCGGCGGATCTCAACATGAAGGTCATGATTGTGGACGACACGTCCACCATGCGGCGAATCGTGAAGAAGATGCTGAATCAAGTCGGCTTCACGAACGTCGAGGAAGCGGAGAATGGCCAAGAGGCCCTGACCAAGATGAAGGCGGACCACTTCGGCTTCGTGGTCTCGGATTGGAACATGCCGGTGATGAACGGGATCGACCTGCTGCGGGCCATCCGGGCCGACGCCCAGTTGAAAACGATCCCCGTGCTCATGGTCGCGGCGGAAGCGCAGAAAGGAAACATCAACGAAGCGGTGCAGGCCGGCGCAAGCACATGCATGGTGAAGCCCTTCACCGCGGAGACATTCGAGGATCAGATCAACGAAATTTTTAAGTGAATCGCTACCTAATATCGGGGTCAGGTAATGCAGGGGGGATTTCCGGGGCCTCCGGCTTGCGTTGGGTGGCCAGCATCCCGTCCAGGATGGCAAGGGAGTGGTTCAACAGGTCGGATGCGCAGGTCAGGGTCACCTGGAACTGTTGCATCGCTTCCTGCCACCGGCCTTCGCGTTGGAGGGCTTGGAAGCGGCGGTGCTGTTCTTCCAGGATCGCTTGCTTGGCGTCGAGGATCAGGCTCTCAGCGGACGTCATGGTCTCTCCATTGATGACGACGGAAAGAACCGTAGCAAACTCCAGGGCGCAGCGCAATGCCCATTTTGGTGGAGTTTTGGAGATCAGCCGGTTGCTGTAAATTCGTTCTCGTTCATGCTCATTGGAGACAAGACGGGCTGATCCTTCTCCGCGCCCCCGCTGCCTTGTACGGGACCTACCTTTCATGTATGATCCGCCCACTTACCCGAACTACTTGATAATGTTTGCACGTTGAATGTTTCCTCGTCGGAGTGTGACGGAGAGGTGGCCGAGTGGCCGAAGGCAACGGTTTGCTAAACCGTCACAGGGCCAAAAGCCTTGTCGCGGGTTCAAATCCCGCCCTCTCCGCCAACAAAGCGCGAGACGAGCAAGAATGCGCGACGGGCGAGAAACGGAAGACCGGTGCAGATACAGGGCGGGATTTGAACGGGGGTTGTGAAGGGGGTGTGCCCCCTTCATGGGGTGACCGGAGCGCAGCGAAGGCACGAGGGGGCGTGGCCCCCTAGTGGGAGCGCGTGCGAAGCACCTAAGCGCGACTTCAAATGCCCGCCCTCTCCGCCAAACCAAGCTTGCTCGCGCCGCCGGCCTCCCTCCGCTATTGTGGCTGGCGGAGAAAATCCTCAAGTATTCATTTTCTTGCCGTAAACAGAGCTTGCTTGGCGGGAGCCCAGTCGATCTATAGGCGATCCGCGAATACCTTACGTACATTATCATTTCTTCTGGGCGTGACGGGCGAGATGTGATCCCCTAACTCTCTTCATACTTGGCTCCTGTAATCAAATACTTCACGATGGTCGTCATTCTGCCGGCGTTTGCCTTGCTGGCACTGGGTTGCAACACCTCTCGACTGTATTTCCACGAAGACTCCAACGGGGTCCGATACTATGAGACGAAGTCAGGAGAGGTTCTGCGGGTCACCACGAAAGGAGCGGTCTACAAGGGAGCCCGGCAGATCGGGAAGGCCAGCCTTGTTGCCACGTATAACGACACGGACGGAATTGTCGTCCGAGATTGGGACATGAAGTCATATGAGGTCGTCTCTCCCTCCGGATACTGCACCTCGCTTTTCGATACGGAGGTCCGTCCGGTGTCCTGCTGGACCGAGGCCCTCGAAGTGCCGCTGGCGACCGTAGTTGCCCCGGCCGCTGCGGTGAGCAAATTCCTGGTCCCGGACAACCCCTCTGTGGCAGGGACGGAGCAGAGGGAATAACCTCAGCGGGAACAGACGAGCCAGTGAGGGGACCGAATGGCCGTCATCGTACTGGTCGTTCTTGTTCTTGGCACACTTTCCGGGTGTGCTCACCAATACTTCCACGAAGGGCCGGCAGGGGACCGGTACTATCAGACCGCCGAGGGAGAAGTCATCCGCGTAAGCCGAAGCGGTTTTGTTTGGAAGGATCAGGCGCAACTAGGGGTGGTGCAGAAAGGACCAGGCGAGTCGGATTGGAATCTCAGCGGCTATGATGTCGTGCCGCCCTCGGGGCATTGCATTTCGGCTCTTAGCGATGAGATCCAACCTGCCCCCTGTTGGGCGCTGCTTTGGCAAGTGCCGCTGCAGATCTTGGCGTCGCCCTTTGTCGCGGCCAAGGAGGCGTTCGAGGGAGGCAATATATCGTTCGTCGGGCCGTCCTCGTCACGCGTTCCCACCATTGAAGAACGTCAGCACCAAACCTCTGACCCCATGGACCGTCGCTAGTGTGCTGCGTCTTACACTTCGTGACATGTTCCGTTCGCCCTGAGCGTGTCGAAGGGCTCATGGTTCCAACGACTTCCGGTCATGCTTCGACAGGCCTGTCCTGAGCTTGCCGAAGGGCTCAGCACGAACGGCGTGTATCGCCATTTCAGACTCAGGACACTAACGGAGTGTGTCCATCAGATTTTGCACCAGGCGTGCAACCACCGGGCTGCGGATTTCTTCCTCGTGCGGCAGCGGACGACCTTCGACGACCGTGACCGTGGCCTGCTGAGACCATAGAGTCTCTTTCGTCCTCGCCGAGAGGAGAGACATTCGCACATGCCGTTTGTATTCTCCCCGAATGTCCTTCGTCCGGCCCAGGTTGATGGGGCTGTCCCAACTGCCGTGCAGGAGGATCACGGCGTCCGCCTTGACCGCCAGCGCGGCCCTGACCAGAAACTCCTTCATTTGGTCGTCGCTCATGGAACTGCCTGCGCGGAACTCCGAGGGTCTGCCTTTCGCCAGGGCTGCATGAAACTCGCTCATCGGGACAAGGGAGACCCGGCCCGTTCGCGGCAGGCGTTCGGCAAACTCCAGCGCGATCGGGTCCAGCTTGCCGCGACTCGGATCGCTGACACCGGTGAGTGTCTCAATGGTGGAAGGCAAAGCAAGAGCCAGTGTCTGAATCTCCGTCGTCGTCCCTTGCAGTGGAATGGTGTCGGCGAGTTCCACCTCGAACTTGCTCGGCATGTACAGGCACGCGGCAAGGAGGAGGAAAAGGCCACAGGCGCACAGCACCAGCGATCTCGGCGTGGCGGAGGGGGTGGGATTTGAACCCACGGTCCCCGTTAGAGGACACCGGTTTTCAAGACCGGCACGTTCGGCCACTCCGTCACCCCTCCAAACCAAAGAGAAAAGGGGACAGATTTATTTTCTCAATATCACTCGCCGGATGCCTTGCCCGGGCAAGGCGCTGCACCAGCGATCGAACTCCTTAGAGTAACATCGGATATAGAGAAAATAAATCTGTCCCCTTTTCTCTTTCCATTGTCCCCATTTTCGCATAGAACCTGCTCAGTATCTTGGGGTTGAGGGTACCCAGCGGTCGGCTGGAAGGCAAGGAATTTGTCACTAGGAGCGGGATCACCCTCCAGCATCGAAGAGCCGGTATTGGTCGAAATGCTCGTCATGACGGATAAAAATGCCTGCATTATTTTGTTGTTAATTGAGTTAGGAGGGGGTACTGGGGCCATTGTCTTGTTGTATAATGCCGCTCCAGCGTTTTCACCGAACAAGCGCCTCATGCAGGGAGATCAATGCAACGCCTGATTATCAGGCTCACGTGCCTGTCCTTGCTCTCGGCGGGCGCTGCGGCCGCGGCGCCGAGGCCTGACTCCATGACCCCTGAGGCTCAGGTGGAGCGTGGCTGGTCCCTGATGCAACGCGGCGCCTTTGAAGATGCGGCGGTCGCGTGGAAGGGAGCCGCGCAAGCCTACCAGGAGGAGGGGAAGCTCACCGAACAGACCGAGGCCGTGACCTACCTGGCCTATGCCTACGAATCCCTTGGTCAGTATCGGAAGGCCCTGGAGAACCTGGATCTCGCGCTGGCCCTGGCCGAACGGTCGGGCGATCGAGCGCGGATGGCGACGATCCTGGGTCGTCTCGGCAGCGGATATCTGGCCGTCGGTCAGCAGGACGCCGCGGAGAAGTTCTTGGAAGAGGCGATCGCGCTCGCCAGGGAGCTCAAGGCGAAGGACCAACTCGCCTCGCTGCTGAACGACTACGGCAACCTTCTTTTCTTGCAGAAGCAATATGACCAGGCGATGCAGGCTTACAGCGAGAGCGCGCAGCTTGCCGAGGCCGCCCGGAACGACTCCCTTGCGACCAGCGCCCTGATCAATGTGGCCCGCACCTTGAACGAGAAGGGTCAACATCAAGAGGCCAAGGATCGACTGGATCAGGCCGTCGAGAAACTTCAGCGCGTCCCTCCTTCGCACGAGAAAGCCTATGCCCTGATCGCGATCGGCCTCGCCTACCATGAATTGCGGGCGCATCTCTCCGACGCCGATGGCCTGTCGCGCACGGCGGCTGCGCGCTTTACGGAAGCCGCACGGATGGCCGAGCAATTAGGTGACGCGCGGGCGGCGTCCTATGCCTGGGGCTATCTGGGTCATGTGTCGGAGATTCAGGGCCGGTATCCGGAGGCCCTGGAGCTGACTCGGAAAGCGGTCCTTGCGGCGCAGAGGGTCCAGGCCCCGGAATCCCTCTATCGGTGGCAGTGGCAGAGCGGGCGATTGCTGAAGGCGTTGGGTGACCTTGAGGGGGCGATCGCCTCCTACCGGCGGGCGGTGGCTCTTCTCCAGTCCGTGCGTCCGGAAATGGGGTCTGGTTTCGGCGGAAGCCAGGCCTCCTTCCGTGAGTCGGTGGGGCCCTTGTATTTTGAACTCGCCGACCTGCTCTTGCAGCGGACCGCGGCGCGGAGCGGGATCGGCGTGGAAGAGGTTGCTGCCTACCTGATCGAGGCGCGGGAAACGGTCGAGCTGCTGAAGGCCGCGGAACTCCGGGATTACTTCCGCGATGAATGCGTGGACGGGGCCCTCTCCCGGAGCACGAAGCTGGAGGAGGTATCTCGGACGGCCGTCGTCGTCTATCCGATCCTGCTCCCGGACCGTCTTGAGTTGCTGGTCAGTTTGCCTGCGGGGCTCAAGCAGGTTCGCGTGCCGGTGTCCGCCGAGACGATCACCAAGGAGATCAGGGCGTTTCGAAGCCGGCTTGAAAAGCGCACCACCCGCGAGTACCTGCCGCACGCGCAGCGCCTCTATGAATGGCTCGTGCGTCCTCTCGAAGCGGACTTGGTGGCCATGCGGACCGACACCATCGTGTTCGTGCCCGATGCGGCCCTCCGCACGATCCCGCTGGCAGCCTTGCACGACGGGAAAGACTTTCTCATCTCGAAGTATGCTGTGGCCACCTCGCCGGGGCTCAGCTTGACCGACCCACGACCGCTCAAGCGCAAGGCCATCAGGATGTTGCAGGCCGGCCTCACGGAATCCGTCCAGGGATTTCCCGCCTTGCCCAACGTGTCTTTCGAGCTCGATGCGATCCAGAAGCTCTATCCGGGCGAGGCCATGGTGAACAAGGAATTCCTGTTGAAGCGGTTCGCGCAAGAGTTGCAGGACAAAGACGTCACGCTGCTCCACATCGCCTCCCACGGCGAGTTCAAGAACGTCGTGGAAAAATCCTTCATTCTGACCTACGACGACAAACTGACGATGAACCGGCTGGACGAGTACATCGGACTTCTACGGTTCCGGGAGGAGCCGCTGGAATTGCTGACGTTGAGCGCCTGCGAGACGGCGGCCGGAGACGATCGCGCCGCGCTGGGCCTGGCGGGTGTGGCGATCAAGGCCGGGGCGAGAAGCGCGCTGGCGACTCTCTGGACGATCAGTGACGAGGCGTCGTCGGACCTGGTCGCCGAGTTCTATGCGCAGCTCCAAACACCGGGGGTCTCCAAGGCGGTCGCCCTCCAGCGCGCCCAGGTCAAGGTGCTGAGCGACCCGCGCTACAAGCATCCGGGTTACTGGTCTCCATTTCTCCTACTGAATAACTGGTTGTAATCCAGGTGATCTCGCCGCGCCACTTCGCGGATCAGCTTCGCCGCTCTTCTTTGGCCACGAGTCTCCTGATCGGCGCCGCGATCGCCGTCTGCGTGCTCGCCCTTCGCGCGACGGGCTTGCTGCAGTCCTTCGAGCTGGCATCCTACGATTGGGCCATCCGGCATCAGACGGAAGGGAACGAGGCGGTCGGCCGTATCGTGCTCATCGCCATCACAGAGCCGGATATTCAGGCCATGGGGTATCCCATTCCCGACGGCGTGCTGGCCGGGGCGCTGGAGCAAATCGCCGAAGCCGGGCCTCGTACTATCGGGCTGGATCTTTACCGTGATCTGCCGATTCCTCCAGGGCACGAGGATTTGGAGCGGGTACTCGCGAGCCACCCTGAGATCATCACCGTGACAAAAGTGGGCGGCGAGGGGACGGCCAGGGTTTCGCCGCCCCCTGTCCTGAAGGACACGGAGCAAGTGGGCGCGAATGACATCGTGATGGATCTGGGCGGCATCGTCCGGCGCGGGCTGCTCTTTCTCGACGACGGGCCCAAGACGGTCTATGCCTTCCCGCTGCGACTTGCCCTGCTGTACTTGGCGAGGGACGGTATCCTTCCCCAGCCGGGCGTTCCGGACCCGCGAGACCTCCGCCTCGGCGACGTCACCTTCCGCCCCTTTGAGTCCGATGACGGCGCCTACGTGCGGGCCGACGCGGCCGGATACCAGATTCTCAGAGATTACAAGAATGCCCGGACCGGGTTTCCGACGTTCACCCTGTCCGCGCTCCTGTCGGGCCAGGTCGAGGCGGCCACCTTCCGGGACAAGGCCGTTCTCGTGGGGATTGCGGCGGAGAGCGTGCCGGACGACTTTTACACTCCGTACCATTCCGGGTTTCAGACGTCTGCGCCGATCCCCGGGCTGGTCCTCCACGCGCAGTTTCTCAGTCAGTTGCTTCGGGCGGGCTTGGACAAGGGGGCGCCGCTCCGCACGGCGACAGAGATTCAGGAGGCGCTGTGGACGCTCTTCTGGGGAGTCCTGGGAGGCATCGTGGCGATTTGGGCACAATCACCGTGGCGGTTCCCTGTGACGACCGCGGGCGGGTTGTTCGTCATTGCCTCGTCGGCGTTCCTGGCGTTCGTCAACGGGTGGTGGATTCCGATTGTGCTTCCGGGTCTGGCCTGGGTGGGCTCCCTGACAGGCGTTACCGTCTACACCTCCCGCGAAGAGAAAAAACAGCGCACACTCATCATGCAGCTCTTCAGCCCGTATGTCGGTCCGCAGATCGTCGAGCAGCTTATCAAAGATCCGGAGAAGGCGCGTCGCGGGTCGCGCCAACGTCGCGAAGTGACGCTCCTGTTCTGCGACGTCGTGGGATTCGTGAAGTTCTGTGAGGCGCACACGGTGGATGAGATCGTCACGCAGATGAACGAATATCTCGGGGCCATGACCGAGGTAGTCTTCCACTGGGGCGGAACGCTCATCGACTTCAAGGGCGACGAGGTCTATGCGTTGTGGGGCGCCCCGTTGGAGCAACAGGATCACGTGGAGCGGGCGGCGAAGTGCGCGATTCATATCCGGCAACGGCTGGCGGAGCTCAACGTCAAGTGGGCAGCCGAGGGGAAGTGGCAGTTGCAGAACGGGGTGGGCCTTAACACCGGAAAAGTCGTATTTGCCAACATGGGGGCCGAGGGGAAGCGCATGAAGTTCGAGGCGGTGGGCGACTGCGTCAACCTGGCCTCCCGTGTTGAGGGGCTGACCCGCAAGTTTGGGGTTCCGATCTTGATGACGGAGATCACCGCGGAGCGAATCAAGCCGACTCTGCTGGCGGAGGAAACTGCTGACAACCGAGGAAGGCTGTCGCACGTGGCGCTACGAAAAGTGGCCTCGGTCAAGGTCAAGGGGAGGGATCAACCGGTCGTGGTCTACGAGTTGAGGCCGCTCGAGCGACACGAACCCTCGCGGGTCGAGGAGCCGGAGATCATAGAGACGCTTGTAATGACTGAAAAGTAGAGGCATCCAAGCCACGTACCAAGCCGTAGGATGAAGCAAGGGGGACGAGCATGATCGTGAAGGAACTGATTCTTGGAATGGCAGTCCTGTGGTTTCTGGCAGCAGGGGGAATGCCAGGGCTTGCCGCAGAGCCCCAACCGGGTGCGGCCGCGACCCAGGCAGTGGTAACGACGGGGACGCCGGCGACGGGGGCGGTGGTGTATGTCCCGCCGAAGGTCGGGGCGCCGAGGGGACGCGTAGGAGGCGGGGCCAGGGGAGGGGCGCAAGGCCCATCGGGGGAGTCTCCGGTGAGTCTCTCGGCGCTCGCGCCTGACCATCCGGGCCTCACGGTGGAGGCGCAGCCGACGCTGTACTGGTATCTCTCGCGATCGTCCAACGCTCCGGTCGAATTCACGATCATGACCGATGAGACCACGCGCCCCCTCTTCGAAACACAAGTCACCGACTCAGGGCAACCGGGAGTGCAACGAGTGCGATTGGCGGATTACGAGGTCCGTCTCGAGCCGGGGGTGGCGTATCGGTGGTATGTGGCGCTGGTGCCGGAGCCGGCACGCCGGTCCAGGGATATTCTGGCGGGCGGCGTGATCGAACGAGTTGCCCCGCCCCCCGATCTGGACGCCAAGCTCTCCAAGGCCCAGGCAGCGGATGCTCCGCGGATCTTTGCCGAGGCCGGTCTCTGGTATAACGCCATCGCCTCCCTCTCCGCCCTGATCGAGGCGTCGCCTCGGGACGCGGCCTTGAAAGAGCAGCGAGCGGTGCTTTTGGAACAGGTGGGCTTGAAGGACGCGGCGGCCTACGACAGGACCGAGACCGCCGGCAAGTAATGTGGCCAAGTGATCGCACAAGGCACACGGGATTGTGCCACCGACAGAGGAGAGGTGACGAAATGAACAGGAGTGATCGGGTGGGTGCCTGCCGGACGGTCCGGTGGGGATTGCTGGTAGGAATGGGGGTCTGCCTCTGGGCCGGCGAGGAGGCGTGGAGTCAACGGACCGTGGTGCCCGGCGAAGCCTCTATCCAAGCCATGCCCGTCTACGTCCCTCCGGCGCGCGGGGCGCCGGGCGGCCGGAGAGGGGGAGCGGGTCGAGGGCCGGGGGACGATGGCGTGATGGTCTCCGCCCTTGCCCCGGACCACACCGGGCTGACAGGGCAGGAGCAGCCGGTGCTGTATTGGTACGTGTCGAAGCCCACGAAGGCGCCGATCGAATTCACCTTGATGGATGAGCGCTCGATCCACCCGCGTCTGGAGGTCCGCATCGGGCCGCCGATCGCAGGCGGGATCCAGCAGGTCCGCCTGACCGACTTTGGGATACGGCTTGAACCTGGGGTGAAATACGAGTGGACGGTGGCGGTGGTGCTCGATCCGGAACGCCGGTCACGGGATATCCTGGCCGGGGGCGTGATCGAGCACTTGGCGCTGCCCGCGGAGGTGTCCCAACAACTGTCGGCGGGAGCGAAGGCGCAGGCCGCCAACATTTATGCGCGGGCCGGATATTGGTACGACGCGGTTGCGGCGCTGTCGGAGTGGATCGAAGTGACCCCGAACGATCCCGGGTTGCGGAAGCAACGGGCCTCGCTGCTGGAACAAGTGGACCTACAGGAGGTGGCGGCCTTCGACAAGCGCGCCGCCGCCGTCAATTAACGCGTAACCTGTGACGCGTCACTCGTGACGAGTTACGAGTTAGAGTGCTTGCACGACCAGTTGCAGGTGAATCCCATGGTCCTGCAGGTTCCCGCCCTGTTGATTCACGTTGTTCAGGGGGACGCCCCAATAGACCTCGAAGTGCGCCCTATCCCTCGGCAGGATGCTCCAGCGGAGTCCCAACCCGATGCTTGCCAGAAAACTCGGCGAGAGATCGGGGACCTTGCTGTTATAGGCCCGGCCATAGTCAATAAACTGAGCGATTTGAACAATATCCTCCCCCCGGGCTGAGCGCAGTACCGGGATACGGGACTCCAGCGAGGCCAGGAAGGCATTGTCCCGCACAAGCGTGTTTTCACGATACCCCCGCACACTGAAGCGCCCCCCCACCGGCACCTCTTCGAGCGGAAAAAGCCGGTCGTTTGCCAGTTGCGCGTCGAAGCGGCTGAGCAATTGGATCCCCCAGTAATTATCAAAGCGGCTGACCGTCTGTAACTGGCCGAGCCAGACGAAGAATTCTCCGTCGGCCACCGGCCCGGTGGCAGGGGTCGAAGGCGAGATGGTGGCACCCAGGACGTTGATTCCGACCGAGAAGCGTGAGCGAGCCGCGATCACGGACGACTGGCTTCGGTAGGTGTACTCCTGGATGAAGCGGAGGGCCGAATCGTTGGCCACGCCGTTCTGCTGGCCGGCGATGAAGTCGAATGGTTGGCCCAGCAAGAAGGTCTTGTTATAGAGGTGCTCGCCTGTGATGGCCAAGGTAAATTCCTGGTTCAAGGAGCGATAGATCGGCTGTCGCAGCGTGAGCCCGATGATCTCCGTCTGGCTGGTAATGTCCAACGGCCCGAAGGGGGACTCCTTCACGGTGAAGTCGTTCCGCCGGTACTCGACCATCAAGGTGGTATCCCACTTCGTCAGGGGGATCGAATAGGACGTGTAAATGAGCGGGTTGACCCCGGAGGACCGGCCGTAGGTAAAGGTAAAGGGATCGCCGTTGCCCGTGAGATTGTCCATGGCGACCGTGGCCAGCCCGCGCTCCGCGCCGACCAAGGGCGTCTGGAAGTTGTTGAATTCAAGCCATGCCTTAAAGGGATTCGCATCTTTGACCCGCACATGCAGTTCACTTTCGCCCTTGCTCACGCCGGGGCGCAGTTCGGCGTTCAACTGCTCGATCCGGCCGTCCTGCTGCAGGAGTTGCAGACGCTCCTGGAGGGTGTTGATGTTCACAGGGATGGTCACGCCCAACGAGATCCGGTCTTGGAGATATCGTGACCGGAACCAGCGGTTACCCTCGATATCAATGGCCGTCAATTTGCCCTCAATGATCTGGATCGTCACCACGCCATCGGAGACGGTCTGATCGGGGAGGACCGCGCCGGAGGTCAGGTACCCGCGGTTGACGTAATAGACCGTCAGGGTCAGTCGCAACGAATCGAGGTCTTCCGTCGTCAATTCCTTGTTGAGATAGGGCGCGGTGACGGTGCTCAGCTCCAGCGTCGAGAATGCAGTATTGCCGATGATCCGAATCTCCTTGACCAGCACGCGCGTCCCGACTGCTTCGGGCCTCGGCCCCGGCGGAGGCGGGGTGGGCATCGGTAACGGTCCGAGCGGCGGCTCTTCCGGCTTGAGCGGCTGCTCCTTCTGAAGTGGCGGGGGCTCAGCCGAGCGTTGGCTGGGGTCAATGTTCGGCGGGAACATCTGGGCGTGAAGGACTCGTGGGCCGGGCCAGGTCATCAACCAAGCTCCGAGGAAGCCCACAGTCAGAGCCAATCTGACCCCACCGCTGGTCATACGTCCCCTTCAGCCCTGAGTGTGAGGGACAGTACTGGAAGATACGAAGTGGACGCTATACGACCAGTATTTAACGAGTCAAGAGAATTGTGGGGCTACCTTAACATCTTTTGAGCAAAAATCTGGTCAGGAACGGCAGGCGGTGAGGAGAATGGCTTCGTGGAGAACCTCCGCGGATTCCTTTGGTATCCGCTCCGCAGGGGCCCGGCCTTGGGGTGGCGGGAGGGGAGTCGGTGGGCTCGGGCGAAGGCTGCCGGGGGCCGCGGGCAACCCATCCCGCCCCCGTTGAATGAAGCTGCTGGACCGGCCGCTCTGGGCCCGCGCCGCGCACGGCTGCCGCAGCAGCGCCGCGGCGGACAAATAGGCCTGCGTCAGCGGGGCCAGCGCCCCGCTCAAGTTGCTGATGGGGGATTGAATGATGACCGTCCCGCTCAGGCCGAATTGCGAGGAGGCGTCC
>Ga0187893_10005818_pt1 | contig 21716 bp, 13 predicted proteins | sample MA1701074metaG_FD_139574 | JGI IMG/M metagenome (GOLD analysis project Ga0187893, IMG submission 139574) | White microbial mat communities from a basaltic lava cave in the Kipuka Kanohina Cave System on the Island of Hawaii, USA - MA170107-4 metaG ...
CTCCGCGGCCTCCGGTCCTTGCGCTGACGCGCAAGGCCTCCGGCCACGCCTCGGAACCACCCGCCTCGCGGGTACCCGGTTCCTCCGGCCTTGCGCGGCTGCGCATTGCTCGCCGCTCACCTCAGCGTCCTCTGCGGTCATTCCTCGTCGTCTGGGAATTCGGAGAAGGCTCAGTCGCTTGTATGCACCCGAAGCCGACCCCAATGCCGACGACGGCCTTGCTTCGCCAGGGGGCCGAGAGCAGAATATGCCGCCTCGGATGGAAGCACGCGCTGTCGGATTTCTTCATAATCGCTCTCCAGCGAACCACGCCGGGGAGGCGGCCTTGACGGGATGATGCCCGAGCCATCCCAGGTCCGATCGTCTCCTTCCCCCCGCGTGCAGCGTCCCGTCGGGCGCGAGCGGGCCGGCGCTGCTTCCCGCGCGGCGGAAGTCTCGCGGCCGGGGCGGCGCGACGTCCATATCTCCGTGTGGCCCGAAGAGCCCGGCGGCGGTTCGGTGCAGCTCGCGGCCGTCTACCGCGAGTTCGAGCGGGCCCTCGACGGTGCCGGGGCCTCGCCGGGCGATGTCGTCTGGGAGCGGCTCTTCCTCGCGGCGCCGCTCTCGGCGGCCGAGACACGGGAGATCGAGGCGCTGCGGGGCGACGGGGCCTGGGCCCGTCGATCGAGCGTTCGGTGCGCCGTCGTCCAGCCTCCGTGCACGTTCGGGCGCCACTGCGAGCTTCAGGCCATCGTGGCGCCGCCGTCGCCGCGCGGCGTTGCAGGGAGGAACGGACGGCACGAGATCCATCTCGCCGACCTCCGGGGGCCACGAAGCGGTTCCTTTTTCGACGAAGCTGTCGGCATGTTCGAGGCCGCGGAAGCCGAGCTGGCGCGGCGGGGGTCCGGCTTTCGGGATGTCGTCCGCACATGGATCCACCTCGCTGACATGGATGGGACCTATGCCGAGCTGAACGCGGCCCGGCGCCTCTTCTTCACCCGCCGGGGGATCTGCCCGCCCCCCGCCAGCACCGGGATCGGCGGCGAATCCGGCGCCGCGCCCTACCTGAAAGGAGAGGCGGCGTCCGGGGCGGCACGCGGCACGGTTGGCGTCGCGGGGAGCGTCACGGGGGACTCGAGACGCCCGCGGGTCCTGCTTTCCCTCTACGCGCTGAGCGGGAAGGACGCCCCGCGCCCGAGGCCGATCACGACCCCGACTCTCAACGAGGCTTCCGACTACGGGGCCGATTTCTCGCGGGGAATGGCCGTGGCCGAACCGGAGAACGGCGGCGCCTTGCTCCATATTTCCGGGACGGCGGCGGTCGATGAGTCGGGCTGTTCCATCGGCCCGGGCGACTTCGACGCGCAGCTCGAGCGCACCATCCTCAACATTGAGGGCCTCCTGGCGAGTCAGGGAGCGCAGATTCGAGACGTGGTTTCGGCGGTCGGATACCTCCGCAGCCGCGACTTCTTAGCCAGCTACCGCCGCGGGATCGAGCGGTCCGGCCTCCTGGAGGTGCCTCACGCCATCGTCGAGGCGGAAGTCTGCCGCCCGGAACTCCTCTGCGAGGTGGAAGTCATCGCCTTCCGCCGGGGCGGCACCGCACCGGATTGAAATGGCGACCTTCGATCCGTTTCCGGAGGGGACACCCGCCGCGGAGATCCTGAAGGAAATCCTCGGGCACGGGCAGCCCTCCCTCGGCCCGGCCGTGAGCCGGCCCGGAGGCTGGCGCTCGCGGATCGACGGCCTCACCGATGCCGAGCTCTTGGGAGCCGGCGCAGTCTCCGATGCGCGGGCCGCCGCCGCCGTTCGCGCCGGCCTCCTCCTCGTCGGCGACGACTTCGAGGCCTCGCACTCGCTCAGCCAGTCGATCGAGACGCCCGAAGGGAGCTACTGGCACGGCATCCTGCACCGCCGCGAGCCCGATTACGGGAACGCGAAGTACTGGTTCCGGCGCGTCGGGGATCACCCGGTGTTTCGAGATCTCGAGCGAGAGGCCGTCCTCCGCGGCGGAGCGGCGCTCGATCTTCTTTCCGGAAGGAGGTGGGATCCCTTCCGCGTGGTGGACCTCATCGAGCGTTGCGAAACCGGGGGGCCCGGACCCGCAGCTCCCGAGCTGCGGCATGCGCTTCTCGATTTCCAGGAACTCGAGATGCTGCTCCTGCTGGCGCAGGGTTACCGGCAGAGCGCCGCCCGCTGATACCTCGGGAATTTCAGGATTCTCCCGAGCCTTCAGGAAGATCTTCCCTCGGTCCGATGAAGTCGCAACGAGGGAAAGGATTCCCTCGCTCGCGGTTTGGGGCGGCTCTCCTTCCGGCGGCTTCTCAGGGAAGGGAAGGTATGGTCCGGTTCTTTCCAGCGCTGCTTGCTCTATTCTTCGGTCTCGTCCTCTCCGTTTCGCTCTTCTTCTACGCAAAAGAGTGGGAGCGCACACGGTTCGAGGCGGAGATCCAGCGGCTGGCCGGCGACAGGGCCACCAGGGCTAACCTCCGGGCCGACCGCATCTGGAATCGCTCCTGGCAGCCCTGGTTCTTCCTCTGCGGGGGCGTCCTCTTCACCCTCACGGTCGGGTTTCACTGGCTCGGCGCCCTGCGCCGCGAGCGGCGGATCGCCCAGGGGTTCGCCCTCCAGACTCGGAACCTGGCCGAGGCGAACGGCCGGCTCCAGACCCAGATCATCGTGCGCAAGCGAGCCGAACAGACCCAGAGGCGATTCGTGGCCATCCTAGAGGAGACGACCGACCTCGTGAGCATGAGCGATCAGACGGGCAAGGTCCTCTACATCAACAAGGCGGGGCGGGAGCTTCTCGGACTCGCCGATGAGGTGAACGTCACCCGGCTGAACCTCGCGAGCTTTCTGTCGGAAGCGGCGCGCAAGACGATGTTCGAAGAAGGGATCCCGACCGCTGTGCAGACGGGTGCCTGGACGGGGGAGTCCACCTTCCGCCGCCTCGACGGCGCCGAGGTGCCGGTGTCGCAGGTGATCCTCTCCCACTACGGCCCCCGGGGGGAGCTCGCCTTCGTCTCCACGATCTCCCGCGACATCAGCGACGCCAAGAAGATCGAGAAGAGCCTCATCCAGGCGCGCGAATCGGCCCTCGACGCGTCGCGTCTCAAGTCGGAGTTTCTCGCCTGCATGAGCCACGAAGTTCGCACTCCGCTCAACGGCGTCATCGGAATGACGGGGCTCCTTCTGGATACGAGGCTCGATGACGAGCAGAGGGAGTACGCCGAGAATGTCCGCACCTCCGCTGACGCGCTCCTTGCGATCGTCAACGACATCCTCGATTTCTCGAAGATCGAGGCCGGGAAGCTGGCGATCGAAGCGATCGATTTCGATCTGGAGACGGCCGTGGACGAGGTCATCGACCTCCTCGGCTCGCGGGTCGAGCAGAAAGGCCTGCGTTTGGTCCTGCGGGGCGCGCCGGGCGTTCCCCGGCGCGTCCATGGCGATCCAGGGCGGATCCGCCAGGTCCTGGTCAACCTCCTTGGGAACGCGGTCAAGTTCACTGAGAAAGGCCACATCACGCTCGCCATCGAATGCCCCGAGCGGGGGCGGGATTCGGCGCTCTTGCGGTTCATCGTGGAGGACACTGGGATCGGCATTCCCGCCGGCAAGCTGGACGTCCTCTTCGAGAAGTTCGTGCAAGCGGAGGCTTCCACCACGCGCCGGTTCGGCGGGACCGGTTTGGGGCTGGCGATCTCGAAGCAGCTCGTGGAGCTCATGGGAGGGAAGATCGGCCTCACGAGCCGGTTCGGCGAGGGCTCGCGGTTCTGGTTCGAGCTGAATCTGCCGACGGTAGCTGGCGCGGAGCGCAAGGGTCCCTCCGAAAGGCCCATCAAGGGGGCGCGTGCCCTCGTGGCATCCGACCATGGGCCGACGCGCGAGGTCCTGAAGGAGCAGCTGGAGCTTCTCGGGGCGAGTTGCGATCCGTCCGGATCCGCCGGGGAGGCGATGGCGTCGATCCGGACGGCAGCGGGCGGCGGAAGTCCCTATCACATCGCTTTGATCGACGGCCGCATCGCCGACCTGGACGTCGCGGCTTTCGGTCAGGCCATAAGGGGAGGGGCCGGCCATCCTTCCACGAAGACGCTCCTCCTTCTTCCGCGAGGGCGCCAGGGCGGGGTCCTCCCCTGGCGCCAGTCGGGGTTCGTCGCCTGCCTCCCCTCGCCCGTGGTGCCTTCCGCGCTCAAGGAATTGCTCGAATCGCTCGACCTCGCCCTCCCGTCCGCTCAAACGACGTGGAAGCCGAGAGCCTCCGAGATGTGGCAGGCGAAGTCCCCGTCCCGCGCGGTCCCGAAGGAAAAAAACGCTCGGCGCAAGAGTCCCCGCGTCCTCGTGGTGGAAGACAACATAGTGAACCAGAAGATCACGATCGCCATGCTGAAGTCCCTGGGCTTCTCGGCCGATGCGGCCGCAGATGGAAGCGAGGCCGTGCGGATGGTTCAAGCGCTCCCCTACGATGTCGTGCTCATGGATTGCGACATGCCGATCATGGACGGCTTCGAGGCCACGCGAGAAATCCGGCGGCGCGCGGGGGCCGCCAAGCGCATCCCGATCATCGCGGTGACCGCCCACGCCATGAAAGGCGACCGCGAACGCTGCATCGAGGCGGGGATGGACGACTACCTCGCCAAGCCGGTCGGCAAGGAGGAGCTGAGCCGGACGGTCGAGAAATACATGGGCGAACGCACTCCTTTGCTTGCCACGCGGATTGATGCTTCCTAGCATATTGGCAATAATCTACGCCCGCGTCGGGCGGTGCGAACAGCAAAGCAGAGGAGGCGGCTCATGGCGATCGACTACGACGGCATTATTCCCCCCTTGACTGCCGAGGAGGTCAAAGACCGTCTAAAGAACAAGACCGGATGGGCGGCGTACGTGTTCATCGGCCCCGAGGACGAATCCGACCTGGGTTGGGAGGCGGCCCTTCTCGTCTACAACAGCTCGGCGAAGGTCCTCCTCTATCGTGTGGACGATCCCGCGCTGGTCGCCGAGTGGACGGACGGGAAGAAGCCCAGGGGGATCGCCCTGGGGCCCGGGGGGAAGAAGTCGATTCTCCTGAACAAGTCCCAGGCCGAAGACCTTGTGGTCCTCGCGGGGGCGCTGGCCGAGGTTAGACGGAGCTGATCCATGGCCACTCGCCGATCCCTTGGATTGCGCCTCGCCATCGCCTTCCCCGTTTCGTCTCTCATCGGTTGCGCCGCCACTCCGCCGCCCCCGGCCAAGACGACCCCGCTCCCCGGTGTCTCGTTTCAGATCGAGGAGCGGGCCCACGACGGTACGTTCGTGCTCGACCCCCGCTCCGATCGGCCGCTCAAGGTCGATGCCAACTCGAGGCTTGTGATCTCGTTCCGGGTCCAGCCTTCCGATGAGGTCGTTCAAGCGAGCGGCGAGTGGAAACGAGCGAACGGCCTCCTGACGATCGTCCTCGATATGGAGAAGCGGCGGGCCGACCTGCGGGCGGTCGAACCCGATCCGAAAGTCCCCGAGGCCGTCGACAAGCACTTGAAGGACCTCCAGAGCCACGCGGACGACCTCGTGAAGCTCCTCGGCGACGCGCAGCGCCTCCTTTCCGCCAGCGCCGAATTCGATCCAGGCTTCGACTTGAACGCCGTCCTATCAGGACGCTTCGACGGCAGGCCGGACCTGAGGAAGCCCTATGCCAACTTGGCCCGATGGCTCCGGCGGGAGATCGAGCGGCTCCACGCGCAAGCCGCGGCTCTGACCGCAGGGCGAGATAAGATCGAGGTGACTGTCGAAGCGTTTCACGATCCGGTCCTCGGCACGCGCAAAGCCATCCATGTCGAGAACTACGACGAGCTGCCGCTGGGGGATCTGCGCCCCATCGATCGCCTCGGCCTTCGTCTGACTCCTGCGGAGGAGAACCGCCTGCGTATGGAGCTGCAGCAGACGGAGGCAGCCGCGTCGCTCATCCGCGAGGTCCAGGAGAACGGCAAGAAGCTGAAAGAGCACGCACGGAGGGTCCTGGCGGACCTGAAACAGCGATTCCGTTCCCTTGAGGGACTCCTGCGCGGGCGGCGCGAGGGCTGGACGGCGGCGATCGACGGCGCCGTGGCGAAGCTACAAGGTCTCGCGCTTTCTCCCGAGAGAAAGCTCATCGCCGATTCGATCGTTCAGGACCTCCAGGCCTACCGCAGGGACATCGAGTCCCTCTGGTCCCAGATCGAGAAGGTGACTCAGATCCGGCAAGTTCTCGACGGCGTCGATGCGACCACGGTGGAGGGGATTCTAGCGGGTCCTCAAGGCTTCCTGCAGACCATCGAGGAATTGGAGGCCGCAGTCGGAGGGCTCGTGGAATGGCTGCCCCGCGGCGAACGGCTCCTCAAGAACGTCCGGGATCTCGCCGTCGGCCTCACCCCCGAGGAAGCCCTGGCCATCCAGCCCCAGCAGGTGAAGGATTTTCTCGATACCTTGGCGAAGGACTTCCCGGCGACCATCCGCTTCATCCAGATGGCGGTCGAGTCGTTCGGGGGTGATTCGCAAGCCATAGTGGCGGCCGAGACGCTGGGCGCAACGGATGCGCAGCCGATCCCGCGGACTCTCGACAACCTGCCCGATGGGGCCGTCGAGCTGGATCACGCGGGACTGACGATCGGGGATCGCGTGAGCATTCGCATCCGCTTCCGGCAGAAGGGGACTCAGCCGGGCGAGCCCGGCCCCGTCATCGACGAGACGACCCTCCGCGTCACAACCGTCTTGACCGGGCTTCACCGTCAGATCGGAGTCAATTTGATCTTCGCCCGGGCGGCCACAGGCAGCGAGGATGCGAAGGAGTGGAAGCCCAACGTCGCGGCGGTGGCGGATCTCCACTTTCGTATCCGCAAGGACGACAACCGCTGGAAGAGGTTCTTCAACATCCTCGATCCGGGTTTGGGTGTGCACATGGCCAGCCTCGATCAAGGCGAGGACAGCATCGAGTTCGGCATGGGCGTCACCGCATCGCTTCTCGGCGGGTTCTTGACCGCAGGATACGGCTGGAACCTGAGCGTGGACGACGATGCCGATTATTACTACGTCGGCATCGACCTCCTCGACGTCCTGAACACCGGCAAGGGCAAAGTCCTGCCGGGCAGCTGATTCCTAGCTCTCCTCGGACTCGGCGAGGATCTTTTTGTAGGCTTCGGCAGCGGCGTCGTACGCCGCCCGTGCCACGGCCTTCTCCGATTCGCGGATCCGCACGACCTTCTTGGTCCAGCACTGCTCGACCGACTTGATACACCACTCCGCGCTGCGGCGCGAGGCGCGGATCGGCTTTCCTCCGACGAGGGCGAAGACCGGGTTCGTGTGCGAGGTGGGGAGGATCCGCAGCGCGATCCAGCTCGACATTTGGATGGGGGCCGTGAAGACGACCGGCTGGATGGAACCGTCGGCCTGGATCTCCTTGCGCTCGACCGCGACGCCGTTCACCACCAGCTCGAGGGGCACCTTGCGGCTCTCGCCGATGCGGGCCCGCTCGACGTCCCAGTAGGGTTTGTCGCGGTAGTGCTTGCGCTTGACCTCGGGCTTCGGCTTCTCGTCGAGGAAGGCGGCGACGCGCGCCGTGACGGTGACGGGGCCGCCTTGCGCGAGCCGCAGCTCGCCGCGGCCAGCTTCCAGGCCGTTGACCGCGAAGTCGATGATGTGGCTGCGGCCGTCGCCCACGTACGAGCGGCCGTTCTTGATCTCCTCGCAGTAGCGGTCGAAGTCGAGGGCCCCATCGAGCTTGCAGTAGACGCGCCCGAGCCCGACGCGCTCTCCGTAGATGCACGGGAAATCGGTCTCGCCGCTGAGCTTGGTCCGGTATCCGCAATTGAGCGTGTGGTACCAGATGTTCAGCTCCCAGACGTACGGCGTGTCCACGCTCGAGATGAAGTCGACCGCATCGTGGGTCACGTCGACGATGTACTCGTTGGCGCCGATGCCGTCGAAGGGAGGGATTTCGTAGTTGGGTAGCTCGTCCGTCTCGACCTGCAGCCCCCAGCCGGAGTGGGAGAACCCGACGACTCCCCCCTGCTGCTTTCCCCACTGAAGGATCGGGAGGTCCCAGCTCGGCCACTCCTGGATCCGCGTCGTGCCCGGGTAGTCGTCCTCCTTGAGCCGGAGGAGGCAGAGGTGCCCGGTATGGTCCGAGGGAAATCCGGAGACCTCGACGTCGTACCGCATGAGATAGTCCTTGCGGCTCAGGTCGTGGACCTTTCCCTCGAAGAACTGCTTCTGGAAGTACCAGCAGGGACCCCAGCTCAGGACGCAGCCGACGTTCAGGTCCTCGCCGAGGATGTGCCGGAACATGTGCTCGGGGTTGACGCCCGCCGAAGGGCTCTCGTAATGGAGGCATCCGCCGCCGTGGACGTGGTGGTCGCCGCTGTACCAGCCGAGCTGACGCGGGTGGATCCACCGCTGGAGCTGGAATGTCTCGCGATGCGACTTCGCCCCCGCGGGCACCTCGATCCGCCTGCGGTTGGTGAGGTATTCGGGTCCGCGTGTGTACTCGACGTTGTAGCTTCCCGGCGGCAGGTGAACGGTCTCGCCCGTCGAACGGTAGATCTGCGGGTGGAAGAAGAAATCGGGGGCCAACCGTCGTGCTGGGGACGGGTAGACCCGCCCGCGCCCATCGCGGATGAGGAACGACGCCATGGCGGGCGAGCCGTCGGCGTCCTTGACATCGAGAACGACCTCCACTGACGGCAGGCAGTTGAAGAGGATGCTCGTCTCGTTGCGAAAGCCGATGTCCTGCGTCCCCTGGCCGACGTTGAAACCAATCTTGGCCTCCCGCTTGCCCGCGTCGCGCGAGTAGATCTCGACGATGCGGTACTCGAGGAGGAGCCCCGAGAGGTCCTTGGCGAGCGGCTGGCTCTTGAAGAGCTGGATGTCCATCCATCGGTTGCCGACCTCGCCCGGCGGCACGGTCACCTCCGGCTCGGCGGATCCCGTCGATCGCTTGTAGAGCGGCGCCGCGTTGGGGCTCTCGACTTTCAGCTCCGCCGTCACGCCCGGCTCGTTGTGGACGCGGGCGAGGAAGATGCGCCAGCCCTGCTGCATCAGCTCCGCCTTCGCGGGCCCGCGCGCCACCTTGACGCGGCTCTCCGGGTTGATGTGGACGGCGGCGAGGACCAGCGGCGAGAGGACCTTTTGGATCGCGAGCGCCGCCTCGGCGGGCGGAAGGTCGTAGGCCCGATTCAGTGCGGCGCCTTCGCCGGCCGAAAGCGGGTTCCCGAGGAATTCCAGCGCCTCCGAGACTCGCTTCGTCTGCGCGATGAGCGGCTGGGCTTCGACTTCGGCGATCGGCTCGAGATCCTCTCCCCGAAGGGGAAAGCCGGCCCCCGCCATGAGGAATGCGGCGAAGCCGAGGGTTGCCGGGCTTGAGGGACGAAAACGCGCGGACATCTGCTTTTCCATGGCTTCCAGCTCCTACTCTCGCGACAACGCGCGGATCCGTATATTGCGGTACTCGATCGTACTCCCGGCTCCCGAGTGGGAGTCCTGGAGCCCGATGTAGCCGTCGGTGGAGCGCTTGGCGAGCGCGGGATTCTTGTCGGAGTGCGCGTCGATGCAGACGACGCCGTCCGATTTCACCCGCACGCGCTTGCCGGCGCTTTCGATCTCGAAGGTATGCCAGACGCCGTCCGCCTCATCGGGCCGCGGCTTGACCGGCTCGACGCCGTACAGGGAGCCTGTGCAGTGGGCGTCGTCCCGCGGCTCGTTGGAGATCTGGACTTCGATGCCCGACTCCCACGGGGCGCCGTCGTTCTGGGAAGGGACGCGGAGGAAAACGCCGCTGTTGCCGCCCTTCGAGACGCGCCACTCGAGCCGCAGGATGAAATCGCCGTATTTCTCCTTCGAAATGATCCGGTCGCCGCCCGGCGTCGAGCGAATGACTCCATCGATGGTCTGCCAGCTCGCGGGGTTGCCCTTGATGATGAAATGCCGCCCAATGTCCTTTCCGTCGAAGAGCGACGCGAAGCCAGGCTCCGCCGGAGGGGAATCGCTCGATGCTCCGGCCCCGGAGTCGCCGGCGGCCTTCAGGTACCTCTCGAGGACCTCCTCGAGCTGCTCGACGGCCGGAGCGAGCCGCTCGTTTGTTTCCGTCGCCTCCTTGACGATCTCCACGGCCTTCCTCTGCACGGCGACCGCTTCGCCCTTCTCGCTGCTGTCGAAGAGGGCGCGGGCGTAGGTGTCGAGGATCGCCCAGTCCTTCTGTCCGGAGAGGTCGTTGGCCTTCTTGGCCGCGGCGAGGGCGAGCGGGATGTCGCGCATTCCCTCGAGCTTCTCCTCCGTCAGGATTCCCCAAGAAAGCTCGTTGAGCGCTTGCGCGACGTCCGTTTCCTTCACGAGCATCCGGCCCCACTTCGCCGCGTCTTCCTTCCTCTTCGCCTCGAGGAGAAGCACGTACTTCTGGAGCTTCTGCCCCACATCCTTCGGATCCTCCTGGATCAGCTCGTCGAGGAGTACGAGCGGATCCTCGCCGACCATCACGGCGAGCATCTTGTCCATGCCATCGAGAGGATGCCCATGCCAGGCGAGCTTGCCGTCCTTACCGATGACGAAAGCGTGAGGGATGCCGTTGACCCCGGCGGCGTCCATCCAGGCGGAGCTTGTCGCCTCGCCATCGTCCAGGGCGACCGTGTAGGACATCCCATCTCCCCGTTCCTTCACGAACGGCTCGACTCGCGCCACCGTCTTCTCGCCATCGATACTGACGGCGATGAAAGTGACGCCCTTCTTCTCGAAGTGCCTGGCCAAGCGGTTGATGTGCGGAATCCCTCGCACGCACGGCCCGCACCAGGTCGCCCAGAACTCGACGACGTAGATCTGCTTGCCCTTGCCGTCCTTCAGGTCGACGGGCTTGCCCTTCACCCACTTCGCAATCTTGAGGGGCGGAGCGTCGTCCCCGACCTTGAACTCGGCCGCCGAAGTGGAGACGGACAGAGAGAAAGCAACGAAGAGGGTGGAGAGCTTAACCATGGATCCTCCGGAAGGGATTTCAGGACGCGAAGCAGTCGATGAGGCCCGCGGAACGTCTCGGGATCTCGCCCGGACCCATCGACGGGGGCCCATCGTCCGCTTTTCAAGCGTCGAGTCAACGGATTAGATCAACTGCGGAGTTTGATAACCGCAGAGGACGCGGAGGGGGTTATTCTCAAGCAAGCAACTCCCTCCGCCTTCTCCGCGGTTCCCGTCTTTCCCATCAAGGGGAAGGAGTCCGGAGGCATCATTGAGCTGCTTCCGTTACTTTTCGAAGATGATGATGTGCTGGTGGGGGAGGAAGCTCTTCGTCTCGATCCAGCGCAGGCCGAAGGGCTCGATCTCGGCCCGCATCTGTTGCACGGTGGTGCGGTGGAGCGGCTTGATAGGCACCGCTGGGTCCTCGCCGCGGTACTCGACGAGGACGAGCCGCCCGGGCCGGCGGTCCTTCGTCGCGCTCGCGAGGCTCCGGCGGATCGCCGTGAGGGTCTCGGCGGGATGGGAAAGCTCGTGATAGACATCCACGAGGAGCGCCAGCGACACCGAGTTTTCGGGAAGACGCGGATCCGTCGGCGTGCCGAGGACCGTGGAGACGTTGGGCAGGTCCTCTTTCTGGAGCCGCTCGCGGAGGATCTGGAGCATCTCCTCCTGGATCTCCACCGCGATGACGCTGCCCTTGGGACCCACGCGGCGGGCCATGCGGAAGCTGAAGTATCCCGTGCCGGCACCGATGTCCGCGACGGTCGAGCCCGGCTCGAGCGCCAGAGCTTCGAGAACCCGCTCGGGCAGCTCGGTGTCTTGTCGATCCGGCCGCTCGAGCCAATCCGCCCCGTGAAAGCTCATCACGGGCGCGATCTGGCGGCCGCGGTAGAAGCCCAGCTCGATCGATAAGCCGGGCAGGAGCCCAGCGTCGGCGGGACCGAGCCTCTCGGCGGCCAGCGGCAGGCGATCGGGGAGGCGCAGGGAAATCTCCCGCCCCGCCGCCCACTCGATGGCGCGGCCGAGGATGACCTCGTGCACCGCATCTTCCGCGGGGTTCTCACTCGTAGAGACCGGGTGTGGCCTCGGCGCCGCCGGGAGGACGATGATGTGGCCTCTGCCCTCGCTCCGGGTCCAGATGAGCGGCGGGCGGCCTTCGAGCGGCGTCCCGGAGCCGCCGGCCGCGAGCACGCCGCCGGCCCGGGCCAGGGGAACGGCGTCCGGAGCGGCCGCGGGGACGCTCAGGGGACTCGTGAGGATGAGATGGGGGATGCACTGCACGACGGGGTGGTCCTGGCGGACGAACGCGACCCCGATGCGCTGTTCCTTGCCGGGGAGCGGCAGGACCTCGATCGGGTGTCTCCTCCCCACAAGCCGCGAATAGTCCGGCGCGTCGGGCAGAGCGAGGCCCGCGGAGCCGGCGACCACGAGGCCCCGCCCGCCCTGGACCGCGGCACGGAGGGCCGCGATCGAGGCGGCGTCCCAGCGGGCCACGGCCGCGAGGGAGCGGTCGTCGATGAGGAATGCATCCCTCTCCGACAGCGCGTTGGGATCGATCGCTCCATCGGCCGGCGAGACCCCCGGAACGAAGAGGCGGATCTCTCTTTTTCCCGCGGGAGGCGGGAGATCGGCTCCGGGGAGGCGCATTGGCAAAAGAAGCGCGATCGCGGTCGCGCCGAGGAGGAGACATCGCGCGATGGGATTCACGGCAGGATGAACTTCGCCCGATTCCGCGGCTCGGGGATGGGGCAGCTCTCGTGCTTTCCGAAGAGCCGGTAGCGGTACTTCGCCACGAGGCGGTAGACAGCATCGAGGAACCAGGTCGGGAGGACCCCGAAGACCCAGCCGGCGACCTTCCACGGGCCTCCGAGGAAGTTGAAGATGTGAAGGACCGCGCGACCGCGCTCCAGGACCCGCTCCGATGGATCGCCTGGATCGAGGAGGAGATAGAGGGTGTTCAGGTCGCCTGGGTCCTTTCCGTGGCGCGGGAGGACTTCGCCGGCGAAATCGCCCTGGAGGGCGGCGTAGCGGAAGCGGTCTTGCCGATCGCGCTTCAGGACGAACCCGACGAGCCGGTTACAGAGCCCGCAGACGCCGTCATAGAAGACGACGGCCGTCCCGCGGGGCAGAAGATGTCCGCCCTCGGCAGAAGACTTCGGCTCTTTCGAGCCGTTCCCGGCCTCGGCGACCCACTTCGCGCTGCCAGGCTCCGTGACCATGGGGCTGGATCATAACGCGATCCGAGCCGAGAGCGCAAACGACAGCTACGGACAGCCGAGCGCGCAGCCGAGGTCGACGCCACCGACATCCGCCGTCGGATCCTCACCGCACACATCGGGCCCCGGCGCGGGCGGCAGCGGTCCTGCGAGGAACTGGAAATTGAGGCTGTAGACCGCGTCCGTCAGGTCGATGGTGCCGCTGTCATCCGCATCGGCCGCATCCATGCAGGATGGGACCGGTCCCGCAAGGAACTGAAAGTTCAACACCGTGACCGGGTCGGTCAGATCCAGTTGATTGTCCGAGTTGGCGTTGCCGCGGCGGAACGTGACGCGTCCTCCCCCCTCGGGGAGCACGGTGATGGAGACCTGGGCCGTCGCCGTGTTGAACGACGGCTGCCCGTCGTTCACCGTGAGGCGGTAGCGGTAGGTGCCCGCGGCCGTGAAATTCACCTGGGTCGTGGAGCCCGCCGGGCGCACGATCGCGTCTCCAGCCGGTCCGTCGATCTTGGCCCACGCATAGGTGAGGCCTTGCGAGCCACCATCGCCGTCGTCGGAACCGCTGCCGTCGAGCGTGACCTGCGCTGTGCCCCCCGCCAGCGTGACCTGCCCAGAGGCCGGCGTTACGGCCACGCGGGCGTTGGGCCGGTTGTTGAGCGTGCAGCCCGTGACCGTGGGGACATGGATGCCTTCCTTGTAGGCGATGGCGTCGATCTCGATGATGCCGTCGTTGCCGACGTCGGGGAGGCCGATCGCGAGGTAGTTGCCGGCGAGCGCGCCGAAGTCGAAATCCGACGACTCGAGCAGGACGCTCCCCCCCGTCACGAAGGCGAACGGCGTCGTGCGGCCGTTCGTGTAGACGTTGATGCTGTACGTGGCGTCGCCTTCGGGATCCTCCACCGTGACCCACAGCGAGCGGAACACTGTGTTCACGACGCCCGGCAAGTTGTCGGGCTGGCCGGGCTGCGTTGTGGCCGAGAAGAGGAGGACGCCGCCCGAGTTCATGCTGAACGAGACCGAAGACGTCGGGCCCTCCGCCGCCAGCGCCCCCGCGCTGTTGCGGAAGTGCATCCCGATGTTGCCGAGGGCATCGCCGACGAGCGGCTCGCCGTCGCCGCCGGCCGTCGCGGCGAGGTACGCCGGGGCGTCCGGATCGATGCGCCAGCGGGCCATGAAGGTCACGCCGGTCCGCAGCAGGCTCCGGTCGTTCACTCCCGTGTCGACACCGAGGAAGATCGCCTTATTGCTCGGATCGGTGTAGGCGTCGGGGTAGGCGGCCGCGAGCGAACCTGCGGGGTTCGAAGGATCGCCCGGATCGAGGATGCGAAGCGTCTTGATGTCGCCGCCACAGGGGCCCAGGCCGGGCCGCGAGACGACGTCTATACCCCCGGGGGCATCGCCGTCCGGCGCCGCGCCGATCTCGCTAGGCGCCGAGCCGTCCCAGAAGTCGTGGGTTATGGATCGTATCCAGCGTCCGTCCAGGTTCCCCTCAGCGCCGGAGGTCGGGTTGTACTGGTCCGACGGGGCTCCCTCGAAATCGATCGCGTAGTCCCACCCGCCCGCCGGCGGGTCGTACGAGGCGATCTCCGGCGTCTCGAGGGTGAGGGTGAAGGGCCGGTCGCAAGGCGCCTGTTCGCCGGCGGGGGCGAGCGGCCGGAGGGTGTACGTATAGCTCACCCCCTCCTTCAGCTCGATGGATTCATCGATGTACTCCGCCGTCGCCGGCGGCAGCGCCGCCTGCAGCACCTCGGTCGTTCCCTGCACGGTCCGGTCGAGGCCGAAGCTCGTCCACTCCTTGACGTGGTTGCCGATCGTGATCTGCGCCCGCAGGACGCCGGCGACGTCGATCGCGGCGGCCGTGATCGTCGGGCAGAGGGACGAGCCGCAGTTCATCGTCGCGGTGCCGCTCGGGGAGAACATCCGGACTTCGAAGTCCGTGTCCTCTTCCGGCATGTCGCTCTCGACGTTCGGGTCGATATAGGTCTCTTCACCGGCGGTGAACGTGGCCACGAGCACGGTTTCGCGGCGGATCTCCGTCCGCGTCGTCCCGGGCAGGTTCGTCCAGCTGAGGTTCGCTTGCGTGCTCCCGTCGACGAGCGCCAGCTCGCAGACGAGGGAGCCGAGGCCCCGCGCGCCGAGCGTGCTCGTGCAGGTAAGCGCCGGGCAAGGGGAACCTCCCTGGATCCCCACCAGGCTGTAGACGGCGTCGAACTCGGTCCCCGGCGTCGCGTCCGAGGCGCTCGTAGCGGTGCCGGCGAACGGCGATCCGGCGATCGGGACTCCGTTGCGCGTGATCGCGATCGAGTCGTACGAGGCCCGGTTGTTCGTCCACGTGAGCTGGACGCTGCCGTTCTGGAAGGCGCAGGTGAGGCCCGTCGGGCAAGTGAGGACCTCGTCGTCGGCGAGCAGGCTGGGAATGAAGGAGAGGTCGGTTGAGCCGACGGCCGTGTTGTGCACTTCCACGGCCAGCACGTTTCTGCCGGCCGCCAGGAGGGCGAGGTTCGACGTCAAGTTGATCCTCTCGGGGGTCCCCGCCTCGTGGCCGCCCCCGGAGACATCGCTGAACAGGTACTCCTGGCCGACGGCCCCCATGCTCCGGCGGGTCAGCTCCGCGCCGTTCAAGTAGGCGATGAAGCCGTCATCATAGTCGATGAGGAGGGAGAGCGAGGCGAAGACGCTAGGGTCGGCGACCGTGAACTCATAGCGCGCGAAGATCGCGGCGTATACACCCTCCATGTCGGTCAAGACCGTCGTGTCATCGCCGTCCCCGTATCCGATGCCCGTCTGGCCGGTCTCCCAAGCCAAGTCGTCGAAATTCGACTCCCGCCAGGCGGTCCCGGGGTCCGAGGGGGCGACCGTCCCACGGAAGAACTTCCACGTGGCGTCGGGCGGGATGAGGACATTCGCCGCGCGAACGGGTCCCGCCGGCGCCAACGCCGCCAAGAGCACGACGAGCGGGAAACGCACGGCCGGCCGTGATCGCAACAACGCGGTTGTCATGGACTACTCCCCAATCGTTTGGTTACAGAATCAGTGCTACTTCTTTGAGACCCAACGTCAAAACCGGCGCGATTATAAAGATGCTCAGGGCCCGCTTCAAATCATGGAAAAAGAATTCCTCGGCGCCCTTCGCCTCTCAGAAGCTCGGCGTATGCCTCATTGATCGCCGCAAGAGGATAGGTCCTCCCCAGGAGCCGATCCAGTTCGAGCTTCCCTTCGCGATAGAGCCGGGCGTACAAAGGAAAGTCGCGGTCTGGGCAGGCGCCGCCGTAGTAGCAGCCGGCGATGGTGATTTCCCGGCGGGTGATGGCCGCACCCGGGAGGTTCGTGCGGCTTCCCATGGGGGGGAGGCCGACGTAGACGACGGTCCCGCCGGCCCGCACCGCGTCGATGCACTCCTCCTGGACGGTGGGGACGCCCGTGGCCTCGAACACGAAATCGGCGCCGCGGCCGCCGCTCGCCTTGCGGACCTCCGCAGCCGCCTCGGGGCCCGCCGACACGAACTCGACCGCGCCGGAGTCCATCGCGATCTCCCGCTTCGCTTCGCTGCGGTCGACGGCGACAATGCGCCGTGCCCCCGCCAGTTTCGCCGCGAGGATGATCGACAATCCGACGCCGCCCGCCCCGTACACGGCCACCGTGCTCCCTGCGGGCACCCGTGCCGTGTTGAGGACCGCGCCGACCCCTGTCGTCGCGGCGCAGCCGAGGAGGGCCGCGACCGGAAACGGAAGGGCTCGTTCGACCGGCACGCAGGAGATCGCGGGCACGACGGTCCGCTCGGCGAAGCAGGAGAGACCGCAGTAGTGGTGGACGGGGCGACCATCGAGGCGCCAGCGCGTGCTCGAGTCGAGGAGCGTCCCGGCCCAGATCGCCTCGTGGTGGGTCGCGCAGAGGGCGGGCCGGCCTTCGATGCAGTGGGGGCAGAAGCCGCAGGAGGGCGCCCAGCTCAAGATCACGTGGTCGCCCGGCCGGATGCGGTCTACCCCCGGGCCGACGGCCTCGACGACGCCGGCCCCCTCGTGGCCCGCGACGACCGGCAGAGGGTGCGGCGTCGCCCCGCTCGCAAGGTTCCAGTCGCTGTGGCAGACCCCCGCCGCCCGCACCCGAACGAGGACCTCGCCGGCCCGCGGAGGGTCCAGGTCCAGCTCCTCGATACGGAACCCCTGGTCCGGCGCGTGAACGATGGCGGCGAGGGACTTGATCGACTGAGGCATGGGAAGCGGGTGTACACGGAGAGGGGACCTGCGGCAAGGACGTGGTGCGGGTCGCGGGGGGAGGGGGAGGGGATTCCGCATCCGAGTCCGCATCCGCGTCCGTCCCTCCTTTCATCGGCGTTCCTCCCGTTTCGCGGAGCCGTCGAGAGAGTAGAATGCGCCCCGATTCGCAAAAGTCGCCCGTTGTAGAAAGGTCCGCTTGAAACCCGTTTCCCTCGCGTTCGCAGCCAGCCTATCGATCTCAATCATGACCCACGGGGCTTCCGCCGCCGAAGCGGACCTGATCCTCCACCACGGGAAGGTCATCACCCTCGACCCGCGATCGACCGTGGCCGAGGCCCTCTCCGTGAGCGATGGCCGGATCCTGCGCGTCGGGAAGAACGACGACGTGCTTGCGGCGCGGGGGCCGAAGACCGTCTCGATCGACCTCGAGGGGAAGACGGCGATCCCGGGATTCATCGATTCCCACGTGCACGCTACAGGCGCCTGCCTCACCGAGTTCGACCACGAAATCCCCGCGATGGAGTCGATCGGCGACGTGCTCGACTACATCCGCGGCCGCGCGCGGGCGCTTCCGGCTGGTTCGTGGATCCATGTTCGCCAGGTCTTCATCACGCGGCTCCGCGAGACCCGCTACCCGACGCGCGCAGAACTCGACGAGGCCGCGCCGCGCCACCCCGTGCTCTTCTCCACGGGCCCGGATGCATCGCTCAACACGCTCGCTCTGAAGGAGAGCGGCATCGACCGCGATTTCAAGATCACCGACGGCGGGGCGGGGACCATCGAGCGCGACTCCGAGACCGGCGAGCCGACCGGGATCCTCAGGAACGCGACGCGTTTCGTGAAGGTGAAGGCATCGGAGCGCTCTGCGAGCGATACTGAACGGCTCGCGCGGCTCGAATCGCTCCTCCGAGACTACAACAGCGTAGGCATCACGGCCGTCATCGACCGGAACGCGTCCGAGAAGGACATGGAGCTTTACGGAAAGCTCCTCGAAGCCGGCAAGCTCACCGTCCGCGTCGCTGCGTCGAGGTCCGTCGACTCGCTGGGGCCGATCGAGAAGGTCCAGGATGCGATCCGAGGGATCGCGCGCGACCCCAAGCGGCCGTCGGGGCCGCACCTCAAGACGATCGGGATCAAGATGTTCCTCGACGGCGGCATGCTCACCGGAAGCGCCTACATGCGCGAGCCCTGGGGGGTCTCGAAGATCTACTCGATCGCCGACCCCGCCTATCGGGGGCTCCTCTTCATCCCCAAGGAGCGCCTCCTCTCGATCGTGCGCACCGCGGCGGAGGAAGGACTCCAGTTTACGGCCCACGCGGTGGGCGACGGCGCCGTTCACACGCTCCTCGATGTCTACGAGGAGGTGAGCCGCACGTTCCCGCTCCGAGCCACGCGCCCCTGCATCACCCACTCGAACTTCATGAGCGCCGAGGCGGTCGCCCTCGCCGCACGCCTGGGCGCCTGCGTCGACATCCAGCCGGCCTGGCTCTACCTCGACGCGCCGACCCTCCTCAAGCAGTTCGGGAGCGAGCGGCTCCGATGGTTTCAGCCTCTCAGGAGCCTCTTTCGCGCTGGCGTCGTCGCGGGAGGCGGCTCGGACCACATGCAGAAGATCGGCTCCCTGCGTTCGGTGAACCCCTACGATCCCTTCCTTGGGATGTGGACGGCCATCACGAGAAAGAGTCGCGGCCGCGGCGAACCGCTCCACGAGGCTGAGTCCCTGAGCCGCGAGGAGGCGCTTCGCTTTTACACGACGAACAACGCCCACCTCCACTTCTCAGAGAAAGAGATCGGCTCTCTCGAAGAGGGGAAGCTCGCCGACATCGCCGTTCTCGACAAGGACATCCTCGCCTGCCCGGTCGACGAGATCCGGAGGATCCGGGTCCTGAGGACCTTCGTGGGGGGGCGGGAGGTCTACTCGGCGCGGTGACGCGCTCGGATTCGGATTTCGATTCGGATGCGGAGACGGCTGCGGGTTGCGGCTGCGGCTCCGGATGCCGATGCGGTTGCGGCTTCGGCCTCCGCAGCGGGAGCGGCCCCCGCTCGCTACCGCGCCGCTCTCCAGCCTCGCCCCGCCCCCGCTCCCGCAGCGAATCCGCTCGACCACGCCCACTGGAAGTTGAAGCCTCCGAGCCGCCCTGTGGCGTTCACGACCTCTCCGCAGAAGTAAAGCCCTTCATGCAGCCGGCTCTCGAGCGTCGTTCGGTGCAGCTCGCCGAGGAGAACGCCCCCTCGCGTGACTTCCGCCTTCTGGTAGCCCTCCGTGCCCGCGAGGCCCAGATCGCGGCGGGCGATCGCCTCGTGCACGCGGCGCCAGGCCGGCAGGTCGAGCTGGCGTTCGGGCTGTGCCGGGTCGAGACCGCGGGTCGCGAGGAGCCTTTCGGAGAGCGACCGGGGCATCCGGAGGCTCAAGAACCCCGCGAGGGAGCGCTCACTCCCGGCGCGGAGAGCCTCCACTTCTTCGAGAAACGGTTCGAATGGGGCCGGCCGCGGCGCCTCATCGGACGGAAGCGAGGCTCCCGGCGGCTTCGGGAGGCCGCGGAAGGCTCTGTAGGGCGAATCCTCTCGGGTCAGCGTCCAGAAGTCGGCCTGTAGCTCGACGGTTTCGCCCAGAAGGAGCGCGCGACCGCAGGCGCCGCTCACATCGAGCGGCGCGGGGCCCGAGATGCCGTTGTGGGTGACGAGGAGGCTGCCTGAGGCACGGGCGAGCGGGCGGAAGCGCGTTCCGGCGACCTGATCAGGAAGGGTCCCGCGAGGGACCAGAGAAAGCAGCGCGGGCACCGTCAGCCCCGCAAGGCCTGCGAGCGGTCCGGCGGGCGCCAACCGAATCGGCGTGAGAGCCGGCATGGGCGGTTCCATTCGGTGTCCAAGCCGTTCAGCGAGTTCGAAGCCGAAGCCCTTCGACCCCGTCCGCGGGAGGCTCTTCCCGCCGGTCGCGACGATCACCCTGTGGGCGGCGACCGCCCGTCCGTCCGCGAGCCGCACCCTCCAGGTGCTACCTGCCGGAGCACGGTCGATCCCGACAACCGCCGCCGATGCCCGCAGCTCCGCGCCGGACTCCGAAACGGCCCGAAGGACCGTTTCAAGCACATCGTCGGCTTGATCGGAGCGAGGGAAGAGCTTCCCCATCGGCTCCGCATAGAGAGGGCAGCCTCTCGACTCGAAAAAGCGCCGGACGCTCTCCGGCGGAAATGACGCCAAGAGCCCGCGCACGAGGTGGGGGAGGTCGGTGTCGAAGTCCGCTTCGCTCACTCGCTCGTTGGTCACGTTGCAGCGTCCGCCGCCGGAGATGAGGATCTTGAGGCCGACGCGCGGCGATGCGTCGAGAAGCAGGACGCTCGGCGCTTCGGCCGGCGGTTTTCGCTCCGCTCCAGTGCGATCCATCGCACCCCGAGCCGCGAGGGCGGCCATGAGCCCCGCCGCTCCGGCGCCGACGATAGCGATGTCGACCGCGATTTCCCGCTCGAGAGGAGTCTCCAAGGGGGAGGAGTATATCCGGAGCAGGGGGAGGGAATGGCGTCCGCGGCAAGGAGGGCTACCGGAGCCGCATCGGGGTCCGCATGCGGATCCCTATCCGCCATCCGCATCCGCATCCGGATCAGGATTGAGATTCGGATGGAGAGACGGAGGCGGATGCGGAGCGAAGGATTCGAATCCGGCTCCAGATCGAGCTGCCGATCCGGGCACCCGACGGCGCCAGGCCGCTCACGGCCGCCTGGTGAGCTTCGAGAGGATGCGGATCACGCTGCTCACAGTGTCCACGATCGGCTGTGCCTCCACCGGCGAGAGATCGCTCCAAGTGATGGCGAGGCGGAGGCCCGCTCGAATCTCGCCGGCGCTCCCTGCGGCGACGCGGAAGTGGTAGGCGCCCTCCCATCCGGTTCGCTCGTTGCCTTCGCCGATGTTGAGGACGAGGGAATTGGTGGCGCGTCGGATCTGGTCGGCGAGGCCTCGATCGCGCCGGCGCAGTTGCTCAAGAGGCTCCGCATTTTCCGAGCGGCTTCGATGCTGAGGTCGAGGACGATAGAGCTCATGTCGAGCGGATCGCCCCGGCTCGATCCTCGACAGCGGGTGGGTCTGCGGGTCCGTCTCCTTCCCCGTCTCCACCTTCCGCATCCGTCTCCGAAACCCGAATCCGGATCCGGATCCGAATCCGCATCCGCCTGCGTACCGCCGCTCCTTCCGGTCCTCGCGCTGGCGCGCTCGGTCTCCGGGCGGGCCTCGCAGCCGCCCGCTGGCGCGGGCGCCCGGCTGCTCCGGCGGTCCGCGGCTCCGCACTGCTCGCCGCTCCCTCCGATCCTCGCGCTGGCGCGCTCGGTCTCCGGGCGGGCCTCGCAGCCGCCCGCTGGCGCGGGCGCCC
>Ga0187893_10005819_pt1 | contig 21709 bp, 21 predicted proteins | sample MA1701074metaG_FD_139574 | JGI IMG/M metagenome (GOLD analysis project Ga0187893, IMG submission 139574) | White microbial mat communities from a basaltic lava cave in the Kipuka Kanohina Cave System on the Island of Hawaii, USA - MA170107-4 metaG ...
GGCGGGCTCGGACCCACGCCGGACGACGTCACGCGCAAGGCGGTGGCCACCGCGCTCAACCGGCCGCTCCAGCTCGAGGAGAGCGTGCTCGCGCACATCCGCGAGCGGGTGAAGAAGGGCGGCCGCAAGATGCCGGCCTCGGTCGAGACCATGGCGCTCGTGCCGCGCGGGGCCGAGGTGTGGCAGAACCCGGTCGGCGCCGCGCCCGGCGTGCTCATCCCGTACCGGAAGAAGGCGGTCATCCTGCTGCCGGGCCCGCCGGCGGAGCTGGAGGCGGTGGCCACGCGCCACGCGGTGCCGTGGCTCCGCGAGCGGAGCGGCCTCGCCGTGGAGAGCTTCACGCTGCGCACGTACGGGCTCTTCGAGAGCCAGCTCCACGAGCGGATCGGCAAGCTGCCCGACCAGTGGCCGGGCGCCACGCTCGCCTACCTGCCGAGCTGGTTCGGCGTGGACCTGCGCGTGACCGTGGTGGGCGGCAGCGCCTCGGTGGCGCGCGAGTCCGCCGAGCGCGCCTACCGCGACCTGCTCGAGCGCGTGCGCGGCGTCGTGTACGCCGAGGGCACCCAGACCATGGAGCAGGCGGTCGCCGACGCGCTGCTCGAGCGCGGCTGGAGGATCGCGGTGGCCGAATCCTGCACCGGCGGGCTGCTCGCCAAGCGGCTCACCGACCTCCCCGGCGCCTCGCGCTACGTGGATCGCGGCTTCGTGACCTACTCGAACGAGTCCAAGCTCCAGCTCCTCGGCGTCTCGCGCGACGTGCTCACCACGCACGGCGCGGTGAGCGCGCCGGTGGCCGAGCAGATGGCGGCGGGCGCGCGGAAGAAGGCGGGCGTCGAGGTGGGCGTGGGGGTCACGGGCGTGGCGGGCCCCGACGGCGGGAGCGAGAAGAAGCCGGTGGGCACGGTGTACATCGCGGTTCACTCGCCGATCGGCGACGCGGTGCGCGTGCACAAGTTCATGGGCACGCGCTCCACGGTGCGCGAGCGCGCCGCGCAGACCGCGCTCGACATGCTGCGGCGCCACCTGGCGGAGCTGCCGGTGGACCCGGTGGCGGAGGCGTGATGGAGGAGCGGACGGGCGCGGACGCGGGGGCTCCGCCGGCGCGCGCCATGCTCCTCTACGATGCGGATTGCGCGCTGTGCGAGGGGAGCGTGCGCTGGCTCGCCGCCCGCGACCGGGCACGCGGCGAAGCCGGGTCCGGCGTGTTCCGCCTGGTCCCGCGCGAGTCGCCCGAGGGCGCGTACCTCCTGCGCTCGGCGGGCGTGGACCCGGCGCAGGTGGACTCCGTGGTCCTCATCCGCGACGGCCGGGCGTGGACGCGCTCGGACGCGGTGCTCGAATCGCTCCGGCTCGTGCGCTGGCCGTGGGCGCTCGTCTCGCTCGCGCGGATCGTGCCGCGGCCGCTTCGCGACGCGGCCTACCTTGCCATCGCGCGGCGGCGGCACGCGTGGTCCGCGCGCGCGCGGGGCGGCGCCGCCGCGTCCCGTCCGCCGCGGGGCCGGTGACGGCCATGCGGCTCTTCATCGCGGTCTTCCCGCCGCCGGACGTGCAACAGGCCGCCTACCGCGCCGCCGACCCGATGCGCCTGGGCCACGACGCCGTGGCCTGGGTGCGGCGCGAGAACCTCCACTACACGATGCGCTTCCTGGGTGAGGTGGACGACGTGGCGGCCGCGCGCGCGACCGCCGCCATGAACGAGGCCGCCGGTTCGCGCCCGCGCTTCGGCGCGGCGCTCGGCGGCTTCGGCGCGTTCCCGAGCGCCAGGCGGGCGCGCGTGCTGTGGCTGGGCATGCTCCAGGGCGCCGAGCCCATGCGGCTGCTCTCGCGCGCGCTCGACGAGGCGCTCTCGCGCCAGGGCTTCGAGCCCCCGGATCAGGCGTTCGAGCCGCACCTCACCGTGGGCCGCGTGCGCGCCGCCGGCGACTGGACGGCGCGGCTCATCGACGCGCCCACCGTCGAGGCGCGCTTCCAGGTGGACCGGCTGCGGCTCGTGAAGAGCACGCTCGTCGCCGGCGGCTCGCGCTACGAGCCGGTCGCGGAGGCGATGCTGCAGGCATAGGCGCGGCGCCGGCGCCGGCCGCGCTCCGCCGCGCGACCGCTCGGGCGCGGGCGCGGGGCCGCCCTCAGCGAACGAGCGTCGTGTCCACGAAGCCGCGCTCGATGTGCAGCGTGACGCCGCCGAGGATGCGGCGGAGCCGCGGCGCTCGCAGGCGTTCGGTGAGGCCGGGGATCGCGTCCACCACCACCACCGGGCGCCTGGCGAGCCGGTGCTCGCGCTGCCAGCGCGCGATGCGCACGATGTGCGACGGCTCGTACCAAGGGTCGAGCCACAGGTCGGGCCGCCGGCCCTCCACGCTCTGTAAGTACTTGAGCACCGTCACCCGGTCCCAGCGCGCGGCCACGAAGCTGCTCTCGGGGATCGCCTCGAGGATGGCGAGCCCCGTGACCCGCGCCCGCGTCTCGCCGCGGAAGCGCGGCACCAGCGTGCGCACGGGCGGCGGTCCCTCGACCGGCATGTGGAGCCACGAGGCCCACGGCAGGATGCCCATGTCGGCGCGCACGCGCAGCTCGTGCGGCGCGCCGATCGTGAGCAGCACCGCGGCCGCGAGCAGCACCCGGCGCTCGTGTCCGCCGGCGGCGAACCGGTCCCAGGTGCCCGCGGCGAGCATGGCCACGGCGAGCGTGCTCGTGAGCATGAACACGTTGAGGAGCGCGCCGTCCACGGCGAGCGCGCCGAGCGCGGGGGTGAGCAGCCCGCCCGCCACGAGGACCGCGACCGCGCCGGGGTCGCGGCGGAGCATGCGGGGCGCGCCGAGCACGGCGGCCAGGAGCGCCAGCGGGCCGACCTCGAAGAGCGCGAAGCGCGCGCCGGCCACGCCCAGGTTGAGGAACGCCGTGGGCACGTGGCGCACGAGGTCGCGCGGCCGCGCCTCGGGTCCGGCGAGGAGCCAGGCCATGCGCTCGAGCACGCCGTCGAAGCGCTCCGGCGTGAGCCCGTACTGGCCGCCCGCGGGCTCGATGGCCATGCGCAGATGGTTCGTGAGCGTGAAGTGGGCGTCCGCCCACGGCAGATACAGGTAGGGCGTGAGCCCCAGCACGAGCGCCACGGCCGCGCCCCAGACGAGCGCCGGCGTCAGCGCGCCCGCGCGGCGCGCGCGCGCCGCGAGCGCAAGGCCCGCCACGGCGAGCAGCGCGCCGAAGGAAAGATGCACGGTCATCGCGAGCCCGATCGTGAACGCGGCGAGGAGCCCGTCGGGCGGCCGGAGCGTCCGCCGCGCCACGAGCACGCGCCAGAGCGCGAGCAGCGCGAGGGCGAGGCCCAGGGTGTAGACCTCGGTCCGGATCGCGGACCACCACAGCGTGAACGTGCCCGCGAGTGCCAGACCGCCCGCCACGAGCGCACTCCAGGCGAGCCCGAACTCGGCGAGGACGAGCGCGAAGAGCCCCACCGCGGCGGCACCCATGATCGCGGAGAGGAGCGTGATGCGGTGCGCCGGGTCGCCGAGCAGCAGCGCGCCGGCGAGCTGGCCCACGAGCACGAACGTCGGGTAGCCCGGCGTGTGCGGCACGCCGCCTCTCAGCGCCACCGTCGCCAGCTCGGCGGCGTCACCCGGGAGCACGGTGGGAGCCGCGCCCCAGGCGTAGACGATCAGCGCCACCGAGGCGGCGACCAGCGCGGCGAGGCCGGCGAGCGGCGTGGGGACTGCGAGCGGCGCGGCCGCGTGCGTGGCCGCGCGCGGCGCGGGGCGCGGCGGCCGGGCGGCGGCCGGCGTGCGTTCGGTGTGGTGGCCGGGCATGGAGGGCGGCAGGGTAATCCACGGGTCGTCGTGGGCCCGCCGGCGGGGGCGGCACACGGCCGGCCCCCGCCGGCGTTCGGGCACGGGTGGACGTCTCATGCCGTTATCGGCCGCGGGTTCCGGCCGCCACCGGGTTCTTCGCTCGTAAGTCGTTGTCGCTTCGTCGTAAGATGATGTGCGCGAACGGTCCTTGAGCTTACTGCCCAAATGTGTAGTATGCGGGCAGTCCCTGACAGGGCGACCGGCCGGAGGGTGCATGCTCCGCCACCGGCGCCCGCATCCCCGCACTTCTGAACGCAGCCCCCTGCGAAGGAGACGCAGACATGAACTTCACCCCGCCGCCCAACGCCAAGGAACGGTCGAAGGCGCTCGACCTCGCCCTGCAGCAGATCGAGAAGCAGTTCGGCAAGGGCTCCATCATGAAGCTCGGCGAGGGCAATCCGGCGCCCGAGATCGAGACCATCTCGACCGGTTCCCTCGGCCTCGACCAGGCGCTCGGCGTGGGCGGCGTGCCGCGCGGGCGCATCATCGAGATCTACGGACCCGAGTCGAGCGGCAAGACCACGCTCGCGCTCACCATCATCGCCAATGCGCAAAAGGCGGGCGGGAATGCGGTGTTCATCGACGCCGAGCACGCGCTCGACGCGAACTACGCCGGCAAGCTGGGCGTGGACATCGCCAACCTGCACGTGGCGCAGCCGGACACCGGCGAGGAGGCGCTCGAGATCGCCGACACGCTCGTGCGCTCGGGCGCGGTGGACATCGTGGTCATCGACTCGGTGGCCGCGCTCGTGCCGCGCGCCGAGATCGAGGGCGAGATGGGCGACTCGCACGTGGGACTGCAGGCGAGGCTGATGTCCCAGGCGCTCCGCAAGCTCACCGGCACCATCAACAAGAGCCGCACCTGCGTCATCTTCATCAACCAGATCCGGATGCAGATCGGGGTGATGTTCGGGTGCTTCCACCACGACACGCGCGTCCTGCTCGCCGACGGGACGTCCGAGAAGATCGGCAGGATCGTCAGCCAGAAGCTGCCGGTCGAAGTGCTTTCGTGGAACGAGAAGACCGGCGCGATCGAGCCGCGCCCCGTGGTCGGCTGGTTCGACAACGGCCCGGCGGACCACTTCATCCAGTTCGAGGTCGAAGGCGGTCCCTCGGGGCGGCGCTGCTTCGCGGCCACGCCGAACCACACCATCTTCACGCCCGACGGCGAGGTGGCGGCCGAGGAACTCGAGGTCGGTTCCGAGGTGCTCGTCTCCGTCGAGGACCACGCGTTCACGGACGGCCAGCCCGGCTCCTCCAGCGGCACGGCGGTCGCCTCGTTGCCCGCCCTGCGAGCGGGAGTCGCCAAGGTCGTGAAGAAGCGCATCATGCCGCCGTCGGAGGACATGCACCGCTTCGACATCGAGGTCGAGGGCAATCACACGTACCTGGTGGATGGGGTCGTGGTCCACAACTCACCCGAGACCACGGCGGGTGGGCGGGCGCTCAAGTTCTACGCGTCGGTGCGGCTCGACATCCGGCGCATCCAGACGCTCAAGGACGGCGAGACCGCGGTCGGCAACCGCACCAAGGTGAAGGTGGTGAAGAACAAGGTCGCGGCGCCGTTCCGCGAGGCCGAGTTCGACATCCTCTACAACGAGGGCATCTCGCGCGAGGGCGAGCTCATCGACTTCGCGGTGGACAAGAGCGTCATCACCCGCACCGGCACCTGGTTCAGCTTCGGCGACGAGCGCCTCGGCCAGGGCCGCGAGAACACGCGGCTGTTCCTGCGCGAGCACCGCGACATCCGGTCGAGGATCGAGGCGAAGCTCTACCCGCTGCTGGGCCTCAAGCCGCCGGCCGCGGCCGCCTCGTCCTCGAACGGCGCCGAGCCGCCGCGCGCCCCCGGCGCGCCGGGCGTCACACCGGCGAAGGCCGTCTCGGTGGCGTCCGGAGCCGAGCGGCGGAAGTAGTCGCGCAGCCGGGCGGGGCGGCGCACGCCGCTCCCGCCCGCGCCGTGACCCCGAAGCGGTCGAAGGTCCGAAGGTCCGGAGATCGGGAGGCTCCAGATGCCGTCGCTCCACCAACGTCTGCCCCGGAAGAGCGCCGAAGAGCCGACGCGAGGCGACGCCCCCGCCGCCTGCCGCGAGGCCGCGCTCCGGCTGCTCGCGCGCACGCGCCGCACCCGTGCCGAGCTCGAGCGGCGGCTGAAGGACAAGGGCTTCGCCGCGCCAGTCGTCTCCGAGGTCCTCGATCGGCTCGCCGAGGTGGGCCTCGTGGACGACGCCGAGTTCGCGTGCGCCTGGCTCGCCGGCCGCTGGGGCCGGCGGCCCTCTGGCTGGCGCCGGTTGCTTCAGGAGCTGCGCGCGCTCGGGATCGGCGACGAGCACATCGAACGGGCGCGCGCCATGCTGCTCGAGCGCGGGGGCGCGCCCGACGAGCTGGCGAGTGCCGCGAAGCTCGTGGAGCACGCGCGCCGCCGCTACGCCCGGCTCGACCCCCGCCTCCGGCGCCAGCGGCTCTACGCGCTGCTCGCGCGGCACGGCTACGACTCCGACGTCATCCGCCGCGCACTCGACCTGCGCGAGCCCCTCGAGAGCGGCGCCCGGGGATAGCGCTGCGGCCGCCCGAGTGGATCCGAGCGGCCGCACGCGCGCCGGACGTCAGCGCCGGCCGAGCGAATGGGGCCGGCCGCGCGCCCTCATCGGAAGAACGCCTTGATCTCGGACCACGACCGCCGGAGCGGGGCGGTCGCCTGGTCGCAGGCGGTCGCGCACAGGTCGATGCGCGCCGGCACGAACCCGCACGTCATGCTGAGACTGAAGCAGCACGGCGTGCCGGCGACGACTGACGCGGCAGCCGAAGCGCAGATCCAGCCGGTCCATCCCGGTGGCAGCATCGCGGGCGCGGGAGTGAAGTCCTCGTTCACGAGCGCGAACGTGAACCCCGAGCAGCCAGCACCGAAGCTCCAGCCGATCGGCATCGCGCAGCCCGTGATCAGATGGATGTACTGGACCGCCCCGCCCGGGGTCACGAGCAGGCCCGCCAGGTGCTTGCCCACCATCCCCGAGCCGCCGGGGCCGGACCAGACGACGTCGATGTTCCCGCCCCATATCGTGCCGGGCGCGCACGGCGGTGCGGCCGACTCGGGGCCCGGCTTGGGTGTGGAGCCCGTTCGCTTCGCCGGCGGCGGCGGGAGCTGGTCGAGCGAGATGTCGAAGAACACGTCGAAGAAGCTGTTCGGGGCCATGGGCGGCACCGCGCCGCTCAGGACGGGTGGTCCGTCGGGCAGGTGTGCACCGTAGGCGTGCTGGGTGTAGACGTCGAAGAACGACTGCTCCGAGGGAGAGTCGGGATCGGAGTTCCGGAACCGAAGGTGGAAGCGAACCTGGTTCCCGATCGTGTCCCAGTCGATGTCGTCCTCGACCAGGCTCACCTTCGGCACGCTCACGAACACGTAGCCGGTGAGCCCGCCAGACGGACACGTGATGCAGTTGGGGTCCGCCTTACGCATGCGGCCCGCGGCCTCCGTGCCCGCGCCGTCCCGGATCGTGGCCGTGAACACGGTTCCCGTCGGGCCCGGACAGACGCCCGAGGTCGGGCAATCCACGCAGATGGCGTCGCCGGCGTTCAGAGCAGGGGTGAGCCCTGCGAACCCGCTGACGATGTAGTAGACGCAGTAGTCGACCGCGGCGGACCGTCCCGACCAGGCGGCGAGCATGATCAGCGCGGCGGCGAGCAAAGCGAACCGGAATCCTGAACGTGACATGGGACCTCCAAAGCGAAGATCGGGACGAGGGAGGGGAGGACCGGCGACGTCGGAACTCGGGCGCGGCGCCCGGATCGCGTTCGCTCCGCGGGAGGCTAGGGTGGCCAGCGCGGACGCGGGCCCTCGCCGCCCCGCGTGAGGACGCGGCGGTTGGCGACGGAGATCATGTACGGGCGGCGGCCCATGTTCGCAGTTCACCGCCGGCCGGCCCGAGCTGGGATCCGAGGAATCGGCGCGTCGCGACAGGAGGCCCGAGCCGAGGTCGCCTCGGGCGCGTTCGCGCCGATGCTTGCGACACTAGTGTCGTGACCCGGAAGTCCCTTGCCAGATCTCGGGTCCCTCGCGCCCCTGGCTGCGTTGCTCCTCCTCGACGTATCTCCTGGATACGACTTCGTCGTCACGCCTTGCCAGGGAAGCTGCGGGCCTCCGACCTATGGCAAGGGACTTCCGGGTCACGACACTAGCTCCGGGCCTCCGTCCGCCACAATGCCGGATTCACCCTCGACGAGCGGGCAGCGGCGCGGGGGCGTTTCCGCTATCTTCCCCCGGCTCACGACGTTCGCGTGGCCCGTGTGCCCCCACAGAGCCCCGGACGCCCGATCCCGTCCCGGAGACCGGATGTCCCCGACCAGCTCGCTCAAGACCGGCGCCGAGCTGCGCCGAGCCTTCCTCGACTTCTTCGTGCGCCACGGCCACACCGAGGTGCCGTCGTCGCCGCTCGTGCCGCACGGCGACCCGACGCTCATGTTCACGACGGCCGGGATGGTGCAGTTCAAGCCCTACTACTCGGCCACCGGCGACGTGCCCTACACGCGCGCCGTGTCGGTGCAGAAGTGCCTGCGGCTCACGGACCTCGAGCAGGTCGGCCTCACCCCACGGCACGACACGTTCTTCGAGATGCTCGGGAACTTCTCGTTCGGCCCCCGGGCGAAGGGCGCCTACTTCAAGGAGGAGGCGGTCACCTACGCCTGGGAGTTCGTGACGAACGTGCTCGGCCTGCCGCCCGATCGGCTGCACGTGAGCATCTTCGAGGGCGAGGGCGGGCTCCCGCGCGACGACGAGGCGGCGGCGCTGTGGAAGAAGCTGGGGGTCGGGCCCGACCACATCGTGGCGCTCGGCCGGAAGGACAACTTCTGGGGTCCCGCGGGCGGCGCGGGCGCGTGCGGCCCGTGTAGCGAGATCTACATCGACCTGGGCGAGAAGCGCCCCGAGCACCTCCCGAAGGACGCGTTCTGGGGCGAGAGGCCGGGTGACGCGGGCGACCGCTACATGGAGTTCTGGAACCTGGTCTTCCCGCAGTTCGACGCCCAGCCGGACGGCAGGCTCGTCCCGCTCCCGAATCCGGGCATCGACACCGGCATGGGCATCGAGCGGTTGGCACTCATCACGCAGGACCGCGACACCATCTTCGACACCGACCTCTTCGCGCCGCTCGTCGAGGCCGTGCTCGCGCGCGCGAAGCTCACGAAGGCCAACCGCCCGCCGGCCACGCGCGACGCTCGCATCATCGCCGACCACGTGCGGGCGCTGGCGTTCGCCGTGGCCGAGGGCGCGCTCCCCGGCAACGAGGGCGCGGGCTACGTGCTGCGCCGGCTGCTGCGGCGCGCGGTGACGCGCGGCCGCTCGCAGCAGGGGCTCGCGCTTCACGGCACGTTCCTCGCCGACGTGGCGGTGCGCGTCATCGAGCGCTTCGGCGCCCATTACCGCGAGCTGGAGACGCACCGGGACCGGATCCTCAAGCTGATCGAGCACGAGGAGTCGGGCTTCGGCCAGACGTACGAGGCGGGGATGGAGCGCCTCGGGAGCGTGCTCGCGGAGAACGCCGGCAAGCAGCCGCCGTTCGCATCCCCGGATGGCGGCAGGGGCGCGCGCCCCGCCGTATTCGTGACCGGTGAGCAGGCGTTCGAGCTGCACGACACGTACGGTTTCCCGATCGAGCTCACGTCGGAGATCGTGGGCGAGCGGGGCGGCGTGGTGGACGTCTCCGGCTTCGAGCGCGAGATGGAGCAGCAGCGCGCGCGTGCGCGGGCGGCGAGCCGGTTCACGAAGGACGCGGCGGCGGGCGGGGCGCCGTGGACGACGATCCACGAGGGCCGGGACTCGGAGTTCATCGGCTACGCCGCGACGTCTGCGGACGGCCTTCGCATCATGGCCTGGCGCGCCGCGGGGGAGGGGCTCGAGCTGGTGCTCGACCGCACCCCCTGCTACGCCGAGGCGGGCGGCCAGGTGGCGGACCGCGGCGTGCTCGCGGCGGGGGGCGTGCGCGCACGGCTCGAGCACACCTTCAGCGAGGGCGACCGCATCGTGCATCGCGTGGCGCTCGCGGCGGAGGCGCGCGAGGCGTTCCTGCGCGAGGGCGGCGCGGGAAGGCTGCGCGCCGAGGTGGACGCCGCCGAGCGCGACTCGACCCGGCGCCACCACACCGGAACGCACCTCCTGCACGCGGCGCTCCGCACAGTGCTCGGCGAGCACGTCCACCAAGCGGGCTCGCTCGTCGCCCCCGACCGGCTGCGCTTCGACTACTCGCATTTCGAGGCGCCGTCGCCTGCGCAGGCGGCGAGCATCGAGCAGCGGGTCAACGACTGGGTCATCGCGGACGCCGACGTGGGCGCGCGCGAGATGCCGCTCGCCGAGGCGAAGGCGCTGGGCGCCATGGCGCTCTTCGGCGAGAAATACGGCGAGCGCGTGCGCGTGGTCACGGTGGAGGGCGTGCCGGCCGCGGGCATCGAGCCCTCGCGCGAGCTGTGCGGCGGCACGCACGTGCGCCGCACGGGCGAGGTCGGCGCGTTCGTGATCACGCAGGAGACCGCGGTGGCCTCGGGCGTGCGACGCATCGAGGCGCTGTGCGGCCCGGCGGCGCTGGCTTGGTTCCGCGACTCGGGCGCGACACTCGCGGGCGTCATGGAGGCGCTCCAGCTGCCGCGCGAGAAGCTGGTCGAGGGCGCGGCCAGGCTCCGCGACGAGCTGGCCGCGCTGCGCAAGGCGGCGGCGCAGGCGAGCCGGCAGGGGCTCGAGGCCGAGTTCGCCCAGCTCGCCGCCGGCGCCACCACGGCGCCGGGTGGGCGCTGGGTGGTGGCGAAGCTCCGCTCGGAGGGCGACACGAACGCCGTGCGCGACGCCGCGGACCGCCTGCGCGGCGCGCTCGGGCGCGGGGCGGCGCTGCTCGCGCTCGAGGCCGACGGCAGGCTCACGCTGCTGGCGGTGGCCTCCGACGACCTCGTGGCGGAGAAGAAGCTCCGCGCCGACGAGTTGGTGCGCGCGGTGGCGAAGGTGGCGGGCGGCTCGGGCGGCGGCAAGCCGCACCTGGCGCTCGCGGGGGTGAAGGACCCGGCGAGGCTGGACGAGGCTCTCGCGGCGGCGCGCCGGCTCCTCGCCGAGGCGCTCGCGTGACCGCGCCGGGCGCGGCCGCGGCGCTCACCCCGGGGCGCGCGGCTTGAGCTTCGGCCAGCTCGCCGCCATGGTCGTCATGGGAGCGTTCATCATCGTCGCCTACCTGATCTACATGAGGAACCGGCATTGAAGGCACTCGTCCTCGCGGGCGGCCGCGGCACGCGGCTCCGCCCCATCACGCACACGCGCGCCAAGCAGCTCGTGCCGGTCGCCAACAAGCCGGTGCTCTACTACGGCCTCGAGGCCATCGCCGCCGCGGGCATCCGCGACGTGGGCATCGTGGTGAGCGACCCGCGCGAGCTGCTCCAGCCCGACCATCGCACCGGCGAGCTGGTCACCACGCTCGTCAACTCGCAGGCCGAGATCCGCGCCGCGGTCGGCGACGGCTCGGCGTTCGGGCTGCGCGTCACCTACATCGAGCAGGAGGCCCCGCTCGGGCTCGCGCACGCGGTCAAGATCGCCGAGGACTTCATGGCAGGCGACTCGTTCGTCATGTACCTGGGCGACAACCTCATCAAGGACGGCATCGTGCCGTTCGTGAGCGAGTTCGAGCAGGAGCGGCCCGACGCGCAGATCCTGCTCGCGAAGGTGGCGCGGCCGTGGGAGTTCGGCGTGGCCGAGCTGGAGGGCGAGCGCGTGGTGCGGCTGGAGGAGAAGCCGAAGCAGCCGCGCAGCGACCTGGCGCTCGTGGGCGTCTATCTGTTCACGCGCACGATCTTCGACGCGGTGCGCGCGATCCGCCCCTCGGCGCGCGGCGAGCTGGAGATCACCGACGCGATCCAGCACCTGATCTCCTCGGGGCGGCGAGTGCGCTCGCACGTCATCCACGGCTGGTGGAAGGACACGGGCCGGGTGGAGGACCTGCTGGAGGCGAACCGCATCGTGCTCGCCGACCTCGTCACCCGCATCGAGGGCGAGGTGGACGCGGCCACGGCGGTCGAGGGCCCGGTGGTGATCGGGCCGGGCACCAAGGTCGAGCGCTCGCGCCTGCGCGGGCCGCTCGTGATCGGCGCGGGCGCGCGCATCGCCGACGCCTACGTGGGGCCGTTCAGCGCCCTCGCCGACGGCGTGCGCATCGAGCGCTGCGAGATCGAGCACTCGATCGTCCTGGACCGGAGCGAGCTGCAGGCGATCCCGGGGCGGATCGAGTCGAGCCTGATCGGTCGCGACGTGGTCGTGACCGCGAGCGACTCGCGCCCGAGCGCGCACCGCCTGATGCTCGGCGACTCGAGCCGCGTGGAGCTGGCGTGAAGGTGCTGGTGACGGGAGCGGGAGGGATGCTCGCCCGGGCGTCGGTGCCGGCGCTCGGCGCCGCAGGGCACACGGTGGTGGCGATGACGCGTGCGGAGCTGGACGTGACGCGCTCGGACGACGTGCGCCGCGCCGTGCGCGACGCAAAGCCGGACTGGGTCTGGAACCTCGCGGCCTTCACCGACGTGGACGGCTGCGAGTCGCGCGCGGAGCACGCGTTCCGCGTGAACGCCGAGGGGGCCGGGAACGTCGCGGCGGCGGCGGCGGCTTCGGGCGCCGGCGTGCTCGCGATCTCGACCGACTACGTGTTCGCCGGCGACGACCCCGCGCCGCGGCGCGAGCAGGACCCGGTCGGCCCGATCTCGGTCTACGGGAGATCCAAGCTCGCGGGAGAGGAAGCGGTGCGCGCGGCGAACCCGCGTCACACGATCGTGCGCACGGCGTGGCTCTACGGCCGCGGCGGCCGGAACTTCGTGGACACGATCCGCGCGAAGGCACTCGCCGGCGAACCGCTGCGCGTGGTGGACGACCAGCGCGGCTCGCCCACGTGGACCGAGGACCTGGCGCGCGCGCTCGTGGGCTTGCTCGAGCGCCAGGCGACCGGCACGTTCCACGCCACGAACGAGGGCTCGTGCACGTGGTACGAGCTCGCGGGCGAGATCTGCGCGCTGGCCGGCGCCAGCGTGCCGCTCGCGCGCATCCGGAGCGCCGAGCTGGCGCGCCCGGCGCCCCGGCCGGCGAATTCGGTGTTCGACACGGGCCGGCTCAAGCAGGCGCTCGGCCGCCGGCTGCCGCACTGGCGCGACGCGCTGGGGCGCTACCTCGCCCGGCCGGTGGCGGTGGGCGGATGATGAGGTGGCGGGACGGGGGGGGAGGCAGGCGATGAACGCACGCACGAAACGCGCGGACTCGGGGCCGCTCGAGCGCGCCGCCCGCGCGGCGCTGCGCGACTCGGCGCGCACGCTGGCCGACGCCGAGCGCCGCGCGGCGCCGGCGGTGGCGGCGGCCGCCGAGCTCATCCTCGGCTGTTTCGAGAACGGCGGCACGGTGTTCTTCTGCGGGAACGGCGGGAGCGCCGCCGACGCGCAGCACCTGGCGGCGGAGTTCGCGGGCCGCTACCTCGTGGACCGGCCGGGGCTCCCGGCGGTGGCGCTCACCACGAACTCCTCGGCGGTCACCGCGATCGGCAACGACTACGGCTACGACGACGTCTTCGCCCGCCAGCTCGAGGGGCTCGGCACGCCGGGCGACGTGCTCGTGGCGATCTCCACGAGCGGCCGCTCGGAGAGCGTGCGGCGGGCGGTGCGGCGGGCGCGCGCGCTCGGCATGGCGGTGATCGGCATGACCGGCGCGAAGGGCGGCGCGTTCGCCGCCCAGTGCGACGTGGCGCTCGTGACACCCAGTGGCTCCACGCCCAACATCCAGGAGGGACACATCGCCATGGGCCACGCCTTCTGCCTGCTGGTCGAGCGCGCGCTGTTCCCCGCCGGCCGCGGCGCGGGCCGGCCACGGCGCGCGCGCGCGCCGCGGAATGCCGTGCGCCGCGCCCGCACGGCGCGAGCGGCCGCGGCACCCGCCGGCGGAGCCCCGGCGCGCGCGCGGGGGCGGCGATGATCGGCGCGCTCGTCCAGGCCGTCCGGCCCCGGCAGTGGACCAAGAATCTGCTGGTGTTCGTGGGCGTCGTCTTCGCCCAGCTCGCCGGCGACCCGGCCATGCTGCTGCGCGCGGTCGCGGGCTTCGTCGCGTTCTCGCTGCTCGCGAGCTCGGTCTACCTCGTCAACGACCTCAAGGACGTCGTGGCCGACCGCCAGCATCCGAAGAAGCGGCTCCGGCCCGTGGCCTCGGGGCGGCTCACGCCGGGCGTGGCCTGGACCGTGGCGCCGGTGCTGCTCGCGGCCTCGGGGTTGATCGGCACCTGGCTCGGGCTCGGCTTCCTGTGGGTGCTCGGCGCCTACCTGGCGAGCAACGTGGCCTACAGCTTCGGACTCAAGCACCACGTCATCCTCGACGTGTTCCTGATCGCCGCCGGGTTCGTGCTGCGCGCGGTGGCGGGCGTGGAGCTGCTGCTGCCGGTGGCGCCCGGGACGCAGCTCTCGTCGTGGATGCTCGTGTGCACGTTCTTCGGCGCGCTGTTCCTCGCCGTCTCGAAGCGGCGGCGCGAGCTCGTGAACGCGGGGGAGAGCGCCTCCAGCCAGCGCTCCGTGCTCGCGACCTACACGCCCGAGCTGCTCGACCGCATGCTCGTCATCTCCGCGGCCACGACGCTCATGTCGTTCGCGCTCTACACCATCTGGCCGGCCACGGTGGCCAAGTTCGGGAGCGAGGCGCTCATCCTCACCGTGCCGGTGGTGGCCTACGGCGTGTTCCGCTACCTGCACCTCGTGCGCGTGTCCGAGTCGAGCGAGGACCCCTCGCAGGTGCTGCTCTCCGACCGGCCCATCCAGGCCGCGGTGCTGCTGTTCGTGGCGCTCGCGCTGTGGGTGCTCTACCTGGGCCGATGAGCCGGCCGGCGGCCGGCCGGCGGCGCCGGGTCACGGTCGAGGCGAGGGCCAAGCTCAACCTGGGGCTCGCGGTGGGGCCGCGGCGTCCGGACGGCTTCCACGAGCTGGTCACCGTGTTCCAGTCGGTCTCGCTCGCCGACACGCTCGTCGCCGAGTGGCGGCCGCGCGGCTTCACGCTGCGGGTGCGCCACGAGGACGCCGCGATCCGCGGCCGGCTGCCGCGCGCGGCCCGGGCCGCCGTTCCCGGCGGCCGCGCGAACCTCGTGCTCCGGGCGGCGGCGCTCGCGCGTGAGGCGCTCGGGCTCGAGGGCGGCGCGGCGTTCACGCTGATCAAGCGCATCCCGGCCGAGGCCGGGCTCGGCGGCGGCAGCGCGGATGCGGCCGCGGCGCTGGCCGCCGTGCCAGCGCTGCACGGCCGCAGGCTGTCGCGCGCGCGCCGGCTCGAACTCGCGTTGCAACTCGGATCCGACGTGCCGTTCGCCGCCACCGGCGGCACGGCTCTGGGCGAGGGCCGCGGCGAGCGGCTCACCCGGCTCACGCTCCGGGCGCCGTTCCGGGCCGTCATCGCCATGCCCTCGTGGCGGGTCCGGACGGCCGAGGCGTTCCGCCGCCACGCCTCCGCCAGAAACCGCTTGACACCTTGGGAACACCACCGCAGATTTGCGCGGACCGTTGGGCGACAGCGAGTTGCCGCGCTCTCGCTCATCCGGCTCGGGAATCGGTTCGAGCAACTCTTGGGGCGTCACCGTCGCGATCTCGATTCGTTGCGCGCAAGGCTGCGCACCGCAGGGCTCGTCGAGCCGCACTTGACCGGGAGTGGTTCGGCGGTGTTCGGGATCGTTCCGGCAGGTGTTTCGGTCCGGGAGGTCGTGGAGCGTTTCTCGGGGAGCGAGCCGCTGTACGCGGTGCGCTCCGTGGGGCGCGCGCTGCGCCTCCGAGTCCACGCGTCGTCCACGGGGCCAGGGAAGGGCTCACGCTGACGTCGCTCCACCCCCGTCGGCGCCCGGGATGGGCGCAGGCCACGAGCCAGCTGAACCTCAGGGATGGCTCCGAGGTGAACATCTCATGGTCGAGATCACCGAGGTTCGTGTCTCACTCCGGAACGACGAGAAGCTCAAGGCGTTCGTGAGCATCACGCTCAACAACTCGTTCGTGGTGCGTGGACTCAAGATCATCCGCGGGAACAGCGGATTGTTCGTGGCCATGCCGAGCCGGAAGCGGCCCGACGGCCAGCATCAGGACCTGGCGCACCCGATCAACGACGCCACCCGCAAGTACCTGACCGAGATCGTGATGGCCGAGTACTCCCGCGAGCTGGCGAGCCCCTCGGCGCGCGTGAACTCGTCCGAGGAGCAGCACGCCTGCTGACCCGGTCCGCGGGGCCCCCGCCCGCGGACGAGGTCCCCGGACGGCGCTCCCGGCGTTCCCGGGCCCGCCGGGCGCCGGTCCAGGCTGATCGGCGGCACCGGAGCCGGGCACCCCGCCGCCCGCTGCCGCGGCGCGCATCGCGTTTGACGCGAGGCGGTTCCGGCCCTATCCTGCGGCCCGCTTTTCCCACTCGGCAGTTCTCTGGGCCAGCAGCTTTCACCCCGGCCGCTCCGGCGGCCGGTCCGAGACGGATACCCCGTTCGTTGGTGGGGCGTGGCCAAGCGGTAAGGCACGAGACTTTGGCTCTCGCATTCGGAGGTTCGAATCCTCCCGCCCCAGCCACCTTGGCGCCGGGGCTCGAGGTGACGGCCCCGGCTGCTGCTTTCCCCGCGTCACCCACATCCGCGTAGCGGGCGAGCCGCCCGCTCCGCGTCCCGCCTTCCGGCCCGCGGCGCCCCCGCGCGACCGGGGGCCGCTCCGTTCCACCCTCCGGGAGGTCGTGTGGATCCCTGCCGCATCTTCGCCGGCTCGGCGAGCCGGAAGCTGGCGAAGGCCATCTGCGAGCGCCTCAAGGTGCCGGTCGGCGACGTCGTGGTGTCGCGATTCGAGGACGGCGAGGTGTCGGTGCGGTTCAACGAGAACATCCGCGGCAGCGACGTGTTCATCGTCCAGTCCACAAACGCGCCCGCGGACCACCTCATGGAGCTGCTGGTCATGCTCGACGCCGCCAAGCGCGCGTCGGCCCGCCGCGTGACGGCGGTGATCCCGTACTTCGGCTACGCCCGCCAGGACCGCAAGGACCAGCCGCGCGCGCCGATCACCGCGAAGCTCGTGGCCAACCTGGTCACGGTTGCGGGTGCGGACCGCGTGCTCACCATGGACCTGCACTCGGCGCAGATCCAGGGCTTCTTCGACATCCCGCTCGACCACCTCTACGCGGCCCCGGTGCTCATCGAGCACTTCGCGAAGCTCGCGCTGCCGAACCTGGTCGTGGTCGCGCCCGACATCGGCAGCGTCAAGATGGCGCGCGCGTACGCCAAGCGCCTCGGGGCCGACCTGGCACTCGTGGACAAGCGCCGCCCGCGGGCCGACGCGGTCGAGGTCATGAACATCATCGGCGACGTCGAGGGCAAGAACGCCGTGCTGTTCGACGACGTCGTCACCACGGCGCGCACCCTGTGCCAGGCGGCGGACGCGATCCGCGCCCAGGGCGCGCGCGAGATCTACGCCGGGGTCACGCACGGCGTGTTCTGCCCCGGCTCGCACGAGCGCCTCGCGGCCTCGCCCATCCGCGAGGTCGTGGTCACGGACACCTTGAGCCACGAGGACTCGCCGCTGCCGGCCGGCATCCGCGAGCTGACCGTGGCCGGGCTGCTCGGCGAGGCGGTCCAGCGCATCCACGAGGAGCGTTCGTTGAGCTCGTTGTTCGTCTAGCAGGCGCGGGCGCGGCCGCACCCGCGCCCGTCGGTCTCGAAGCGGTCGTTCCGTCGCACGAAGGAGGGGGTCATGTCGGTGATCCAGCTGAAGGGCACGCGCCGGGAGCGCGTGGGCAAGGGGGACGCGCGCCGCGCGCGCGCGGCCGGGCAGATCCCCGGCGTCGTCTACGGCCACGGCGAGGCGCCGGTGGCCGTGGCCATCGACGCGAAGGAGTTCGAGCAGGCCCTGCGCGGGCACAGGGGCAGCAACCCCATCGTCAACCTGAACGTGGGCGGCGGCGAGGTCACCGCGCTCGTGCGCGCCGTGCAGCTCGACCCGCTCACCCGCGGCATCCTGCACCTCGACTTCCAGCACATCTCGCTCACCGAGCAGATCGAGGTCGAGGTCGCCGTGCACTTCATCGGCACGCCGGTCGGCGTCAAGGACGCAGGCGGCATCCTCGAGCACCTGGCGCGCTCGCTCAAGGTGCGCTGCCTCCCGACCGCGATCCCCGCGAGCATCGACGTGGACGTGACCGGGCTCAACGTGGGCGAGAACCTGCACGTGCGGGATCTCCAGGCGCAGGGCTTCGAGATCGTCACCGACGGCGACGTGACCGTGGCGGCGGTGATGGCGCCGGCGGTCGAGGAGGTCGCGGCGCCGGTGGTCACCGAGGAGGCCCCGGCCGAGCCGGAGGTGGTCGCGGCCAAGGGCAAGAAGGAGGCCGAGGGCGCCCCGGCCGAGGCGGGCAAGGAGAAGGACAAGGAGAAGGAAGGAAAGAAGGAGAGGAAGTAACCCCGGGTGTGGCTCGTGGTGGGCCTCGGCAATCCCGGCGGGCGCTACGCGCGCACGCGTCACAACGTGGCGTGGGCGGTGCTCGACGAGCTGTCCGCCCGCCACGGCGCGCGCGAGGCCGCCGGGCACGCCCTGTGGCGCTCGCGCCGGGCGAGCCTCGGGGGCCGCGAGGTGGAGTTGCTGCAACCGCTCACGTACATGAACCGGAGCGGCGAGGCGCTCGCGGCCTGGCGGGAGCGCCACGGACCGGAGTCGGACCTGCTGGTCGTCTGCGACGACGTCTACCTGCCGCTCGGCCGGCTGCGGCTGCGCGCGGACGGCTCGTCGGGCGGCCACCGGGGGCTGGAGAGCATCGCGGCGACGCGGGGCGGCGACGATTTCGCCCGGCTGCGCCTCGGGGTGGGGGCGGCGGAGGACCCGGCCGCGCTCCGCGAACACGTGCTGGAGGAGTTCACGCCGGACGAGGTACCGGCGATCGAGGAGGCCGTCCGCCGCGCGGCGGACGCCGTGGAGTGCTGGGCCGCCGAGGGCGCGCTCGCCGCCATGAACCGGTTCAACCGCAGGATGCCCAGGGAGGAGTCCGAGACGTGACCAAGTACGAGACCGTCTACATCGTCGAGCCCAACCTCGACGAGGCGAAGGCGCAGGAGTTCGCCGACAAGGTGTCCGGGTGGATCCGGGACCTGGGCGGCGAGATCGTCGAGGTGCAGAAGTGGGGCAAGCGCCGGCTCGCCTACGAGATCCGCAAGCGCCGTGACGGCGTCTACACGATGCTCGTGTGGAACGGCGGCGCCACGATGGTGACCGAGCTCGAGCGCCGGCTGCGGCTCGAGGAGGACGTGATGCGCGCGCTGACCACGGTGCACGTGCCGCCGGAGCTGTGGCAGGGCGTGCCGGAGGCCGAGGCCGCGGCGGCCACGGCGACGGAGGACGGCGAGCGCGAATGAAGCGTGACCACGCCCCGGCGAAGGCCCCCGCGAGCGAGCTGCGGCTGCCGGAGCTCAACCGGGTGCTGCTCTCGGGCCGACTCACGCGCGACCCGGACCGGCGGTACGCGTCCGACGGCACGGCGGTCACGTCGCTGCCGCTCGCGTTCCACCGGCGCTATCGCGGCCGGGACGGCAAGCTGGCCGAGCACACGGGGTACGTCACGGTGATGACCTACCAGCGCCTCGCCGAGGTGTGCGGGCAGTACCTGCACACGGGCAGCGCGGTGGTGGTGGAGGGAAGGTTGCAGATGCGGGAGTGGACGAACGCGCGCGGCGAGAAGCAGCACGCGCTCGAGGTGCGCGCGGAGTCGGTCCACTTCCTCGACCGGGCGCCGGGAGCGTCCGCCGACGAGTCGGCGGAGCGGGGGACACCCGAAGCCGGAGCCGGCGAGGATCCAGCCCACTAGAGGAGGCGTTCCGAACATGGCGAAGGACCGTGAGAGCAAGGGTCTCAAGAAGAAGTACTGCAAGCTGTGCCTGGAGAAGGTCGCGTTCGTGGACTACAAGGACGAGAAGCGGCTTGGCCGGTTCGTGACCGACCGCGGCAAGATCGTGCCGCGGCGCGTCTCAGGCTCGTGCTCGATGCACCAGAAGCAGCTCACCACCGCGATCAAGCGCGCGCGCGTGCTGGCGCTTCTGCCGTTCACCAGTGACTTCTATCGCTGAACCGGCACGCCCGGCCCGGGGTGCGTCCCTGGCGCGGGCGGTCGTGCTCGTCTCGGCGCTCGGCCTGGCCGGGCTCGGCACGCCGTGGCCGTGGTCGCTGCTGTGGCTGGCAGTGCCGCTCACGGTGGCGGTCTCGCTGCTGCTCGCGTGGCGCTTCGGCCCGCCCGCGCTGGCGTTCCCCGTGGCGCTGGCCGCGCTCGCGGCGTTGGCGGTGACGTTCGCGGTTGCGGACCTGCGGGCCTGGCACGTGGTCTGGCTCCCGGCGGCGGCGCTCACCGGCGCCTGGATGGGGCTGCGGGAGGAGGGCGGCGGGCCCGCGCTCGGCGAGCGGGCCTGGATGCACGCGCCGATCCTCGCCGCGGCGATGGCGCTGCCGGTGCTCCCCGGGCTCGCGGACTCGCTCGCGCGGCTCGAGGCGCGCGCCCGCGCCGAGGAGCAGCAGATGCTCGCCGCGCTCCCGGGTCCGGCCACGCCGGGCACCTGGCGGCACGTCATGGAGCAGAGCGTGAGCCTGCCCTCCGAGGCCCGGGTGCGGATGCTCCGCTACCTCACACCGAACCTGGTGTTCGCCTGGATGGTGGTGCTCGTCGCGGCCGGCCGCGGGCTCGCCGCGCGCGGGGCGGCCTGGCGGGGCTGGCCGGCGCTCTCGCGCGCGCCGCTCACGGCGTGGCGGCTCCCCGACGGCGCGCTCGTGCCGCTCCTCGCCGGCATCGCGCTCACGCTGTTCGCGAGCGAGGCCTGGCGGCCGGGCGCCGTGGTCCTGCTCGTCCAGTCGGTGCTGGGGTATAGTGTGCAGGGCCTCGCGGTCACCCAGTCGGTGCTGCTCGAACGCGGTGTTCCCCCCGTGTTCATCCTCGTCACGCTGCTGTTCCTGTTCGCGTTCACCCTGCCGGTGTTCCTGCCTTCCGTGGCCCTGGTCGGGCTCTCGGACGTGTGGCTGGACTTCCGGCGTCTCGAAGCGTCCCCCGGCGGGACGGCCTAGGAGGATCCGATGGAAGTCATCCTGCTCGAGGATCTGCAGGGCGTGGGCCAGAAGGGCGCCACGGTGAGTGTGAAGCCGGGTTTCGCGCGCAACTACCTGCTGCCGCGGCGACTCGCGATCCCCACCGGCACGAAGGCGGCGAACCTCTACCAGGAGCTGGCGCGGCAGAAGACGGCGCAGCAGGACAAGCGGGTGGCCGCGGCGAAGGCCGAGGCGGCGAAGCTCGACGGGCTTCAGATCAACATCGCGGCGCAGGCGAACGAGGAGGACACGCTGTTCGGCTCCATCACGAACGCCGACGTGGCCGACGCGCTCGAGGCCGCGGGGCACCAGGTGGAGCGGCGCCGCATCGAGGTGCCCGAGCACATCAAGCAGCTCGGCAGCTACGACGTCACGGTGCGGTTCTTCGGCGGCGTGAGCGCCACCGTGAAGGTGTGGGTGGTGCGGGCATGAGGTCCGGGCGCCTCGTCACGCTGGGGTTGTTCGCGGCGGTGGTCGTGGCCACCGGCGCCGTGGCCGCGACGCCGAAGCGCGCCAAGGCCCCGGCGCGCGCCACCCGTGCCGTGAACGACTCCGACCGCGTGCTCGTGCGCATCGGCAATGACGTCATCACGCCGCGCCACCTCGCGGCGCGGCTCCAGGAGCTGCCCGAGCAGTACCGGAACCAGTACTCGACGCCGGAGGGGCGCAGGCAGCTCCTCGACCGTCTCATCGAGGAGAAGGTGTGGATGCGCGACGCCGACGCGAACGGCGTCACGCGCCGGCCCGAGGTGCTGTCGCAGGTAGAGGCGCAGAGGCGCGAC
>Ga0187893_10005820_pt1 | contig 21705 bp, 15 predicted proteins | sample MA1701074metaG_FD_139574 | JGI IMG/M metagenome (GOLD analysis project Ga0187893, IMG submission 139574) | White microbial mat communities from a basaltic lava cave in the Kipuka Kanohina Cave System on the Island of Hawaii, USA - MA170107-4 metaG ...
CCGAAGCCCGATATCCGCCGCACTCATTCGAGCTCGTCGATCGACCGCGGCCAATCCTGCTTGAGTAGTCGCGATAAGGCCCGATCTGCCAGCAGCTTCCCGCCCGTCTGGCACCGCGCGCAGTAGTTCGTCTCGTTGTCTGCATAACGAATGCGCTGAACCGGCGTGCCGCACACCGGACACGGCTTGCCATAGCGACCGTGCACCGCCATCCGCTCATGAAATGCAGTCACGGTCTCGGGAAACCCTTGGCCGACCTGCGCTCGTAGCCTCCCAATCCAGTCCGTGAGCGTCTCGCGTGTCGCATCGAATAGTCGCGCGATCTCGTCGTCACTGAGCCGCGACGTCAGCGTCATCGGCGACAACCGAGCACGATGCAGGATCTCGTCCGAGTACGCGTTGCCGATGCCGTCGAAGAAGCGCGGATCGGTGAGCGATCGTTTCAGTGTGTGATTCTCGCCACGCAGGCGTGCGGCGAATTCGTCTCTAGTTGCTACAAAAACATCGATCCCGCCGCGGTCCATCGCACGCACCGCTTCGATGCCGCGTACCACGTGCAGCGAAGCCCGTCGTTTCGATCCGGCTTCCGTCAGAAACAGCGTCCCGTGCGGGAACTCGAACTGAGCTTGTGCGATCTTCCCCGGAGGCTTCTGTCCCTTCTCGCGCCAGCGGAGTCGGCCTGCAATCATCAGATGGATGACGACGTGCAGATCGTCCGAGAGACTCAGAACGACGCGCTTCCCGACGCGTGACGCACCTGTCACCTCACGCTGCTCGACGGCGCTGAGTGGCGGATCCACCGAGCGCAGAATGAACGGGTTTATCGCCCTCGCCCGCTCGAGCGTGCGTCTGACGACAAAACGCTCCAGCGCTTCGATGTAAACCGTGACGTCAGGAAGCTCGGGCATCGCGCCGAATGTAAGTTCCCTTTCGCCTCGGCGTTATGCACAAAACGGATTTCGATCCGCTGCCAATCGATGACGTGCTCCCGCAGCTGCGCGAAGCGCTGCGCGGCAAGACGAGCGCTGTATTAGTCGCGCCGCCCGGTGCCGGGAAAACGACGCGCGTTCCGATTGCGCTTCTGGACGAGGCATGGCTGCGCGGCAGCCGAATCGTGATGCTCGAGCCGCGACGTCTTGCCGCTCGTGCCGCAGCGCACCGCATGTCGCAACAAATCGAAGAAGAAGTCGGAGAAACGGTCGGCTTTCGCGTGCGCGCCGAGTCGCGCGTCAGTTCGCGCACTCGCGTAGAAGTCGTCACAGAAGGCGTGCTCACTCGCATGCTGGCCGATGATCCAACTCTGGACGGCATCGGGCTCGTGATCTTCGATGAGTTTCACGAGCGCAGTCTCAACGCCGACGTGGGTCTGGCCCTGTCGCTGCACTCACAGCGCCTCGTCCGCGACGACCTGCGACTGCTCGTCATGTCCGCGACGCTCGATGGCGTGGCGGTCGCTCAATTGTTAGGCGACGCACCCGTCGTCGTGAGCGAGGGGAAGATCTTTCCAGTCACCACGCACTACGTTCCGCCGCGCACCGCCGCCGCTCGCGAAGCGACACTGCTCGGCACTATTGACCGTGCCCTGCGTGACGAGACCGGTGATCTGCTCGCATTTCTTCCCGGCGCCGGCGAGATCCGTCACGCCGCCGAAGCGCTGAACCACCGTGAGCTTCCGCCGGGGACATTTGTCGTACCGCTCTACGGTACGATGGCTCTCGCTGATCAGGACCGCGCCATCCGGCCCAGCCGGCCGGGCACGCGCAAAGTCGTTCTCGCGACCACTATTGCGCAGACGAGCCTAACGATCGAAGGCGTGCGCGTCGTCATAGACAGCGGCGTCACGCGCATCCCGCGCTACTCGCCGCGCACCGGGATGACGCGACTCGAGACAGTTCGAGTTTCTCGCTCTGCAGCAGATCAGCGACGCGGACGCGCAGGACGTCTCGCGCCCGGCGTGTGCTACAGGCTGTGGGACGCAGCCGAAGACGCCCTGCTTCGACAACACGACATTCCCGAGATCCTGGAAGCTGACCTGGCGCCGCTCGCGCTCGATCTCGCTGCGGCCGGTGTTGATGATTCTGTCGAGCTCCGATGGCTGGATCCGCCCAGTGCAGGTGCGTTCGCACAAGCTCGCGAGCTATTGCGTGAGCTGGGCGCGCTGGGTGCAAATGGCCGAATCACGGCACATGGACGCGAATTGGCCGCGTTAGGCATGCACCCGCGCTTGGCCCACATGCTCATAATGTCACGGCGCAGCAATTTGAGTGCGTTGGCAAGCGATCTCGCGGCTCTGCTCGAAGAGCGAGACATCGTCGCTGGGCCTCTGGCCGAGCGCGATCCCGATATCCGTACTCGTCTCGAGTCGCTACACGGAGGACGCGCGAGCGCCAGCCTGGACCGCTCAGCACTCGAGCGTGTTCGCTCCGCCGCGAGCCGTTGGCGCCGAAAGAGCGCTGCGACCGAAGGGTCAACGAATCCAGAAGCGGCCGGGCTGCTCCTCGCGCTCGCGTATCCGGATCGAATCGCGCAGCGTCGCTCCGGCGCTAACCCCAGATACGTCTTACGCAACGGCACCGGCGCGAAGCTCGCGCCAGGTACCGCGCTGCATAACGAGCCCTATCTCGTCGCCGCAGAACTCGACGGGCGGCGGCCCGAGAGTCTCATCCTGCTCGCGGCGCCCATTTCGCTCGCCGAGATCCATGCGCACTTCGGCGATCAGATTACGCGCGACGACGTGATAGCATGGGACGACGCCGCAGGCTCGGTAAAAGCGCAGCGGCGGCGCCTGCTCGGTGCACTCGTTCTCTCCGACGATCCGCTTCCCGCCCCCGACCCTGATAGAGTTCAACAGATTGTGCTGGACGCGATCGTCACCGGCGATTTCGCGCTACTGTCCTGGACGAAGGAGGCCACTGCGCTGCGCGATCGCATGGCGTTCATGCACGCGCATGACGCGTCCTGGCCGGATGTGTCAAGCGCCGGGTTGCGGGCCAGCGCCGCAGGCTGGCTCGCCCCTCGACTGGGCGGCGTTAGGCGTCGCGCCGACGTCGCGCGCATTCCGGTAGCCGAGTCCCTCATCCAGCTGCTTTCCTGGCAGCAGCGCGCGCGACTCGACGAGCTCGCGCCCACGCACTTCACGACGCCTTCCGGCTTTCGCGCGCGCATCGACTACAGCAATCCGAGCGCGCCGGTGCTCGCGGTGCGCATGCAGGATCTGTTCGGCCTAACAAAAACGCCGCGCGTGCTCGGTGGCCGCGTGCCGCTGACGCTGCACCTCCTCGCGCCTAACCAGCGATCCGTGCAAGTCACTCAGGATCTCGAGAGCTTCTGGAAAGCCGCGTACCGTGAAGTTCGCACGCGGCTGCGCGCGCGTTACCCAAAACACAAATGGCCCGAAGATCCAACTAAGACCTCTGACCACTGACCTCTGGCCTCGTTAGGGTTGGAAGCGCATCCCGCTCTTGGTCAACACCTCCCCTGGCAACGCCCACGTCGGCTGACTATTCGACTCCGCGATCGCGCAAGCCGAGTATCTGCGCCGGGAGCGACGTCATCGAACGGATCGCGCTCCGAACGCTGTCCAGCTTGCCCACGCGCGCAATCTTCCCATCCCGTACACCGACATCGGCGTTGACCATGGATTGCCAGTGCCGTCGAACACCCGTGCGCCAGAAATCACCAGATCGTACGCCGCGCTGTCCGAGTCAGGTCGCCCAGGAGCACGGACGTTTTGCACCCTGACCACGCAGGGCGGTAACACGAGTGCTAGCGTGAGGATACGCATCATGCCTGTTCTACGCAGGAGCAGCTTCTGTTGCAAGAGAGGGCGAGACCGACCAACGGCATGCGTGACGGCACTGGCGCCTCATGGCGCAGCTAAGGAGACTACTGGCATGCAGCGCCTGACTCCCGTCCTCTCGTGCCTCATCATGGCTGCGTGCTATCAGGAGCCTGCGGTTCCGAAGCAGCGAGATGAGATTCTGCTGCGCTTAACCGTCAGCAAAGCGACGATCCGCGCAGGTGAGTCGGACACAATCAGGGTCACCGCGACGAACAACATCGGCGAACGTATCTCGGTCCGTTTTCCAAACGCGTGCATGGTCTTCGCCTACATCCGCGATCCGCGCGGCCGGATCGTCACCCCTGGCCGCGGGTGGAGCTGCATCCCGGTCGTTTCCACCCTCGTTCTCAACGTTGATGAGACACGCACCTTCACTTTCGTGTGGACCGGGCTGAGTGAGTTTGCGGGTACGCTGCAGCCATCTCCGCTCGCGCCTGGTGAGTACTTCGCAACGGCGACGCTCCAGTCAGGCGACTTCGCTGTCCACACGCCTCCAGTACGCGTGACTCTGGTCCAGTAATCAGCCTAAACTGCCAGCTCTCGGCTCCTCTCCTCTCGTTATGCACTGCCGATACGTGATTCTGATCGCCGTGGCGCTGCCGATCTCACTCGCCGCGCAGACGGACCCACACATGGCGAAAGCGCAACGAGTATTGCGCACCGTGCCGCTCGTCGATGGGCACAACGACTTGCCGTGGACGATTCGGAACTTCACGCAAGCGCCGCGCGACGTGGAGGCGTACGATCTGCGCAAAACCACATCGGGCCACACCGACTTCGCCCGACTGCGCAAAGGAATGGTGGGTGGCCAGTTCTGGAGCATCTATATCCCTGGCGATATCAAGGATTCCGGCTATGCGCGAGTCCAGCTGGAGCAGTTCGACATCGCTCGACGCACGATCGCCAGGTATCCGGACATGCTGGAGTGGGCACTCAGTGCCGCTGCGATACGTCGTGCGCATGCCCGCGGACGCGTCGGGTCACTGCTCGGTCTCGAAGGCGGCCACGCGATAGAAAACTCGTTAGGCGCGCTCCGTGTTTACTACGAGCTCGGCGCGCGCTACATGACTCTTACGCACAACGTGACGCTGGACTGGGCCGACGCCGCGTTGGATCAGGCCAAGCACGGCGGCCTCACGAAGTTCGGTGAAGAAGTTGTGCGCGAGATGAATCGCCTTGGGATGCTCGCCGACCTCTCGCACGTTTCGCCAGGAACGATGAGCGACGCGCTCAATGTCACCGAGGCTCCGGTCATTTTCTCTCACTCGTCGGCGCGTGGCCTCACAGACGTACCGCGCAATGTCCCCGATTCGATTCTCGCCAGACTGCCACAGAATGGCGGCGTGGTAATGGTGACGTTCGTGCCCATATTCATTTCGCGGAAGCTCGTCACACACGACTCAGTTCGCCTCGCCAAGCGATCGGAGCTTCGAGCGCGTTATCCCAACGACTCGGCCGCTGTCGCGCGCGACCTCGCCGAATGGGATCGAACGAACACCAGACCCAAGGCAACGATTGCCGACGTCGCTGAACACATCGAGCATGTTCGCAAAGTCGCGGGCATCGATCACGTCGGCATCGGCTCCGACTTCGACGGCATCAGCGAGACTCCCGAAGGACTGCCGGACGTGTCGACGTTCCCCACTCTGTTCGCCGAGCTGTCGCGTCGCGGGTGGAGCGAGCGCGATCTCCGAAAGCTCGCCGGCGAGAATGTCTTACGAGCGCTCGCCCGCGCCGAAGTTGTCGCGAAGCGTCTGCAGCGCGAGCGTCCGCCGTCGACACAGACGATCCAGCAGCTCGATGGTGCGCCGAAGATGTAAGCTTGTGTTCCTCGCCGGAGGCGGCTCTATGAGATCAGTGACCGCGTGTGCGCTCGTTACGCTCTGTCTGTCGGCCGGTGTCCCGGCACACGGGCTCTCGGCGCAAGGCTCTGCACGTCTCGGAACCGTCGACTTCCCGACGAGCGGCGCACCTAACGCACAGCCGCTCTTCGTCCGCGGCGTGCTTTATCTGCACAGCTTCGAGTACGATTCTGCGGCGAAGGCGTTCCGCGAAGCGCAGCGCGCCGATCCGTCATTCGCGCTTGCCTATTGGGGCGAGGCGATGACGTACACACACCCTGTCTGGTTCCAGCAGGACTTGGCTGCGGCGCGCGCCGTGCTGGCGCGTTTCGGACCTGATGGCAATGCGCGGTCGCAGCGCATCGCCGACGCGCGCGAGCGGCGCTGGTTCGCAACAGCGGAAGTGCTCTACGGCGAGGGAAGCAAAGAGCGGCGCGACACGCTCTTCGCCGAGTCAATGCGCCTTCTCGCGCGTGACTATCCCAAGGATGTCGAGGCGCAGGCCTTCTACGCCTTGGCGTTGTTAGGCACGACGCATGGCGGTCGCGACATCGCCACGTACATGCGCGCCGCCGCGATCGTCGAGGACGTCTTCCGCGCCAATCCGGATCACCCGGGCGCCGCGCACTACCTCATTCACAGCTACGACGATCCGGCTCATGCACCGTTAGGCATGCGCGCCGCACGTGCCTACTCCAGGATCGCGCCAGGCGCGGCGCACGCGCAGCACATGACGTCGCACATCTTCGTCGCCGCTGGCCTCTGGGATGACGTCATTACCGCAAACGTCGCTGCCTGGGAGACATCCAGTCGCCGCAATGGCCACTACACACAGTGGCTCGCATACGGTTACCAGCAGCAGGGACACTTCGCCGAGGCGTGGCGCTACGTGACCGCCGTACGTTCCGATGCTGAACAGCAGCGCGCGATGTACGCGATCCAGCACTACGCCGTCATGCTCGCGCAGTACCTCTCTGACTCCGAAGACTGGACCGGGCACGCAGCCGCGGTAGCGCTCGACTCGGCCACGGTTCTTACTCAAACGCAGGAAGGTGAGGGAGGCGGCCCGCGCCTCGGCGCCTTCGCCGTCATGCGTTCGCTCGCAGCGCTCAAGGTGAAACGTCCCGAGATCGCCGAGCGATCGCTAGCGAACATCAGCCGTCGGTGTTCCGCGGCGCGACAAAGGGCGGTTCCCGGCTACGTTCCGGGCTCTGCGCACATCTGCCAGGTGATAGAGCTGACCCTACGCGGCGCGCTGCATCATGCCGCAGGCCGCACAGATTCGGCAGTCACCGCCCTGAGCGCTGCGGCGGATATCGAAGCAGCGCTGCCTTACGAGTACGGACCGCCGGAGACGGTCAAGCCGCCACGCGAGTTGTTAGGCGAGGTCCTTCTCGCCGCGAGCCGGCCCGCAGAAGCGCGCCGCGCCTTTGAGTTTGCACTCGCACGCACGCCCAACCGCTCACGCGCTGTACTCGGACTGGCCAGGGCCTGCGCCGCGTTAGGCGATCGCCAGCAAGCGGCACGCTGGTATGCGCAGTTCAGGGCCAACTGGGCCCGAGTCCCCGCCACTGCAGCCGAAGCCGCAGAGGCAGAGAAGTATCTCGCCGCGAGCGAAACGTCGCGTTAGGCAGCAGGCTGGCTGGCCTTCACCTGGTGCACTGCGAAGAACCCGCCCTGCGGATCTGCCGCGTTCACAATGATGTCGCCACCGGGCACTTCCATCGGCCCGTTTACAACCTGGCCGCCGCTCGCCTTGATGCGATTCACGACATCGTTGATGTCCGGCACGCGGAAGTAATACGTCCATCCTGACGGCATCGACGGATCCGGCTTGTTCATCATGCCACCGATATCTCGGCCGTTCCGCGTGAAGATCTGGTAGATCCCCATCGGCCCCATGTCCATCGACTGCCCTTTCTCCCATCCGAAGAGCTGCGAATAAAACTTGAACGCTGCTTCGTAGTCCGTCGTGTACAGCTCGTGCCAGGAGACCTCGCCGATGTCGGCGGTGCCTTCGTGTCCGGGGGCATCACCCTCTGGAGTGAACACACCAAAGATGGCGCCTTGTGGGTCGGCCAGTACTGCGGAGCGACCAACGGTCGGAATGTCATCCGCCGGCTTCACGACTTTGCCGCCGAGCTTCGTGGTTTGCGCGACCGTATCATCCACGTTAGGTGTCGCGATATAGCCGAGCCAGTGAGGGTGCAAGCTGGCCTGGTCAGGCGGAAACTGCACGGAGCCGCCGATCATTCCGCCGGCCGCCGGTTTCCACATCGCGTAGCGCTGTGGCGCGTTCGGCCAGTCTTCCGTTGTCCAGCCGACGACTTCACTATAGAAATCGATGGCCTTCTCCTGATCCGTCGTCATAAGATCGTACCAGACGAATCGCCCTTTTGGTACCGTACTCATCGCGTCCTCACTCGTTAGGCATTGAATAATGCGGTCAGCGGTAAATACCGGGGGACGCCACAATAGCGAGACCTGCCGCCTGTCGCAACCGTCGCCTTCCCCCGACACCTGTCACTTTTTCAAACTGTGACGCACTCGCGTACCGTCCTCGTGCTTGGCGCCACAGGACTCGTCGGACGCTCGCTCGTCAATCTTCTCTTACGCGAGCCGTCGATTCTTTCTGTGACCGCAGTTGTGCGGCGCGCAGCCAACCTGCCGAGCGATCCAAGGCTGTCGGTTCATTTAACCGATTTCGAACACTTGGACGATCACGCCGATGCCTTTCGCGTCGATCAGGTCTTCTGCGCGCTGGGCACGACAATGCGCCATGCGGGGACGCAGGAACGCTTCAGGCTTGTGGACCACGACTATCCGCTCAAAGCCGCCCAGCTGAGCCGCGCTGGAGGGGCCACTCATTACTTGCTCATCAGCGCCATCGGCGCCGATCCGTCCTCGCGCATCTTCTACAATCGCGTAAAGGGCGAAACCGAGACAGATCTCACGCGCCTTGGGTTCCGCAGTCTAACAATCGCTCGCCCGTCGCTGCTCGTCGGTCCTCGTGGCGAGGTCCGACTCGGTGAGCGCATCGGACACCTGCTCGGCCTATTGGCCCCACCGAGCTTTAGGCCGATAGCGGCCATGGACGTTGCGGCCGCTCTGACACTCGCGGCTCGCGATTCTCGTCTTGGAGTCTGCATCTTGATGTCTAAAGAAATGCGCGGCGCCTCCATGCGACTGGCAAAATCGCTAGCGACTATCCCCTAACACCTATTCCCTACCCCCTAGTTCCTATGCGCCTTCCCCTCCTCCTCGCCGGCTCGCTCGTGGCGTCCATGGCTGTATCAGCACAGGCGCCCAAAGGTTTCACAAACGGCACGTACTCGTTCCTGCCTCGAACCGCGGCTTACGATCCGCAATTCGACGCGTGGCGCATTCAAGTAGCTGCGGACTCGACGCGCGTCTTCGACCCCAACGGTGCCGTGTTCCTCATTTCGCTAACCAAATTGATGGGCGACACTCTGCAGTGGACAGATGTCTCCGGTCCGTGCACCGGAGTCGTCTCGCGCTACAAACTCGTGCGCGACACGATCGGGGTCGGTTTCGATCTCATCGACGACGCATGCACGGATCGCGCGACGGCTATCGTGACGATGTACCTGGTGCCCGTGAAGGGATCGAATGACGATTCTCCAGCTGACCGATCTCGTTTCCGCACAGCGCTTCTACGCTGAGCTCCTGACTCGCAGCATCAACGCGCCGGCCCATGGCTGGCGCGTTTGTGTTTACGCGCCGTGCTGATACCTTGCACGCCACCACTCACGGAGACTTGGTAATGGGCAAGGGCGACAAGCGCACGAAACGCGGGAAGATCTTCCGCGGCAGTTACGGCAAAACTCGGTCGCACAAGAAGGGCGGAAAGGCCAAAGCGGCCAAGAAACCAAGCGCCTGATCTGCTTCAAACTCGGCGAGATCGTCCCGAATCCCGACGCCCGACGCGCGATCCCCCGATCACCTAGTCGTTAGGCGCGAATATCTCGACAACATTCGTCTGCGCGAACCCCGCCCGCGGGCCGCCGCCGATCGTATAGATCTTCGCTCCAACGACAGCCACTCCCAAGCCATGCCGCGCCGTGGGCATCGCCGCTTCTGTCGTCCACGTGTCCCGAGCCGGGTCGTACACTTCGTGATTCGCGAAGACACCGGGATTCTCGCCGCCAAACGTGTGAATCCGGCCATTGAGCACGGCCGCTCCGAGCCCTCCTCGCAGACTCGGCATGCGCGCGCGGGTCATCCAGCGATCACTCGTTAGGTCGTAGGCTTCAACGACGTCATAATTGGGACCATTGCGTCCCGCGATCGCGTAAAGGATGTCGTTGACGACGCCCGCAGCCAGGTGATCTCGCGAGGTCGGGATCCGCGCTCCCTGGCGCCACGAATTGGTCGCTGGATCGTAGATCGCCGCCGAGTCGACCCGCGGCCTGTCTGGCCCTACCCCGCCAACGACTACTAGGCGACCGCGAACCACTCCGAGGGCCGAGGCTCCCCGCCCTGTCGGAAGAGGAGCGCGCGGCTCCCACGCATTCCGATCCGCACGATACAGCCACAGGTTCGATCGCCCGCCGAACCCTCCCATGTATCCGCCGACCGCGTAGAGCGTGTCGTTCAGAACGGCGAGCGGCATGTGATGCCGCGGCTCCGGTAGATCGGCGATCCGCTCCCAGCGATTCTGCGCCACCACAAAGCGATAGGCGCGACGCGATTCCGCAGCCGAAGAGTCGAACCCGCCAGCGAGATAGATGTCGCCTCTAAGCACAGCGGCGTGCATCTCCTGCAACCGTTCGGGGAGGGGCACACCGACGGTCCAGCCTGGCTGCTGAGTCGGCGGCTCGGTTGACGCCTCGCTGCTCCTGCACGCCAGAAGCGCGGCGTAGGAAGCGCCTAGTGTCAGGCGTATCTTGAGCATGTTCGTGGACCGCGCGCGACGGCCTTGGGCGACGGTCGCGGTGCGTTGTTGAAATACTCTCAGATACATGGCTCCTCCTGGTTCGCACGGCTGGTCGTGCGCTTCGCGACCGGCGGCATCCCGTTGTCACGTTCGCCGGCCGCTTTCCAATCTAGGTACAGCGGCCGCCGCGGCGGTGATCCGCGTTGCACGCTGAGCAGTGATGCCAGCCGGCTCTCTCTCCGACGACGCGCTGCGGTCGTTTCATCCCATCGTTCGCCGCTGGTTCGCCGAGTCGTTAGGCACGCCCAGCGAGCCGCAGCGGCAGGGGTGGCCCGTCATAGCGGATGGTTCGCACGCGCTGATCCTGGCGCCGACCGGGAGTGGTAAGACACTCGCTGCATTCCTCTGGCAGCTCAACCAGCTGATTCTGCAGGGGCTGGAGGCACCGCTCCCGAACGCCGTCCAGCTGCTCTACATCTCGCCGCTCAAAGCCCTCAATAACGACATTCAGCGCAACCTCACGCTCCCGCTCGCGGAGTTGAAGTCGCGCTTCGCAGCAGTCGGTGAGCGCTTCCCTGAAATCCGCGTGGACGTGCGCACCGGTGACACGCCGCAGTCGGCGCGCAATCGCATGGTGCGCAAGTCGCCGCACATTCTCATCACGACGCCCGAATCGCTGCACATCATGCTCACGACAGTGCGTGGCCGCGGGATGTTCAGCGGTGTGCAGGCCGTGATCGTCGATGAGATCCACGCCGTCGCGGCTAGCAAACGCGGTGCGCACCTGGCGCTCACGCTCGAGCGACTGGAGCACCTCGTCGGCCGCCCGCTGCAGCGCATCGGGCTCTCGGCGACGCAGCGGCCGCTCGATGAAATCGCGCGCTACCTGGGTGGCGGCGAACCGTCCAACGGCAGCTGGACGCCGCGACCCGTTACAGTCGTCGACTGCGGCCTCGTTAGGCGCGCTCAGCTGCGCATCGTTTCACCCGTACAAGACCTGCGCCACGTCGGCGAATCAGTGTGGCCCGCGATCTTCGAGCAAATCGCGCTGCACCTGCAGCAAGCACGCACGACGCTCGTCTTCTGTAATAACCGCGCGCACGCCGAGAAGGTGGCTACCCGCGTAAATGCGATCGCGGGCGGCGAGTTGGCGCACGCGTACCATGGAGCACTGTCCCGCGAACGACGCCTGCACCTGGAACAGCGGCTCAAAGCTGGCGACCTGCGCGCTCTCATGACGACGAGTGCGCTGGAGCTCGGCATTGACATCGGCTCGGTCGATCTCGTCATCCAGATTCAAAGCCCCAAACGCGTCACGAGCGCCCTGCAGCGCGTTGGTCGCGCCGGTCACGCGTTAGGCGCGACCAGCCGCGGCATCTTCCTCCCTACGCATCTGGACGACGCCCTGGAAACGCTCGCAGTCGCCGCGGCAGCTCGTGAAGGCGACGTCGAGCCGACGCAGGTGCCGCAGAATCCGCTCGATGTTCTCGCTCAAATCGTCGTCGCGGCTATCGCCTCCGATCCCTGGCACGCAGACGATCTCTTCCTGCTCGCGCGGCGCGCGTACCCGTTCCATCAGCTCACGCGCAAAGCCTTCGACGAAGTCCTCGCCATGCTCTCCGGAAAGTACTCGCCGGAGCTCGCCGCGGAGGTCGCGGCGCGCGTACTGTGGGATCGCTCGACCGGCCGCTTGGAAGCGCTGCGCGGAAGTCGCCAAACAGCCATCGTCTCCGGCGGTACGATTCCCGATCGCGGCTATTACGCGGTGCTGCTCCCCGATCGCACGCGGATCGGTGAGCTGGACGAAGAGTTTGTGCACGAGTCGCGAGTTGGCGACGTCTTCTTGTTAGGCTCCTCTACTTGGCGCTTTACGGCGATCGAGCACGATCGCGTGATCGTTGCGCCCGCACCGGGGCTGCCGGCGCGCATGCCATTCTGGAAGGGCGAGTACATGGCGCGATCGGCGCACCTCGCACCCCGCATCGGTTCGCTACGTCGCACGCTCGCCGAAGTCGATACCGAGGACGAGTCGGCCGTTGCCCGTCTCGCCGAATCGTTAGGCTGCGAGTCCAGTCTCATCGTCGCGCTCGCCGCGTACATGCGCGAACAGCGCGCCGTCGCGGGCGTCGTCCCGGACGAACGCACGCTGCTGCTCGAGAGCTTCCGCGACGAGACCGGCGCGGCGTATCTCGTCTTGCACTCACCATACGGCGGACGCGTCAACGCGCCCATGGCCATGGCGCTCTCCGCTCGGCTGCGTGCGCGCATGCCGACAATCGAGCAGCAGGTGCAGACCACCGACGACGGCGTGATGATCCGACTTGGAAACGTCGGCATTGATCCGCCGATGGACACTGCATTCGGCTTGTCGTCGACTGAGGCCGAGCAGTCGGTGCTGCGCGAGGTCGGCGGCTCGCCGTTGTTTGGTGCGCACTTTCGCATGAGCGCCGGACGAGCGTTGCTCCTTCCGCGCGCACGCCCTGGAAAACGCATGCCTCTCTGGCTGCAGCGGCTGAAGGCACTCGATCTGCTCGATGTCGTCCGCGCGCACCCGTCGTTCCCAATTCTGCTGGAGACGTATAGAGAAGTGCTCAGGGACGCGTTCGATACTCCGTCGTTCCAGCGGCTGCTCGATGACGTCGAGCGCGGAGCGGTACGCATTCGCACGGCGGAGCTCGGCGAATCGTCGCCCTTCGCTCGCAGCCAGCGTTTCGTCTTCGTGATGGATTGGTTGTACGTCGACGATTCGCCGCGTGCCGAACGACGAGCCGCTGTCCTGTCGCTCGACACCGGACTGTTGCGTGATTTGTTAGGCTCGGCGCCTGTCGAAGACGATACAATGGCCGAGCTGCTGGAGTTGGTCGCGGAGCGCCGTGGAACGGCATCCGGCTTTCAAGCGCGAGACGCCAATGAGCTCCTGCTGCAGGTCGGCCGGGCGGGGGATCTCACGGGCGATGAGATCGATGAGCGCCTAACAAGCGAGGCGCGCCATGCCGGTGTTGTGGACGCGCTGATAGCGGGCGGGCACCTTGCGGCCGTGCGCATTCCAACAGTGCGCGGCCGCGAGATGCGCTACACACTCGCGGAGCTTGCTCCCGAGTACCGCGCCGCGTTCGCGCCGCCCAAACGCACTCCGGCGAGGCAACGGGCTGTGCATGCGACGCTCATTCTGAGACGCTTCCTGACAACGGCGCCTCCAATGAGCGTGGCGGAGCTCCGCCAGCGCTACGCCGTTCCGGAACGATGGCTTCAGCGTTTTTTGGCCGACGCCGAGCGGAGAGGCGATCTGCTGCAGGGACGCTTCCCGCCTGGCGACGAAGCGCGCTGGTGCTCACGGCGACTGTTCGAGCGTGCTCGCCGCCGTGCGCTGGCTAAGGCGCGGCGGGCGGTGCAACCCGTCCCGCTGGCTTTGTACGTCGCCTTTCTGCAGCGGTGGCAACACGTGGACTCGCGCGACAAACTCGAGGGGGAGGCCGGTTGCGAGGCAACTGTTAGGCAGCTCGAAGGTGCGATATTGCCGGCGGATGTGCTCGAGCGCGAGATCCTTGCTGCACGTCTCACGCGGTACGATCCGGCGTGGCTCGCCCGTCTGGCAACTGCCGGTGAGGTCGTGTGGACCGGCGTCGGCCGCAAGCGCAAAGAGAACGCCCTTCTGGCACTTAGCGCGGTTCGGTTGTTGTCACGCGGCAGCGAGGATGTCTGGCTTTCGGCGACCGACACTGCTGACGCGTTAGGTGACAGTGCCCAGCGAGTGCTCGCGACGCTTCGCTCCTCGGGCGCGCGCTTCTTCGTCGACTTGCAGCGCGAGACGACGCTGCCGGGGCATGCGTTGCGCGACGCACTGCGGGAGCTTGCGGCCGCGGGACTCATAACGGCAGATGGAGTCGACGCGTTGCGCGAGGTCGCCCGTTTGCGCGCGCACCACGCTCAGGATCGCCAGCGCCCGGACCCAGCGCGATGGCTCCCCGCAGAGTTTGAACGCCAGATGCCCGTTGCGCAGCGGCGGCCCAGTGTCACGCGACTTCCCCGGTGGCGGCGACCGGATCGTCCAGGCCGCAGCGACGGCTGGGCCGGACGCTGGGCAGCGCTGTCAATGCCTAACGCCGCGTACACTCCGCGCTCGGAGGACGAAGCCCAGGCTGCCCGCTTTGTGGCTCAGCTGTGGCTCGAACGCTATGGCGTCGTAGCTCGCGACATTCATCGTCGCGAGCAGCCCAACGTCGCGTGGCGCGCGATCTATGATCAGTTGCGCGATATGGAGCTGCGCGGCGCGGTGCGGCGCGGCTACTTCGTGCGTGGCCTCCTTGGTGCACAGTTCGCGCTGCCGGATGCCGTCGAGCGGTTGCGCGAGATCGCCACAGAGGCGGAACCACCCGGGGTCTGCATGAGCGCGCGCGATCCTGCCAACGCGTATCGCTGGGCGCGAGCCGTGCGCAGCGAGGTCGACGCGCCATCGGCTCCAGCGCCGCGCGCGCGTTCTCTCATCGTCACGCGTGGCGGCCGTCCGATCCTCACAGCCGAGGCACGCGCAGAACGCATCCGGCAGATGCCTAACGTGACTGCCACGGACGTCAGCGCCGCGGCACATGCACTCACACGGCACTTGCGTCAGCAAGCTGCGAACAACGCGGCATCCCTGCGCGAGTATCGCATTCGCCAAATCGACGATGCGTCCGCCGTACGTGGTGAGGCCGCGGATGCCTTTGTCGCGGCGGGATGGCGCAAGGTCGGGCTCGAACTCATCTTCGACCCTCGTAAGGCCGCACGCTCGCCGGCAGGAGAGTCGCCCGGGTAACTGCGCGTCGCAATGATCAAGCGTTCGCTCACATCACACTGCAATGAGAAACTTCACGACGTTCGGCGTCGGCATCTTGCTGGTGACGCTGGCTGTATGTCCTCTCCGCGCCCAAGCGCAGAGCAGTGCGACACCGCAGATCGAGGAAATCTCGATCGCCGATCTCCAGGCCGTGTTGAACGACAAGCGCCTAACGTGCCGCCAAGTCGTCGACAACTACATCCGCCGCATTGACGCGTACGACAAGAATGGGCCCTCGATCAATAGCATCGTTCTGATCAATCCCCGCGCGCGCGACATCGCCGATTCGCTCGACGGCGTGCAGCGACGCGGCGGCGCCCGCGGGCCGCTCCACTGCATCCCAATAGTGGTCAAGGACAACTTCGAGACGGTGGACATGCCGACGACGGCGGGCTCTTTGTCGCTCGCCGGTTACATGGCCGCCACGGATGCCTTTCAAGTAAAACGCGTGCGCGACGCAGGCGCGGTGATTATCGCCAAGTCCAACATGGCGGAATTCGCGTTCTCGCCGTACGAAACGGTCAGCTCGATCCTTCCCGGCTATTCCAAGAATCCCTACGCGCTCGATCGCGTGACGGCGGGTTCCAGCGGCGGCACTGCCGCGGCCGTGGCCGCGAGCTTCGCCGCCGTAGGGCTCGGCAGCGACACCGGCAACTCGATTCGCGGGCCATCCGCGCATCAGGCACTCGTCGGGATCCGTTCGACAATGGGCCTAACGAGCCGCGGTGGCGTCGTCCCGCTCTTCATGGGTGCCGATATCGCTGGACCCATGGCGCGGAGCGTCGCGGACGCGGTCGCCATTTTTCAAGTCATCGTGGGAGAGGATCCCGATGACAGCGTGACCGTCAGAAGCCGTGGTCGGCCCGTGCCTAACTACGCGCAGTCGCTGGACGCGAATGGCTTGCGCGCCGCGCGCATTGGAGTTCTGCGGCAAGCATACGAATCACCCACGACCGATTCGGAAGTCGTACTACTCTTCCGCCGAGCGCTGGACGATCTGCGCAAGGAGGGTGCGACGATCATCGATTCCGCGATGGTCCCTGAGCTCGATTCGCTGCGGCGCCTGCAGACCGGCGCCTGCAACACGTTCGAGTACGATCTGAACGGCTTTCTCGCTGCGCGCGGCGCTCGGGTTCCCGTGAAATCGGTCGCTGACATTCTGCGATCGCGCCGTTTTCATCCGAGTATTGAGAAGCGCCTGGAAACGGCGCAGGGCGTCGAAGGAACGCCTGACGAGAACCCCGATTGCAAGAGCCGCGATGCATTTCGCGCGGCGTTTCGAGATGCAGTGACGCGCATGTTTGATCGGCTACGCCTCGACGCTGTTGTGTATCCGTCCTGGTCCAATCCGCCGCGTTTGATCGGCGATCTCAATACGCCGCACGGTGACAACAATCAGCTATTCTCGCCGAGCACCGGCTTCCCAGCCATCACGGTACCGATGGGTTATTTACGTGGCGGCGTTCTTCCGTCGGGATTGCAGTTTTTCGGGCGCGCCTGGAGCGAGCCAACCCTGATCAAGTTTGCCTACGCGTACGAGCAGGCAACACGGCACCGCCGCCCACCCACTACCGTACCGCCGTTGCGTTAGGCTCGCTTTGACTTCTGACCTCTGGCCGCTGGCCTAACTCGCTCCACCGACTACCCTCTTTACCAACTTCCCTTGCTTCAGCATCGTCCCCGTCGGCGCATCGTTCATCAGCTTGACGAGGTCGTCAGCAACGGTGCTGCGGTACGTCTGAATGAACGTGTCGATCGTCATATCGCGCGGTAGCGTGACAATTTCGATCCGCGCCGGCTGCACGTTGAGCGCGCTCTGATCAGTTAGCTGCTTGAAGCTTCCGATACTCGTTCGGAATACGTTCTGATATGACGCGTATCGCTGCAGCGGCGCGTAGCCGAGGATGCCGTAGGTCGTGTTGTTGTAGCGAATGAACGCGATCATGCCGCGGACGGTCCCACTTTGCGTCTGCGCGTCGAATTCGCCCAGCGCCGCCTGGTTCCCGTTGATCGTGGTCGTCCCGCCCGAGACCTGCTGGATTCCTTGCTGCGCAAAAAAGGCGCGCAGCGCATCCACCACCGATGCAGTCTGACTCACTTGCAATTGCATGATGGCATCCTTTGCCGGCGCCTGGCCCATGACCGCATCGGGCATGTTCGCCGTCTGCCAGCCGTTAGGCAGCTGCCACTCGAATCGTAGATCCGGATGCAGCAACTGCGTGCCTCGGAAGAAGCCAAGTCGCGGATTCTCACCGTACACCATGCCGCTGAGCAATCTCAGGAAGCTGTCTTCGTTGACAGTGAGGTTGTTGAGCGATCCGGCCGGCAGCGCGGCAATGCGCTGCCGCGTTTGCGTTAGGCGATTGCCTGGATCCGGGTGCGTGCTCTGCCACTCAGGCAACTTGCCGCCGCCCCGCGCGCCCATCGCCTGCAACATCTCATATACGTCGACCGCTTCGCGCACATCGTACTTCTGATTCAGCGAGTATCGGAACCCGAGATCGTCGGCCTGAATCTCGTCGTCGCGGCTGAACTTGAGGAAGGCGAGGGAGAGGCCGGTTTGCAGCACGCCACCTAACGAGGCGACGGTGCTCGAGAAGATCGAGCCAACACCGAGGCCGATCGTCGCGATCTGCGCCTTGCTCAGTTGTGAAACGCTGTGCTTGGCGGTGACGTGGCCTATCTCGTGACCGATGACCTGCGCCAACTCCGCCTCGCTATTGAGGTGCGTCACGAGCCCGCGCGTGACGAAAATGAAGCCGCCCGGAAGGGCGAACGCATTCACAGTGGGGTCGTCAAGCGTATGGAACTCCCATGGGAGGTTCGGTCGCTCGGATGCGCGCGCGATCCTGAGCCCGATCCCGCTCACGAGCGATTTCATTCCCGCTTCCGGAATCTCGGGCATGCTCTGCAGCGTCTGTTGCGCGGCCTGCTGCCCCATCTGGATTTCTTGCGACTCGGAAATGAGGGACAGCTCGCGCCGTCCCGTGACAGGATTCGTCGCACACGCGGCTACCACTAACCCGGCCACCGTCACTCGAAGTTGCTTCGTTAGGCTCTGCATCTGCTCTCCCTTGCGTGCCGATCCCCGATGCCCGAATCCCGCCATCCGAGTCCCGCTTGCTATTTCGTCATCACAGATGACTGTTTGAGCTTCCACATAAACCACGCCAGATGCTGACTCACTATCGGCAGCGGCAACACACCTACTCGAAATAGCTCGCGCTGCAACACCGCATCATCGAACTGTGTGCCCAACTGCCGTCGCACCCACGCGCGCTGTCCCGCTAGCTCACGACTCCCAACTTTCGCTGCGACGGCACGCGCCGGCTCTGCAATCGCGATGCGCAACGCGTCACTCGACGCCGAGCTCGGATCTACGCTATACAGGCGCAAATAGCGGACCGCCTCAGGGTATGTCCACCCGTAATAGTGCAGGCCGATGTCTGCCACCATCCTTGCCGTCGCTTCCAGCTCCAGCATCAACGCACCGTACACGTTATGCCGATCCGTGTATAAGCCGAGCTCGCCAGCGAGCGCACGTGCATGCTCGCTCCACCCATCAACGAAACCAGCAAACCGCATCAGCTGCCGAATGGTCGGAAGCGACTCGTTGCGGACTACAGTGTTCAGCAATGCATAACGCCCCGGCCAGATCTCCCGCGCCACGAGCGCCGGAATCACATAAGCCGGCAACCGCGTGATCCGATCCGCGGCGTATTCCAAACGCCAACGCGGATCGATCGCGTCGCCTTCGCGCAGGCTCACAATGCGCGCACCATCCAAGGGTTCTGACGCTCGCCGCGCGAAGCTGAGTGAGTCAGCCACGTCAGTCGCGAAACGTGACGTCAGCGTATCCCGCATTCCGGGCAGCGCCTCTTGCACCCGCTGCTCGAAGTCGTTAGGCGACTCGACGCGGAACTTTGCGTCCTCGCGCAGGGACGCGCGGAATGCAGAGTCACTCCCGCTGAATGCAAGCGTCACGCGCAACACGCTCATCGCATTCGCGATCCGTTCGAGCTCGCTCGTACCGTATCTGTAGAGATCGGCCGGTGTGACGTCAAGCGTTGTCGAGCGACGCAACAAGTATTGATAGTACTCTCGGCCACCGGCATAACGTCCCAGCCCGATCGGTGCATCGCTCGTCGTGTCGCCGAGCTGCGCGCGATAAGGCCCATCCGCATACTCGATCAGACTGTCGAGCTGCACGTTGCCGTCGCTGTCGATCCGCTGCGCCAGCGCAGCTGTAACGCTCGGGCGCGAGAGAGAATCGATCCGCGTTAGGCGCTCGCTCGTAAGCGCGAAGGGACTCGCGCGCCCCCCTTGCCGAAATGTCCTGAGAAACGCAAGGACGCTGTCCAGCACGATTCGCGGGATCGTTATACCGGCGGCGGCCTGCTCATGCAGCAGCTGCCGCTTCTCGGCAAAGAAGAGGCCGAGATTGTCAAGCAGATACAGATAGCGCGCCAAGTCCTCCTGCTGCTCGATTGGATGCAGCGCCATGGCACGTGCGATCGCTGGGATCGGTGACGCACCGGGCACCAACGCGCTGAAATCGAGCATCCGGTATACTGGTGCCTCGCTTTCGTTGGCTAGATCCCAGTGCACCGCGAGCAGCGTGAGGTAATCATCCTGGCTCAGCGCGTCGTAGCGGACGCGCTCGAGGTCGCGCTGCACCGAGCGGGCGTAACGCGCATCGTCACGCCGCGTACTTGCATAACCACTCGGCAGCCGATCGAGGCGTATGCCGAGCTGCAGCCGCTGCTCGGCATCATGCTGCAGCACGCGCCGGGTGTGCTGCACGATCGTTTCCTCCAGAAGCGTCAGCGCGATCAGCGAATCGGCTGCACTCGGCGTCCTCCGCGTGGGAGCGAGAGTCATGCACGCGCTGAGTGCGAGCGCCAAGCACGGTGGCGTTAGGTTGATAACTCGCTTCGTTCGACCGGTCATGGGCGGAGCGGAAGGTAGCACCAGGCCCTCGAGATCGGTTCAAACCCTGGTAGGGACGGGCGCCGTTCTTGCGCTCGTCTGTGACCCGACGCACGGTTCGGAACCTCTTCGCGTTCGCACTGTTCAATGCCGAGACTGCCGTCAGGTTCCATCGTCTGCTTTGTGTCCCTCGTGCCCATGCTGAGTGTACTTATGCTGACAATCAGTCGCTCCTTAACGCCGTGGTTGCTCATCGGATCGGTCGCCTGCGCGTCCTGCGGGCGTGACCCTGACGCGCTCGTCGTGCCCGCGCCCGGCGGGGCTGATTCTATTCTTACCGAAACCGTCGCCAAGGGATTCGACACGATTTGGGAATTAGCCTGGGGATCGGACAACGCGATCTGGGTGACTGAACGTCCCGGCACGATCTCACGTGTGAATCCGACGACCGGCGCCAAAACGCCGATCGGCCAAATCAACGTAGCCGAGATTGGCGAAGGTGGGCTTTTGGGAATGGCCTTCCATCCCGACTTCCCGCAGCAGCCGTTCATCTATCTGATGCACACGTTCACATCCGGCAGCGGCGGCTCGCGCAACCGGCTGGTGCGCATGCGCTACGACGGCACTTCGTTAGGCACGCCCGAGACGTTGCTGGACAACATTCCAGGAGCCGGGAATCACAACGGCTCACGCATCGCCATTGGGCCTGATCGGCTGATGTACGTCTCTACAGGCGACGCCTCCGCTGAGCCGCTTGCTCAGGATCGCAACTCGCTGGCCGGCAAGATTCTGCGCCTAACGCTGGATGGAGCACCCGCGCCTGGGAACCCTTTCGCTAACCACACGTATTCCTACGGACATCGCAACCCACAGGGTATGGTTTTCGACCGCGCGCGCGGATTCCTCTACATCACCGAGCACGGTCCGAGTGACAATGACGAAGTGAATCGCATCGAAATCGGGCGCAACTACGGTTGGCCAACTGTGCGTGGTAAGTGCGATGGCGACGCGGGCTCCAGCGAAATCCCGTTCTGCCAGGCCAACAACGTCGTGGAGTCGCTCGCCAACTGGACGCCGACTATCGCTCCCTCCGGCGCGGATCTCTACACGTCATCGGCGATCCGGGGCTGGCAGGGAAGTCTGCTGTTCACGAGCCTGGGTGGCCGCGCGTTATACCGCCTAACGTTGTCGGCCGACGGCCGCCGCGTAGAGTCGCAGGAGCGGCTGTTCCACGGCACCTTTGGCCGCTTGCGCGACGTCCTGGTCGCTCCGGACGGCGCAGTCTACCTCGGCACGAGCAACCGCGACGGCCGCGGCTCGCCGAGCACCGATGACGACCGCATAATCCGGATCCGCGCTCGTTAGGCTTGGCGTTTGCAGC
>Ga0187893_10005821_pt1 | contig 21703 bp, 25 predicted proteins | sample MA1701074metaG_FD_139574 | JGI IMG/M metagenome (GOLD analysis project Ga0187893, IMG submission 139574) | White microbial mat communities from a basaltic lava cave in the Kipuka Kanohina Cave System on the Island of Hawaii, USA - MA170107-4 metaG ...
ATCCGTGGACGCCAAGGCCCCAGAAAGGCTGCGGTCGCGGTCGGCCATTCCATCCTGGTGATCGCCTACCACCTGCTCGACCGTGACGAGCCCTACCGGGACCTCGGCGGTGACTACTTCATCCAACGGCAGTCGGGCCAAGCCTACCAGCGACGGCTAGTCGCCCAACTGGAACACATGGGCCACCGCGTGCCTGCGTTGGTTGATTGTGGACGCTAGACTTTGCTCTCATGGGCTTTCGTAAACGACGTTGATCTTCGCCTGAGGCGCGCCGGCTCGCGGGGTTAGTTGTTGCTTGGGCCGCGCTCGCGGAGACGGTCCCGCTGTACCCGCTCTATGCGTTGCTGTTCGCGGACACGGGGCTGTCCGATGCTCGCATCTCGGCATTGTTCGCGGTGTGGTCGGCGACGGCGATCCTCGCTGAGGTGCCATCGGGTGCGTGGGCGGACCGCTACTCCCGGCGCTCGGCCCTGGTCGCGGCGGGTGTGCTCCAGGCCGCGGGGTACGTGCTGTGGCTCGTGTTGCCCGGGTTTTTTGGGTTCGCGGCCGGCTTCGTGCTCTGGGGTATCGGGGGAGCGTTCGCTTCGGGAAGCTTCGAGGCTCTGGTCTACGACGGGCTGGAAGCCGCGGGGGCCGCTGATCGCTACGCCACGGTGATCGGGAGGACCGAGGCGGCGAGCCTCGCGGTTCAGGTACCGGTCGCCATCGCGGCGACCGCGCTGTTCGCGCGGGGTGGGTACGCGCTCGTGGGTTGGGTCAGCGTGGGTTGCTGCCTGGCCGCGGCGCTGCTGGCCACCCGGTTGCCGGACGCGACCCAGAACACTCGAGAGGCGGGCTACCTCGCCACCCTGCGCGCGGGCATCGCCGAGGCGACCCGGACCTCGTCGGTGCGGGTCGCGGTCCTTGCCGTGGCGGCCCTTGCCGGGTTGAACGGGCTGGAAGAGTACTTCGCGCTCCTCGCGCGGGACTGGGGAGTGGCACCCCGAGTGATCCCGCTCGCGCTGATCGCCGTCTCGCTCGTCGGCGCGATCGGCTCGGCGCTGGGCGGCTGGGGCTCCAGACTGCCCCCCGCCGGGGTGACGCTCGGCCTCGCCATGGCATCGGTGGCGTTCGGCGCCGCCGCGCTGGCACGCCACCCGGCTGGCCTGGTCGGCATCACGCTGAGCTATGGCCTGTACCAGTTGGGGCTAGTCGTCGCGGACGCCCGGCTGCAGGCCCGCATCAAGGGATCGGCTCGCGCCACCGTCACCTCGGTGACGGGGTTGGGTGGGGAGGTGGTCGCGATCGCGCTCTTTGTGGCGTGGGCGGTCGGTGGGGTCACGTTGGTCGCGGCGATCGCGCTCGCCGTGTCCGCCACACTGTCGAGGTGGCTGAAACCGGCCGAACTCAGGCGAGGACGGTGGACATCAGGATCGGCCCGGTGGGGTGGGTGATCGGGCCGATGGGCTCGGCGGTGATGCCGAGGCTATCGGCGCCTTCGAGATCGCCTGAGACGACGGCGGCTACCAGACCATGGCCGTTTGGGGTGAAGGAGCCGGCGTAGTGGGCGCTGCCCTCGTCGATCAGCCAGAGGGCGTAGGTGTGGCCGTCGGGCGCCTCACCGATACGGTCGCCGACAAGGACACCGAGGTCGCGGCCATCGGACCAGACGAACCGAGCCGACCCAATGGCCGGCGCGGCGATCTCGCCGACCTGGGCGTCGGGAGCGGACAGGACGGAGACCAGGTCGTCGCCGACACCGCCCGCCGCGGCCACCTGCTCCAGTCGGTTGAGATCGGCGCTCGTCTGCGCGTAAAGGCCGCCCAACGTCACCACGGCGAAGGCGAGCACCGCCGCGGCCACGTTCCCCAAGGAAAGCCGGCGAGCGGACCGCCCGAGCCGTCCCCGCCGCCGCCGTTGGTGAAGCGGGACGACCGGCGCGTCCTGACGGATCGTGTCGATCGCGGAGAGCACTCGTTCGCGGAGCGCGGGGGGCGGGACCGCCTCGGCGGCATGGCCGAGCTGCGCGGCGGTGGCTTGCAGCTCCCTGACCTCGATGCCACAGGACTCACAGCCCTCGAGGTGCGCTTCGAAGGCGCGCCGCTCGGACGCGTCCATCGCGTCCAGCACGTACGCACCGACGAGGGCGTGAGCCCCGTGGTCGGAGTGACGGTCTCTGGTCATCGGCCTCCACAATGGGGGAACCGGCAAGGAGGTAACCGTGCCTACTTGTGCACATTCGGAGCCAGACCACCTGTGGACTGGCGTGTCGCGCTACTCCTCTTTCCGAAGTGTGGGGGTGCCGTCCTGGTTCGGCAACCGAAACCTCAATCCATCCCTCGCAGCATGCTGCGTTCGAGCACCGACTCCGCGACTTGGACCGCATTGAGCGCGGCGCCCTTTAGCAGGTTGTCGCCGGTGACCCAGAAGTTCAACGAGTGCGGGTCGTTCAGGTCTGAGCGCACCCGACCGGCGACGACCTCATCTCGCCCGGCCCACTCCAGCGGTGTCGGTGCCCGGTCGAGCAGCAGGCCGGGGAAGCCCTCCATCGCCGAGATCCCTCGGGCGGCGGTGACGCGCTCCTCGAAGGTCGCGCGGATCTGGATCGCATGCCCGACCATCACCGGGACGCGCACGCAGGTAGGAGACACCGCGAGATCCGGCAGGCCGAGGATCTTGCGCGACTCGTCTGGGAGCTTCATCTCCTCGTCGGTGTACCCGTTGTCCCGCAGGGTGCCCAGCCATGGCACGACGTTGAAGGCGAGCGTCTGGTCGTGGACCGCGTGGTCGACGAGCTTCGCCGCCGCCGCGCCGGCGGTGCGCAGGAGCTCGCGACGGGCGAACAAGGGCTCGACCTGAGCCTCCAGCTCGTCGATGCCCTTCTGACCGGCGCCGCTCGCGGCTTGGAAGCTGGTCGCCACGAAGGCGCGCAGCCCGAAGGCGTCGTGCAGCGCCTTGAGGGGGAGCATCGCGATCATCGTGGTGCAGTTCGGGTTGGCGACGATGCCCTTGGGGATCCGGTCCAGGGCGTCGGGGTTAACCTCGGAAACGACAAGCGGGACATCCGGGTCCCCCCGCCAGGCGCTGGAGTTGTCGACGACGATCGCCCCCGCCTCGACCGCCCGAGCGGCGTGCTCGCGGGACCGCGTGGCCCCCGCGGAGAACAGCGCGAGGTCGACCCCGTCGAACACATCGGTCTCCGAGAGGTCCCGGACCGCGTGCTCGTATCCCTTGAAGCGCAGCATCTTGCCGGCCGAGCGCGCCGACGCGACCATCACCGCCTCGTCGCAGGGGAAGTCACGGACCTCGAGGAGGCGGCGGAGGTCCTGGCCGACGGCGCCCGTGGCGCCCACGATGGCGACCCTCATGGTGCATCTCCCAGGCCGAAACGCTCATGTACGGCGCGGACGGCAGTCTCGACGTCGCTGTCCCGCACCACGACCGACACGCGGATGGTCGAGGTCGAGATCATCTCGATGTTGACTCCCGCCTCGGACAACGCGGAGAACATCTCAGCGGCGACGCCGGGGTGGGTCTTCATGCCCGCGCCCACGAGTGAGACCTTGCCGATGTGCTCGTCAAACACCACGGACTCGGCACCGACGTCGGCCGCGACGTCTTCCAGCAGCTGAAGCGCCTTGGGCCCGTCCTCCAACGGCACCGTGCACGAGATGTCGGTCATGCCGTCCTCGGCGACGTTCTGGACGATCATGTCCAGGTTGATGCGCTCCTCGGCGAGCGCGGCGAAGATCCGCGCCGCGATGCCGGGCTTGTCCTGTACCCGGCGGATCACGAGCTTGCCTTCGCTGACGTCGTGCGCGACCCCGGAGATGATCGCCTGTTCCATGCTTGACCTCCTCAGGACCCACGTCCCCTCCCTGAAGCTGAAGCTGGAGCGGACGTGGACGTCGACGCCATGGTTGCGCGCGTACTCGACCGCGCGAACCTGGAGCACGCCGGCCCCGCACGCGGCCAGCTCGAGCATCTCCTCGTGGGACAGCCGGTCCAGCTTGCGGGCGGCCGGGCAGATCCGTGGGTCCGCGGTGTAGACGCCATCGACGTCGGTGTAGATCTCGCAGACGGGCGCGCCGAGGGCGACCGCGAGGGCGACCGCCGTCGTGTCGCTGCCGCCGCGGCCGAGGGTGGTCACGTCCTTGGAGTCGCGGCTCACGCCCTGGAACCCCGCGACGATCACGACCTGCCCGAGGGCCAGCCCGCTCGTGATCCGCCCGGGCGTGATGTCGATGATCCTGGCCTTGCCATGGACGGCGTCGGTGATGATGCCCGCTTGGCTGCCCGTCAGGCTGAGCGCCGTGAACCCGTGCTCGTAGATCGCCATCGCGAGCAGCGCCATCGAGATGCGCTCGCCCGCGGTCAGCAGCATGTCGAGCTCGCGGGCGGGGGGGATCGGCGAGAGCTCCTTGGCCTGGCTCAACAGGTGATCGGTCGTCTTCCCCATCGCCGACACCACCGCGACGACCTCGTGACCGGCGCGCTTCGCTTGGGCGATGCGCTCGGCGACGGCGCGGATCCTGTCGGTGTCGGCGACCGACGTCCCCCCATACTTCTGCACCACAATCATCCGGTAAGCAAGCCTATCGCCGAGCGGAGCGCAGCCTCAGCCTGCGCGACAAGCCCGTTCACGATCTCCGCGGCCGGCAGCACCTCGCCGACCATGCCGGCGGTCTGCCCGGTCAGCGGGAGAAGCTCGGCGGCGCGGCCCTCGTGGATCGCGGCCGTGACTTCGGCCCGCAGGCGCTCCGCCTCACGCTCGACTTCGGCCAGGCGGGAGTTCCACTCGGCAACGAACGGCGTCCCTAACGACCGGGGCACAACGAGCGCGCGGCCGGTTTCCCGCACGGTCTACGCGATCACGGGCGAGGGCCGGCGGCCTTCGAGCCGCTGGCACGCCGAGCCGGCGGGCATCTCCCGCCTGGAGTTCGAGGCCATCGCCGCGATCCGGGCGGCCGTGGACGAGCGGCGTGCCTGGGCCGCCAGTCCCACGAGCAGTACCTCAGCGATTGGAGGTCCTTTCCCCGAGCGGCCTCCACCTCATCGGGCTCGTCGGCGACCTCTGCGACCCTTCCTCGACGCATGCTCGGACTGGGCCGACAGCGCCAAGGCACAGGCCGCCACCTGGCTCTCCACTCGCAAGCCCCTGACCCGCGCCAGAGCTCCAACGCTGCCTGAGGGAAAGTGACCACGCGCTCTTGCCTGGCTGGCATCGTCAGCGGGGCCTATTCATAGCGGCACATGACGAGCCTCCAGGCGGTAACCGCGGTGTCGTCTGTGGGACCGTCGAGGAACTCCACCGTCCAGATGTTCTGGCAGTCGAAGCCGTCGCATAGGACGGCGGTCGGTAGTTCCGGCTCGACATCGACGATGTCGAGGCGCAGTTCCGCGCTGCAACAGGGCATCGCGGTCACGTACTCCTCAGTCTCCCAGTCGACCCGGGCGTGACTGACCAGTCCAGCGATCAGTTGGAACATCTAGCGGCGCCGGTCAAGGGTCGTGAGGTCGAGGACTCGAGCGGCGGCGCAGCCGTCGAGATATCGGCGGACCCGTGCTCCGGCGCAGCGGATCCAGATCGCGGTGATGCCAGCCCCAGCAAACCCAGCGACGACCGCGACGAGTAGGAGCACGAGAGCGTTCATCCCGGGACCGCCTCAGTCCTCTGCCCCAGCCGCTGCTGAGGTGAGGAGCAGCTTGTATGAGGCGGCCACACACGCGACGCAATCCATCCCACCGGACGTGATGAGCTTGTCGAGCTCCGCGATAGCCACGAGTTCGGTGGTGAGGCCTTCGCCGAGCTCAGGGCTGCTCACTGCATCACCGTCGTGTTCGCAATCAGCGAGGAAGATGTGGACCCGACCGGTCTCCACGGCGGGGATCTGGGCAAACACGCCGAGCGCGGTCACAGTGTGGGGCGACAGTCCCGTCTCCTCAAGCAGCTCACGCATCACGCCGCTGAGAGGCGAGTCGTCACCTGGCTCGAGCCGGCCTCCTGGATGGCAGAGGGTGTCCTTCGCGATGCCGGGTCGGTATTGGCGTATGAGCAGCACGTCATCTCCGACCCGGCACACGCAGATTGCCGAGTCCGGGCGCTCGACAATGTAGTACTCAGGAATGTGTCTCCCGTCGGGGGCCATGAAGCTGTGCTGCGTCACCCGGAGCCATGGGGACTCCAGCGCTGGTCGGGCCGAAAGACCGCGCCACTCGTTCATATCTGGTTTTCCATCTCTACCGCGACTGACGCGGCAACGGCGAAAGCGTCATGAGAGGAACGGATCCGTCGGCTAGGCCACCAACCTGGGAACAGAATGCGTCACAGAGACGGCGTTGGTCAGTGGCCGCAGCTCGGTGGCGATAGGCTGCAGCTTGTCGACTGCTCCACACTTCCAGGAACGGTGTGGCGTGCAGATCTCCGAGGCCGATCTGAGGAATGGTAACGCATCCCAAGAGTTGCCCTCGTGGAGAGATGTAGCAGGTCTCGAACCCGGCGCCGCAGTTGGGCTGATCGCTGTCGCGCAGTTTCGGGTCATTGGCGACAGTAGCGGAGACGGGAAAGTCGTCTGACGACAGCTGGACCCGCAGGCCCTGTGCTCGTCCGAGGGCCATGAGCGAGGCGACAGCTTGTTCGCTGGAGCGATAGCCCAGGAGATGCATGCCGGTATGCGTCGCCGCTCGGCCGGCGGGTTTGATCACGGCGACTTTGACTGCCTTGGCGCCGGCTTGGGAAAGGTCGGAGAACAGCTGCGGCAGCTCAGAATCTGCGCCTTGGCACAAGGTCAGCCTCGCGGCAGCACGCAACCCCGAGGCGGTGAGCAACGTCAGCGCTTTCATCGCCTTGAGATAGGTACCGGGTCCTCTGATGTGCTCGTGCAAACCAGGACCACCGTCGAAACTGACCCGAACCTCCAATGGCGCGATCTGTTGCATGACGTCTACAACAGTCGATGTCACCTTGAGCCCATTGGTCGTGATGATGAGGTTGATACCGACTGAGGTCACGTGCTCAAAGAGGACGACCCAGTCGGGATGGATGAGCGGTTCACCACCGCCAACAGCGATTTCGAGGACGCCGATATCGGCGAGTTCGGAAACGAGCGTCAAGATGCGGGCTGTCGGCAACTCGGTGGAGGTATCGACCTGAGGAGAGGACGATGTGATGCAGTGGCGGCATGACAGGTTGCAGCGGTTGGTGAAGTCGAAGTACGCCTTGAGAGGTGCCTCACGCACGAATGACGCCGATGAGTACACCAGCCCTCGACCCAGCTCCGCATGAGAGGGTGTCTGCTCGAACAGCGCACCGTCACGGCGGCGGTAGTGAAGCAGACCACCATCCCGGAACGCGTGGCACCTGGGCCATGATGCCTGTCGCCGGATGGACGCGATGCCGAGGTGATGGTGCCTCACCGCCTGGCTCCAATCCTGCCTAGGGGGATATCTTCGGGTGCTTAGATGCATTTACAAGCATCTACAAGTACCAGCGTTGGAAAGATACGCTGATTCGCTCATCCTCGTCAAGCTCGGCAGGGTTACGCTAACCGTCCGATGAATGCGCAGAAGCTTGTGTTAAGCGACGAGGTCGCCGCGTTACGAGACCTGGTTGACCCAGTCGAGCGGGTCAAGAACGCCACGGACCTGCTCAGCCGTTTTCAGGATGCCGTCACTGAGGTTTCGAGCATCCGGCGCGAGGCCATCGCAGAGCTGCTCAAGCAGGGGCGGTCCCAGACGGAGGTCGCCCGGCTTGTCGGGCTGACGCGCGGGAGGATCGGACAGATCGCGGTCAGCGGCCCGCCACCGGAGCGAGCTTTCCTCGGCACGGGCATGATCACGGTGGCGATCGCGCTCAAGCAAGAGGCGGAAACCGGGCGCTACGCGGTCGCCCGGGAAGATTTTGAGGCAGCCTTGCGCCTCAAAGAGTTGGCCGCCAGCTTACAGCTGGAGACCGTCTTCGAAGAGATCCCGCCACCCGGGATGCTCGACCTCAACCGCGACAACCTTCTGGTGATCTGCGGGCCACGCTTATCACCCTTGATCAAGCAGGTCCTCGACGCGGACCCCGTCCTGCGGTTCGTCGCCGCCGAGCGCGGCTGGTCTCTCCGAGACAGGCATACCGGCAATGAGCACCGCTCGCTCATGGATCTCGACCCGCCCCAATCGGGCGACGTGGGCTACCTGGGCCGGCTGCCACGGCTCGATGGCAAAGGAACGTTTCTCTACATCGCCGGGATCCACGCCATGGGCTCATCCGGAGTCATGCACTTCCTCGAACACGAGCTCACCGCCATCTACAAAGAGGTCCGGACGCGCCGGTTCTCCGCGATCATCGGGTGCGACTTCGATCCTGATACCGGGCATGTGACCGCGAGCCGCCGGCTCACGCCGTTCTACCGCCACGATTAACCCGGCCGTGGACATCTCCTTTGCAACCCGACCGGCCAATGAGACCGCGAATGAGGATTACGTAGTGGTTTCCCCTGGATTTGTGATCGTTTTCGACGGGCTGAGCACCCCCGGAGACTTGGCAACCGGTTGCATCCACGGCACCCCCTGGTACGTCCGCCGTCTTGGCGGGCACCTGGCTCGCTGCCTCACAAACGAGCCTGATGAGCCCCTCGCGGACCTGCTCGCGCGAGCCATTGCCCACCTCGCCGCCTCGCATGCCCACACCTGCGATCTCGGGGATCCGGGGACCCCTTCTTCCACCGTTGCGGTCGTCCGTGAGCGCCCGAGCCACGTCGACTATCTCCTGCTCGCGGACTCGGTGACCCTCCTCGACGGCCCCGGCGGCGCCCAGGTAGTGGTGGACGACCGTGTGGACGCGGTTGCCACACACGAGCTCGCTGCCGCCCGAAGGCAGCCGGCAGGATTACCACAGCCCGCCCATCATCTACAGGTCCAGCAACTCGTCCTCGAACAGCGACGCCATCGCAACCGTACCGGCGGTTACTGGGTGGCCGCCGCCGATCCCGCGGCCGCTCACCACGCGGTCACCGGCACACTGCCTCGAGACGACGTATACCGAGTCGCCGTCTTGACCGACGGAGCGGCGCGCTTGGTCGACCCCTTCGGGCTCGCCACCTGGCTAAGCCTGCTCGACCTCCTTCAACGTCACGGGCCGTCAGCGCTCATCGATCGTGTCCGCGAAGCTGAGCGCTCTGATCCCGACGGTCAACGCTGGCCGCGCATCAAGCGCTGCGACGATGCCACCGCCGCCTTTTGCGCACTGCGCGCAAGTCAGCCTTCCCCGTCCTGACCGCCGATCTGGATGTCGATGCTGACGCCGTCCTGACCGTCTTGGCCGTCCACGCCGATGCTGACGGAGTCGTGACCGTGGCCGCCGACCGCTGTGGCGTCCGCGCCATCCTGACCAGCGCTTCCGCCGTCCCCGCCGACCGCCGTGGTGTCGCTGCCTGGCGCGCAGGCGCATAACGCGAGCAGCACTACAAAAAGGAGTATCCGGCGCATCCAGCCACCTTAGCGTGGGAGCACGGCGGGCTGCGACCCTTCAGGTCAGCAGCCGGACCGGCACCCGACAGCACTCGTAGGTCAGGAGCGCACGCCGGTCCAGCGTGACGAGCTCGGCGCCGGCAGCGCGCACCGTGAAGCCGATGAGCGCGTCGTACACCTCACCTCCGCAGATCCCGAGGCCGGCGAGACGGCCCGGAAGCGCAGCTTGCTCCTCGGCGCCGAGTACGAGGCGATCGGCGGTGAACGTCGCCTGCAGGAACTCCGCGACGATGTGCGGTTCGGCGCGAAACGGCTCGGGCAACCGGGTCAGCACCGAGTAGGCCTCGAGTCCAGTGTGAGCGGGCAGCTGCGGTTTCTCGGCGAGGACCTCACGCGCCAGCGCGTGGCGCTCGTGCCACGGCGCGAAACACGCGATCACCACCGAGCTGTCGACCGCGATCAACGCCGGACGCGATCAAGCGTCTCGCGGACCAGCTCCGTGGTCAACACCGGCATCTCCCGATCGGTCACGGCGACGGGCCCGTAGCCATCGTCTTCTAGGCGCATCGGCGTAGCCCGGACCACGATCTCGATCCGGCGATCCACCACCCGCAATTCCAGCTCCGTGCCCGCAACCAGGCCAAGCTCGTCACGAGCGGCCTTCGGAACCACCACCCGTCCAGCAGCATCAATGACAGTTCGCATACCACGACACTACCATCGCTCTGACCAGCAGACGCCCCTTAAGGCTCGTGGTGACGGTCCGCGTGGGACCGTCACCACGAGACGACTAGCCAGCGAGAGGTCGCAAGCAGTTCGCGTGGACGTACTCTGCCAGTGCGCTGCCGGACTGGAAGCCGTTGTCCCCGTCCCATTGGAAGTGGACGCCGAGGTAGACGCGGCTGCGGGCGTTCTCCAGCGCCGCCGCCGTGAAGCTGTTGAAGAGGCGGGGGAGTGGGACCCCGTTGTCCTTTGCCGCGTTCGGGTCCTCAGTGGTCGCCTCGAACGTCACGTTGTCGGTGCCGAAGTACAACCGCATGATGCCCGCGTGAGCCGCGCCAAACGTCGCGTGCCCCGAGATGTACGCCGGGAAGTTCGGCGAGAAGTTCACTGGGGGGGTGGTGTTGCTCACCGACAAGGGCGTCCAGTCGGGGTCTGGCGACGTGTCCGGGTTGGTGGTCGGGTCAGCCAGGTGGATCGCCGTTTCCGGTCGCCAAAGGTCCAGGTCGGTTGCGTACTTCGCGTCCCAGGCGACGATTCCCGCGTCACCCATGGCAAGCGCGACCAACGCGAACAGCCGCGCGTTCTCGACGATGTCGAGCCCCCTCTGCTCCGAGACGATCCTCGTGAGCTCGAAGAGCTGGCCCGGTGGCTTGTACGTGCCGTCGACGTCGTTCGCCCAGAAGAACGCGATATCGGTCTGCTCCTGGGTCCGCATCGTCGACTTCTTCTCGCCGAGATCCTTCACGTCGTTGAACTGCGCCGCGTACTCGGGGCTGGCCAGCATCTGGGTCTTGGACAGGAACCCACCCGGCCGGGGCGGGCGGAACTGCGCGCCGGAGGCCATGCAGAAGGGCTTGACCTTCGGCCAGTTTGGGCTCGCCGCGGCACCCGACCCAGTGGGCCGCCAGTCACCGGGGTTCGTACCATTGACGTACGGCGTGTTGTCGTCGGCCCCGTCGTTCATGCGCTCTTGGATCATCCTGGCGGCGGCCGCCTTGCCGACGTGCTTGCCGGCCGCCCTTGCCGCCGCGGACACGTTCGAGGGGATCTTGGTCAGCGCTTTGTCCAGCTCCGTGGCGAGATCGACCATCGAGCTTGGAAAGGCCGCGGCGAGCGTGTCGTGCGCGGCGTGAGCGATCGCAGCTTCGATCGATGCCGTGGGGTTCGTCGGAACGCTGATCAGGTATGGCTCGTGAGTGGGGATGATCGAGTTGACGGCGTCATAGATCGCGCCGTGCATCATCGCCCCACCACGAGAGATGATGGTGGGAGGTCCGCCAAGCTTCCGTATGAGCCTCAGTAGGACGTTGTTCCAGTCGGTTACCGCGTCGGACATGTGCCCGTTCTCCTTCGTAGATGCGGTCCCGCGACCTTCCTCGCGACCGTCACGTTAGGAGAGAGGCGAACGGCGGACCTGATACACGGGGCTTCAGGTGAAGACGGTGAACACGCCGGCGGCGACGAGGGCGAGCGCCCAGACACGGTCGAGGTTGACCCATCCGCGGCGCAGGACTTGCAAGCCGAGGTGGTCATAGACCAGCAACGCGACTCCCGCCATCATCGCGAACATGCCGGCGCTGTGGACCGCCACCGTGACCACCGCGGGCATCGCGCCGCTGGGCCCGAGCACGGCCAAAGTGGTGGTGGGCTGGGCGGCGTGGAGCCCTGGTTGCAGGAGCAGGGGGATGAGCATCAGGCCGGCGCCGTGCGCGGTGGACATGAGGAACGACCACAGGACCAGCTCGCGAGGTCGCAGGTTCATGCCGACCCAGCGCAGGTGGCGCCGCCTCACGAACAGCCAGGTGCCGTAGCCGATCAGACCCGCGGCGGCGCTCAACGCCAGGATGCGCGGCGCGACGATCGTGCCGAGCGCGCCGAGCAAGGCGACGACGGCGGCGATGGACAGCGCGTGGCCCGCCGCGATGGGGGGCAGCGCGCGGAATACCGCCGCCCGGTCCTTGCGCTGGAGGCCAAGGGCGACGGCGAACAGCCACCCCATGCCAGGGTTGAGGCCGTGGAACGCGCCTAACGCGAGCAGCGCGGCCCAGCTTTGCTCCACGGGGATTAGGGGAAGCAGTACGAGTCCGAGGAGGCGTCGCCGCCCTCGAGACGGATCTGGTGGGCGCGCCGGCCGTCCTGGGAGAAGTCGACGAAGAACCCGGGGTCCAAGGCGATGGCGCCGTCGCCGTCGACATCGGCCTTGACCAGCCAGCTTTGGATCCCGTCTGGGTAGAACTGGGCGTCCCACGCGGCGTAGAGCGAGTTCGTGAAGTAGACGCGCTTCCCGTCGCGGCTGGCCTCGACCATCTGGGGGCCGCCATTGAGCGGCCGGTCGGGGTCCGCCGGATGCGCCTCCCGCTCCACGATCCCGCCAATGCGAACCGACCCTGTGGGCTTCGGGTTGAACGGGTCGGACACGTCGAAGGCGGCCAGGTCGCCGGTACCCCAACAGGACACGTACAGCTGCCGGTCGTCGAGGGACAGCACCAGGTCGGAGATGATCGGCGGCACCGCCCCGAACGGCTTCAACGCCGGGGGCAGCAGATCCGGGTCCGCGGGCTCGGCGGGGATCGTGATCACCTTCTCGATGGCCCAGTCGCCATCGCTCCGGTGCCAGAGCCATACCGAGGCGGACAGGTCCTCGACGCTGATGACCGCGCCCATGAACCCGTAGGTCTTGGTGGGGTCATGGGCCGGGCGCAGCTCCAAGGTCATCTGGTGCTGGTCGCCGATGTCGAGTTCTTTCAGGTGCGTGCGCTTGCGCAGGTCCCACACGTGCAGGCGGTGGCCGTACTGCTTGCCCAGCAGCAGCTCTGGGACCACGCCGTTCTCGATCATGTTGGGCGTGCCCCACTCGCTGCTCACGAGCACGTCGTGGCCGAGGTGCCACCAAAAGTCGTACGCGAGGTATTGCGGGCCGCGGTCGACCTCCCAACGGCCCAGCACCTCGAAGCTCTCGTGGTCGAGGACGAAGATGCCTCCCGGCCCGTCGCCGTCGGGGTTGCCCAGCGCGCTCATGTAGATCCCATCGGGGCCACAATGTGAGGTATGCGGGCGGGAGTACCCGGTGCGGGAGGCGACCTCGTCCGGTTCGATGATCTTCACGATCTGTGGATTGCGAGGGTCGGGTTTGGTGTCGACCACATAGATCCGCGATGACCGCAACCCCGGGACTAACAGGTAGCGGCGTTCGATATGGGGGTGCGGAGACGAGGGGCACAGCGATGCGCTACACGCGTTCCACCCGAAGTGATGCAGCTCATCACCCGGGTACGGCATCTCCAGCCAGCCCACGACCTGCCCGTACTCCCCGGATCCCGGGTCAAGGTCCACGACCGCGAGCGCGTCGGGGCGCCCGTCACCGTTCGCGTTGAGCGTGGCGACATATCCCAACGTCTCGGGGGGCGCCTCCATCGCCATCCGTGCCGACGGGTAGAACGACGGGTCCGGCCTCCACAACGCCATCGCGGGCTCCTTGGGTCGAATAGACGCGACCCGCGCAGGCTAGCCGGCCGGCGCACGGATGGGAACAGGGCAAACCTGGTTCAGTCCTGGCCGGTCTTGACTTTCACCCCGGTGAACTCGCACTCGACCGGGTCGGCGAACCGGCGGCCGTTGACCTCGTCGTGGCGCATGAACGTCGGGGGATCGACGCGGACACGAAGCGTGTACTCGCCGTCGCCGGGCACCTCCCAGTTGCGCCCGTAGTGGTAGATCATCGGGTGCCACAGCATCGGCTGCTTGTGGGTGCCGACCTCGTTGCCGTCGGCGTCGATCAGCGTCGCGTAGACATCGAGGCAGGGGACGAACCGGCCGTCGCCGCCGTCACGCACGGCGACCTCGACGTGGAGGTTCTCCCTCTCGGGCTCCGTCCACACCAGCTCGCCCTTGTCGAACATGTACATCCCCTCGGCCTTCTCGATCGCGTAGCCGATCAGGTAGTCGCCCGCGCGCTGCTCCCCGCCGTCGTCGGCGACCTTGTTCGCCATCAGGTCCAGCGCCTTGCCGTACGCCTCCCCTTGGGCGCGTGCCGCGTCAAGCTGCTCCGCCGTGGCTTCGTCGGTGTCGGGATCCATCGGGGGATAGTCTTGGGGTGCCATGGGCCTGCCTTTCGCCACCGAGTGTCTTTTCCGCGGGATACCCGAGGGAAGCGCAAGCTATGCCAGACCCGAGACCTTTGAGGTTTCCGGAGACCACAATTTGGGGACTACCGCCTCATCGTGAAGCGGCATGTGTTCGTGCTGGCCCTTCTCGCCCTTGCCACGGCATGTAGCACGGCGGGGGAGGGTGGCGCGTTCGCCCCCGCGGGGGAGACCGCGCGGCAGCCTTACCTCCTCACCTGGCTGATGATCATCCTCGGCACGGCCATCTACCTGCTGGTCGGGGCGGTCCTACTGGTCGCCTTACGACGGCGCCCGGCCGCCGAGGAGGCCCACGCCCGCCGCATCGACCGCCGCATGATCATCGTCGGCGGCCTCTTGCTCCCCGCCCCGGTCCTCTTGCTGCTCCTGGTCGCCAACATCGCCATCCTGGCCGGGCAGGACAGTGATCCGACCATGCGTATCGAGGTCGAGGGCTACCAGTACTGGTGGGAGGTCCGCTACCCCGAGCAAGGCATCGTCACGGCGAACGAGGTCCACATTCCCACCGGTGAGCCGATCGAGCTGGTCCTGTCCACCGAGGACGTCATCCACAGCTGGTGGGTGCCTGAGCTGTCGGGCAAGCGCGACCTTATCCCCGGTCAAACCAACGTCCTGATGATCGAAGCCGACCGGCCAGGGATCTACCGTGGCCAGTGCGCCGAGTTCTGCGGCATCCAGCACGCGAACATGGCGATGTTCGTCGTCGCTCACGAGCCGGCGGAGTTCGCCCGCTGGGCCGCCAGCCAGGCCGCGCCAGCACCCGCGCTGACCGCCGACCTGCAACGCGGGCAAGACGTGTTCATCGACAACTGCGCGGGCTGCCACGCCGTGCAAGGCACGCCGGCGAACGGGCAGGAGGGCCCGGACCTCACCCACTTCGCCTCGCGGATGACGATCGGCGCCGGCACCGTTCCCAACGACCGGGGGCATCTGGGCGGTTGGGTCGCGAACGCACAGTCCATCAAGCCGGGCAACCTCATGCCCCCCATCCCGATCCCCGCGAGCGGGATGAACGATCTCCTCGACTACCTGGAGAGCTTGCGGTGACCACTACGGCGCGCATCACCGAGCGGCTCGAGCGCGTGTGGGCCGATGCCCCTGGGGTCCCCGGGTTCTTCAACACGGTGGACCACAAGCGGATCGGCGTCCGCTATCTCGTCACCGGGTTCGCCTTCTTCCTGATCGCGGGAGTCCAAGCGCTACTCATCCGCACGCAGCTCGCCGTGCCCGAGAACGACTTTCTGTCCGCCGAGGCGTTCAACCGGCTGTTCACAATGCACGGCACCACGATGATCTTCTTGTTCAACACGCCAATTCTCTCGGGCTTCGGCAACTACTTCGTGCCGCTGATGCTCGGGACGCGCGACATGGCGTTCCCAAAGCTGAACGCCGTCAGCTACTGGATCTACCTGCTCTCCGGCTTCTTTCTCTACGGCAGCTTCCTGGTCGGTGAGGTACCCAACACCGGCTGGTTCGCCTACGCGCCGCTGTCCTCCGAAGAGATCTTCACGCCCGGCCTCGGCCTGGACTTCTGGACGCTCGGCGTCATCTTCCTCGGCTTGTCGACGACGGTCGGGGGGATCAACTTCATCGTCACGATCTTCAAGATGCGCGCGCCTGGCATGACGCTGTCGCGGATGCCGCTGTTCGTGTGGGCCATCCTTGTGATGTCGTTCCTGATCCTGTTCTCGCTCCCCGCGGTCACCCTCGGTCCGCTGCTCATGGAGTTCGACCGCGCGTTCGGCATGGCGTTCTTCGACGCCGCCCGCGGGGGCGACCCGATCCTCTACCAGCACCTGTTCTGGTTCTGGGGTCATCCCGAGGTCTACATCTTGTTCGTCCCCGCGATCGGGATGCTCGCGATGATCATCCCGACGTTCGCCCGGCGTCCCCAGGCGGGGTACACGTGGGTGGTCGCGTCCCTGGTCGCGATCGGGTTCATCAGCTTTGGCGTATGGGTGCACCACATGTTCGCCACGGGCGTCCCGTTCTTGGCGGCCAGCTTCTTCTCCGCGGCCGGCCTGGTGATCACGATCCCCAGCGCGATCGAGATCTTCGCCTGGCTCGCCACCCTGTGGACCGGCCGGATCCGATGGGGCACGCCGCTGCTCTTCGCGCTCGGCTTCTTGAGCATCTTCGTGCTCGGCGGGATCACCGGCGTCATGGTGAGCATGGTGCCGTTCGATCTGCAGGCCACGGACAGCTACTTCGTCGTCGCGCACCTCCACTACGTCCTGGTCGGCGGGGTGGTCTTCCCCGTGTTCGGCGCCTTCTACTACTGGCTGCCGAAGATCACTGGCTACCTCATGGACGAGCGGCTGGGTGGCACGAGCTTCTGGATCATGCTCATCGGGTTCCATCTCACGTTCTTCCCGATGCACATCGTCGGGCTGCTCGGCATGCCCCGCCGCGTCTACACCTTCCAGGAGGGCCTGGGCTGGGACGGGTACAACATGGTCCAGTCGATCGGCGGCTACATGTTCGCGCTTGGCGTCCTGGTCTCGGTCGCGGCGTTCGTGCTGTCGTTGATCAAGAAGACGCCGGCCGGCAACAACCCGTGGAACGCGGGGACACTGGAGTGGGCGACCACCTCTCCCCCCGCCGAGTACAACTTCGCGGCCATGCCCGCGGTCACGAGCCGGTACCCCTTGTGGTCACCCGACGCGCCGGATCCCACGGAGCCTCGGGCGTACGACGTCGTGCTCGCCGCACCCGGGGAGGAGAAGCACGAGACGCTGGGGACGGCTGGGCTGGACGCCGAGGTCGAGGACATCCTCGTCATGCCGCACCCCTCGTACTGGCCATTCTTGCTGGCCGTCGGCCTGTTCATCGGCTTTGTCGCCATGCTCCTGCGATCGGCTCCTATCGGGGTGGTCGGCCTGGTGTGGACGGTCACGTCGATGATCGGGTGGCACTGGGGCGAGCTAAAGGGTGGAGACCACTGATGTCGGTTCCCGTCACCACCGAGGACGTCAGCCGCCTCCTTCAGGTCCCACGCGGCCGGGGCCGCCCCAAGGGGTGGTGGGGGATCGTCATCCTGCTGATGAACGAGGCGGTGCTGTTCTCGCTGCTGCTGTTCGTCTACTTCTACCTCAGCACGCAGGCGCCATCATGGCCGCCCGGCGAGATCGAGCCGCCGGAGCTGGTGGTCTCGGGCATCCGCAGCGTCTTGCTATGGCTGTCGAGCGCGACGCTGATCTGGGGTGAGCGGGGGATCCGCAAGGGCAAGCAGGGACGGCTCCAGCTCGGGCTGCTCGCGACGATCGTGCTGTCCGGCCTCTTCCTCGCTGGCCATGTGGAAGAGATGATCCGCCTTCCGGAGGAGTTCATCTGGGCGACGAACGCCTACGGCTCGGCGTTCTACACCATCACGAACTTCCACGCCGCGCACCTCACGGTCGGTGTCGCGCTGCTGCTGTTCGCATTGCTCGCCGCCCGCCGCGGCCGGTACACCCGTGAAAACCACCTCGGCCTCGCGACGATCGGCATCTACTGGCACTTCGTCGACTTCGTCTGGGCCGTCGTGTTCCCGTCCCTGTACCTCTACCCTCACCTCACGGCCCCGTGAGAAGCCTGCGCGCTCCCGTCTCGCCCGACGCCGATATCAGCGGCTACACCGTCACGTTCGCGTTGCTCGGCGGCCTGAGCGCGTGGATCTTGCGACTCATCGTCGGCAGCTGGCTGGTGAGCTACGCCTGCCGGAGCGGCCTCGCCGGCACGATCGCCCTCTACACCGTCGGTGCGGTGTGCCTTGCGATCGCCGCCGCCGCGCTGGTCCTGTCGATGCGCCTCTTCGGGTCTCGCGGGCGGGGAGAGGATTGGGAGGAGGGGGAGCTCGCCGGTGTGACCTATATCGGGATCCTCGGCATCATGCTCAACGCCATCTCGTTGATCGCGATCCTGTCCGAGCTGGTCTCCATCCCCTTCATCAACCCGTGCGAGCCGACATGACCGAGCCGCTCGCGCTGATCGGCGTCGCGTTACTCGGCGTCGCCTATTGGCGGGGGCTTGAGGCGCTGTGGGCCTCCGCCGGCCGCGGCCAGGTGGTGGCGCGGTGGCAGGCGCGGTCGTTCACGGCGGCGCTGGCCGTGCTGGCCGTCGCGCTGGCGCCTCCACTAGACACGGTGTCCTCGTCGCTGTTCTCGGCGCACATGGTCCAACACCTGCTGATCGGCCTGATCGCCGCTCCCCTGCTCGTCCTCGGCGCGCCGGCGTTGGTCGTCCCACGCGCGCTGCCGGGCCCCGGGCGACGCTGGGTTGCACGCTGGCACGGCCGCGCCCGCCGCCTCGCGAGGGTATGGCCAGGACTCCCCGTGGTCGGGCTCCTCGCCTATGCGGCCGTATGGTGGGCATGGCATGTGCCGGCGCTGTACGACGCCGCGCTGCGCTCGCAGCTCGTGCACGCCGCCGAGCACACGACGATGCTCGCCGCCGCCCTGGGGTTCTGGGCGCCGGTCGTACGGCCCCGGCGGACGCCCGTGTGGGCCGGCCCCCTGCTGCTCCTGGGCGCGGCCACCCAAGGCGGGATCCTGGCGGCGCTGCTCGTGTTCTCGCCCCGGCCGTTCTACTCGCACGGCCCTGCCACGCTGGCCTGGGGCCTGGACCCCCTCGCGGACCAGGTGCTCGCGGGCGTCCTCATGTGGGTGCCCGGCGGGATCGTCTACCTGCTGGCGGCGGCCGCGCTGTTCGCTCGCTGGCTCGACCGTGACGCCGCGGCGAGCGAGGAGGCGATCGCCCATGCCACGTAGCCGTGTCCGCGCCTGGGCGGCACTGGCCGGCCTCGTCGCCGCCGGGTGCGCATCCCTGCCAGTGGGGCGCCCCGCTCAGGTCACCGCCGGCGAGCCCGAGTTCGGCCGCGTCGCGCTGGTCGACTACGGCTGCGTCAGCTGCCACTCGATCCCCGGCGTCGACGCCATCGGCGCCGACGCCTACGTCGGCCCACCGCTCGACCACTGGAGCCTGCGCTCTTACATCGCCGGCTCCCTCACCAACGACCAGGCCAACCTCGTCCGCTGGATCATGGACCCCCAGGACATCGAGCCCGGCACCGCCATGCCCGACCTGAACGTCTCCGAAGAGGACGCGGTCAACATGTCCGCGTACCTGATGTCGCTCGACTGATCCAATCGGGCGGCTCAGGGCGAGGCGGAGTCACTATTTAGTTGTCAAGGTGCAACGGACCAACGCGCTACTTCATGCGGCGAGGGCTGCCTGCCGTCGTCTGTGGCGTGAGCGGCGGCGGGAGCGGGGTGGCGCCCTCAAGGGTGGGTGGAAGGTGAGGCTGGCGTCGGCGTTGCCGGTGACGGTCCACCCGCCCTCGTGCACGGCGTGGTGGTGATGTGCGCACAGCAACGCCAGGTTCGGAGTCAGCGTCGGCCCGCCGTTGCCATGGTGATCGACATGATGGATATCGCTCCACTGCCAGGGCCGCTCGCACCGCACGCCGTCGGGGGTGGTGAACCGGCAGGTCCGGTCGCGCTCGATCACCGCCAACCGCTGCGCCGGGCTGGGATGGCGACGCACGTCCAGCCACACCGTCCGCCCCTTGAGGGTGACCTTGCGCCGGACCACGTCGGCGTCACAGGCGATCAACCGGGCCGTGGCCCCACAGACCCGCCCCACCCAATCCAACCGCGCGGCCGGCGAGCCGGGCTGGCCGGCCAACGTCTCCGGGGTGAGGAACACGGTGGCTCGGGGTTGCAGCCCGGCCACCGACGGCAGGTCGTCTGTGTGCGCCAGCGCGCTGCGGGCCAGTTGCACGAGCGCGTCGGCGTTGCGCTGCTCGGGCGTGCGCCGCTGCTCATCCGGCATCGTGGCCGGATCGGGACCGGCCAACGCGTCCAACGCCGAGCGCACCAACGCACCACCCACCGGGTCCAACAATCCATCGATGAGCGTCATCCCGTCATCCCGCGACGACACCACCAACCGGCGGGCGGCGTACTGATCGCACGCCTGTCGCTCCTCCGGCTCGGCATCAGCGGCATGCCGCCGATCCGCCAGCACCTGCCCGAACGCCCGGTCGTCCAACCCTGCCGCCTGCTCGACCAGCTCATCCTGCGCCGAGGCGACCATCTCCGGATGCGAGCGCGCCGCCCGCGCCAACGCCTCGGCCTGGCCGGGACTGATCCGCCCCGCCGCCAACGCCGCCGCCGTCACCGCCAACCCCGGACCCGCCAACGCCGCCGCCAGCCGTACCTGGCGCACCGCCTGCCTATCCGACAACCGGCCCACCGTACGCAACAACAACCGCGCCGCCTCCACCCCCGCCGCGGCATCCTCGCCGCGGCGGGCGACCTCGGCCACACACCGCAACCGCTCCGCCGCCACCCGCGCCGCCACAGCAGTCAACACCTCCACATCGGCCCGCAACGTTGCCTCGTCCAACACCGCGAGGTCACGCGCCGCCAACCGGTCGCAAGCCGCGACCAGCGCGTCCACCTCCGATCCCCCGTAGATAGAACTCATGTTCCATATACTAGCGATTCAAGAGTGGTCATACAACTATCCATAAGAATTTGTGGATAGCTGTCACGACGGGCTCAATGGAGTGCGACAGTGTTGGCGAGCCGCTTGCCCTGTCTCGGTCGAGGAGAGGATCTGTCACATGCCGGCGCTTGAGGTGCTTGATCACGGCGAGCTGATCTGTAGTGCGTTCCGTGGAGCTGGGGTCCGGGACGCCTTCGAGACGGTCACCCGCGCCGTGACCGGTCACCGGTACCGGCTGGCGCCCGAGCTCGCGCCTGCTGACGCCCCACCGGGCCCCGAGGGGCGATTCTTCTTCCGGTTCGCATACAGGGGAAGCAGCGTCGATCTCACGTTGCGCGGCGGCCTGGTCAGCGACGAGTTCGTCCAGCTGGTCCGACGAGGGGCGGACACGCCGGCCGAGCTGGACCGCCTCGTTCGGCTCAAGCAGGACATGGCCGATCGCCTTCTGAGCATGCCGGCCGAAGAGGTCGACGACGCGAGCACGAGCCAGGCCAAAGCCGGCCAGTCGAGTGAGCGTCGGTAGATGCGGCTTTCCCGGTGCTTGGCGACCCGCGCTGCTCTCGTCAAGGCCGGCCACAAGCTGGCGATCAAAGCCGCCGCCGCGCCTGCTCACTGCGGTCGCGCTGCACGCCTTCCGCGTCGCGGCAGCCAACCTGCGACGCTTGCTCACCCTCGGGCCGCAGCCCGACGAGGCCGACTGGCTCATCGCCTAACGAATTGGGTGCGGCTCTTCTGGAGTGACCTTGCATGGTCCGCTCACCGACCTCACCGACCTCACCGACCTCACCGACCTCACCGAACAGGGATTTCGGGGCGTATGTGACCCGAAATCCCTGTTCGGGAACGACACCCGGCGCGGTGACACGTCGCGCCCGTCCTCCGACACCACGGCGTGTGCCCTTGCGGGCGCATCC
>Ga0187893_10005823_pt1 | contig 21699 bp, 19 predicted proteins | sample MA1701074metaG_FD_139574 | JGI IMG/M metagenome (GOLD analysis project Ga0187893, IMG submission 139574) | White microbial mat communities from a basaltic lava cave in the Kipuka Kanohina Cave System on the Island of Hawaii, USA - MA170107-4 metaG ...
CCACGCTTACCCCTAATACGGTACCGATCAAGACACCGGCGACAAACGGGCTCGTCAGAAGCCTGATTCCTGGCACAGAAAAGAGCGGGTCTTGCCGTATCATCTCTTCCTCATTGGTCTTTCGCGCAGCAGGCAGTTTCTCCTCAGCTCTTCTGCGCAAGTCCCTGTCCGGACATACGCTCCATTAACCACAACAGCAGCAAGACAACCACGGCCGGCGCCGACCAGGGAATGACGACCGCCGTGAGGAGTCCTGCGACGACTGGGCCCGCCTCTTGCAAGTAAAAGAGGCCCGAGAAGCGGCGGTCATACCTATAGAGTACGTAGGGAACATACCAAAGCGGCAGCATGACATCACTCGCAACAATCCCTATCAGTGCCCCTTCAAGAGCCGAAACCTGCGCTCCCAGAAAAGAGAAAACCAAAGTCAGCAAAGATGCCCCTAAGAGCATCGTCGAAATAGCATGATGGCGGTTGATTGCCATGAGAATGTGGCTGCAAGTCGTCCAGAGCACAGCTTGAAGGATGTATACGAGAAATAGGTCCAGAATCCGGGGTTGATATTCCACTGCATCCCCCAACCACAGGTGATAGATGCTCTCGCCCCAATAATGCAGAGTGATGGTAAGGAGGGCGGTAATCACCAAAGTCGAACGAAACAACGCGCGAAACAGTCTGAAGAGTTTGTCGGCGTCTCCAGCGGAATCCAGACGTGTCATCTCCGGCCATGCGGCAAAAGATAGCGCCCCCAGAAGCTGTTTCATCGCATTGACAATCGTCCGCATCGTGGTAAACACCACGACCTGAATAGACCCGAGAACAGTGCCGATGAGTACCACCAGGCCTTGAACGGAAAGCATTTGGGATAGCTGAATCGTCAAGAAGTGGAGGCTGGGTTTCAGAAATGTCCGGGCTAACGACAGATCGATGTAAGCGAGAGAGAAAAGGGAGTATTCGGGCAAGTGTTTCGTCAAATCCTTTATGACGATGCCGGCCATCATCGCTAGCGTCATGATCTGGACGGTAGCGACCCATGCCACTCCGCCGCCCATCAACAACGCTGCCCCTGTAACAAGAAGCTGGAGCAGTTGAAGGGCGTTCCCGATCATCACCCCGCGTGGCAGAAGACCAACCGCGCGATAGACTCCGGTCAAAGTTCCCAAGGGGATCGAATAGGCGATCTGAAGCGCAAGTAACACCAAAACTATCAGTGCGGTCCCATAATCCGTGACATTCGCCAATGGAACCAGGTTCGGGGGCATCATCAGTGCAGCCGCCAAGCAAACCAGAAGCACTCCAGTCGGCAGAATCACGAAGAACGCAACAGCCGTGCTCAGCACTCTTTGGAAGCGAACAGCGTTTCCTTGCGTATAGGCCTGCGTCAACAAATTGATGACATAAAGCTGTCCTCCCATATCTGCCAAAGACAGGTACGCAAGGATTGAGCCAAGAACCAACCATTCCCCGTAGAGATCAACACCCCACGTTTGCAAGAAGAGAGGGACCAAGAGGGCCTGTGATATGAGGCCAAGAGCTTGGCCAAGAAAATTGGCACCGACGCCCTTAAGAAACCTCAGTCGCATACTCTCCGAGCGAGCGGCTGAGGAAGATATCGGCCTCGCCGGCAGATCTACGCTCTCGTGCGACAAGATCGCTTCCATGGTCGGCTCGGAGCGATGAAGAGATACCGCCGTTATGCCATGCAGGGCCTGCCGCAACATGTATCAGCCTCTGTCAGTGGAATGGGAGTCCAGGCCGTGCATGCGATCAGTTGGCACTCTGCTTTCTGAAGATCACAACCAGGGCTGAGATCATCAAATCCCAGGGGTCTGGCACTAGGCTCGCCAATCGTGCACTGTCCTCTTTGCACTTATCCCGATACTGAACTGCCCTTGGGTCGATGATGGCCGAGACGAACATGCGTTCGAACCCGTTGCTCTCCAGCGAATCAATGTACTCTTTTGGTTTCAGGTAGCTGAAGAGGCCATGTCGGATCCAAGTCCGCCCGTCCTGTTCCGAATGGACGAACGTCCCCGCAGCATCGAGGTAGGCCTGGTACTCTTCTCTGCTCAGCAACAGATGGTTGTATCCGCCCGAAAGGCCGTCGTACCCGGAAATGTGATCACCACCCCAGGAGTTCCACAGCGGACCAAACGAAGCATAAAGGAGTCCCCCCGGCTTCAACGCCCGGCGGAACTCTCTTAATACTGCCGATAAATCCTTGACGTGTTCGAATACGGCATCAGAGCCTATGACATCAAAACGTTCATCGCCGAAGCCCTCGAGATTCGAGAGATCGCCTTGCTCGAACCCGATAGTTGTCCTCGGGAACCTGGACTTGAGGTCTTCCAGCCGCATGCGCCAGGCTTTCTCATAGGAGAAATAGTCAATTCCGATCACCGATGCAGGTTGATATGCCAACCACGATGGAATATCACGTGCAGTTCCGCAACCAGCAATGAGGATTTCCTTTCCCTCTAAAGGGTATAGCCGGTTGATCCTCCGGCGATGAACTGCAAAGTCGTTCCCCCGCTGTCCCCACAGCCATCGATCGATCTTGAACGACACCGCGCTCTTACAAGTCAGTGAGATCCAATACGTGACCAGAATGTTATACGGGGGGTATACATACCGTCTTAGCGGTTTCTTAATCGCTCTCTCAACGAAGGAATCCTTCTCAAGCACAAAATCTACAGGCGTACAATCCCCCAGGGGCAGGAGCGACTGAACATTATCGCCGCGAAGACAATCCATCGCTCGAGCCGCGTGATCCGCTAGTTCATCCCGCGCAACGCGCAATACACACCAACGTGCCTGCATGCCTGTATGCGCCTCGCACCTTCACGCGCGGCACGAGTTGAGCGATATAGTACATGCACCTATTAAAAGTCTTCCTCAGCGTCGACGCATCGGCATCCACCAGGAGATATCCAAGCAGATTGTTTGGAATAACTTCGACCTCGACGGCACCGGCTCTCCTCATTTCGCTGGTGAGCATGTCGGCATCGTAATCGATTTCCGGCACGACATAGCCACCCAATCCTTCCCTCCTCATCCGCTCCCTAAGTGGATGCTGCCCATTAGGAACGACCGACACGACATAACCCCCGGGCTTGCAAAGCGCAAATTTCCTTTTGATGGCCGTCTCGCGTTCTCGGTCATCCAGGAAATGTTCGATCACCCCAAAGTTAAAAACACAGTCGTACTGCCGATCTGACGAATACCTGAGGAAATCACCACAGACTAGCTCTATATCGAGGGGCTTCCCCGTAAACCTTTCGGCATCCCCCAGGAGGGCCCTGAACCGGCCGAGCACGTCTGGTGAACAGTCAATGCCCACGCACTTATAGCCACTTAGGGCGAGAGGAATCAGTTGATCCCCGCCGCCGCATCCGAACTCGAAGAACGAGGCGCCGGGTTTATGCTTCGTGATGGCGAGAATACATCTCCACGTTCTGGAGACTCTCTTGATCCGCAAAAAGTCCCGACGGCTGGTCAGCCTCCGGGCATAGCCACCGTGAGCCAGTTCCTGTTGCCACCTCTCAGCGACTGGAGAAATCATCCCATCCTGGCTCTCAGCAACTCGCGGTAATTCGTGACAACCTTTCCCCCGTAGTGATCCCAACTGAAGCCCTGGCTGACGCGCTCTTGCGCTGACCATCCCATATCCTTAGAGAGTTCAGGATTTTCGTATAGAGAGGAGAGTTTCTCCTTCAGACTGTTCACATCGCGGACTGGCACGATGAACCCGTCACGCCCATCACGCACGATATCCTCGCCCCCGGTATTTGTCGTGCAGATCACCGGCAGGCCGCAGGCCATGGCCTGCGGAATCACCATTGCCAGACCTTCTTCGATTGACGCCAGACAGAAAACAGATCCTTGGGAATAATAGCGGTAGAGTTCCCCCTGTGGATAGGGGCCCCGGTGGAATACCCGTGGGTTGGCATACTGTTTCAGGAACGGCCGCATCTCGTCGCTCATACTCCCGATCAGCCACAACTCCGCATCAGGCAAATCTAGCTCCGAAAAGGCTTGAAGGAGATAATGCACGCCCTTCCGCAATGTCAGGCCACCGCAGTGGATGACGCGAAATGTCTTATCCTCCTTCGGCACCTGCCTGAAGTCGGCAAGATCAACGCCGAAGGGAACGTGGAGAAGTTTGGTCTCCGGTACTCCATAGTCCAAGAAAGTGTCCTTCACAAATTTTGACGGAACGGCGATGTAGTCCGCTTCTCTATATTCCTGTAGCTCCCTTTCAAATATTCCTGGATGAGCGACGAGGGGGGTCAGGCCAAATCGCTGATACTCTTCCTGCAGAATGTTAGTCTGGTACTGCATGTGGCTTGATCCGCGCTCGAGCACCGTCACGGCGCCGCACCGCTTGGCCTGGCGTAAGCTGCGCAAAGAGACGGAACTCCATCCAACAAATACATCGGTGTCCCTCGGGATTCGCGCGGCTGCCAGGCGATCGACCGTATCGTGGATGAGGTACTGCGCGTTATAGCGGTCCTTCAACCAGGCCGGCGTCCTGTGCCAGGCACGACTGAATACTTCAATCGGAAGGTGGGAGACGATGTGTGATCGCGGGATACCATATTTGACGGTTTCGAATTTGGGATAGGTCGTGATGAGTCGCCGTAAATGTCCTTTTCTATAAAGCTGACTAGCCAGATAGAACGCCCAAAACCTTCCTATCACCGATACGGTGACCTTCAATCCTCCCCCGACACGTCGAATTCCTGAAGTCTACCCGGCATCCCTCAAAGGCATTCACTCTTTCGTTTGCGTCTTTGCACTCTTGCAATCTCCATTATCCCTTCCCACTCCCCCACATGAAACGCCGTCCTTTCAACAAGCCACGCCCACATGAACGGAAGAGTATCCTCTCCTCCATAGGGAGAATAACGACAGGTCTTTCGTGCAATCAGGATCAAGGGCACGAGCGGCAACACCAGAGCGGCTGACTGAGCGATACGAAGAATCGCCCATCCGACAAGCATGCCCAAGGACCAGCCTTCAACGAAAAATCTCACCTGGGGGCCACCCTTGAGGCGCTCTTTTCTGATTTGCCAATATGTCCTGAATGAATCGGGAGCAAGGTGCTCGACCATGATTGAAAGATCCAGTTTCATCTTGGCACCTGCCTTCCGGAGATTCCCTCCGAAGACACGGTCTTCACCGGCACAGATCTGAATCGGAAACCCTGAAGGAAAGAGTCCCGCCTCGATGGCGACCCGCTTCCGGCACGAAAACCCTTCTGTCCACTCATTGGCCGAGGGATCGACTGCATACTCCCACTCTGATCGCGAGCCCACATAGCGCGCCCATAGTGACTCAGTGTTTGAGACCTTCGATCGAACGAGCACGTAGTCATATCCCTGCTCATAGTGTAGGAAAAGCCTGTTCAGAAAATCCGCCTTAAGGCGAACGTCAGCGTTCAGTATGACAACCACATCGCCCGTAGCCTCTCTAATGCCGATATTTCTCGCCTCGCAACGTCCAGCCCGCTTCTCAGGGCGGAAAAGAAGAACGCCTTTCTCGGAGTAGGATCGAACGATCTCAGGTGTAGAATCTGTGGAGTCATCGACGACAATAATTTCCTTGTCGGGATAGTCAATGGCAAGGAGGGCCTCCAGAGTTTCTGCGACATCGTGTTCTTCGTTGTACGTAGGGATCACGAAGCTAAATTTGATGTGTAAGGGACCGTTCACCGTTTCTTCGATGGTCTGGTCGTCAGCCCGCGAAAGGCCGATGGGCGGGTTTTCCGAGACATGACTTCTCATCTCCTGTCCAGTGATGCTTCTACTCTCGTTTGAAAGGCACGGAATGAAAACTCACGTTCGAGTCTCTCCTTGCCGGCCTCCCCCATGTCGAGGGACAAGTGTTCATTGGTCAAGAGGCCCGTAAGAGCATCGGCCAGGGCCTTGGAATCCCCCGGTTTGCAAAGGAACCCGGTGATGCCGTCCTGGATTACCTCAGGAATCGCCCCTGCCCGAACACCGACACATGGCTTCCCCTCAAACATGGCCTCGAGGAACACGATCCCGAATCCTTCCAGCAAGCTCGGCAAAGCGAAGACATCGCAGGCTTGGTAATAGGACTGCAACAGATCGTCGGAGACCCGTCCAACAAAGATGACCTTCTCGCGCACGCCCACTTCCCGGGCAAGCTCCTGCAACCGTGGTCGGTTGGTCCCCTCACCGATCACCACAAAAAATACGTCCGGCACTCGTTGGACGACTGCAGGCAACATCTCGATCACCCGATCGATGCCCTTCTGTTCGGAGACCTCCAGCCTCGCGACACTTAGGATCATCTTTCCATGGGGAAGTGAGAGATCTTCCCGTGACTTGTTGGTGGCGTCCTCTCCATAGAAAGGGTCGAGCGCGCATGGCAAGATGCCGAAATGCCCTGGCTCAAGATTATTGTGTAACGCCATCTGGTCTCTGGTGTAGGCGCTGATGGAGAGCACCCGAGTCGTTCGTTCCACACCAAGCCGTTGGAATATTGACAACCTCTTCCAGACTTCTTGCCCATATACCATCAGAAGGATCTGAATTTCCGGGCGGATGAGGCGAACCCCCAAACAGAGCGGCGCAAAATGTACATGCCCAATGATCAGGATCGAAGCATGTCTGGAATGCCGCAAGGCAGAGGCTGTGAAGCTCGTTTTGCATTGGTTGAACGCCTTGTACCGGGTCCTCTCGGGACTGAAATATCGGCTATTACAGGGATCCTTCCGCCGGTCGTTCAATACAAGCAGGGTCACCTTCCAGCCACGACGATCCGCAGTTTCGTCGAGAGCCTTGACTAGGCCGCGGTTGAAAGTCTGGATACCCCCGACTGCACCAAATAGGTCTGTGAGCAAGACAAGGACCTGCACGTTCGTCAGGCTGTTCCTCTGACAGTGCCCATCCCACCGAACGAGTGGCCCTGCTGGGTGGCAACTACAAGGGCCCAGGGTCTTGACCAATGGACCCTGTTCTGCCGAAAATCCTTCCAGACGCGCGCGACCGCCTTGGTGTCCAGGACATTCTGACCCCGGCACTCGCCTTCCACGACCGCTGCCTGATCCTTGAGCCAACAGGCAAACGGAAACGTAAATCCCATCTTGGGCCGATCCCAGATCTCTTTGGGCAGATAGTCGCGCACAGCGGTCACGAGCGCGGGTTTGTTCACACGGGACTGGATTTTCATTCGTGTGGAAAGTCTTGCGACGTGCTCAACCAGTTGATGGTCCAGAAAGGGAACGCGGGTCTCAATGGACCACGCCATGCTCATCACGTCCGTGTCTTTCAGAAGCTGGTTTTGCAAGTAGTAGTGGAATTCGAGCAGTGCCAGTGCATCAATCAGTGACCGGGGCTCGGGGGGGCCGGTCGAGGACCGAGGAGCTAGCCGCTCAAATTCATTCTCGCCAATTCCCAGAAGTTCCTGGATCTGGCGAGGAGAAAACAGGCCGCGAAAGAGCAGGTACAGACTCTCGTCGCAGGGGTTATCGAGGTACCTGATCTTCTCGAATCCCGTCCGGCCCCCGAGAGCCCCCACCGAGGCGGCCAAGGCGACCAACCCTTTCCTTATCGCTACAGGCGCTCCGGAAAACAGGCGCCACGCACGCTCCCAGGTCTGGGCCTTTTTGAAGTGGCTATAGCCGAGGAACACTTCATCGGCACCCGTCCCCGAGAGCACAACGGTCAGGCCTGCTTCCTTCGCGGCCTTTGAGACGAGGAACGTGTTGACACCATCGACCGTGGGCTGATCCATCGCGGCAAAAATCCCGTGGACGGCCTCGACCAGATCCTTGCTCCGCAACAGGATTTCCCGATGATCCGTGTGATACCGCCCCGCAACCATCCTGGAGTATTGGGCCTCACTGTATTCCGGCTCGTCAAACACAATCGAGACCGTCGTAAGGGGCTTTTCGCGGAACCGGCTGGCCACTGCCACGAGGGCTGAGGAATCCAGTCCCCCGCTAAGGAACACGCCGAGGGGTACGTCGCTCAGAAGATGTCCCTTGACGGATTCGTCCAGGAGGCCGCGGGTTTCCCTGACCGCTTGTTCCAAGGGAAGGTCCGCACGGGCGTGGAGCGAAAAAGGAAGGGAGGTTGAGAGATCCCAATACTGTCTCAGGTGGAACCCCTGGTCGTCCACGAGCGCGTAATGGCCCGCGGGCAGGGCGAACACACCCTTGATCGTCGTCAATGGGACGGGGACCGACCCGAGTTGGAGGAACCGAACCAAAGCCGCCGGGTCTTTCTCATCGGCCACCATTCCGGTCTTCATGAGGGCCTGCACTTCAGAGGCAAAGATGAGTTGGCCGCAGTTCTGATAGGAGTAGTAGAGCGGTTTGATCCCAAACCGGTCCTTGGCCAGGATCAGGCACGGGCCGGCGTCCGACGACCGAGCGTCATACAGGCCGAAGGCAAACATGCCTCGGAGTCGAGCGAGCAGTTCCTCGATCCCCCATTCCTCATACCCATGGACCAACACCTCGGTATCGGTCTTGGCCTTGAAGTGGTGCCCTCGTCGACTCAGGTCCTCGCGCAACTCCAGGAAGTTGTAAATCTCGCCATTATACGTCACCCAGATCGTCCCATCCTCGTTCGACATCGGCTGTCGGCCGGCATCAGATAGGTCGATGATCGCCAATCTTCGGTGTCCCAATACGGCTTTCGTGTCCCGGTGCATCCCGGAACCATCGGGGCCTCGATGGATCTGGGCGTCCATCATGCGTCCAACGGCCACGACATCCTCGGGTGATGTAAGCCGCTCAGGGGTAAAGATGCCGGCTATTCCGCACATAACTGAAAAAGGTTCGAGGTCAAAGGTTCGAGGTTGGAGGTTAGACAAGCAAGGTTCGAGGTTAGCCCTGAGGCCTGGATTTATACCAGTCAATCGTCGCTCGGAGGCCATCCTCTAGCGGCATCTTCGCGCGGAATCCGAACAGTTTCTCCGCCTTGGAGATATCCAGGCAACGCCGTGGCTGCCCATCAAGCTTGTCGGCATCCCACTCGATGGATCCCTGGAATCCCGTCAGCTTCACGATCAGATGCACGAGATCTTTGATCGAAATCTCGCTCCCGGAGCCTAAGTTGACGGGGTCACTTCCCGCATATTGCTCCGCGGCCATGAGAATCCCCGTGGCTGCATCCTCCACATACAAAAATTCTCGCGTGGGCTTTCCGCTTCCCCACACGACGATGTGATCGTTCCCGCACTTCTTCGCTTCGAGGCATTTGCGGATGAGCGCCGGGATCACATGGGAAGTTTCCAGGTCGAAGTTGTCCCGCGGGCCATAGAGATTGACAGGGAACAGGATAATGGAATTGAACCCATACTGCTCCCGGTAGGCCTGCGATTGCACCAGAAGCATCTTTTTGGCCAACCCGTAAGGAGCGTTGGTTTCTTCGGGATATCCGTTCCAGATCTCCTCCTCTTTGAACGGAACAGGTGTGAACTTGGGGTAGGCGCAGATAGTTCCAATCGCGACAAACTTCTCAATGCCGACCTGGCGACCGACTTCCATCATTTGAACGCCCATCATCAGGTTGTCATAGAAAAACTTTCCGGGATTGGCCTGGTTTGCTCCGATCCCTCCGACTTGGGCGGCCAGATGGATCACGATATCCGGCGCGGTGTCACGATATAGACGCCGCACGGCCTCCATCTCAACGAGGTCATACTCCCTGCTCCGGGGCACACAGACGCTCTCACACCCTCTTTCGCGAAGTTGCTCCACCACGAACGAGCCGAGAAAGCCGGCGCCGCCCGTGACGGTGACCCTTTTCTCACTCCAGAATGACATCACAATCCTGTCACCTTGCCCGCTAGACTTTCCTGCCCGTTCCCTCCACCTTGAGTCGTTCAGCCTCAAGGTCAGAATCCACCATCATGCCGATGAGCTCTTTAAACGAAACCTTCGGCTCCCATCTCAATTTCTGTCTGGCCTTCGTGGGGTCCCCGATAAGCAGGTCCACCTCCGTAGGGCGGTAATAGCGCTGGTCAATCTTCACATACTGGCGCCAGTCGAGATCGAGATGCCCGAAGGCCACGTCCAACAACTCCCCGACGGTGTGCGTCACCCCTGTGGCCACGACATAATCGTCCGGCTGGTCCTGCTGGAGCATCATCCACATCGCCTGCACATAATCCGCCGCGTAGCCCCAATCCCGCTTGGCATCGAGGTTGCCGAGGTAGAGTTCATGCTGCAGGCCAAGCTTGATCCTGGCGGCAGCCTTCGTAATCTTCCGGCTCACGAAGGTCTCTCCGCGGCGTGGAGACTCATGGTTGAACAGGATGCCGTTACAGGCAAACAACCCATAGGCTTCACGATAATTGACGGTGATCCAGTAGGCATAGACCTTCGCGGCCCCATAGGGACTGCGCGGATAGAACGGGGTGGTTTCCCGCTGGGGGATCTCTCGGACCTTGCCGAACATTTCGCTGGAAGACGCCTGGTAGAACTTCGGGCGGAGCCCTGATTCCCTGATGGCTTCCAGAAGCCGAACAGTTCCCAGTCCCGTCACTTCCGAGGTATATTCCGGAATGTCGAAGCTGACCCGGACATGGCTTTGCGCTCCGAGATTGTAGACTTCGTCCGGCTGAATCGTGCGGATGATGCGATTCAGCGAGCTCGCATCGTTGAGGTCTCCGTAGACCAGATGAAGGTGGGTTGTCGGCACATGCGGATCCTCATAAATGGGATCGATTCTCCCGGTATTGAACGAACTGGAGCGCCTGATAATTCCATGTATCTCGTACCCCTTGGAAAGAAGGAGTTCGGCAAGGTATGACCCGTCCTGGCCCGTGATTCCGGTGATGAGAGCCTTTTTCATATCTTGGTTTCCATTCTCCTGGTTGCGTTCGTCCGGGAGCACGCTGCGGGTTGATGCCTTCGACGCGAAATGTGGCCCGTGGGATCACACCGGAACGACATCAGCCGCATCCAGCTCCACAGCCGCAGCTTGTTGGATCAGATGGACGGCCATGACCAATCGGTAGCGCTTGGCTTTCCGAAGCAAGATGCCCTGGACTCCCTCGAGTGGACCATGAATGACCCTGACCGCCATTCCCTCCTGCAGGTAAGGATGCGCGTCATAGGGGAGCGCACTGTTCATGAGCGCCTTGAGGGCGCTGATCTCCCCCTCTGGAATGGGTTCCCCGCGAGACCCAGATCCCACAATCTCGACGACTCCGGAGACCATAAGTACGGGTGTCCTTGCTCTCCATGGGAATCGGGCGAAGCAGTAACCTGAAAACAGGGGAAACTCAACCGCCTTTTTGCGATCCTTCCACTGGCTGAGCCGCATGACAGTGGGGAGCAGGATCTCGATGCCCTGTCCCGCGAGGCGATCTCGAACGAGTTTTTCGTGTCTCGATCGGGTCCGAATGGCGTACCAGCGTGGGTCTGTGTTGAATTCGGACACAGCTTCGCTCTCTCACTTACAGTGAGCCACTGTTGTGCCTCCCTCCCCACCCATGTGGCTGGATGGTGATCAAGGGACGAACCGCTCAACAGGAGATAGTCGTCCGTACGGAAGGAAAGGCAAGTATGAATGGAACCTGGCACTCCTTTTCGCACTTCTCCCCTTGTAAGTCAAGGGGTTCTGACCTAGCTGGAAGGGGAGCGACCACCCTGCCTCATAAAGGAAGGAGTGCCATGGTCTCGGGTGTACAGCGCGGTGGGGTCAAGCCTGCCTGCCAACGACAAGACATCGCCCTCGGCCTCTCCAGGATGGCGAAAAGCATCCAGCGCGTGGCTGAAATGGTACCGGCACCCACGAGGCGCCAGCTTTTCGGATAGTTTCTCCGGCGCCTCCCAATTGGCCGTCAGGAGTGCAGTACGAGCTGGGTTCCTTTGGCTAAACATGAAGGACAAGTGATCAGGGTACCAATCTGCGCCTCCAGTGGCGTAGGACACAAACAACCGCGCTTTCGCCGCCTCGACCAGTTCGGCCAGGTAGTCATTGGTCAGATAGCCGTTTTCGCCCGGCTCCAGCCATTGACCGGGATGGGATAGGGCAGCATGGGCCGCATAGGTCCGCACTTCGATCAACTGCTGTTGCGATGCAAACACGGTGGTAATCGGACCGTACTGTCGGACCAAGCTGTCAATCACTCCATTCTTCAGGGCCGACGCCCCGGAGTTCGTCGGACCGCTGTCGGCATGGACGAGGGTATTGAGGCCTCGGTCCACGATCAGGTAACAGTTTCGCGGCATTTGGAGGTCGCAGGGATCTTCGCCGAAGAATGGGACGGAGACCACCGCTCCACCATCAAATTTCCAGGCTTCGCCGTGAGCCAGTTCGATCACCCTGGTAAACCCGAGTTCACGCAACAGGGCCAGGTAATCATAGTAGAGCGCGCGGCGATTCTTTCGGCTAGGGACCACTATCGGGATCTCCTTGGGCAGATGGAGCAAGGTCCGCGGATCCACGTGATCATCGTGATCATGCGTCAGAAAAATGGCCGCCGGGCACGGAAGGAGTGAACGCCATAAGGATGGGACCGGGGATTCAGCAAACCATGGCATCAACCAGGGATCGAACAGGAGAAAGCGGTCTTGCTGTCGATACAGCAGCGCCGCATGTCCTAAGTGAACAACATCCCGATCTTCGGTGGCCGACAGCCATTGTTCTCGGACGGTCGACCCGTCCGATTCCACCAGACAGTCGTGTTTGCTCAGAATCTCCAGCAAGCGGGTCAGGTGCCCTTCAAGGTCGCGCCCCGAGGCCGTCACGACAGTCCGAATCTCGGATACGGCATGCGTGCCGTCAAGAAACCCCAGGAATTTTCCAACCGCCGGTCCCATCGGCCGGTCGAAGCCCAGAGGAATGGCCTGTCGTGCGACCGCGTTGAACACCCGCAGTCCCGCGTATGTCACGGCGGCTGACTTGGTCGGGTCTCGAGGAAAATCCCACCGAAAGGTTCCATCCCGCTCACGGCCACAGCGGATATGCGCCCGAAGATGGGGCCGGGAGTTGACCAGCTCGGCATAGGCATCCTCCAGTCGAGGGCGCAGGGCCGGATCGCCGAGAGTGGCACGGTGAGAGAACACATCACTGATCGCGGTCTCGACCGAACTGAGCAACAATTGATGGGCTTCATGAAGGCTGGCGACCACCTCTGGCGCGACCCCGCCTATAAACGGGAGCGGCCCCGGAGCTTCGATGCTTTCCAACTGGACCCAGGCCCAGGGCGCAAGCCCGACATAACGATCACTCTTGAACGAGTCCCAGATTGGCATGTTCTCTTCTGCCTTTTTCCTTGTCCTACTTTTGGCTGATGGTCGGCTCGTACAGGACTTGGATCGTATTCCCGTCTGGATCGGCGAGATAACAGGAGTAACTCCCGTCACGATGTCGCTTCGGGCGGTGCACGATTGGCGATCCTACCTGCTCCGCTTGTGCAAACAGGTGATCAACGGTTTCGGGTTTGTCCACCACAATGCCGACGTGATCCAGAAACTGCGCACGGCGGCCGAGATATTCCGCCAGCTCGGCGGACGGGATCTGGTGGAGCGCCAGGTTGTCCATCCCTGAACTCAGGTAGAGATTATCAGGATCCGGCTGCCAGACCGGACGCATCCCGAAGAGACCTTCATAGAAGGCTCGCGAACGCGCGAGATCCGTCACCCGGAGGGCGACGTGCCGAAGACCCAGGATGCCAGATGGTGCCGTCATGTCGTGCCCTGCTCATCGAACGCCATGCATCCATCCTCAGCGCTGGCGCATCGCCCATAGTAGGGGTGGCCCGGCACCGCGTCAACCGGAATGTGGGCAGGGGTGATATGATAATGACGCGAATGTGAGCGGCCATTCCAGCAAAAGGGGTCTTCTCAATGCAACTGTCCATTTTGCCTGCTCTCCTTTCCACGGTTCTGTTCGGCATACCCATCTTTCTGGCCACAGGCGTCGCGTACGCCGACCCAGCAGCGCCTTCACCGTCCGGGCCCGGCGAGGTCGCGGCGAAGGATGGAGCGCCGATGATCCGGGTCTCTGAGGGTGTTTTCCCAATGGGCGTCCCGAAAGGTGATCGGGATGGCGGGCGCGACGAGTATCCCCGCCATGACATATTCCTCGATGCCTACTACATCGACAAATACGAGGTCACGAACGGGCGGTATTGGGAGTTCGTCCGCGCCACCGGTCACCGCTCACCCCAGCACCCCAAAGATCCGACCCGCAGCCTGTGGAAAGACAACACAATGCCCGAGTCACTCGGCGATCGGCCCGTGATCAACGCGGATTGGTACGACGCCGACGCCTACTGCCGCTGGGCGGGAAGGCGGCTGCCGACGGAAGCGGAGTGGGAAAAGGCCGCGCGCGGAACCGACGACCGCCGATTCCCCTGGGGAAACGTCGAGCCGACGCACAAACACCTCAATTTCAACCAGCGCTGGATGGGGGAAAAGACCCTCATGCCGGTCGGGAGTTATGAGGCCGGCAAGAGTCCTTATGGTGCCTACGACATGGCGGGAAACGTCTGGGAGTGGGTCGCCGACTGGTACGCTCCCCTGTACTACGAAATGAGCCCCGCCAAGAATCCCAAGGGTCCTGAGTCCGGTACTCACAAGGTGCTCCGAAGCTCCGGATGGGAGGTCGAGACGCCGCTGGTTCGGTCGGTCACCCGGGTAAAAAGCGACCCCTTGAACCGCAACCATTCCACCGGATTCCGGTGCGCAGCCGATGCGGCGAAGTAAAGGATTTGTTGATCTGGCGATCTAGTGATCGGGTGATTTTTTAGTTAAGAAATCCGCAGATCACCAGATCATCAGATCACCAAATGGACAAATCTGGATTCACTGGATTGAAGGTCGCGGCCTTCGAGAGCCGGATGGAAGCCGAGATGAGGCGCCTGATCTCGCGTCACGGCGGGGAGCCCCTTGTGGCCCCTGCCCTCCGGGAAATGCCGTTAGAGGATAATCGCGCCGTCTTCGAGTTCGGTGATCACCTCCTTGCCGGCGACCTCGGCATGGTGATCCTTCTGACCGGCGTGGGCACCAAAACGATGGTCGAGGTGCTCCAGACCAGACACCCGCTGGCGACCATCAAGCAGGCACTGTCCCGCATCACCCTGGTCGCGCGCGGGCCCAAGCCCCTCGCCGCCCTCAGGGAACTGGGCCTCACGCCGGACATCACGGTCCCGGAACCAAACACGTGGCGCGATATTCTTCAGGTCCTCGATGCCCGGTGCAGTCTCACGGGCCTTCGAATGGCGGTACAGGAATATGGTACGTCCAACAAGAACCTGCTGGAGGGGTTACGTGGGAGGGGCGCCGACGTTACGGCAGTACCCGTCTACCGGTGGGCACTCCCGGAGGACCTGAGGCCGCTGAGGAAGGTACTCGATGCGATTCTTGCCGGCCAGGTGGATGTCCTGCTCATTACGAACGCAGCCCAAGTCGATCACGTCATGCAGGTTCTCTCGGAGTCGCGGCAGATCGCGGCGTTCCGACAGGCTGTGATGAGCATGGCCGTGGCCTCCGTGGGGCCCACGGCCAGCGAGCGGCTGCGGAGCTACGACCTGCCCGTTGATCTGGAACCCAGTCATCCGAAGATGGGCCTCCTGGTCAAGGAGGCCGGCGAACAGGCGGCTGTTCTGCTCGCTCGGAAGCGGCAGAGCAGCAAGTAAGAAGACAAAAGGTAAAACCTGACTTACTTCGCCGCATCCGCGGCGCAACGGAAGCCCAGCCAGTTCATCTTCGTGTCGGGGTCAGCCCCGTTCCGTTGAGCAGGTCGCACGCTGGGCGTACTGTCGATCCAGCCCCCGCCCCGAAAAGCCTTCTGGGTCCCCTGCTCGGGACCCTTCGGATTGTGATCCGGCGCCCTTTTGTAGTAGTTCGGGTCGTACCAGTCGGCCGTCCATTCAGCGACATTGCCCGCCATCTGATACACACCATAGGGGCTGACCGCATTCTCATACTTGTCCACGGAGATGATCGGCGGATAGAGCAGCAGACGCTCCGGTCGGTCCCGAACCGGCCCGGACAATCCTGTGCGGCCGAAGTTGGCCCGGCTCAATCCTGCCGGTTCGTTGCCCCAGGGATAGATGCGTCCGTCCTCGCCTCTCGCCGCCTTCTCCCACTCCGCCGAGCTCGGCAGGCGCTTGCCCGCCCACTTGCAGTAGGCGTCGGCATCGTGCCAGGAGACATGCATCACGGGGTGCGACGCCATCGCTTCCTGGAAATTGCCTCCCTCGTATCGCCAGTCCACCAGCGGCGGCCGGTCGGTGGCGAGGACGAACTTCAGAAATTGCACCGTCGTGACTTCATACTTATCGATGTCGTAGGCGTCCAGATAGACCTTGCGCTGGGGAAACTCAGGCTGATAGGAGTTCCGATCCATTTTCTTGTCGCTCCCCATGATGAACCAGCCGGCTGGAATACGCACCACCTCGTCGCGCGCAGGCAACTTGGCCCGTTCTGCAGCGATCTTCCTGCCTTCGGCCGTCCACTCCGGGGTAACATCCGCCACGTCCAAGGCAAACGCCGAGTTTAGCGTCCCACAGATGACTATTCCCGATAACAGTACCCTCTTCCACATCACTCGAACGATCCCTCCAATTCTAGCGTGGACCTCCCCTTCACTTTCGCCATCCGCAATTCACCATCCGCAATTTGGGTTTTTACATCGGCTGATCCTTGGGCTTTCCTCCCTTCTGGTCGAAATCTTCCAGCGGCTGGAAATTCACCGGCAACTGAAACAGGAAATCCGACACAGACCGGAGTTTCACGTTGCGATATTCAACCAACCAACTGCCATCCTTGCGGGCCAGTTTCAGCGGAAATCGGATATCCGTCGCCAGCCACTGATAGTATTCGGTGGTATGTTCTCCCTCTCGCACCGTGACTTGATAGAGTGTCGCCGGGTGCCCATCCAGCGTTTCGGTTCCGATCTCCTCCCGGGCGACTTCCCCTTCGAGATGCTCACCGACCTTTGGGGATTGCTGGGGATCATAGGGGACGGTTTTGAAATGTTTCATGCGGGACAGGAGCAACCACATCACCTGCTTGTCTTTCCGTACGATGGTTACATTCACGGGGCCCAGGTCGTGGTGCTCCAAGCGCCACATCTGGTCCCGGTAATAAATGTAGGCCTTGCGGCTATGCCCGTTGATGCGGGTGACCTGGTCAGCGGTGAATTCCAGAGCCCAGACCGCCGCGCCACCGGCCGACCAAAGGACGGCGGCCAGAAGGACGGTCAGCACTCGGGAGCCGCGACCGGGAACCGGGCGGCGCCTCATTTCTTCGCCTTGATACACTCGATGTCCAATTTGATCGCGACCTCATCGCCGACCACCAATCCCCCGCTATCCAGGGTCTTGTTCCAGTTCATCCCGAAATCCTTCCGGTTGAGCTTGCCCTCCGCCGTGAACCCCGCCCGGATATTGCCCCAGGGATCCTTCGTGACACCGTTATACTTCCCGACCAGGGTGATTTCCTTCGTCACCCCGAGTAAGGTCAGGTCGCCGACCGCCGTGTATTCGTCGCCGGTCTTACTATAGCTCTTCATCTTGTACGTCATCGTGGGGTACTTCCCCACGTTGAAGAAATCCGCGCTCCGGAGGTGCCCGTCCCGCTTTTGATGGTTGGTAGACACCGAGGCGGTCTTGATCACCGCCTCGATCGCCTTCACAGTCGTCGACTCGGGATCCATCTCAATGAAGCCGGCATAGTCCGCAAACCGTCCGGTCGTTTTGGAAACAACCATGTGTGCGACTCGGAACTCGATGGTGGAATGGTCCAGATCCACATCGTACCGTTCCATGGCGCCAAAGGCTTGGGCGGCACAGAGCACCCACACGAAGACTGATATTCTGACCACTCGACGAGCCGTTCTCAGCATGTAGCCCTCCCCTCTGATCGGTATCCCGGGCGGTATGACCACAAAGCAAGGCCCCACCCTACCGAACCGGCGGAAGATCGGTCAAGAGCGTGGCGAGCACGCCGTGGCTGTGAGATAATCGAGACAATGAAGGCCCTCGTCAAGACAGCGCCCGGCCCCGGGTTCACCCTCTTGGATGTCCCGATCCCACGGCCCGGCCCATCGGAGGTCCTTGTACGGGTCAAGGCAACCTCCCTCTGTGGGACCGATGCGCACATCTACCGCTGGGATGAGTGGGCGCAGCGCCGGGTCCACCCGCCCCGGATCATCGGCCATGAGATGTGCGGCGAAGTCACGGAGCTTGGAGCCGGCGTCACGTCGGTCGCAGTGGGCGACTACGTCGCCGTGGAATCCCACTTTACCTGCGGCTTCTGCTTTCAGTGCCGGACCGGGCAGGCGCACGTCTGCAAGAATTACCGCATTCTCGGCATCGATGTGGACGGCTCCTATGCGGAATACGTCGTCCTGCCCGAACGAGTGCTCTGGAAAACTTCTCGCAACATTCCGCCGGAGTTGGCTTGCGTCCAGGAGCCGCTTGGCAACGCCGTCGATGCGGCCTTGGCCGAAGACCTCACCGGCCAGACGGTCCTCATCACCGGGTGCGGGCCGACCGGCCTGTTTGCCGCCGCGGTGGCCCGCGTGGCAGGGGCCGGCCTGATCATCGCCGCCGATATCAGCGACTACCGCCTCGGGCTGGCGAAGCAACTCGGAGCGGACCATACCTTGAACGCCAAGACCGACACCTCGGAAGCGATGGCCGGAGCGATTCTGGACATCACCTCCGGGGAGGGGGTGGATGCAGCCCTGGAGATGTCGGGTGAACCCTCGGCGCTTCATCAGGCCTTCCGGTCCGTCAAGAACGGCGGCCGCGTAACTCTCTTCGGCATTCCCACCGGCTCAGTCTGCTTCGACCTGCCGAATGAGATCATCTTCAAGGGCATTCGCGTTTATGGCGTGACCGGCCGCCGCCTGTTCGGTACGTGGTACCGCCTGTCAGGCCTGTTCAAGGCGGGTTTGGACATCAGACCCGTCGTGACGCACACGTTTCGGATGGCCGAGTTTGCGAAAGGCTTCGATCTCATTCAGTCGGGTCAATGCGGCAAAGTTGTTCTCTATCCGTGAGAGGCGGATAGGCTGACGCAGAGGAAGGCTGACACGCTGACATAGCAACGGGCTGACAGGCTGACACACCGAAGAGCAAACGTGCTGGCATGTTCCTTAACCTTATCTCCTTGTCAGCTTGTTAGCCTGTCAGCTCCTTGAAGCTATGGCTTTCAACTCTTTTAAGGCCGTCATTGACGCTCAGCTCGCTGAGATCCGCTCCGCCGGGCTCTACAAGAGCGAGCGACAGTTGCTTGGGCCACAGGGAGCCGTGATTCACGTCGCGCAGGGGCACGCGCAGAGCGAGGTCCTGAACCTTTGCGCGAACAACTACCTCGGCCTGGCCAACCATCCGGACGTGGTGCAGGCCGCACTGGAGGGACTGAAGCATCACGGCTACGGCATGGCCTCCGTGCGTTTTATCTGTGGCACGCAGGATCTCCACAAGCGCCTGGAGCAGGCCCTGAGTACCTTCCTGGGCACAGGCGACACCATCCTCTACAGTTCCTGCTTCGATGCGAATGCGGGCCTGTTTGAGACTCTCCTGGATGAGCGGGACGCCGTGATCAGCGACGCCCTGAACCATGCCAGCCTGATTGACGGCATCCGCCTGTGTAAAGCCAAGCGATTGCGGTATGGTCACTCCGACATGAAGGAGTTGGAGGCGGCGCTGAAGGAAGCGGCCTCCAGTCGGCTGCGTCTGATCGCAACAGACGGGGTCTTCTCCATGGACGGTGATCCGGCCAGGTTGGGCGCCATCACCGCCCTTGCGGAGCAGTACGATGCCGCGATTGTCGTGGACGACAGTCACGCCACCGGCGTCCTGGGACCGGCGGGGCGGGGGACCCCGGCGCATTTTGGCGTCGCCGAGCGGGTGGACCTCATCACGGGCACCTTGGGCAAGGCGTTGGGGGGCGCGTCCGGTGGGTTCACCTCAGGTCAGACCGAAGTGATCGAGCTGCTGCGCCAGCGCTCACGTCCGTATCTTTTTTCGAATTCCCTGCCGCCCATGATCGTCAGCGCCGCCCTGCAGGCCCTGAAGCTGACCGCTCAGGGTGACGCCCTCCGGGCGACGCTACGCGAGAACACCGCCTTCGTGAGGACCCAGTTGGCTGCCTTGGGCTTTACCCTCATCCCAGGCGATCACCCCATCATCCCGGTGATGCTGCGAGAAGCGCCGCTCGCCACCCGCATGGCGGACCTTCTCTTACAGGAAGAGGTCTACGTGATCGGCTTCAGCTACCCGGTCGTGCCGAAGGGGCTGGCCCGCATCCGGCTGCAGATGTCGGCCGCTCATACCAGGCGACAGCTCGAACAGGCCGTCACCGCGTTTGCCAAGGTCGGACGCGACTTGGGCGTGATTTAGCAATGAGCGCTGAGCGAAAGCAGCGTGCGACGTTAACCCATTCATAGGAATCTGGTGATCTTTTGATCTGGTGATTTCAGGACCGATCAATCACCAAATCACGAGATCACCAAGTCACCAAATCTCAGACTGATTGCCCATGAACCTGGATGTCTAAGACAACCCTGACCCGCCTGCTGGTGAGCAGCGGACTCGCTCTGGTCCTGGCGCTGCTGCTCACGGCGGCCTTTCAGCTCGGTTTCTTCGCCTCTGCACAGATTCAGAGTACCGACTTCCTCTTCGCGTCCCGTACCTCCGAGCATGCCGACTCGACCGTCATCGTCGGCATCGACCAGCGGACCTCCAGCGGACTTCTGCAGCAGTATGGCCCCCCCATCGACTGGCCGCGCACCCTCTATGCCCGTACACTCGATGCGCTGCGGGAGGCCGGTGCGCGTGTCGTCGCCTTCGACATCTTCTTTGACGTCCCCAAGCGCGAAGACCCCGAACTCGTGGCGGCCATCGCGCGGTTCGGCAACGTGGTCCTCCCGGTCGAGGCCCGGGGACCGAAGGCCGCGCACCCGAGTCCCGGCGTCGCCCAAGGTTTCGACGCCTTCGTTCGCCCGACCAGTGCGATCAGAGAGGCTGCGGCCGCTGAGGGCACGGTGAACGTCAGCACCGACCGTGACACCGTCGTCAGGAGCCTGCCGCTGCTTCTGGCGGCCGGAGAGGAAACGATCCCGGCGTTTGCGCTCACCACCGTTGCCCGGTTCATCCGGCGACCGGCGGTGCTGGACGGCGACCCCACCGACCGGGAGATTTACGCCGCCGGCCGGGTGATTCCGCTCGCCGGGACCGGAAGCCTGTTGATCAATTTCCTCGGTGCCCCTTCGTCGCCCGAAGGGGGCGGGGCCGTACCGATCATTTCCCTGGTGGATGTCCTCTCCGGCTCTTTCGATCACACTCTGGTCCGGGACAAGATCGTGCTGATCGGCTGGACGATTCGCGGCGTGGACGAGTTTGCCACCCCCACCACCGCTGACACGCGCATGTGGGGCGTAGAGGTCCAGGCAAACGCCATCGAGACGATCCTGAGTCAGCGCTACCTCTCGACGGTGTCTCCGGTCATGACGATCGGCCTCATCGTTACCCTCGCGTCGGCCAGCGCGCTCCTGGTGGCCGCTCTCGGCCCGTTTCTGGCCAGCATCGGTATGGTCGCGCTCCTCGCCCTCTACTTCCTCACCTCGGGGTTTCTGTTCGACACCGGCATTCTGCTGAACCTGGTCTACCCGCCGAGCGCCATCGTCCTGGGCTTCGCGGTGGCCCTTGTCTATCGCGTCGTGTTCGAACAGGGTCAGCAGAAGGTCA
>Ga0187893_10005824_pt1 | contig 21699 bp, 21 predicted proteins | sample MA1701074metaG_FD_139574 | JGI IMG/M metagenome (GOLD analysis project Ga0187893, IMG submission 139574) | White microbial mat communities from a basaltic lava cave in the Kipuka Kanohina Cave System on the Island of Hawaii, USA - MA170107-4 metaG ...
CAAAGGCTTCGCCTACGGCTTCAGCGGGCCGTGCCCCTGCCCGTCGTCGGTGCCGTGTGACACGACGGTCTGCTTGGGCAACGGCCAGTGCGTCGGCGCACCGGGCAACTACGGAGCCGGCGCTCAGTGCGTTCGGGAGTGCCAATCGGGTCCGCGGGCAGGTCAGCCTTGCACGGAAAGTGTGGGCCTACCCCCCGCGCCGGACCTGGACTGCGGCTCTTGCAATAGCAATGCGCCCATACCGGGCCTGCCGTGCGACGCGAACAGCGATTGCACGCCGGGCACGTGCGCCACCGGCGTGTGCGGCGCAGGCACGAACTATCCGGTCAGCGGCTTCTGCCGCGACCGTTGCGGAAGGTGTAACTAGAGCCACGAAGCGACGAAGCCACCCTTGACGCTTCGCGTAAAGGGCAGGCTCCGCCACGAAGGGCAAGGTGACATGATGACTATGAGAATGAGAACACAAACACTCAGTCTGACATTGGCACTACTTCTGCTCGCGGCCTCATCTGCTTCCGCCCTGGTGCGCTACGTCAAGACCGACGGCCTCTCCATCGGCCCTTGCCTCACCTGGGCGACGGCCTGCACCCTGCCCACGGCGCTCGGTCTCGCCGACCCGCTTGCCGGCGATCAGGTCTGGGTCAAGTCCGGTACGTACGCGCCGTTCTCCCTCGTCAACGGCGTGAGGATCATCGGCGGCTTTTCCGGGACGGAGACCACCGCCTCGCAGAGCAACCCCACGACCAACGTCAGCATCATCGACGGCGGGCTGAATGCGCCCTGCGTCACCAACGTCAACACCTCGCCCACCGCCCCGGCCGCGATCCTCCGGGGCTTCACTCTGCGCAACGGCCGCGACAGCGGTGACGAGGGCGGCGGCGCTTTCCTGGAAAACAGCGGCGCCCTCTTCGTCCAGTGCCTCTTCGAGGAGAACAGCGCCAAGTACTTCGGCGGGGCCGTGGCTATCCGCGGCGCGGGCTCCCCGCAGTTCATCAATTGCGTCTTCCGCAAGAACGGCGCCGCGGCCGCCAACCCCCGCGACAACCTCGCCGGGGGGGCCGTCTACGTCCGCGAGGGCACCCCCTTGTTCGTCAACTGCCTCTTCGAGAACAACAAGGCCGGTCAAGGCGGCATCGTCTTCCTCGGCGATGGGTCGCCCACCTTCATCAACTGCACCATGGTCAAGAACGAATCCACCCTCCGTCCCGGCGGGGCCATCTCCGATCCCAACGGGCAGGTCACGCTCAAGAATTGCATCCTCTGGGATAATAAGCGGTGGGTGGACGACGACGGGCCGGGCGGCCCCAACCCGCCCGTGTCGCAGGCGGATCAAATCTCCGGCGCCAGCCTCGCTCTTTACTGCGACACGCGGGATAGTTGGGGCCGACCAGAGGACGGCAACATCAACGCCGATCCGCTCTTCATCAATTCCGCCAACGGCGATTACCGTCTGCAAGAGTCACCGGCGTCCCCGTGCCGGGATAGCGGGAATGAGAATCTGGCCCCTCCCGACACCGGTGACCTCAATTGGAACAACAACACCATCGAACCCGTCCCCTTCGACCTGGCCGGACTGCCTCGCTTCGGCGGCAACACGGTGGACATCGGCGCCTACGAGATCCTTCCTCCGCCCGAACAAGGCGGCCCCGAATAGGCCGCCCACCCGCGCTCGCTCGAAATCTTTTTTCCAGCGATCACCCCGCGCGTTCTTGGGGTGGAAAAAGCGCGGTCGAGCGCCTTGCCCTTGATAGGGAAGGCCGCCCGGACCGCGCGCCGGGGGAGCGAGATTTGTTTCACGTGAAACAGCGACGCGGCAGCGGTGGAACCGCCCGGAGCGGATGCCATGCGACCCGGAGCGGATGCCAAGCAATCGAGCGTGTAGACGTGCGATCCCATGCGATCGACCCGCGCTCACCCCCCCGCCCGCGGCTGGCCGTTGTCGGGCCGCCTGATCGCGGCTATCGTAGGGAGGCTGTTCAAGAGGAGTACACGACGATGCCCAGAGCGGGTTGGCTGGTTCTTTTGGCTCTGATGGTCCTGACCGTGTCCGCGACCGCGTGTCGCAAGAAGGGAACGGGTTCTGCGCCGCCCGCGGCCGGCGATAGTACGGCCTCGAAGCCTCCCCCACCCGTCATCGACGAGCGTGCCCAGGCGGTGATCAACGAAATGATCTCCAAGTGGGATCAAGTGCAGGCTCTTTCTTCCAAGGTTGCGACGGAACTACCGCAAGCTGCCGGTCTTGAGGGAATGACCAAGGGAGATGGCGTCTATGATCTTCTCAAGCGCGACGGCAAGCTTCTGGTTCACTTTCAGCTCTTGAACACAATGTGGTTTCGCAAGAACGACGCAGAGCACCTTCGTGCCGGGGAAATGCTGAAATTTGTCCACGACGGTGAGGCGCTCTATTTCCAACTGCAACAACCCCAGAAGATGAAAAAAACCACTAAGTCTGGGTACTCGTCTGACCGGGTGCTTCAGATTGGCGGCCCCGACCTGTTCCAAGGCTTAACCGACAAGTACAACGTCACCCTCGCGCCCGAAGAGACCGTGGACGGCGTCGCGACCTACGTGCTCGAAGCCACGCCGACGGCCGGGGCCTGGAAGGCTCGGCACTATTTCGACAAGCAGACCGGCGTTCGGGTCCGGCACGTCGAATTCGACGCCGACGGCAAACAGACGTTCCTCTTGGCTTTGTCGGAGTTGAACCTTCGGCCTGAATTCAGCGAGGGCCATTTCACCTATCGGTTGCCAGAAGGGTACGAGCTCATCGACGAAACAGGCAAACAGCCGTAGCCGACTCGAGTGACCTAATCCTCGATGCGTTGCAGCGTCCTCACGCCGTCTGCGCCGCCAAATCCGCAGAAGCCGAGGCTTCAGCGCGCTCGATCCACCCACCGCCGAGCACGACATCGCCCGCGTAGAAGACGACGGCCTGTCCGGGCGTGACGGCCCGCTGCGGCTCGTCGAAGACCACCCGCACCCGCCGTCCGTCGAGCTGATAGACCGTCGCGGGGACGGCCTCGTGCAGATATCGAATCTTCCCCTCCGCGCGGAAGGATTCATCGAGGCCTCCGGCGAGCAGGTTGACGCGATCGGCCATCAGGGCCTCACACGCCAAGTCCTCATCACTCCCCACGGTCACGCGGTTGTTGAGCACGTCGAGAGCCGTAACATAGATGGGCTTGCCCGCGGCGATGCGCAGTCCGCGGCGCTGGCCGATGGTGTAGTGGGCGATGCCGCGGTGTCGGCCAAGCACGCGACCGGACGCATCTACAACGTCGCCCTCGCCAAACGCGTCCGGCCGCCGCTCACGCACGATGCGGGCGTAGTCACGATCCGGGGCGAAGCAGATTTCCACCGAGTCCGGCTTGTCGTGGTTGGGAAACCCGTGCCGGGCGGCGATCTGGCGCACCTCGGTCTTGGTTAGCCCGCCAATCGGGAACAGCACGCGGTCGAGGACCTCGCTCCGCAGGCTGAAAAGAACGTAGGACTGGTCCTTCCTTCGATCCACGGCCCGCAGGAGCCGTGTGCCTCCTTCGCTTCGGTCGATCCGCGCGTAGTGCCCTGTGGCCACGTACTTCGCCCCCACGGCGTCGGCGTAGTCCATCAGCTTGCCGAACTTGAGCCGATCGTTGCACACCACGCACGGATTGGGCGTGCGCCCGCGGGCGTACTCGTCCGCGAAGTAATCGATGATGCCCTCGAAGTCCTCCTCGAAGTTCAAGGCATAGAACGGAATTCCGAGCATCCCGGCCACAAATCTCGCGTCCGCGGCATCCGCGGCGCTGCAACAACCCTGGTGCGCTCGACCGGTGGAGGACACTGGCAGTCCCGGCGCGCCGGGACCAGCGGCACCCCCTGTCGGACCAGACTCCTTCGCTCCGACGCGCATGAAGAGGCCCATCACGTCGTAGCCCTGCTCCACGAGCAGGCAGGCCGCTACGCTCGAATCCACCCCGCCACTCATCGCGACGACAACTTTGTCCCGACGAACCGTCATGCGATCGGATTCTATGTGAGTTCTAGACGAAGTGAAAGCACCTCTCTGTCATGCTGAGTACAGCGAAGTATCTCCGTCCATTCGAAGCCGAGATTCTTCGCTGCGCTCAGAATGACAACTCCTATCGCGCCAGCAGCTCTTCGATCATGGCCTCGAACTTGACCTTGAACTTGGCGTACTCCTCGCCCGTGGCCGGGCCGGAAAAGCCGGTGTACACGGCGCGGCCCTTGCCGTTGGCGTCGAGAAGGATGATCGTCGGATAGGCCCGCAGTTTGTCGATGATGGGCAGCGCGGCGGATGCCTTCTCGCGATCGGCCACGCCCGCCAGCAGCAACGGATACTCGATGTTGTGGTACTTCGCGAAGGCCTTCACCTGCTCGGCGTCGCGCGCGAAATCGCCGGTGTATTCGAAGGCCAGCCCCACGATGGACAGCCCGCGTGCCTTGTGCTTGCGGTGCAGCTCGACGAGATACCGCGAGGCGTCGTTGCAGTTCGGGCACCATGAGCCGAAGACCTCGATGATCCGCGCCTTCCCGGCGAACGCCGGATCACCGAGTAAGCGCGTCTTGCCGTCCAGGTCGGGGAACTTCAAGTCCGTGAGCTTGGCGCCCTCGCTGAACTGCGTCTGGGAGAACCCATCGGGCAGCGCCGCGGCGTCGTCGCGCTTGGCCGTCCAGGTGTCATGGAACGTGTCACCGGACCAGAAGTCGCCCTTGAGCGCCGCGCCGTCCGATTCCAAGCCGCCGATGATCAGGAAGGCGTGGGCGCCGTCGAAGGACGAGAGTTTCAGATTCCCCGCCGGCGCGTCGGGCGGTTTGTGGAAGTACGAGAACGCCCCTTCGAGAAAGCCGTAGTCGCCGGTGGGAGTCAGGATCGTCCCGGTGGTTACGCCGTCGCCCTCCGCCTGAAGCACCATCACCGCAACGCCCGGGTCGCTTGCGAAACTCATCAGCCAGCGCCCGCTCCAGTTTTTGGCGGCTTCGGGGTTGGCAAGCCCCGAGGTCTTGAAACGCGGCGCCGCGCCGGCCGTCGCGTGGAAGGGCAGCTTCACGACTTTGTCATTACGCCCCCGCTTCTTCCACTCTCCGTCGAGCTTCGCGCCGCCCTCGCTGATCTTCGCGCGGATCGTGGAGTCGTAGTGCGGGATGGACATCGTCACCTCGTCGCGGGCGACTTCCACGCGGGGAACTTCAGCCTTGTCGGACCCGTTGATCAGCCACGCCTTCCATGCGCCTCGGTCGTTCCCCAACTGCAACCCAAACGGCAGCTCGCCGCCCGGGCTGTCCAGCCACGCCCGCCACGGACCCGTGCGAACCTCGGCCGGCGCAGGCGATGATTGAGTGAGCGTGGCGAGACAAATGAACATCGCGGCTTGAGTCATGACAGGCCTCCCTCGCCCATTCTGTGGGCGAATCGCTACTCCTACCACGAGCGAGCTTGAATGGCTACCTCTTTCGATCGGCCTCGCCCTCGCATTCGGGATTGGGCGCGCCGGCGTTATTAACACGCTGTCACTGCTTGGGAATGGCCTCGATCAGCTCGTCGTAGCCCGGAACACGCACGAAGCTGGCGTGCCCGTCGGCAAAGAGGATGTTCCCCCCTTCGCCGCCGTGATTCTCCTTCGGCTCGTACGCAATCACCGTGCGATTGTCGATCCCCCCTGCTCGGATGGCTGCCGAGGGAATTACCAGGATGTAATTGGGGCTGCTCGCGCCGGGACACTTGGTCTGGTGGGCAGTGATCTGCCCGGTCTGGACGAGCCAGTCGATGATCGGCGTCTGACCATCCCAGGCGGACGTCGAGTAGATCTTCGACGAGGTACCCAGGCCCTTCAGATTGCTTGCACAAATCAGCCGTCGCTGCAGCTCCCAGCCGCGAAGCGCGCCGTGGATGCCGACATAGAGCACGACGACGGCCAGCAGGGTGATCGCGACGAACTTGAGCGGACGGCGCTTCTTAAGGGAATCAGGCTGCGGGGGATTGCTCATCCGCCTTGGTCGGAGGTGAGCCCGAGGACGTCGCTGCGAGCTTGGTCGTGCGTCAGCCCCATGGCCTTGAGCGCCTTGTAGGCCACGCTGCCCTTCTCGATGAGCAGGGCAAGCAGCAAGTGCTCCGTGCAAACTTCCTTGGCCTCGAGCTGCTGGCATTGCTGAATGGCCGTCGCCACCACGTTCTTGAAGTGCGGCGTGCCGGGGAGGCGCCCGAAAACCCAGGTCTCCTCCATCTGTTTCTTGATGAGCTTGTCGATTTCGTCACGGAGTTTGCCCTCGGTGACGCCGTGTTTCTTCAGGATGCCCGCACCGACGCCGGTCCCCTCGCGGAGGATGGCGAGAAGAACGTGCTCCGTGCCGACGTATTCGCGGTCGTAGTCGTGGGCGATCTGGTTCGCCAGCTTGATGACCTCGCCCACCCGATGGCTGGATTTAGGAAGCATGCTCCTCGCGATTCTCAAGCGGCAGACGAACGCCGCGTTGCTGTCGGCGCGACCGCCCGCTCGTCGTCCTATCCTACGTCGCCCAGCCCCTGCGGCGAAGCGAGGTCAATCCCAATACGATGAGAAACAGGGGCAGCACGCCGACCGAACACGGTACGGCGGCCCCCCCCTCGCCGTGCGTCCCGGTGCCGGGGAGGTCGGGATCGCCTGGATTCACCACCGGAAGACCCGGATTGATGGTGATGATCCGCGTAACCGTCCTGCTCACGGTCGTGCCGCCGGGGGTGACGCCGATCAAGGTGGCGGTGATCGGCAGCCGCATCACCACCTGCCCGTTGTTCACGTAGGTGTGGGGGACCACCAAGCTCGTGGCCCTGCCTCCGTCGCCTAAGTCCCAGGACACGGATTGCACGGTGGCTTGCAGGTCGTCGGCGTCGACGCTCAACAACACGGAAAACGGCGAGGTCCCTTCGTCGACATCCGAGCCGGGTGTATTCGGCAACCCGATAATGATCCGCATATCAGCCGTGCTGGTGGATGAGCCCTCACCATCGTCCGCGACTTCCGCGCCTTCCACGCGGATGCCGGCCTCGGCAAACCCCGCGTTGCCGGCCGTGTCGAACATCGTCAGCCGGCAGGTAAATACTCGATCTTCGCCGGCCGGCACGAAATACGTGTGAGTCCCGGTGCGGGTGGTCGCATTGACGGGGATGCCGTCGTCCACGTCGAAATCCCAGATCGTGCGGCTTTCGTCGACCGGAATGTCGCTCACCGCGTTACCCGAAAACTGCACTACGAGCGGCGACTTGCCCTGCAAAGGCGAAACGCTGATGGTCACGGCCGGTCCTTGCGGTGGCGGCGGGCTCGTGTCACTCGAACCGCCGCTCTCTTCGCCCACTACGGTCCCGGAATCCAGGACATCGCCCGTCGAGTCGGCGGCCACTCCGAAGGAATACCGACCCAGCGGATTGAGCGCGTAAATCCCAAAAAACCTCGTCTGCCCGGCCTCCGGAGTCGGGAAAGCGACACACTGCTCGGAACCAGTCTCGCACAGACTAGGGGCTAGCGGGTCGCAGCTCATCCCGCATCCCGCCGCCAGGACCTGAACGCCGGCGGGCAAGCTGCGAACGTCGCCGCCACAATTCTCCTGTTGCGGATCGTAGCATACGCCGTCTTCCGGGATGAAGGCGAACTCCTCATCGCTGGAAACCACCAGGAAGTCACTCGTGCCGTAGTTCTGCCGCCAGCGTAAGAACACGCCTTCCACGCGCACGTCCGCCGCCCGGTCCGGCCAGGTGTACCCGCCGTTGCTCACCGTCTCCCGTGCTGCCTCCACGGCGCCGATCTTGTCGCCGGCGCCGCCGGCATTCACCCGACCGTGTGCGTAACGCACACTTCGACTCGTGATCCCGTGATAGTCCGCCTCCAACGGGTTGACCCGCTCGGCGGTGTGCTCAAGGATCAGCCGCACGTCTGTCGCGGTTAACATCGGGTTCGCGGATAGGATCAGCCCTGCAACTCCGGCAACGATCGGACAGGCCGCGGACGTACCGTTGAAGAACCGCGTGTACTTTCCCTCGGAATCGGGCTCTCGCACATTCGACCCGGCGAACGTCCCGCCAACGTTCAGTCCGGCGTCCACGGCAGCCGCGCTGTCCGTGTTGTCGGTTGTCAGCAGGAGGGCCGCGAATCTTTCGCCGCCGGGTGCCAGCACTTCGACCCCTGAGCCATAGTTGCTGTAGCCCGCAAGCTCATCGAAGTCGGTCGTGGCTCCAACACCAATGACGGATTGAAGCCCGGCGATGTGAAGACCGGGCTGTAGTTCGAAGCTATCGTTTCCGGCTCCGAAGACAATGACCATACCCAGCGGATCATCATCGCCGTCGCCGTCGAGATCGCCCTTGTTGCGCCCCTCCCGGAACGACAGACCAATGATATCCACCACAACTTCCGCTATGGGTAGGTCGAAGAACCGCCAGCTATTGATGTGTACATCCACATTGCTTTCGCGGGCAAAGTTGAATGCTTTCGCGATTTGGACGTCGGAAAGCCCAAACTCCCCTGCCTCGGTTAACCCTCGCGACGCAGTAAACTTCGCCTCATAGGCCACTCCCCTTCCCCCGAGCCTGTTTGCAGATGCAACCGCGAGACCTATGACCGGCGTAGCATGGGAATCACCGAAAACTTTGGGGCGAGGATTCTCCGACCCTTCGAACCCAGCTTCCAATGACGCGTCCTGACCAAAACCGATGTAATTGTCGCGCAGATCTTCGTGGTCTACGTCGCAGCCGGTATCGAAAATGCCGAAAAGAACGCCCTCGCCTGTGGAGATCTCCCACGCCTCGGGGGCATCGATGTCGGAGCCCACCGACCCTCCCAACTGACCGGTGTTGTTCAAATGCCATTGCAGCCCGTAGAAGGGGTCGACAGGGATGACCTGCTGCGGCGTCGCGGGCCGGCGCAGGTTGGGTTGCGCCCAACGAACCCGCGGATCGCCGCCGAGGCTTTCCGCCAGGGCGACCTCTTCGTCGTCGTCGAAGGGCGTGATCAAATAGACGTCCGGCTGACCGCGCACCGGCGTCGCCATCGCCACGCCGTACTGCTGCCAGATTGCGACTCTCTCGGCATCGGACAAGCCGCGGCGCAGCTTGGCTACGGCCGTGCCCGTGCCCATCACCGGCGTGTCGGAGGTCTCAAAACGGTAGATAGGTCTGACATCCTCAATCGCCGGATCCTGTCGCAGCGCCTTGCGCCGCTCCGGCGTCGCGCCTTCGACTTCCACGATTTTCACCCGCGCCCTCGGCGCAAGCGCGATGGACTTGAGCGTTCCCGCGCCTTGATCGGCGAGCCGCTTGGCGCATTCCTCCGCATCTTCGCAGCGGTGCAACGTGACGCCGTATTCGGTGGCTGACTTGGCGAGCCGGATCTTCCGGCCGTTCGCCATGACGTAGGAGCCGTCCTCAGCCGCCTTCGAGGAGGCGCCGCCTACACCGCCGGCGAACACGAACAGGACAACCGAACCCGACCGCAGGATCGCCTTTTTTCGCGAGGCACTCATGTACTCGTATGCCTTTCCCGTTGGCTGTGTACGCCGTGGATGGCCGCGCGGACGACTGATCCCCTCAAGGTTCGCAAAAGAAGCCTGCGCAGGACGCTTCACAGCGGGGACGTTTAACCGACAGATCGCCGGTCTCTTGGGCCGGACGTTCTGACCACCGGCTGACATTCTTGGGAACACCAACAGACGTGTCAAGGCAAGGAGCCGCCCACTCAGCTTGGGAGCCGGCCCTATCCTGCCCGCTTCCCAGGCCATGTCGTGGAAACCCTGGAAGGCCGCGGACCGTGCGGTTAGGGTTTGACCGAGGAGCCCGATGCAGATTCGTTATCACTGCCCGACCGACGGCTGCGTGGCCATCATCGAGTACGAGCCGCTCGAACGCTGCGGCCCGGCCATGGAATGTCCCCGCTGCCGCACGCAGCACCCCATGCGCGCCACCCAAGCGATTTCGCGAGAAGACATGGTTGACCAGTGTGCCGTGTGTGGATGCCGGGAGCTCTTCATCCGCAAGGACTTCCCCCAGCGCCTCGGCGGGATCATCGTCCTGGTGTTCGGAGCCATTGCGATCTACTGCTTCACGTTTTCGGTCCTGGTGGCATGGGCGGTCCTCGCCGCCGCCGTCGTTCTCGACCTGCTGATCTACGCCTTCCTCGGGAGAGTCACTACCTGCTACGCCTGCCGCGCCGAGTATCGCCAGTGCCGCCTCAACCCCGCCCACGACGGCTTCGACCTGGCCACCTCGGAGAAGTACTAGGTGGTGGGGCGTAGGGGATGAGGACCGTGGGGGCGGGCTGTTGAGACATGTCACGAGAGTTCGCGGCGGTTCGCTTGAATCAAACCGCCAAGAGTACGCGCGGCTTCGTCATGCGCGTCTTGGAGCGGTTGCGCGGAGTCGAGCTGGACGTAGCCGAGCCGTTGCGCGAGGCTGAGGAGATAGCCGAGTTCGCGTAATGAACCCATCGCGATATCGAGGAAACGCACGTAGTCATGAGGTGTGCTACGGCCGCAGCCTTCGACGATGTTTGCAGGTACAGAAACGCTGGCTCTTCGCATCTGATGAACGAGCCCGAATTGTTCGCTGGAAGGGAAATTGCGCGTTGTCTCGTAGACTGCCAAGGTCAGCTGATCGGCGAGCTGAAATGCCCTTAACTGTCGGTGGTCCCGCATCCCCCCTCACCTCCCCGCGCCCCACCTCCCCATGCCTGTCTAAGGCGCAAAATCGTCCGACTTCTTATACCCCTCCGGCACAATCAGCTTGAAGGGGTCGCTCGGGGATGGGGGATGGACCTTCAGCTTCTGCAGGGTCATCTCCGCGGTGCCGAGATCGCCCTTGTCATTGCGCCATTCGGCGGAGGTGCGCCGCGGAAGAAAGTCCTTCTTGCCGAAATACCAGATCGCCTCCGAGTCGATGGGCGGCTTGATACGCACCGCGTAGCAGTCTTCACCATCCACCGACTTGGACTCCTCGATCTTGAATTGCCCGGCCCGAAGCGCGTCCTCGAACGGATTGGGCACGCCGTATTCGCGCATGACCGAGAACATGACCACAAACATCTCCTTCCCAAGGACGCCCTGGTCCATGTCCGCGTGGACGGTCTTCGTCTTCGAGTCCGTCAGGTAGAACACCTTCCCATCCGCCCCGGCGATCACTTCTCTCATTTCACTCGAGTCCGAAGGCTTCACCGCGAGCTTGCAGTGGAACCGCTGAGCCTTGTCGGGTGTGTCCTTGCCCACCACCACGGGGCCGGCCACCTGCGGGAACCACATGGTGATCCAGCCCGTCGCCTTGTAATCAAGGTCGTACGAAACCACTTGCACCTTGGCCAAGGCCTCCACCGCCCGCTGAACGATCGCCTTCGGATCCGTCAGTTCGGCTTCCTGCTTGCTCGGCTTGTCCGCGCTCGGCTGGGCCAGCAGTGCGAGGACGAAACCCCAATGGCACATGGTCGTCATGATTAGCTCCTTTTAAACCTTTCGAATGCGCCAATCATACGACCGACTTGTTCAACGATCCATACTTCCCTCGGCGGAGGACCCTCTCTCTTCGAGCCTCGCCCGTTGGCCGCCGGTCGAATCCGATTACACTGCCCGCGAATGCTGCCCCTGATCGCCGCCTCGGTCGTCGGCCCGTTCTTGGTATCTTGGTTTGCCACCCGGCTGGTTCGGGGATGGGCCCGTCGCACAGGCTTTGTCGATCATCCCGGCGGACACAAGGCACACGCCACGCCCGTCGCTCTGGGCGGCGGAATCGGATTTGTAGCCGCGATCGTGGGGCCGGTCCTCGTGGGGACGCTGCTCGCGGCCGCGATCGCCTCGGACCCGCCGGATTGGCTTCCGGCCATCGTCCAGACGCACCTGAAGGGCATCGCCTCGAAGTTGCCTACCGTCGTCGCCCTCTCGGCGTGCGCCCTCGTCCTGCACGTGGTCGGCCTGATCGACGACCGTCGCCCGCTGCGTCCCGCGCCCAAGTTCATCGCTCAGTTCGCCGTCGCCGCGATCATCGCCGGACCCGTTGGCATCCGCGCCGTGCAGGCCCTGCCCGCACCCCTTTCCATCGCGATCACCGTCCTGTGGATCGTGCTGATCACCAACGCCTTCAATTTTCTGGACAACATGGATGGGCTCAGCGGCGGCGTGGCCCTCATCGCCGCGGCCATTTTCGCCATCGCCTCCATGCGTGCCGGACAGGTCTTCGTGCCCGTCTTCGCGTGGGTGATGGTGGGCGCGCTGCTCGGGTTCCTGACCTACAACTTCTCCCCGGCCAGCATTTTCATGGGCGACGCAGGCAGCCTCCCACTGGGCTTCCTGATGAGCGTCCTCACCATCCTGACCACGTTCTACGACCCGGCCCTGCACCTGAGCCCGCTCGGCGTCATCGTTCCCATCGTGGTGCTCGCGGTGCCGCTGTACGACGTGGCGACGGTGGTCGCGCATCGGCTGCGAGCCGGCGAAAACCCGTTGCGCGGCGACCGGCGGCACTTCTCGCACCGACTGGTGAAGCGCGGACTCACGCCGCAGGGCGCGGTGTTGACCATTTATCTGGCGACGGCCGCCACCGGCCTGCCCGCGATCGTCCTGCCGACAGCGGATTGGCCCGCGGCGCTCCTCCTGCTCGGCCAGTGCCTCGCGGTGGTCGCCATGATCGGCATTCTCGAGCACACCCGATCATGAGCCGGCCGAAGCGGGGGTGAAGAGCGGCGGCGGAACGCGCGGCGGCATGCAGCCCAGAAAGAGCAACAAAAAGAGCACGACCGTGTCGTGCTGGGGATACAGGCTCTGGCCGGATAGCGCCGAGGCCGCGAACACCGCCAGAGCGCATAGTCCAGCGGCTGCGCTCACCGCCGTCTGCCCGGCGACTCCGTAAAGCCGCCGCCGCATGGCCGCCACCGCGCGCCACACCAGCCAAAAGGCCGCCCCCACCCCTACGATGCCCGCGTCCAACTGAAACTCGAGAAAAGCGTTGTGCGGATGGTCGATGCCCCCCCCGCCCTCGTGCAGGTTGATCTCGTCGTAGCGCGGGGAGCGCATCATCGCGTGCCGCCCGTTGCCCAACAGAAAGTGGCGTTTCACGTCGTGTCGCAGCGGGTCCCAAATGTCCTCCCGCTCGGCATACAGCGCCCACCAGGGCCCCACGGTCACAACGTCGATCGCCTTCGCGCGGTAACTGGGCACGGCGATGAGACTCATCAGGAAGATCGCGGCGCAAAGGCCCCCCACGACCCACCGCACGCTATGCGATCGCTGCAGGGCGACAAACACCGCCGCGCCCGCGACAAAGGACAGCAGCGACGCGCGGCTATGGCAGCTCCACATGGTGAGCAGCAGAACGGGCGCACACAGCGCGAGAACGATTCGACCCGCCGCCTGCGTGCCCCAGATGAACAGCGTGGCGGAGACGATGAGCAGAAAACCGAGCTTAAGCTGCAAGGAGTTCGCGTAGGTGCCGAACGCCTCCTGCAACTCGCGGTCGGACTTCACGTCCGGCACGATGCCCTGCGCGAACATGTTCAACATGCCTGAATTGATCATGATCACCAGGCAACCCACCGAGAACCCGACGACGCAGCCCAACAGCAAGTACCGCTGCCGCTCTTCTGACTGAAAGGTCCGAGCCACCAGCCAGAGCACGAGCAGGACTTGGATCGGCTTGAGCAGATAATCTCGGACGTACGCCGCGCCTGTGCTCGCCGACGCCAGCGAGTGGCTCTCGATCCGCGCCAGGGCATCGAAATCAAGCGCCGAACGGATAACCGCTACGGCCATCACCGCGGCCGTGATCCAGAATGCGCTGTGTAGCCGCTTGTCGTAGCCGGCCGCCCGCTGCGTCTGAAACAGCGCGCAGCCGATCAGCACCAATGCCGGAAGATTGATAGCGTTGAACCCGGTGACCCCGAAGAGACGCGTGGGGAGCAGCGATTGAGGCATCATCATCAGCACCACGAGCATGCCCGCGCCGATCTCGTAGCGGATGAGCAGGGCCAGGCACGTGGCCACCGAGGGAACCAGCCAGATTAGATTGCGATCGGGGTCCATAGCCGAAAAACCGCGTTACGGGCCTCATTTTCCCTGCCCTCGCATCGACCGTCCACGCCCGCGCCCTGAAAAAGCCGACAGGCTAAGTCTGCGGGGTGTTGCCGTAACATGCCTTGAATGCCTAGGATCGGCGGGGTCGCCGTGCTCGATCGCGCCGGCGGGAGAGGGGGGCAGGAGGCGTTGATTGCGACACTGCGTCAGGTGGGCGACGGCCGTTGGGTGTATCGTCACGGCCGCGGCGCGGAGTCCTGGCGGGTCACCCGCCATCACCGCCGTGCATGTCGGCGAAGGGCTCGTCAACCCAGTCTTTCTTACCCACGCGCCCGGCGACTTCAACCGACTTTTCGTCATTGAGCAGGTCGGACGTATCAAGGTCATGCGCGACGGCGACAGGGACGGCGAGGTGTTTCTCGACCTGACTGGGACGGTCTCGGCCGGCGGCGAACGCGGGTTGCTCGGGCTCGCATTCCACCCCGATTATGCGACCAACGGTCATTTCTTCGTCGATTACACCGATCGCCTGGGCGACCTCGTCATCTCCAGGTTCACCGTGTCCGCGAACCCCGACGTAGCCGACCCGCTCGAGCATCAGCTCCTCTGGATCGACCACCCCGACATCGCGGAGAATCACAACGGCGGATGGATCTCCTTTGGCGGCGACGGGTTTCTCTACATTTCCGTCGGCGACGGCGGCACACCATCGAGCAATGCTCAAGACATCACCGACAACCTGCTGGGCAAGATCCTCCGTATCGATGTTAACGGCGATGATTTCCCGGCGGACGCCTGGCGCAACTACGCGATCCCCCCGGGCAACCCGCTGCTCGATCGGGACGACAACGATGAAATCTGGGCCTACGGGTTGCGGAATCCCTGGCGGGCGGGGTTCGATCCGCTCACCTTTGACTTGTACATCGCCGACGTAGGCGCATCCTTTTGGGAGGAGATCGACTTCCTTCCCGCCGGTGTGGGCGGGGCGAACTTCGGCTGGCCGACGATGGAGGGTTTCTACTGCGGCCCCGACCTGTGTTCGCCGCCCGAGCTCACCCTGCCGATTCACTCCTACAGCAGCGGCGACCCTGAGCCGGCTTGTGCGGTCATCGGCGGCTACGTCTACCGCGGATGCGCGATTCCACACCTCGCCGGGGCGTACTTCTTCGGCGACACGTGCAGCGGGCAGGTGTGGAGCTTCCGGTACGGCGGGAGCGTGACGCAGCTCATCGACCGCACCTCAGGTCTAGCGCCCCCGGGCCACGACGACTTCCGCCCGATCTCCAGCTTCGGCCTCGATGCCGCCGGAGAACTCTACATCTGCAATCTCACCGGCGACATCTACAAGGTCGTCCCTGACGCCCCGCCTGCGATCGCCTCCAGCGTTCCGCCCCACGGGGCCATCGACGCGCGCCGGCCGCTGAGCATCGACGGCAGCGTCGTCCTGAGCGGCTGGACGGGCCTCACCCTTTCCATGAACGCGCCGCCCGCCTGCATCCGACAGGAGCAGTTTTACGTATCGCAGCAAGGCGGTATCGGCCCGCCTCCGCAGGTCCAATCGATGACCGTCTCGCAGAGTGACCCTCGCGACCTGGAAACGCAGTGGACCCGCGCGATCGAGGCCGGATCATGGACGCAGATCGTGCATGAGGACAGCCTGACCCGCGTTCGCCTCGGCGCCTTGCCGGGCGATGTGAACGCCGACGCGACGAGCAACATCGATGACGTGACCGCGCTGGTGAACGTCCTGCGCGGCAACTCGCCGCCTTTGCCGCTTTGGTTGATCGATCTGGATCGCTCGGAAACCATAACGCCCGCCGATATCCAGACGGCCGTCGATCTTCTCAACGGAGAGGGTATCTTCCCGCCCTACAACGGCGCATCGCTTCCTTGACAAAACTGTGGGGCGTCCCGATCGACGGGCCGGCGAGCGTCAGGACTTGGGTTTTCGGGCTGCCGCCCGATGCCGCCCATTGAGGATTTCTACCGAGGCGACATGCAGGAATGGGATAATGACGCGGCGGTCGGAATTAGGAAAAGCGATGAAGATTCCACTTTTCAGCAGAGCGGCCAGAGCACTGCTGCGGACCTCGTAACGCGCACCGCTGCTCGCGTGGATCAAGAATGGTTCGAAGGGATGCTGCAACAGGAGTTCTTCGATTTCCTTACGAATCATGCATTCGCTCCGACTTCGATTCCAACCGGATCATACGACGCGGGGAGGGCGAAGGAAAGGCACGAACGCTGCGGACGGAAGAACGGCTACTTCGCACTCCGTTGCCCCCGCGACTTCCGCGCGATACCGTTCGGATATCCTGCGGAGGATCGACGCATGCCGAAATGGCCCTGGGTGGAGCGAGCGTTTCGATTTGACTATCCCGTCGCCAAGTGGCCCGACCTTCTGGAGCGCGTGCGGGGCACGCCGGCCCGCATCGAAGAACGAGTTCGCGGCCTGTCACGCGAAGCGTTGACCCGCCGCCCGCCAAGGGGCGGCTGGACCATCCAGGAGAACGTCGGCCACCTGATCGACCTCGGCTACCTGCCCCTGCGGCGCATCGAGCAGATCCTCGCCGGGGAGCCGACGTTGATCGCCGCCGACATCAGCAATCGGAAAACCAATGAAGCCGCTCACAACGAGCGGGACCTCGCCCATCTGCTGGCCGATTTCCGCGCCGACAGGGCGAAGCTCGTCGCCCGCTTCGAAACCCTAAGGGAGGACGATTGGGCCAAATCCGCCCTGCACCCCCGACTCAAGCAGCCCATGCGCATCGTGGACATCGCCTACTTCGACGCCGAGCACGACGACTACCACCTCGGCCGCATCGGCGAACTGATCCGCGCTTGGGCCTCGTAATCACCGGGCGGCGCAAGCCCCCGGCCAGCCCTACGCCTGACCACTGACCCCTGAAAACTCGTTGGGCGGCTGTTCCGCCGACGGCGGCTGCCAGTTGACGCCATACACTTCGCGCACGCCATCGGCAAGCTTCTCCCAGGACTCTTCGCGGTCCTGCGTCTTTTCTGCGCATGCCGTTCCATCGGGCACGGGCTCGCGCAGCGAGACCCGCCGGTGCTCGGCCAGGGCCTTCGACAGGGCCACAAGGTCCTCGTTGCGCAGCCCGGACTTGCCGGCCATCAACTGTTCGTACACCGCCCCCGCCAGCGTCAGGTACGCTCGCTTCTCCAGAACGTGGGGGTCCTTCTCGCTGAGGCGCGCGATCGCCGCCGCCAGGAGCCCCGCTATGCGGTGCTGCCGCTGGTGCCACTCTTGCAGCAGCGCGCGGTGTGCGGCGAGGGCCTTCTTGCGCGCTCGGCGCAGAAACTTCCGGGAGCGTGCCCGACGGGAGCGCGAAGGCCGAGGCGCTTTACCCTCACCCCTGCGGCTCTCCTTAGAAGGGAGAGGGGTGATGCAACTCTCCCTCAACCGGGAGCGAGGCGTCTGTGGATCATTGTTCACGAGGGGTCCTTTCGGTGATTGCGCCCGGTTGCGGCGTTTCATGCGGGTCTTGGTCGCGGCGGGTTTGGCGATGGCGGAGCTCGCGGAGGGCGCGGTGGAGCTGACGGTCGAGCATGGTCTCGTAGCGGATGAGGCGATGGAGCTCGTCGGCCTTGGGCAAGGCGGCCAGAAGCGGCAGGCGGGCGCAGGCTTGAAGGTCGCGCTCTTGGGCGTCGGGGAGGCGACTTCGGCAATCGCGGATGAGGTCTTCGAGCTCGGTAACCCTGGCCTGCTGGGCTTTCAAAGCGGCCTGGAGGACGACGGGGTCTTTGATGTCCTGCGCCGGCGGCTGGAGGCTCTCGGCGGCGGCGCGGAGGGCGCTGTCGCGCTCGGCGCGTTCGTGGCCGGCAAGCTGCTCGGCGGGCTTTTGCAGGGCGTGGAGGACGAACTTTTCGATGCCAAGGGGGATAGAAAGCCTGCGGATGTCGCTGCTGAGGGAGGCCACGCGGCGGCCCGGGCAGGAGGTGAACTGGTCGTGCTCGAAGGCGTCGCCGACAGCGCCCACTTCGTAGCGCTGAGCGCGGCGGAGTCGCCAGTAGCAGGAGGCCACGCGATCGACGAGGGCGTGTTCGACGGCGTCGGCGGGTTGGAACTGAGCATGGAGACTCTCCAGGAGCTTTTCGAACTCGGCGGCGCCGGCGCCGTCCACATCGGCGACGACGACTTGCCGGGACAAGAGGCCGTGCTTGCAGGGATTCCGGGCACAGCGGGCCTTGCCCTGCGGCGTTCGCGGACCCGTGGATTTCTGCGCGTTGGCTTTGTTGGCCATCTGCTTCAAGAGGGTTTTTCGCTCGGGCATTTTCCTACCTCCGCTTTGTAACTGGCTCTGCTCTGGGTTTGTTTTTCCGATGGCACGGCGATGCATCTGCTTGTCTGCCAAGAAGTTGCGCCTTTTGTAACTGGGTCTGTTTCGCACCGGGGGGGACCCAATGGGACGAGGCACGAAGGGACCCGCCACGGCGGGCAGGCTCCGGCACGAAGGCACGCCGGGAAACGCAGAAACGCAAAGACACAGAAACGCCGAGACGGACGAGGCAGTAGGCATTAGGCATCGGGCAAGAGGTGGCTCGCGTGCAAAGGCGCGGGATGGGCCGCTGTTGCTCATACACCCCAATAACGCGCCGGGCGCTCGCTCTCGCCCAATTCTCAAGCGAGCGCCCGTTTTTCCCCTCTCCGGGAGAGGGGACAGTGGTGAGGGCCACTGTGCCACTGCGAGCAGTGCCTCTTGGCCCGGGAGGGCGAGGGGGCAGGGGCGAGGCTCCTGCCGAGCCGAATAGCGTTCGCGCTTTGTCACGTTCCTACCCTCCGACCTGCATTACCATCCGCCTATTCGTCCGCCGCACAATTGCTACGATTACGTCCGTGACACCCCAACAATTCGTCGCCAAGTGGCGCAAGGTCTCCCTCACCGAGCGCTCCGCCTGCCAGCAGCACTTCCTGGACCTCTGCGACCTCCTCGACCAGCCCAAACCCGCCGCCGCCGACCCCGAAGGCGCGTGGTACACATTCGAACGAGGCGCCCGCAAGACCGGCGGTGGCCATGGCTGGGCCGACGTCTGGATGCGCGGCCGCTTCGGCTGGGAATACAAGGGCAAGCACAAGGACCTCGTTGCCGCTACCGCGCAACTTCGGGCGGCACGAAAACTCACAGGCGCCTTTCCGTGTGACGACGAGGTTCGCCGCACCCACGGGCAAGGCGACCTTGACACGGCCCGCTTTTCGTGATACCTTCCAATACCCTAACGTCGAGGCGCTTGATGCAACGTGCAGCACGATCAAATGGCCACGCCCCGGGGTTGCTGATCGACGAGGATGTTTCCTCTTCGTTCTCCCCTGAAGCTCGGCTCGTGCTCGCCGAGGGCGATTGCTTGGACACGTTGCGCGCGCTTCCCACGGGCTTCGCCCAACTCATCATCACCTCGCCGCCATACAACATCGGGAAGGAATACGAGCGCGCCACGAATCTCGATCGTTACCTGCGGGCGCTAACTCCCATAGTGGATGAGCTTATCCGGGTTCTTTCACGCAAGGGTTCGCTCTGCTGGCAGGTTGGTAACTACGTCGAAAACTCCGAGGTCTTCCCGCTCGACATCCTCTACTACCCTTTCTTCAAGAAACACGGCCTGAAACTCCGCAATCGCATCGTTTGGCACTTCGCCCACGGCCTCCACGCCAGCAAGCGGCTCTCAGGCCGCTACGAAGTAATGCTCTGGTTCACGAAGAGCGACGCCTACACCTTCAATCTCGACTCCATTCGCGTGCCGTCTAAGTACCCCGGCAAGCGCCATTTCAAGGGCGATAAGATCGGTCAACCTTCCGGGAATCCGCTTGGCAAGAACCCTTCCGACCTCTGGTCGATCGTGCAGCAAGACTGGGAGACTTACCTCTGGAACAATTGAAGTGAACGACCGTCGTGCCGAATCTCCACAAGGCCAATCTTCTCCAGCAACTACGTCAGCGCTTTGGTGACTTGCACAAACTGCCTGACAGTCAATCGCTGTTCGTGATTGGCGACGACGCAGCGCGCATCTACTACCGCTACTCGAGGGTACACGATGCGCGCCGCACGTTCTTTGGCCTCCGAGAGGTCGATCTGCGACGGCTGGAAGGACACAACAGTTTCCTATGCCTTCACTTGGACGACGGCACAGAGCCCGTCTTCATTCCATACTCAGACTTTGAGGAAGTCTTCCACGCATCCGATCCGGCGAGTGACGGGCAATACAAGGTCCAATTGTTCACGACTCCGCAGACGAAGGAACTCTACATCGCTCGTCAAGGCCGGTTCAATGTTGAAGGATTCGTTGGCCTGGAATCGCTACAACGCAGTTTGAGCCGCGATCGCCTGCGCGAGCACCGCGATCTATCGCACAGTCAGGTTCAAACGCTTCTTGCTGGCATCGGACATCGAAAGGGCTTTGATGTCTGGGTGCCCGACAATAATGCCAACGCTTTGGATTGGTCAATGACCACTCGCTTCAATCTGTGCAGGACGTTGCCATCTGGCTTTGATGAGGTGGCGTCGATCTTGTGCGAGATTGACGTCGTGTGGGTCACGGCCGGCGCGAATCGCATTGAGGCGCTCCTTGAGGTTGAGCATTCGACGCCGGTGTATTCAGGGTTGTTGCGTTTCAATGATCTCCTGCTCACGGCGCCGACTTTATCGCGCTTTTCGATCGTATCGAATGATACGCGCCGCGCAGTTTTCTCTCGGCAGGTTCATCGGCCCACGTTCCGCCGAAGTGGGTTGTCCGAACTTGTGAGTTTCTTGGAGTATCCCAACGTTCTTGATTGGCATCAGCGACTCGTTCAGGGAGGACCCCACAATGCAGCCTGAATCGCAGCCGACGGTGTTTGTTGTCGTGGAAGTTGAAGCGGGATGCGCCATCGAGGCGCATTGCTTCAGCAATCTTGAGGAGGCCCAGACGCGGGCAGAGCAGTTGCGCGCCGAACTGGACGAGAACGATGATGACGTTCAAGTCTTCCAGACGACGGTTCAAGGCAGACGGTGATGCCTGGGCAGCTCAAGGCGATCAACAGTCGCCTTCGTAATCGCAACTGCCACCGCACGTATGTCGGTTCGCAGGGAGGGAAACGCTTTCATCGCGATCTCGTGAAGGCGATCCGCAAACGCCATCGCATCCGGGAATAGACCCCCTGTTCCGTCGTTCGCATCCTCGCCGCCTACGGCTGGCCGCACGAATGGGCCGAAGCCTTGCAACCCAAGCGCGACCCAAAAGGCAAAGTCAACCCCGTCCTCGGCGTCGCCGACCCGGCTGTGTCAGGCTCCGCCTGACCGGCCACCGGTCCCCGCGGCACGTGACCCCGTGCCGGACCGGGCTCCCGCCTTGGTCGCCCGGTCTCTCCCGCCTCCTCGCCCTCAACCTGCAAAACGCTCGCTAGCCGCCTTCTCTTCCTGCCAATTCCCGACCGACAATTTCTCCTTGCCTCGTTGCCTTGTTGCCTCGGCGCGGGGCGCTCGCTTCTTTCCATTTTTCCAGCGAGCGCCCCGCGCGTTATTCGGATAGATGAACGAAGACCGCCCATCCCGCGCCGGTAGACCCTATTCTCAAAAAGACCCGGGTTTTGCGCAAAATGGTTTCGGGGGGAGGAACGCTCCTAAGTCCTTGTCAGAGCGTGGGTTACGTCTCTGGTTGGCTGCGTGCGCAAGATACCGCTTTCTGCGCAGC
>Ga0187893_10005825_pt1 | contig 21698 bp, 16 predicted proteins | sample MA1701074metaG_FD_139574 | JGI IMG/M metagenome (GOLD analysis project Ga0187893, IMG submission 139574) | White microbial mat communities from a basaltic lava cave in the Kipuka Kanohina Cave System on the Island of Hawaii, USA - MA170107-4 metaG ...
GGAGTCTGGCCGGCCGCGACGCAGTCGTGTCGGTGGACACGTCGAGGAAGCGGCCGGCCGGACGACGCAGCGGATGGTGTGCAGACCGCGCTCGCAGGCGACGGGCTCATGAATAGGTCGGGCTAGTGCATGCTCTCCGGCCCGTCCACGACGCCGCCGGCCGGGACGGGGGCCGTGAAGTCCTCCTCCGCCACGCTCGCCCCGATGCGGGCGTTGCGGCCCACACGCAGGCCCTCCGGCAGCACCGCGCGCTTGCCGATCACGACCAGGCCGCTCGAGAGGTGCTCGGGGCAGGCCCGGTTCGGCGTGAGGTCGTCGCCCTCCCCCACGCTCGCGCCGCGCCCGATGCGGACCTCCTTGTCCACGACGGCGCGGTCGAGCGTGGCCGCCTCGCCGACGCGCGAGTCGTGCATGAGGATGCTGTCGCGCACCACGGCGCCGCGCTCCACGACGACGCCCGGGAACAGCACCGAGTTCACGACCTCGCCCCGCACGTGGCAGCCGTTGGCGAGCAGGCTTCCCGTCACGCGCGCGCCGGCCTCGATCCGGACCGGCGGGCGGTCGGCCGTCCGCGTGTGCACGATCCAGTCCGGGTCGTCGAGGTCGAGCGGCGGCCGGGGCTGCACGAACTCCAGGTTGGAGCGGTAGTAGGAGTCCAGCGTGCCCACGTCCTGCCAGTAGCCCGCGAACCGGTAGGCGTAGACCGCCTCGCCCCGGGCCACGAGGCGCGGCAGCAGGTCCTTGCCGAAGTCGTGCGCCGAGCCCGCGTCCGCCGCGTCCTCGACCAGCCAGCGGATCAGCGACTGGCGGTCGAACAGGTACACGCCCATGGAGGCGAGCCGGGAGTCGATCGGGCCGCGCGGCTTCTCCCGGAACGCGACCACCCGGCCCGAGGCCTCGGTCTCGAGGATGCCGAACTGGTTCACGTCCCGCTCGGGCACCTCGGTCACCGCCACGGTGAGGCTCGCGCGGTTGCGGCGGTGGAACGCGTACAGGACGTTGTAGTCCATGTGGTAGACGTGGTCGCCGGACAGGATGAGCACCTCTTCGGCGCGGCGGCGCTTGAGGTGCAGGACGTTCTGGTAGATCGCGTCCGCGGTGCCCCGGTACCAGTCGCTCGCCGTCATGCCCGGCGCCGGCTGCAGCAGCTGGATGCCGCCGCGCGTGCGGTCCAGGTCCCACGGGCGGCCGATGCCGATGTGCTGGTTGAGCGACGTGGGCCGGTACTGGGTCAGCACGCCGACGTCGTAGATGCCCGAGTTCACGCAGTTCGAGAGCGTGAAGTCGATGATCCGGTACTTGCCCCCGAACGGCACCGCGGGCTTCGCGCGCCGCTCGGAGAGCAGGCACAGCCGGCTGCCCAGGCCTCCGGCGAGGATGAAGGCGTAGCGGCCGCTCACCGCAGCTCCTCGTACCAGCGGCGGTTCGGCAGCACCGTGCCCGCGGCGAGCACGCCGCCCTCCAGGTCCTCGTAGCGGCCGCCCACTCCCATCGAGCTCGGGCGCAGCACGCGCCCGCCCTCGGCGACCCAGGTGTCCTTGCCCACGAGCGCGAGCCCGGCGAGCCAGGCGAGGTCGGCGACGTCCGCGGCGGGGCCCTCGCCGACGCGCGCGCCGGCGCCGACCCGCACGTATTTGTCGAGGATCGCGTGCTCGACCACGGCGTCGTCCTCGAGCCGCGAGTCGGCCATGACCACCGACTCGGCGACCACCGCGCGCGGGCCGACGGTGACGCCGGGGAACAGGATCGAGCGGCTCACCCGCCCCTCGATGCGGCAGCCGTTCGCGACCAGGCTCTCCTCCACGCGGGCGTGCTCCCCCAGCCACACCGGCGAGCGCTCCTCGTCGCGCGTGAGGATCGGCCAGCGCGCGTCGTGCAGTGCGAGCCGGGAGCCGGGCCCGACCAGCTCGAGGTTCGAGCGGTAGTAGGAGGCCACCGTTCCCACGTCCTCCCAGTAGCCCGCGAACTCGTGCGCGAACACCCGCTCGCCCGCGGCGACCTGCGGCCGCAGCACGTCGAGCACCAGGTCCACCGGACGGGCGCGCAGGAGGTCCGCGAGCCGCTCGGTCTCGAACAGGTAGATGCCCATGTTCGCGAGCGCGGCGTCGGTGCGCGTGGGCTTCTCCTCGATGCTGCGGATGCGCCCGTCGCGCTCCACGTGCACCATGCCGAAACGCCGCGCCTCCGAGGCGGCCACCGGGGTCACGGCCACCGTCACCGCCGCCTCGCGCTCGATGTGCGCCGCCACGAGCGGCCGGTAGTCCATGCGCACGACGTGGTCGCCGGAGAGCACCAGCACGCGCGCGGGGCGCCGCTCCTCGATCCAGTCCCAGTTTTGGGCGATCGCGTCGGCGGTGCCGCGGTACCAGCCGGCGTGGCTGCGCGTCTGGTAGGGCTGGAGGATGACCACGCCGCCCGCGCGGCGGTCCAGGTCCCACGCCCGCCCGGCGCCGATGTGGTCGTTGAGCGAGGCGGGCGCGTGTTGCGCGAGCACGGCGACCTGGTTCACGCCCGAGTGCGCGCAGTTCGACAGCACGAAGTCGATGACCCGGTACTTGCCGCCGAACGGCAGCGCGCTCACCGCGCGCTCGGCGCACAGCACGCCCATGCGCTCGCCACCGCCGCCGGAGAGGATCAGGGCCAGCACGTCGCGCATCGGGTTCTCCGCCGGGTCGTGGGCCGAACACTCGCTCCGGCGGACGGTAGGGAAGGCCGCCCGGCACGGTCAAACGCGGCGGGCGGGGGCGGGCGCGCGGCGGCGCGCCGCGCGGCGCGCAGGTGGACCCCGGGCCACGGCGCGCGCGGGCGGCGGGGCGCGCTACCAGCTGAACGACCCGGAGACCAGGTGCGTCGTCTCCAGGTTGTGGTCCTCCGGGAACGCGGGGTCGTCCTTGGCGAAGAAGCGGTGGAGCGAGGCGGCGTAGTCCACGCCGAAGTGCCGGTAGCGCACGCCCGCGCCGAAGGCGAGGTCCTTGCCCTGGAGCCCGCTCCGCAGCGCGAGCGTGTTGCGGTACCAGTACTCGAGCCCCAGCCGCAGGTCGGCGTTCAGGAACCCGAGCTTCAGTTGGCTGTCGAGGTCGCGGCCCTCGAAGTCCCAGGCCAGGTCGGTGCCCCAGGTCAGCGCGTGCCCGGGCGCGGGCTGGAACTGGATGCCGGCCCCGGTCACGAGGCTCGGCGCGACCTGCTCGCGCGTGCCGTTGCTCCACGTGAGGTACGTGGTGGTGAGATCCTTGAGCACGGCGCCGAGCGTGATCGCGTCGTTCGGCATGTAGAGGAGCCCCGCATCGGCGCCGGCGCCGAACGAGGTCACGTGCTCGCCCGGGATCGTGTCGGGGATGCTCTGGCGCACGAACTTGACCGTCACCCCCCAGGCGAGGTGCCGGCCGCGCTGGCGCGCGAACGACAGCGCCAGGGCGAGGTCGGTGCTGCTCGCGAGGAACAGGTCGTCGGCGGAGATCAGCAGTCGCTCGCCCGGATCCCAGACGCCGTTCCCCTGGCCGTTCCCGGGGGTAGTGGCGTCGTTGTCTGTGCCGTAGTCGAGGAAGTCGATCCCGGGCCGCAGGCCGCTCGGGCGCGGCGTGATCGGGATGTCGTTCACGCCCACCCACGACAGCGTGGCGCCGAGCGCCGAGCGGCGCTCCTCGCCATTCGCCATGGGCCAGACGCCCGCGGCGAAGTTGTGGTTGACGAGGCTCCCGAACTGCTCCGCGTGCTGGAGGAAGACCTCCTTGTAGGGCAGGTACACCATGCCCGCCGGGTTCCAGAACGGGGACGTGGCGTCGTCCGCGATGGCCGCGAACGCGCCGCCCAAGCCGACGGCGCGCGCGCCGACCGGGATCTTGAGGAACTCCGCCGCGTACTTGGTGGCGGCGGCGGGGGCGGCGAGGCCGGCCGTGAGGCCGGCGGCCAGGAGCGCGCGGAGCGCGTGATGCTTCATTCGATTCCCCAGGATGGACCGCCGCGGCGCACGGACCCCCCGAACGTAGGAGGCGCTCCGATCAGCTGTCAACCGGACGGTCCTGGGGCCTCCACTCCGGCAGGCCGGCCTCGCCGATGGGCTTGGCGATGCGCCACTCGCCGCGCGCGCGCAGGAGCTCGTTCCCGAACTTGAACATCCGCTCCTCACCCGTCCACGCGTCGCGATAGTGCACCTCGTAGGAGACCATCACCCGGTCCGGCGAGACCGCGAGCGAGCGGTACCCGGTGAGCCAGAGGTCGTCCGAAGCCGGCAGGAACCAGACCGTGCCCGGGAGCGGCACCTCGTGGCGCCCCTCGAGCAGGCATGCGTAAGCCGCATCGGCGTCGCCCACGCGCAGGGCCTCCCAGTAGGTCTGGATCGTGGTGCTCGGGTGGCGGAAACGGCGGTCCACCTGCGAGTGCTCGCCCTGGCCGAGCAGCGTGAGCGACGCCACCGCCACCATGAGCCAGCCCCGGACCCCGAGCCTCCGGCCCTCGCGCGCGTGCGCGACCTCGAGCATCGGTACACCGTCCGCCCCCGTGGGGGTTCCCAGGGATCGGTACGGGACGGGGGCCAGGAGCTCGAGGCGCAACGCGGGGACCGGCGAATGGGTCGGCCCGCCGGGCGTCCGGCCGCGGGCGGACGGGAAGGGTTCCGGCGGGACTTCGACTGGCCCGACCGGGGGAGCAGGTGCGTCCGTCGCCCCTCGCGTCGGCCGAGGCCCCTGCCGGAGGTGCCGGGCGAACCTCACACGACGCTTTAGGGTGCTTGGGTAAGTCTATGCGCACGAGCGCAATCGAAGCGAAGGAATTCTTCGATCTACGACCGGCGCCGGGCTCTCCCCCGGGGCGCGGAGCGGCGTTTCGCCCTGCGGTCCGGGCCGCGCGGGGCGCGGTTCGCTCCGCCGGCCCCGCTCGCCGGTGCCGCGGGGGCGCGACGCGACCGCGGCTCCGGGGCACGCGTCCGGGACCGTGCCGCGTCCCGCCGCTCGCCGTCGACCGCGCGCGGCCCGGGCCGGCGCGCGCGGGCACCGGAGCCCGGACCACCCCCGCCCGGGCGCGAGGCGGCCTCCCGGAGCCGGGACACCTCCTCGGAGGAGAGCTCGCGGAACATGCCGCGCGCGAGCGGGCCCAGGCGCAGCGGACCGTAGCCCACGCGGTGGAGCCCGGTCACCTCGAGTCCGACCGCCTCGCACATCCGGCGCACCTGACGGAAGCGGCCCTCGTGGATGGCGAGCTCGATCATGACCGCGTCGAAGCCCGGGTCCACGCGGCGCACGCGGGCCGGGGCCGAGACGCGTCCCGGCTCGAAGCGCACCCCGGTCGCGAGCCGCCGGAGCTGCTCGGCACGCGGCTCGTCCGCGAGCCTCACCCGGTAGACCTTCACCACCCCGTAGCGAGGGTGCATGAGCCGGTGCGCGAGGTCGCCGTCGTTCGTCAGGACCAGCAGTCCGCTCGTGTCCGCGTCGAGCCGGCCCACCGGATAGACCCGAGCGCCGCGCGGGAGCAGCTCGCCCACGGTGCGCCGGCCCTCGGGGTCGTCGAGCGTGGTGATCACGCCGACCGGCTTGTTGAGGACGAAGTAGGCGAGCCGCGAGCGGCCCGCCACGGGGCGTCCGTCCACGAGCACCTTGTCGCGCTGCTCCTCGATCCGCGTGCCGGGCTCGGTCACGACCTCGCCGTTCACGCGCACTCGGCCCTCGGCGATGAGCGCGTCGCACTTGCGCCTCGCTCCCACGCCGCGATCGGCGAGGAACTTGTTGAGCCTCACCGCCATCGGTGCCCCCCTCCGGCCGCTCGGGCGCCGCTCATGGGGCGGTGAAGCGCGTGACGAGGGCGCGCTCGGCGGGGAACTCGGCGGCGAGCGTGGCGCCGTCGGCGAGCTCGAAGTCCTCGTACTCGAAACCCGGGCTCGTGCCGCAGCCCACGAGCGCGAACGCCGCGCCCGGCGCGGGCTCGGCCGCGAACCAGGTGCCGTGCGGGACCAGGGCCTGCGGGCGCTCCGGTCCCACGCTCACGTGCCGGGCGCCGGCCGGGCCGAGCAGGTGGAGCTGCATCGCCCCGCCGGCGTGATGCCACCAGGTCTCGTCGGCGCGCAGGCGGTGGAAGCGGGACCGTTCGCCCGAGGCGAGCAGATAGAGGATCGCGGTCGCGAGCGAGCGCTCGCCGGGGAAACGCGCGGGGAGCGCACCGGCCGGGAGCCGCTCCGGGCTCCGGTAGGTCTCCCGGAACCAGCCGCCCTCGGGATGCGGCGCGAGCCCGAGCCGGCGCACCCACAACTCCACGGCCGGAACCACGCCCGCTCAGCCGCGACGCGGGACCGTGGCGGACGGCCGCGTGCGGGGCCGCGGGGTCGTCCCGGCGGAGTGATCCTCCTCCTCCGCGGCCTCGTCCGAGGCGACCGCGAGGTCGCTCACCACGGCGCCCTGGCCCTCGATACCCGCCTCGCTCGCCTCCGCCGCGGGCACCGCCTCGGGCAGGGCGGCGACGGGCGCATCGAGGTCGGTCTCGAGCATGTCGAGCTGCTCCGGCTCGCGCGCGGCCACGAGCGCGCGCAGCTCCTCGGGCCGCGGCAGCTCGGTGAGGTCCTTCAGGCCGAAGTAGTTCAGGAACTCCGGTGTCGAGCCGTAGAGGAGCGGCCGGCCGACCACCGTCGAGCGGCCCTTGATCGTGACCAGGTTCCGCTCGAGCAGTGTGGCGAGCGTGCCGCTCGAGTCCACGCCGCGGATCGCCTCCACCTCGCTCTTCGTGACCGGCTGCTTGTAGGCGATGATCGCCAGCGTCTCGAGCGCCGCGCGCGAGAGCCGCATGCGGCGCTTGCCGCGCAGCATGCGCGTGACCCACTCGTGGTGCTCGGGCAGCGTGGTCACGATCCAGCCGCCGGCCATCTCGCGCAGCTCGACGCCCGAGCCCGCGGCCCGGTAGTGCGCGCCGAGCTCGACGAGCGCCTCGGCGACCCGCTCGAGCTGCTCGTCGAGCGCCTCGGCGAGGAGCGACAGGGACAGCGGCTGGTCGGACGAGAACAGCAGCGCTTCAACCGCCGAGCGCAGGTTCAGCGGGGGCATCGTCGGGCCTTCCTTCCGGGAGCCGGGGCAGGATGAGGATCTCGGCGAAGTTCGAGTCCTGGACGCACAGCACCCGGCCGAGCTTCACGAGCTCGAGCAGGGCCATGAACGAAACGATGATCTCCATGCGGGCACGCGCGCGCAGCATCAGCTCCGAGAACAGGAGCCGGCCCTCCTCGGCCACCGTGCGGGCGATGAGCGACATCTTGTCCTCGATGTCCCAGGCCTCGGTCTCGACCGAGTAGACGGACCGCTCCGGCCGGCGCGCCAGGACGCGCTGCAGCGCGTCGAGGAGGTCGAACAGATGCGCCGGCGCGAGCGGCAGCGGGCCGGCGTCGTCCTCGGTGGGCACCTGGCCGCGCTCGTGCATCGCGCGCCGGAGCCCCTCGCGCTCCTGCATGCCGCCCGCCGCCTCCTTGTAGAGCCGGTACTCGATCAGGCGCTGGACCAGCTCCTCGCGCGGGTCGCCCTCGTCCTCCTCCTCGCGGGTGGAGGGCAGCGGCAGCAGCATCTTGGCCTTGATGCGCATGAGCGTGGCGGCCATGACCAGGAACTCGCCGGCGACCTCGAGGTCGAGCATGCGCATGAGCTCGAGCGTCTGGAGGTACTGCTGGGTGATGCGCGCGATCGGGATGTCGTGGATGTCGATCTCGTCGCGCTTGATGAGGTGGAGCAGCAGGTCGAGCGGCCCCTCGAAGCGCGGCAGCTTGAACGTCACGCCCGGCGAGCGTGGTCGCACCACGGGCTCGCCGTCGCGCTCGCGCGCGGCGGGGCTCTCGACCGCGAGCTCGCCCGGCGGCCCGGCCGGCGCACCCTCGATCCGCTCCCCGGCGGGCTTCCGCCCGCGTGCGACGCGGCGGTCGCTCACTCGGGCTCCACGACGGACCGGACTCCCATCGCGCTCCGCACCCCCTCCATGGTCTCGCGCGCCACCGCGCGCGCGCGGTTCGTGCCGTCGCGGAGCACGTCGTGCACCGCGTCCGGGTCCTGCTCCCAGCGGCGGCGCCGCTCGCGGAGCGGCGCCAGGGCCTCGCCGAGCACATCCGCCAGGTGCTTCTTGTCGGCGACGCAGCCGAGCTCACCGGCGCGGCAGCGGCTCGCGATGTCGTCCGCCCCGCCGGGGTTGAACTTGCGGTGATACTCCCACACCACGCACCCCGGATGCCCATCCGAATCGTCGGCCTCGGGCCGGCCGGGGTCGTTCTTCCGCACCTTCTTCGGGTCGGTGTAGGCCTGCTGCACCTTGGCGGCCAGCTCGGCCGGCTCCTCGGCGAGCAGGATCGTGTTCCCGAGGCTCTTCGACATGCGCTGGCCGTCCAGGCCGCGGAGCCGCGCGAACGCCGTGAGCTGGGGCTCCGGTTCCACCAGAACCGGCGCGCGGTCGGCGCAGTAGAGGAAGTTGAACCGGCGTGCCAGCTCGCGGGTGAGCTCCACGTGCGGCACCTGGTCCTCGCCCACCGGCACGTGCGTGGCCCGGTAGAGCAGGATGTCGGCGGCCTGGAGCACGGAGTAGCCCAGGTGGCCGTACGAGATGGTCTGCTCGTCGAGCCCGAGGTCACGGACCTGCTCCTTGAGCGTCGGGATGCGCTCGAGCCGCGCCTTGGACACCAGCATCGAGAGCAGCAGGTGGAGCTCGGCGTGCTCCTTCACCGCGGACTGGACGAAGATCACGCTCTTCGCCGGGTCGAGCCCCGCCGCGAGCCAGTCCAGCACCATGTCCCGGGTGTGGTCCTGGAGCCGCGTGGTGTCCTCGTGGCCGGTGGTGAGCATGTGCCAGTCGGCCACCATGTGGAAGTTGGTCCAGCCGGCATCCTGCAGCCGGACCCAGTTCTCCAGAGCGCCCACGTAGTTGCCGAGGTGGAGCCGGCCGGTGGGTCGCATGCCGGAGAGGATCCGGCCGGTGGCACGCGTCACGGGCGATCCCTCGCGGTGGAAGTGGTGCGGCAGACTATCGGACGTGGTGAGAGGGGTCAAGACTTCGGCGCTTCAAGTGACGCTTGAACCCCGGCCCGGGAGCTTGCGCATCACCAGCAGCGTGAGGTCGTCGCCCGGGCCGCGCGCGCCGCTCCAGTCGAGCACGGCGGCGAGGATGTCCTGCAGCAGCTCGCGCGCGGTGTGGCCCGGGTGCGCGCGCACGACCTGCTCGATCCGCTCGGGGCCGAACAGCTCGCCGCGCTCGTCCTCGGCCTCCGAGACCCCGTCCGTGTAGAGGACGACCACGTCGCCGTCCCCGAGCGCGAGCGGGCGCTCCTCGTAGCGGGTGTCCTCGAGCACGCCCAGCGCCACGCCCCCCTCGCTCAACACCTCGGAGGAGCCGTCCGGCCGTATCAGCAGCGGCGGGTTGTGGCCGGCGTTCGCGAACGTGAACACGCCGTTCCTCCAGTCCAGCAGCCCGTAGAACGCGGTCACGAACCGGCCGGGCTCGGTGCTCTCGTGCAGGAGCCGGTTCACCTTGCGCATCACCGCCCGGATCGCGAACTCGTTGCGGATCTCGGCGAGCAGGCACATGCGGAAGCCGGCCATGAGCAGCGCCGCCGGGATGCCCTTGCCGCTCACGTCGGCGATCGCGAGACCGAGCCGCGTCTCCGAGACGGAGATGAAGTCGTAGTAGTCGCCGCCGACCTGGTCGTGCGCGATGGACGTGCCCGCCAGGTCGAAGCCCGGCACGCGCGGCGCGTGGGCGGGCAGGAACGAACGCTGGATGTCGCGCGCGATGGCCAGCTCCCGCTCGAAGCGGCGGCGCTCGACGCGCTCGCGGGTCGTGCGCGCCCGTTCCACGGCCACGGCCGCCTGGGTCGCGAACGCCCCCAGCAGCTCGAGGTGCCCCTGGTGATAGAGGTCCTCGTGGTCGCTCTCCAGGTTGAACACGCCGATGACGCGCCCCTCGACGATGAGCGGCGCCGCGATCTCGCTGCGGGTGGAGTGCCGGGCGGCCACGTAGCGCGGGTCGCGCCGCACGTCCGGCACGATGACGGCTTCGCCCGACTTGGCGACCGAGCCCACGATCCCCTGTCCGATCTGCAGGTCGAACGCCGATTCGCTCCCCGCCGGGTAGCCGACCTCCGAGACCATCTCGAGCACCTCGGTGCCGCGTTCGACCAGGTAGATCGCGGCCGCATCATAGTCCACGACCTGGCGCAAGGCGGAGAAGATGGCCTCGACCACCCCCTCCAGCTCGAACGGCGTGGCCAGCGTCCGGGTGATGTCGAGCAGCACCTCCTTCTCGAGCGCCCTGCGCTCGATCTCGTGCGACAGCAGCGCGTAGTCGAGCGCGAACGCCACGCCCTCGGCCGCCACCTCGAGCCGGTCGAAGTCGGCGGCGGTGAACACGCCACCGCGCTTGCCGAGGCACTCGATGGCGCCGAACGCCTCGCCGGGACCGTCCTTGAGCCGGGTGCCCCGGAAGAGCGGCAGCACCAGCGCGGACTGGCCGGGGTCGTGCTCGCCGGCCAGGTCGGGCGGCCGGGGGTCGCCGGGCGCGAGCCGGAGCGCGCGGCCCTCGAGCATGACCCAGCCGGCGAGCCCTTCGCCGCGGTTCCGGCGCAGCTCGCGCGGCGGGCCCCCCCCGTCGGGGAAGTCGCGCGCCACGAGCCGGCGGCCGGCGCTGCGCGCGATCCAGATGCGCACCGTCTCGCAGTCCACGATGCGGCGGCACTGGCGGGTGGCGGCGCGCAGCAGCTCGAGGAAGCGCTCGGGCCCGGCGATCCCGTCCGGACCGATCAGCGTCTGGGGGGTGAGCGGCGGCGGGGCGGGCTCGAGCGGGGCCTCGGCGCCGGGCGCGGCGCTGGGACTGGATGGATGGCTCACCGCCGCACGCTAGCACGCGTGCAGGAGGGCGGCCAGCAACGGGTTCCGCCGTCCGAGCGGCCCGGGAGCGGTCGCCCGCGCCGCGCCCGCGGAGGAGCGGAGCGTGGCACCACGTGCATCTCAACCCGGCCCCCGCTGCGGCCGATAACGCCGGCACTGCCCTTGTCCACGGACCGGAGCCCCCCGATGGCCAGCCCGCACAAGCGACTCGGCGAGATGCTGATCGAATCGAAGCTCCTCTCGCCGGAGCACCTGGACACCGCCATCGCCGAGCAGAAGAAGTCCGGCCAGATGCTCGGCGCCGTGCTCCTCCGCCTGGGCTACCTGCGCGAGGACCAGCTCATGGCGCTGCTCCAGCGCCAACTCGGGCTCCCGCTCGTGGACCTGGAGGCCACGCCCTGCGACGAGCAGGCCCTGGCCAAGGTCAAGGAGGACATGGCGCGCCGCTACCTGGCGCTGCCCCTCGAGATCGAGGGCCGCAGGACCCTGGTCGTGGCCATGGCCGACCCGCTCAACGTGGCCGCGCTCGAGGACCTGCGCTTCCACGCCGGCATGTTCATCAAGCCGGTGCTCGCCTCCCCCACCCAGATCAACGAGGCCATCGAGCGCTACTACCACCTCGACACCTCCATGAACGAGGTGGTGCAGAGCATCATCCAGAGCGAGAACGAGGTGGAGGTGAACGCGGTCGCGGAGAGCGAGGAGCGCCAGGCCGTCGAGGAGCTGATGCGCGAGGCCGAGGGCCGGCCCATCGTCCGGCTGGCGAACTGGCTCCTGCACCGCGCGGTCGAGGAGGGGGCCAGCGACATCCACATCGAGCCCCAGAACAACGAGCTGGTCGTGCGTCTGCGCGTGGACGGCCTGCTGCGTGAGGAGCAGCGACTCCCGAAGTGGACGCAGGGCGCCATCGTGTCCCGGCTCAAGGTGCTCTCGAACCTCGACATCGCCGAGAAGCGCATGCCGCAGGACGGACGGCTCGTGGCCGAGATCGCGGGCCGGCGCATCGACATGCGCGTCTCGACGCTGCCCATGTCGAACGGCGAGAAGGTCGTGATGCGCGTGGTGGACACTCGCCGGCGCAACGTCGAACTGGACCAGCTCGGCATGGGCGACCATGACCTGAACCGCGTGCGTGGGTTCCTCGAGCGGCCGCAGGGCATCGTGCTCGTGACCGGGCCCACGGGCTCGGGCAAGACGACGCTGCTCTACTCGGCGCTCCAGCACCTGCGCGATGTGACCCGCAACATCACGACGGTCGAGGACCCGGTCGAGATCCAACTCCCGGGCTTGAACCAGGTGCAGGTGGACGAGAAGGCCAAGAAGACGTTCGCGGCGATCCTGCGCTCGATCCTCCGACAGGACCCGGACATCATCATGATCGGCGAGATCCGCGATCGCGAGACGGCGCAGATCGCGTTCCGCGCCTCGGTCACGGGCCATCTGGTGTTGAGCACGGTGCACACGAACGACGCGGCCGGCGCGGTGACCCGGCTCGTGGACCTGGGGCTCGAGCCGTACATGGTGGCGAGCTCGCTGATCGGCGTGGTGAGCATCCGGCTCGTGCGCGTGATCTGCTCGCGCTGCAAGGTGGAGCACGAGGTGGACGCGTCCACGTTGAGCCGGCTGGGCGGCGCGGTGCCGCGCGACGGGCACGTGAAGCTGTTCCGCGGCGCGGGCTGCCCGACCTGCCGGCAGAGCGGGTTCACGGGGCGCACGGGCATCTTCGAGGTGCTCGAGGTGGACGACTCCATGCGCAGCCACATGGTGCGCGGCGCCGCCGAGGCGGAAGTCCGCAACATGGCGATCCAGGGCGGCATGCGGCCGATCGGCGAGGACGGGCTCGACAAGGCGCGGCGCGGCATCACGACGCTCGACGAGGTGATGCGCGTGGTCTACCTGCCGGAGCAGGGCGTGAAACTGTGCGGCTCGTGCAACACGGTCGTCTCGCAGGAGTTCGAGTACTGCCCCACGTGCGGTCATTTCGTCGGCGAGCACTGCGCGAGCTGCCATCGCCGGCTGGAGGCGGGCTGGGCGTTCTGCCCGAAGTGCGGGACCGCGGCCAAGCGGAGTGCCGCCGAGCGGCCGGTGCGGCAGGTGCTGGGAGAGCACCGCTCGGAGCCGCAGGAGACGCCCTCGGGGTCGCTGCGACGGGCGTCGTAGTCCCCCCTCGACCGGCTCCGGCCTGACGCGCCCGTCCCTTGTGGCACGGGGTCCGGGCGAGCGGGATAGAATCCCGGGCATGCGCCTTCGCCTGGCGGCCCTGCTCCTGCTCGTGGGTGTGGCGGGGCTCGTGCTGTGGCGCTCCGAGCTGTTCACGGTGGCGCGGCCGGGCGAGAGCCCTCGCGGCCTCATGCGGCGGCGGGCGGGGCCCACCCGGGCGTTCGACGTGGTGCTGCCGCGGGTGCCGGTCGGGGTCGGGCACGTGCGCGCGGGCCGCGGGGCGTGGCTCGTCCACTACTGGGCGCCCTGGGAGCGGCACGGGCGCTCGCAGGTGCTGGCGCTCGACTCGCTCGCGCGCGAGCTGGGTGAGCGCGGGCCGCAGGTGGCGGTCGTCTGCTTCGACCCGTTCCCGTCGGTGGCGCGCTTCGCGGCGCGGCTCCGGCTCACGGTGCCGATCCTGCTCGACCACCGGCGCGAGCTGCAGGCGGAGATCCCCTGCCCGAGCATCCCCTACACTTGGCTCCTGGATGCGCGCGGGCGGGTGCTGGCGGAGCAGCCGGGCGAGGTGGACTGGCTGGCCCCGGCCACCCGCGCGCTCCTGCTCGAAGCGGCGGGCGGGCCGGATTCAGGCGCGGGCGGTCTCCGGGCGAGCGCGCGGGAACCAGCGCGCGAGCAGCGCGTGGCCGCCGAACAGCACCGCGCTGTAGAGCACGTCGGAGGCGAGCGTGTTGCGGAAGAACGGCAGCGCCGCGGCGTAGCACTCGACGAGCCCGGCCCAGGTGCGCGGGTAGTAGCCGCTCGCCCACATGCCGAAGTTGGAGAGCAGGAAGAACGCCACCGCGCTCGCGAGCACCGCGCCCGCCGTGCGCATCCAGGTCCGGTTCCGGGACAGGAGCCCCGAGCCGAGCAGCAGGCACGAGCCGAACGCGAGGTAGTTCCAGAACATGCTGACCGGGTGGTAGAAGCCGAGCACCAGGTCCGAGGCGAGGAGCGCCACGAACGACACCGCCCAGCCGGCGCGGCGGCCGATCATCGCGCCGGCGAAGAGGCCGATGGCCGCGACGGGCGCAAAGTTGGGCGGATGGGGCAGCAGCCGCGAGGCGGCGGCGAGCACGATCAGCAAGAAGACCATCACAGGGGCCTCCCGAAGCGGCCGGTCCCCGATGCCCGGGGCGCGCGCCGGCCGGCGGCGGTTGGAGTTGGTGGAGCTGAACGGGATCGAACCGTCGACCTCTTGCATGCCATGCAAGCGCTCTCCCAGCTGAGCTACAGCCCCACCCAAGGTCTTGGGCCGAAAGGGTGTACACCAGTCGCGGAGCGCGCGTCAACCGCTCCGCACGGCACCCGCGTCAGCGCCGCGCCTCCTTCGTGAGCGCGCGCTGGGCGAGGTCGCCCCCGGGGAGCATGCGCACGAGAACGGAGCGCAGGCGCTGGGCCGCCGCGTCCTGGGAGGCGCGCGCGGGGTCGAGCTCGGTGTAGCGCGCGAGCGCCTCCAGCGCCTCGGCCTGGCGGTTCGTGGCGGCGAGCACGTAGGCCATGCGCCGCCAGTGGAGCCCGACGCCGGGCGCCAGCGCGCGCGCCGCGTACGCCTCGAGCTGGCCGTCGGCCCGGGTCCCGGGCCGGTCGAGCAGCGCGTCGGCGAGCATGGCGTGCAACGCGTCGTCGAGCACGTTCTCGTGCACGGCCCTGCGGAGCGCGTACACCGCGGCGATCGTGTCGTCGGCGGCCTTCCGCGCGAGCAGCCGTGCCGCGTCGCGCCGGGCCTCGGGCGCCGCGGCGCCGAGCCCGTAGCCCGCGCGCGCGAACTCCTGCCGAGTCCGCGCCGTGTCGCCCAGGTCCGCCGCGAGCAGTGCCCGCACGTAGCGGCGCGTCACGGCATCGCCGCTCTTCTCCGCCTCGGCGACGTCCAGCGCCGCCTCCGCCGCTTCGAGGTTGTGGTCGAGCATCAGGATGAGCGCCATGCTCACGAGTACGTTGGGGTCGCGCGTCATGTCCTCGAGCCGTCCCGTCGCGTCACCGAAGAAGAACACGCGTCGCGGGCCGCGCGTGAGCCGCTCGCGGTCGAGCTGGGAGAGAGCATAGCTGCGCAGGCTCGAGTCCCGGAAGACGCTCCGGACGAGCGGCCCGTCCGCGACCTGGACGGCGGCGAACGTGGGGAGCCCCGCGAAGAAGAACGTCGTCCGGTGCGCGACGTCCGGCGCCTGGGCGCGCAGGTCCTGCACCACGCGGGAGACGACGCGCATGCCACGATCCAGGTAGAAGCGGTTGACGTGCGACTGACCGCTCCACACCGAGGCGGCGGTGGCGAACTCCTCGAGCCGTCGCGCCTGCGCCGAACCCCAGCCGAGGAGCGCCAGGACGAGGAGCACGGCGATGGTCGGACTCCGGGACTGGGCGAGGGTCGCACCCAGCAGCAGGCCGACACCGGCGAGCGCGAACAGGAAGTAGTACGCACTCCAGAGCGGCGCCACGGCGAGGACCGGGACGGCACCCGCCAGTGCCCAGGTGATTCCCCCCAAGACCGCAGGGCGGGCCGGGAAACTCGTCGCGGCGGGGACTTGGGTGGGCCCCGGAGCTTCGGCGCGACCTGCCTTCGTCTCCGCGCGCGCCTGCCGGGATCGAGCGGCACCGAGCTTCCTCGAGAGGGGGGCCAGGGCCTTCGGCTCGCGGCGGGGCCAAGCGATCCGCGCGCCCGTGAGCGCGAGCGCTAGGGCGAGGATCGCGGGCCCTCCCGGATCCCCGAGCAGCTCCCACGGTTTGCCGCTCGTCGGCCACTCCAAGCCGGCCACGACCCGCAGGAGGAGCACCGGCACCCCGAGCGGCCCATCGGGCGCGAGCGCGAGACCTGCGCCGGGCGCGCCGCGACGGAGCGTGGCCCAGGCGGCGAGCGCGAGCCACGCGCCGCCAGCCGCGCCGAGCGGCCACGCCGCGCGCACGCGGGCCGCGAGCGGGCGCCGCAACGGGTCGAGCGCCACCGCCACGAGCGGCAGGACGGCGATGCTCTCCTTGGCGAGCAGCGCGAGGAAGAACGCGCAGGCCGCGAGCGCCCGGCGGCCCGACGTGTAGGCGTCGAGCGCGGCGAGGCCGAGCGCCAGCGCCAGCAGCTCCTGGCTGCCCGAGGCCCAGAGCACGGGCACGTCCGCCGCGTGATGGACCGCGAGGAATGCGGCCGCGATCACCCCGGCGGCGGCGCCCGCCGATCGGCGAGTGAGCCGCGCGAGCAGCACGAGCGAGCCCAGCAGGAGCGCGAGGTTCGCGGCGTGGAACGGGACCGGCGATTCGTGGCCGACGGCGCCCCACGACCAGAACCAGACCTGCCTGCCGAGCGGCCGAAAGTAGTTGCCGATCGGGTCGGGCGATACGAGCACCGAGCCCAGCGAGTGCGAGCGGACCTGATCCAGGAATAGCCAGTCGTCCGCGAAGAACGGTGCGTGGAGCGCCGGGGCGCGCAGCACGGTCGCGGCAACGAGCACCACACCGAGCCCGATCCAGAAGCGCGCGCGGCTCACACGAGCCAGGTCCTTTCGCGGGCGCACACGGGAACCGTCGGCAACGCGTCGGGCACGATCGGCTCCAGGCGATCGAGGGTCTGAGGCTCAGGCGCACGCGGCACCCGCACCATACTCCCGCGACCGCGCCGCGCTCCAGCCGTGCCTCCCTCCGGCGCCGACCGCCGGGCCGCCCGTCGCTCGCGCGGTGGCCAGCACGTGTAGAACGCGAGCCGGTCGAGGAGGACCGGCTCGCGTTCGCGATCGGATCCGGAGGGCGCTACCGGACGCCCAGCATCACCACGCGGGTCATCGCGACGCGACCACGCTGCTGGAGGCGCAGGAAGTAGAGTCCCGCGGGAGCCCGTCCAGGCGCGAGCGCCACGCGGTGCCGGCCGGCCCCGAGCCCGCCGAGCTCGAGTTCGAGCCAGCGCCGCCCCGTCGCGTCCATCAGATCCAAAGTCGCCGGGTCAGCGGTCGGCAGCGACAGCAAGACCGTCATGTCGCGCGCCACCGGGTTCGGTGTGACTCCATGCAAGGCGAAGTCCGACGAGGACGCCTCCACGTCGAGCGTGAGAGGCACGTGGATCGACGTGGTGCCGCCGAACGTCTCGCCGCGCTGCGATCCCACGACCAGCATGTAGTCGTAGTTCTGGCCTTCGGCCACCGTCGCGTCGTCGAAGCTCACGTTCCCGGCCCCGTCGACCTCGGCTTCCGCGAGCGCCGTCCACTCCCCCCCCGACACCTTGCGGTAGACGGCCGCATGGGTGCCGGTTGCGGCGTTCACTTCCCACTCGAGATGCGCGGAGGTCGGTGTCGCCCTTCCGGATCCTGCCATGAGCGCCTCCGTGCTCGTGTCGCCCCAGGTCAGGAACTGCGTGTCGGAGAGGAACGAAGTCCCGCTCCAACCGCCGAAGATGATCATGCGATCGTCCAACGCGTCGTAGGCCGCGGGCAGGTTGTCGCGAACGGATGGCAGCGTTCCGCCCGGCTGCAGCTCGGACCAGACGGGCGGCTCGCTGTCGAAGTCGAGCGCCCATGTGTCACCGAAGAACGTCTCGCTTCCTGACAGAGCGATGGCCCCACCGTAGATCACCATGCGGTTCCGGAGCGGATCGAAGATCGCGGCGCCGTGCCGTCTCGCGGCGGGCCGCACGCCAGTCGTGCTGATGTATCTCCAGGTCGGATTCCCTCGCAGCCTCAGCTCCCACACGTCATTCGTCGCGCCTTCGTAGCCGTCGCCAGTCGACCCGCCGAAGATGAGCATGCGGTCCTGCGACGCATCGTAGACCGACGTCATGCCATAGCCGCCGTTCGGTCGGACACCGTTGGTGGGCACGTGCTGCCAGTTGGCGTTGCCTCGCAGGTTGAGCGACCACGTGTCCACCGGCAGGCCCTGTGTGCCACCGAATCCGACGAAGCGTTGCCGCATCGGGTCGAAAACCGCCGCGCCCGCGAGGCGTCCGGCCGGAGCCTGTCCGGCAGGGACGAGCTCGGTCCATTGCGGCGTACCGTCGAGCGAGAGCTGCCAGACGTCGTTCAGGTACGCGAATGGCGACGTGGGATAGTGACGCCCGTAGCCGCCGAAGATCAGCAGGCGATTCCGGGCTGCGTCGTAACCGTACTGCGCGTCCAGCCGCCCGCCGGGCACGATCCCTCCCTGCGGCACGAGGTTCCACGTCGGCGTGCCGGAGACGTCTAGGATCCACACGTCGTTCATGAGGTCCCAGGGCTTCGGCACGGTGCCCGAGCCCCCGGCGAAGATCACGTACCGCTGCTGTCCACGGTCGAAGACGTTGGAGTGTCCGCGTAGCAGCCCCGGTGTGCTGCTACCCCCCAGGGGCGTCCAGGTCCCGTTCTGGGCGAACGCCGGGGACGCGAAGACGAGCGCGACGGCGGCGAGCAGCAAGGCGCGGTGCAACGAGTGCATTCGCATGCCGGCCTCCCATTGCGGTGGGCAGGGGCGCCCTCCATGCTCGGAGGTCGGCGCAGCCCTCACCCGATCCGACCCATCCAGCCTAGTCCCCGCTCGACATGATGTACAGGCCTGGTACCGCGGCGCTCCTCGAGTCCGGAACTCGTCCCCATATCATCGGCCGGCTGCAGGTAGGGCCCACGACCGCGCCGGACCCTCGAGGCGGTCTAGCGGCGGCGCCGGGTCCGCCGGCGCGGCGGCGCGCCGAGGAGCGCCCCCATGAGCCCGCGCGTCACCTGCGTCGTGGCGCGTCCCGCGATCATCCGGCCGAGCGGCGAGTTGAGCGCCGCGCCGAGCGCGGCGAGGACGCCACCCACGGCGACGGCCGGCGTGGGCATCGAGGTCGTGCCCCCCTGCGGCGCGGCCGCGGCCGTGGGCGCCATGCGCTCGAGCAGCATCTCGCGCGCGCTCTCCGGGTCCTCGGCCGTGGCGTACTCCCTCACCTGCGCCGAGCGCTCGAGCGATGCGCGCAGCTCCGCCTCGGTGAGCGGCGCCATGCGCGAGGCGGGCGGGATCATGCGCACCGCGAACGGCGGCGTGGGTGTTCCGTTCGGGCGCAGCACGGTCACGAACGCCTCGCCGATCCCGAGCGTGGTGAGCGTCTCCTCGACGTCGTAGTGCGTCGTCTTCGGGAACGTGCGGGCCGCGGCGCGCAACGCCTGCTCGTCCTCGGGCGTGAACGCGCGCAGCGCGTGCTGCACCCGGTGGCCGAGCTGACCGAGGATGTCGGCCGGTACGTCCTTCGGGTTCTGGGTCACGAAGTACACGCCCACGCCCTTCGAGCGCACGAGCCGCACCACGTGCTCCACCTGGCCGAGGAACGCCTTGCTCGCGCCGTCGAACAGCAGGTGCGCCTCGTCGAAGAAGAACACGAGCTTCGGCTTCTCGACGTCGCCCACCTCGGGCAGCTCGGCGTAGAGGCGCGCGAGCAGCCACATCATGAACGTCGAGAACATCGCCGGCTTGTCCTGGACGTCCTGGAGCTCCAGCACCGAGACGAGCCCCGCGCCGTCGGACCCGACCTGGAGCAGGTCCTCGAGCTCGAACTCGGGCACGCCGAGGAACGCGCCCGCGCCCTGTTGCTCGAGCTCGACCATCTCGCGCACCAGCACGCCGACCGTGGCCTTCGACATGCCGCCGTAGTCCGCCAGCGCGCCCTCCCCCGCGTCCGAGGACAGGAACTGGAGCACGGCGCGCAGGTCGTGGAAGTCCACGAGCGGCAGTTTCTGGTCGTCGGCGAACTTGAACACCATCGCGAGCACGCTGGTCTGGGTCTCGTTCAGGCCCAGTACCTTGGCGAGCAGCAGCGGCCCGAAGCTCGAGACCGTGGCGCGGAGCTGGGCGCCGAGGGAGCCGGTGAGGCTCAAGAATTCCACCGGGCACGCTCTCCCCTTCCACGTGAAGCCGGTGTCCTTGGCACGCTGCGCGATCTTGCCGTTGGACTCGCCCGCCGCCGCCATGCCGGAGAGGTCGCCCTTCAGATCGGCGAGGAACACCGGCACGCCCGCGGCGGAGAACTGCTCGGCGAGGAGCTGGAGCGACTTGGTCTTTCCTGTGCCGGTGGCACCGGCGATCAGGCCGTGGCGGTTCGCCATGGCGAGCGGCAGCGTGGCGAGGGGCTCGGCGTGGCACTCGCCCCCGTGCACGATGGCGCCGAGGGTGACCGCCTTGGCGCTGCCCGGGAAGCTCGCGCGCGCGTCCTCGAGGACCTTCGGGTTCATGACGACCTCCGGGTGGAAGCGGCATGGTAGCGGGGCGCCGGGGTGCGCGCACGCATCACGCGGCGGCGCCCCCTCGCCCGGGCCGCACCCGGTGCATCAACCGGCGAGCGCCCGCACCCCCGCCCGGATCTCCTCCAGCGAGCCCAGCTCGCCCAGGTCCACGACGACGCCGCTCGCGCCGTGCTCCCGGGCGAACCGCGCGCCGTCCGCGAGCGGCACCACGCCGCCCGCCGTGAGTTCCTTCGCCAGCACCGGCACGCGGGCGCGCGCGAGCTCGGCCAGGAGCTCCGCGGGGCTCGGCTTCATGAGCAGGCCGCGCGGGTTCACCGGGCCCACGACCAGGTCCGGCGCGATCCCCCACTCGCGGAGCGCGCGCAGTAAGTGGCCGAGGTTGTGCGTCTCGAACCCGGCCGCGGCCCGGAAGCGAGCGCGCACGAATGCAGTGACGCGCGCGAAGAAGCCCCGGTGGCGGCCGGCGAGTGCCAGGTCGGTGATCGGCGCGGCTAGCACCACGCCCTCGAGCCGGCGTACTCCGAGCCCCGGGCGCTCGAGCTCGAGCAGCAGCGGTACGAGCCCCGCGAAGTCGCCGCCGAGGATGGCCGGGGCCCGGGTGAACCCCGTGAGCCCGAGCCGCGCGAGCGTCGCCGGGCCCGCGCGGCGGACCCGGCGGAACGCGGCCCCCAAAAGCCCCGCGTCCGAGGAATCGCGCACGTACTCGGGGACGTTCGGGAGCAGCGCCCACACCGGCGGCGCGGAGGGGCCGGCGAGCGCCTCGCGCACGAGCGCCGAGGGGCTCGCGAGCACGCCATCGGCGCCCGCCGCGCGCGCCGCCGCGAATGCGTGCGCGAGCGGCGCCGGGGCACCATAGCAGGCCGCCACACGCTCGAGCACGGCGCGGCCGCCGCGCGTGATGCCGAGCAGCGATTCGCCGCCCACGAGGAGTCGCGGTGTGCCCGCGCGAGCCGTCATAGGGAGAGCTCAACGGTGGTGCCGCCGGCAGCCGCCGAGCGGTAGCGCGCGTCCATCGTGCGCTGGACGCGCACCGCCCCGGGGAGCGACGTGGGCGGCTCCGGCCCGCCCGTGATCCATTCGAGGAACGCGGCGTCCTCGAGGTAGTAGCCCTCGCCGTTCAGCTCGAACCGGGCGGGCTGCGGCAGGTCGGCCGGACGCCGCATGGTGCGCCCGGCCGCGAACCCGTCGCGGGCCTCGCGCAGGTCGAGCTCGAGCGCTTCCGCCGAGACCCGCAGGCTCCCGTTCTCGCCCTCCACCTCCACACGCACATCGGAGACCGGATAGCCGGCCACGCTCCACGAGGACTCGAAGCGGACCTCGGCGCCGCCCGGGAGCGCGAGCACCGCGGTCAGCTCGTCCTCGACCTCGCCGTGCAGGTGGCGCGCCGTCGCCCGCACCGCGCGCGGTGGTCCGAGGTACCAGTCGAGCAGGTAGAGGAGATGCGACGAGACGTTCGCGACCACGCCGCCGCCCGAGCGGGCGCGCTCGTACATCCAGCCGCGCTTCGGGCCGA